>Ga0182738_1000026_pt1 | contig 338137 bp, 329 predicted proteins | sample eDN5th30CBELigMG_FD_128876 | JGI IMG/M metagenome (GOLD analysis project Ga0182738, IMG submission 128876) | Enriched Miracle-Growth compost microbial communities from Emeryville, California, USA - eDNA 5th pass 30_C BE-Lig MG (version 2)... ...
AATTGCGGAAATTACTCGTTTTCTTAAATCAATACTCAACGGAATTGGCATAATAAATCTCCTTCTTTTTTATGAAGATCTATTATATAGATTTTTTGAGGAACTTAAAGCATTAGGCTATATATGCTCCAGAAATTCTCTTTAAAAAAGAAATTGTCGTTCCTGTAACGACGATTGAGGCGTGGGCTCAAAAACACACTATTGATCATATAGATTTTATGTGGCTTGATATGCAAGGATATGAGCTCAACGCTTTAAAAGCCTGTTCTGCTATTTTAAAAACGGTAAAAGTAATTCTTACTGAAGTTGAATTCGTAGAAGCATATGAAGGACAATATCTCTTTGTCGAAGTAAAACAATGGCTTGAACAACAAGGCTTTACTATGATTGCAAGGACTGCCTATCCCCATTGGTTTGCTGACGCTCTTTTTGTGCGTCTATGACGTGTCTCGTTTTCTCGGGTGGTCCAATCATCGAGAAATAAATTGTGGCTTATATCCCATAAATGTGCAATTATTATGGATCTTATAAAACTGGTTAATATCAATTTTATAAGATCCTTGCCATTTTCTTAATAACTCTTCAGCAGTAAATACGTTTTCGCATACTGCATTAAAATCTTGTTGCACAATGTTCATAGGTAAAGTAAAAATTTTAGAAGTCTTAAAACAGAGCCCGTACTGATTAAGATCAGCAGTTCCTGACCACTGGGATTCAAAAGTATTGGGCGAGGAATATATGCCACGCTTTAAAAAAGCTGCTATTTTAGATTTTTTAAAAAATGTCATATCAACAGAATGCGGATACGCCCAATCCCCTTTACCCTTCTTAAATTGGAATTTGATAATATCATTATTAACCGACTCATACCCAGGAACTATCGCAGTAATATTTTGGCCGTATTGAGTAGTTACATTCGTTCCCAACCTGAGATAAAACGCGTACGATTTAGTATCTTTTAAAGCCTTTACACACTCTGCTGCATCAACGTAATCTTTAACAATCACATCGTCTACGGCAAATAATATATACTTTGCAGGCGAATCAAATATACAGCTCAGCATTAACGGCTTAAAATCATTACGAGGGTTACTTCCTTGTTTGACAAACGATACTTGGGGGAAATCCGCTTTTACTTCGTCATATGCTGTAGTATATTCTGCGTCTGCACGATATAATACAGAGATTTTATTAAGATTAATAAAGTATTTTTGTACCGATTCGAGTACGGCATACAACTGCATAGGCCTATTAAATGAAAAAATTATAAGATCGGATATATCATATGCCGATTGTTTTGCGCAAATATTGCCGTATATCACTAATACCAGTAAAATTGTATGCGAATATCTAATCACCATTCCTCCTTACTATCCTATTTCGCTGCAAGCTGAGCTAGAAATACTTTTTCATCAAACTTCGTTAACTCAATCCATGCTCGGGTATTCCAGCCGCATAAGGCATCTAAAAGACTGCCAAAATCAAAAAGAAATACATTCTCTAGCTTATACCACAGACGTTTTTGCAATGCTCTCCCAGAGCATCCCATAGCAGTAACGATAATCTTATATTCATTATTTTTAGGGAATTTTTGCAAGCATTCTTGTTCTATTCGGTCTATTTCATTATATGATTGGCTTGGCGGCGTCGCTACAAAAATACATTGGGGCCCGAACAATAAATCTCGTATATGCACTGGTATATCTTTATTCCCAATTAACATACAACACGAAGAATCTTTTAAGAATTTTAAAAAGTTTATTGCTAATGCGGGATTCTCACATGCAGCAAAATGGAGCGCTGCATGCGAATAGACATCAGTTATTTTGCTGCCCCATAATGGCTTCGCTTTATGCAGTATATCTAAGCACCATGCATACGGCGCTTCGTGATTGCCAGGGAACATACCCCTTTCAAAGCCATTCAACTCTCGACAATAGAGTGGTAATGTTTTTAAAATAGTGGGACCATTTAACGATAATGCTTGCTGCATTTCATTTTTTAATCGAATATTTGCACCTTGTAACAACTCACCTTGGCCTAACGCAAGCGTAATATCACCATCCCCAAATCGCAAGTAGGCACCCTTTTGCTTATTTTTAATAATTTCGGTTATTTTTTCTAACGTTTCTGAAGTTCTATGAAATACTAATTGTGAAAACTGTTTTTTACGGGGATGTAGCTGGCCATACAAAGCCACACATACCACTATAATTGCTATTTTTTTATTCACGCTACTTTCCTTTCACAAAAAAAGATTATAACCTGTAGCTCTTAAAAGCATGCAATGCTTTAATCTTTAACTATCACACATACACTGGTATAAAAATGGATAGATTCTATGTGTTTTTGGTACTCAGTGAGCGTAGGTATTTCGCGCGTCCAGCGAGCACGGTCGCCATAACCGGTAAAAGCGCCAATAAAATTAACGTCGTGCACTAAATTTCTCAAAAAATTAATAGTAGCATTTTCTGATGCAATGGGATTACCTACTTCTCCTGCTGATCCAAATGTCTTCCAATACGAGGTGTGTAAATCTTCAATAATGTATAACCCTCCTTTTTTTAAAAAAGGAAATAACGTTTTAAAGCTTGTAATTTGTTGTGTCATAGTATGCCCACCATCGTCTATGATGATATCGAAGTTGTCACCATTCTTTTTAATAAAATCATGAAGCTCATTTTCACTATCTTGATTAACTATATGCAAGGAACAACGAGAAGAAAGGCCCTTTGCATATTTCTGCAGCTCTGGGTTTATGTCCAAAAAAAATAAACGTGTTAAAGAATTAGTAAAATATTTATCCCAGAGCCGTGCTGAACACCCTGTCAAAAAACCTATTTCTAAAATTTTCAGTGGCTTATTTTGTAATTTTTTAAAATGTTTTTCGTAAATTTTTGTATAATTGTGGGCTAAAGAACTTTTATCGGTATTGCACTGCCTAGCTAATTGATCTAAATTATTAGCATACGTACCAGAAATAAAAAATAACATGCTGGCCATTACACGTACTTTCGACAGAATGCGCTCTACTTTATTCATCTTCATATCCTTTTTTTAAGTATTTTTCCTACGGGAACATCCCTGCTTCAAAACCATTATGAAATACTAATTGTCAAAACTGTTTTTTACGGGGATGTAGCTGGCCATACAAAGCCACACATACCGCTATAATTGCTATTTTTTTATTCACGCTACTTCCCTTTCACCAAAAAAACTAACGCTCAATGTGTTTTTTCGCCAAGGTATACTATGTACGTTGCTGGCGTAGAAGCATCACGCACCTCAGAATAAAAAATAGTTTTTGCTCCAAGTTTTTCATATAAAGCAACGTAGTCTATTCCCTCATAATTAATCGGTGACAGAGAAGCGGGCTTTGCGACGGTCATATTATACCACTCGTGTCCTTCATTTTTATTCTCAACATGCAAAATATATCGTTTGCTGAGCCGATATATTTCTTGGGCTGACTGAATGGCAATAATAAACGGAAGATGCATCATAACAGTACACGTAAACACCAAATCATATTTGTCAGAGGGCAAGAATGATAAATTGGGCAAACAACCTTTTATAAGGTTAGCCTTTACAAACATGTTCGGCGCAATTATATGCGTTCTTGTTTCAAAATTTTCTTTTATTTGCTCAAAATGACGCTTATTGTGTTCTACGCACGTTATATTAAGCAAAGGGTTTTGCGCATAAATATATTTGGAAACTTTTCCACAGCCCGCTCCTAATTCGCAAACATCCACGACATCAAGCTTTTTAACCATATCTAACACTATCTGATGTATTTGGTTAACTGCAGGGTATTCATATCCTTTGTCTATCCATCCGCGCAACCTGGCAATGCCTTTATAATTGGATTCATCCAATAATGATGCTTGATATAATTGTATTTCTTTGTCTACATCACAGAGCCCTGCTATATTTTTGTGACTTAAATTACACGTTAGCAGCTCTTTAAGCGTGTCGTTTACCCCCATTGCTGGGAATACAAAAATAACGCTCAAAATTATATGTTTTATTTTCATTGTTTATACCTTCTCAATATATTTATTACATCTCTACTAATTGGACTGCCCCTTCTCCAAAAATAGGAGCCATAAGGCCAAGTGTCTCTATGTACATCACTTTTACACCCTTGCGCTTAATTACCCTTTTAAGATATCGAGCAACTTCAAATTCAATATTAATCATTTTTTGCTCCATTCTTGTATAATCTAACTGTCCCAGCATATCCTTAAAAAGTTTATATCTCATGGCATAGCAACCCGTAAAAACTTGGCCATATCTATCCACCTTAACAAACGCATCTATGTGTTCATTATTGTCTATAATGTTAAGAAGCGCATCAGATAAAAAATAATACCGGCCCGTTAACTTAAGAATGATATCATTATCATTAAAATTACATTTTTTAAAACCTGCTGCTAATGAGCGTGCTTCATTTACCCCTTTATTCCTGAGACGCGCATCGTTAACACCCGTATATATGACCTTATCTGAATAATTTTCTAAAAAAGTAGGACCTTGTGATTTTATTGCTTCGAAAATAAAAGGGTTTTGGTAGCCATATTCTTTTAAAATATTCAGTGATGTACTATATTCTTTTTTCCGGGATTCAAATTGCGTATCGATAAGAGCTGCGGTACACACTATTTTGGCACGATGGATATCAGCAACAAGCGCTGCTATTGTACCCCCTAGCAAGAAAAAGAGGCTTGTTATCAGTATATTATTTTGCTTCATACAACCTATCCGCTTTGAAGTTACTTACTGTTCTGAGCAGAATCTACCATAAGTTTTAACAATTGTAACGCGGCTATGCGATTAGTCATATTCTGCAATATCCATTCCCGTGGCTTAAATGCCGTCACATCGATATTTTTTATTATACGATCTAAATCTTCGAAGGTTTTCCAAGTAAGTCCTGTGTGCGCTGTTAAATAGGGGCATGCTGATGTTTTTTTATACGTACATCCTAAATACGTTAAATCTATTTCGGGATTCCAGACAATAGTAGGTACATCCATAGACCAGCTTTCTGCAAGCGCAATGCCCTGGGATTCGGTGACACTTAAGAATATCGAAAATGCGGCTCTATTCAGCTCTTTTTTAAACGTATTTCTCTCGTAGCTACCATACTTAATAACATGAGGATTCCAATTATAACGCCGCAACACATCACAAACCGAATCACAAAATGATTGCGGCTCGGTTTTCCAATAGACAAGAACATCTCGCTGTTTTTCTTGCGTACTTGGTTGCCAAAATTGCTCATCTACTCCCGCGTACCAAATACTAATGTGGTCTCTATTACGTGATAATGCAACCTTTCTATAAGCATTATAGGTCCATTGAGAATTCACTAAATGTTTATCAATAGCTGAAGAAAAGATAATACCCTGCTCTCGTTGTGGACTCCCCACCAAATTAGGCCCCGAAAACAGAATTTTAATATCGCCCGATTTTTTTAATTTTATCATTTTTCTTAAATACGCGGTGCCTGCTAAAACAAAAACTGCTTTATGTATTTTTTTTACATCTGGATTAACGTTAAAATCAACCCCCAACTGCTTGAGCCCCTCAACCAAACTCTGCGTTACTGCAGGATGTCCCTGATAATCGTAGAGCGTTAAGGCAGCATATAGTTGTTTAAAATTTGTTACAACCTCGACAGCAGCAATGTCGTTGTACGCTGTAACATTCGTAGCAATAAAAAATGAACTTAAAAAAATAACGAATATCCGAGCCATATTTTTAGCATTACTCATGCCCCTCCTAAGGTTTGCAAAATAGAAATCACGTGATATAGTTTCTTAAAATTAATATATCTGTACTCTTAAAAAAGAAGAATATATGAAGCACCCTCTTTTTCTCATCTATTGTACTATTGCGCTTATTATTAACACAGCGCAGGCTACAACGCAACAAGAACTAGCATTTATCAAATCATTTATACCCGAATCAAGCTTAATTTTTGACGTAGGGGCTCATCATGGCTTAAAAACTGATATATATCTTGCACATAACGCAACTGTTATCTGCATTGAACCTCAGCCTTCGTGTTTAAAGATTTTGCGTAAAAAATATAAGAACAATCAAAAAGTTGTTATTGTACCCCAAGGACTAAGCAACATTTCCGGCACGATGAAGTTATACATTTGCGATACAGCACCTACTATTTCAACTTTTTCAACGGAATGGCAACACGGGCGCTTCGAAAATTATACGTGGGGCAAAACCGTACCAGTACCGGTGACTACACTTGATCATCTTATTAAAAAATATGGAATACCTTATTTTTGTAAAATTGATGTAGAAGGCTTTGAAGAAATGGTACTTAAAGGACTTTCGACTCCCATACCAGTAGTATCTTTTGAATTTACCAAAGAATTTTTTAAAAATTCAAAAAGCTGCATACAATATCTTGAAAATTTAGGGTACAAAAACTTTAACTACACATTAGGAGAAAACTTACAATTTATCCATGCAAGTCCCTTGACGAGCATCGAATTAACTCAAGAAATAGAAGCGAGCGCTGATAGACTGTTATGGGGAGATATTTATGCAACGTATTAAAATTATTTTACTCAAGGAAAAAATATGTTTTTTATTATAGCTTTAATGGTCCAAATTTTTAGCCTTAATGCAACTCCCTCGATAAATACTAATAATAACTGCTATACACAACTAGAAAATCTTAACTTAATTAAAAAAAACGCTCCGGTTAAAATACATTTGGGTTGTGGTGAAACATATTTTAATGGATATATCAATATCGATTTCCCTCCCTCAGAGCATACTGCACAACGCACCGTTAAAGCTAATGTTTTTGGCGATATCAATAAATTAAAATTCCCTGCTGCATCAATTGACGAATTTCGATCCCATCATGTATTTGAGCATTTTGATAGAGCAACGGCATTGGCATTATTATGCGCTTGGTATAAAGCATTAAAACCTAATGGAATAGTATATATCGAAACGCCTGACTTTAAAGAATGCATTAAGCTTATATTATCGTCTAATCTTACCTACGCACAACAACAAAGCGTCATGCGCCATCTTTTTGGTTCCCATGAAGCACAGTGGGCAGTACATTGGGATGGGTGGTATAAAGATAAATTTAAAAAGACCTTAACTAAACTTGGATTTAGCGATATACAAATCGAAAAAACATCATGGCAATTTACTCGCAATATTATTGTTAAAGCACGCAAAACAACTAATTATTCAAACGAACAATTATATGCTAAAGCTAAACAGCTCTTGCGCGATAGCATGGTAGACAATTCACAATCTGAGCAATACATGTGGCAAATCTGGTGCGGATTATTTGATTTTGCGATAAAAAATATGTCTATAGAGTAAAAAGTAATCTTTCTCAAGCCGCTGGTTTTAATCCAGCGGCGTATAGATGGATAACCTACGTACGTACTTATCTATCTTTACTTGCCGTTTTTTGCTTTTCTTATGATCATTTAATGGATTTATATCGTTATAGATATATAAAACATCGGGGATGAATAAGAAATGATTACGTGCCATTTCCATCATAGGAATTGATGTTGCCATATCAGCACACATATCAAAGAACTTTCCTTTGAGCATCAAATGCTCTTTTTGTATCTTTTTATAAAGCCACGAATAATAGGTACGAGGATGTGAGGCGGTATCTTGGTGCTTTCTAAATAAATTATTACGCACAACAACATCGGGCATTGGCTTACAAAAACCAATTGCATCAGTACTCAGTTCTTTATACTGGCCATAGGTCATCCATATAGGATGCGTTTCGTTGGAATATATTTTATCGTAAAAAGTTAATACATCGTTATGCGCAAGTGCATCATCGCCATCTAGGTTAATTACTACCTCGTCATCTTGAATTAATTCGTGGTTAGCAAAATAATGGTTAGCCAAAGCCCCTTTGCGCTCAGTATTATTTATTAAGAGTACTCGATCTTTTTTTGGATGCTGCGCTATCGTTGATTCGAGCACCTGTTGTGTTGCATCTCGAGAACAATCATTAATAATGATAATACGCATGTTTTCTGCCGGATAATCTTGGTTAAGCGCAGATAACAAAGACCATTCAGCGTATTGTTCGTTATTATACGTTGCTATTAAAATTACAAAATTCTTATGCGCAAATACGCTCAGCATATTTAACAGCAGCGCGCATACCAGGATATTTTTCATAGAAACTCCTATGTTCTTAATTCTGCGTGATTCTTGGTTAAGGCTACCAATCGCGGCACGTACGGCAAGTTATATTCATATACATAGCAGTAAGAAGGAGTGAGTATCAAGGTTGGCTTATGTTTGGTAAAATAACAGTTTAAATGACTTTCATCATGCCACACTGCTACAATTCCCCGAGAAAGATCATCATCCACATTTTCAATAGCTGTTTTTAAAAGCTCTAAAACTCGCTGGCTCTTGCCACCATAAAAACCGCCACAAAAATAGCGCTTACGCTTACGCATAGGCACAAAAGCTTTTGATATTTTACGTGTTTCAGGAGTGCCCCGTTTTCCCACATAGCCAGGATGTAATGTCCCCACTAAATCACTGAATATTTCATCACCGACGGTATTAACAAACAACATATCAGCATCTGTTGCGTAGATATAATCCATTTCCTGCAACAACTCTCGCACCCCATAATACGCATGGAAGCGCATCATCGTGTCATATGGCCAGCCAAGGCGCTTTTGCTCAATACGCACGATATCGGCGCCTGTATCTTGAATTTGTCCGTCAGTAAATACAAAATAGAATACTTCGTGTTCTTTACAAAAATGGGTACGTGCAGACGCTATAAGTCTTTCGGCATATGCTAAATATTTACCGGTTGCCATTACACATAATGCAATTTTTGCACTATGCAAAGCGCCTACACTGCAGAATGCAATAAAAAAAAGACTTTTGAGATGCTTCACACTACCTCCTATCAATTAATTTTGTTTACCACACACCTGTTTGCGATACGCGTTTGTTTCGTAATCCCACAGTGAGCCTTCTATCCTCTTATAGGGCTTTTGTGCTCTAATAATTTTTTCTAATTGCTTTTGTAATGCTGCATTTACTTTATTATCATTTATGGGTGTTTGACGGTTATATAGATATAATACGGTTTTTTCTGAAAAATAATAATGCCGTTCTGCTGCCATTTCTATCATGGGGAACATAAATGCCTGGTCCCACGTCATCGGATAAAACGCACCTTTATACATCAGGTCTTTTTTATCTATCAATTTAAAGAGCTTTGCATAAAACGTGCGTAAATGAGAAGGGTGGGGCGTATGCTTGCGATAGGTATTCTTTCTTATTACATCCGGCGGGACAGGCTTCGACCAATTATTGACCTCATCAGGAAACTCTAAAAAATATCCGTGCGTTAGCCAAACATCAGGCGATTGGTATACCGCATTTATTTTTTTTAAAACAGCGTTATCAAATAAACGATCATCGCCATCAACAGTTACAATAATATCATCGTCTGCACAACTCCAGATTGCATGATACAAGTTATATAATGCCCCTTTGCGATTTTTATTAATAATAACACGCGTGCACTCTTCTTTGTTATAGCGCTTAATCGCGGCGTAAATAAGCTCCGCTGTATTATCGGAAGAAGCATCGTCAATAATGATAAAATTACAATTTTTATACCGTTGCATAAATACCGAATCTAAACAAAAGCTCACATACTTTTTGTTCATGTACATGGGGATAATAACGGTTATATGCTTCTCGGGTAGCACACCGTACGTTTCAAATTGTTTAAAATTAAAGTCAAAACCCTGGAGTAAAGCGGTATGCGCTGCTAATAAAAAGAGATGAATGCGTTTCATATTTTTTACCGATTAATAAAAGTTGGCGAATATTCCATATGCGCTGATCTGTTTTTTATGCCCTGTAAGGGTACGATATTTATTTTTTGACCTTGTTTAAAGTGATGGTGCAAATCGTTTGCAGAATATTCCATGTTACGATTTTTGTAATCAGACTGCACAATATTTAAGGGGAGATTAACCATTTTAGAAGCACTAAAACAAAGACCAAATTTTTGCATCGGTGGGTTACCCTTCCATGCCCATACTGCTTCTAAGGTATTTGGGGTATTAAAATCGAGCTTTTGTATCTGTTTTTTTATTTTGCTAGTACGCACAATGGTCATATCAACACTATGGGGATATCCCCAATCACCATTACCGGTAGCAAATCGCCATGCATACACATCATCGTACAAATATACCGTTCGGGGTAAGCCTTGGGATCTGTTTTCTGAATAACATTCAGTTACATGCAACCCTAAGCGTAAGTAAAATGCATAGGCTTGTGTGTGATTTAAAGCGTTTGTACATTCTTTTAAGTCACAAAAATCTTTTACAATAATATCATCAACGGCAAACATCATATATTTGCTGGTGCACTGGTTTAATGCTTCTATGGTTAATCTTTTAAAATCAGATTTTGGATTATGCATCGATTGCGATAAATACCGAACGTGCGGAAAATCTTTTTTAACCTCCTCGTATCCTTTTGCATAATCAGCATTCGCTGCATGATAGATAACTTGAATTGAATTTACATTTTTCAGATAGGTTTGAACTGATTCTAAATGCGCATATAATTGCAACGGTCTATCTTTAGAAAATACTACTAAATCCACCGGACTTGCTTCAGCCATTTTCGGAAAGCTGTTAAGCGCCTTGTACGTACGCTTACTTCTGATTTCTTTTTCGAGCCGTGCCATAAGAGAATAGTCAACTTTGTAATCATTACGTGGTGTTTCTTTATACAGATACAATACTTCAGAAATAAATCTAAAATGTCCTTTGCTTGCCATTTCTAGCATAGGAAACATAAATGCTTGGTCCCACGTCATGGGATAAAATTCATTATCTTTAGAAATTAAATCTTCTAATTTAATATTTTTGAATAATCCTGCCTTAAAGGTACGCAAGTGTGATGCTAACCAGGGATGTTTACGATACGCACGCTTTTTAATAACCTCTTCGCTAAATGGTGCACAATGGCCCATCATACCGGATGGGTAATGCTGAAATTGACCATACGTAAGCCATACGTTAGGATCTTGATACTCATATGCAAGACGACTTAATACATTTTTGTGAGGCAATGGATCATCACCATCAACGGTCACTACCACCACATGATCTGGCAATGCATGTATTTGATGCCAGATATTATATAATGCTTTTTTTCGTTGTTTATTACGATGTACTACCGTAATATCTTGTATGCCTAAACTCGTTACCATTCGGTCAAGCATATCGGCAGTACCATCGGTAGAGCAATCATCAATACAATATATCTTATACAGCGCATGAGGATATTTTTGCTTGGCAATAGATTCGATATGCTCAACACAAAAAGGCCGTTTAGTCTTAGGATCGGGAGACATATTGTTATACGTCGGCGCAATAATAGCAAATTCTATTTGTTGCGCACTCACTGCATACGCGCCATACAACAATGCTAATATACTATATCTTATTTTCATACCAACCCTCCTATTTTCGACGTTTTATCGGCTCACTCAATTCTTTAATATCTGCATGAACCATAATTTTTACCAGCTCTTTAAAAGTTGTCTTTGGCGTCCAGCCCATACTATTTTTTGCTTTAGTAGCATCACCAATTAAATAATCTACTTCTGCTGGTCTAAAGTAGCGCGCATCAATTTTAACTACTATTTCACCTGTTGCGCTATCAATACCTGTTTCATGTAAACCCGTGCCCACCCATACAATATTTTTACCAATTTCGGCATATGCACATTCTACAAATTCGCGCACCGAATGTGTTTCACCGGTAGCAATAACATAATCATCTGGCTTTTCTTGTTGCAACATAAGCCACATTGCTTCTACATAATCCTTAGCATATCCCCAATCGCGGCATGCATCTAAATTACCTAAATAGAGTATATTGTTGTCGCCTAATGCTCGTTGCGCTACCGCACGAGTAATTTTACGCGTTACAAACGTTTCTCCACGCCTTGGAGATTCATGATTAAACAGAATGCCATTACAGGCAAAAATATCGTAACTTTCGCGATAATTTACGGTAATCCAATAGGCATATACTTTTGCTGCACCATACGGTGAGCGTGGATAAAACGGTGTTGTTTCTTTTTGGGGAATTTCGTGCACTTTACCATACATTTCACTCGAAGACGCCTGATAAAATTTTACCTTTTTTGCTAAATTCAACGATCTAATAGCCTCTAATATTCGCAACGCACCAAGCGCATCGATATCGCTTGTATATTCGGGCATATCAAACGACACTTTTACGTGGCTTTGTGCTGCAAGATTATACACCTCATCTGGTTGAACTTTTTGGATTAAATGCAACATACTCGAGGAATCAGAAAGATCTGCGTAATGCAAAAAAAACTTATTGCTTGGATCATGTAAATCTACATACAAATGATTAACACGGTCAGTGTTAAATGACGAAGAACGGCGTTTAACGCCATGCACTTCGTAGCCTTTTTCTAATAAAAAATCAGCAAGGTACGAGCCATCTTGGCCCGTAATACCAGTAATTAAGGCAACTTTAGCTTCGCTTACTATACTTAAAAACAACGTACTTACTATTACAATGCGCTTCATGTACTAACCCCCTGTTATTATTTTTTTACAAAGCCTTCTTTTTTAAGCCAACTACCTGCCCAATGGTGTACCGCAAATGATTCAGGTTTTAACCATTCTTTGCGCTGCTCAAAAGATTGATCGTACGCACGAGGATAAAAATAGGATGCGGGGAACGCCACAACAGGTGTTGTTAACTGGGGAGCAACCGTGCAAAACGACCGGGTAAAATGGATCGGCCCTGTTTTATCCACAATTTGCACACGATGACGATCGTGCCGTAAGGTATCGATGCAATGCTTGAGTATCGGGTGACCTGGTTTTGCTGCAAACAATGCCGCGCCCAGTTGCACTAAACTCGTGCCTAATGGCTGAATACCGGTATAAAAATCATAGCAATGATGAAACATGTCCATAGGTCGCAAACATTCATAGTCAGGAAGGTCAGTATATAACCCACCAAAAGTATATACTACCAACCATTTTAAGATATCTGATTTTTCACCATAATTAATGGCTTCGTTATAATATCCTTGCAACTCTTCGCTTTGCTGTGCCATAAATTCTTCAGCTTCTGTATCGGTCCACAATCTATACTCCCATCCCGGGTTATGCTCAAGCCATGTTTTTTGGAGCCATAAATATTCTTCTGGCACCGGGCTGCCTAACCATATTTGGTGTATAATACGGGGGATACGCACTTTTTCGGTGTATATTATTTTTTTTAAATTATTTTTTTCGTATATTTTTTTTAAAATATCATATACCGGTGCACCCCAGTGTGGATCTAACTTTTCGGGATATTTTTTTGCTTCCATAGATACATCAAAATCCACATACCATGATGCCGGGTTTGTATAGGATTGCTGTTTGCTGTGTATAAAAAATGCAATCCCTACCAGCACCAGAATGCTTAAAGATCCCAACAACTTTTTATACATTATAGCCCCTTTTCAGCATTGGCTGTGGGACGTAGATACGCATTGCCTCGTGCGGTATAACGATTTGCATAATACCATGTAATAGTTTTTTCTAGTCCTTCGCGCAATGACGTTTTAGCCTTCCACCCTAATGCATTTATTTTAGAAACATCAAGGAGCTTACGCGGTGTACCATCAGGCTGCGTTGTATCAAAAACAAGCTGTCCGCTATACCCTACGATATCAGCAATAGTATACGCTACTTCAGCAATGGAACAATCGATGCCCGTACCCACATTAATCCATTCATCGTCTTCGTAATGATTCATTAAAAAAACAACTGCTTCGGCAAGATCATCCACAAATAAAAATTCACGCATTGCTTTGCCAGTACCCCATAGTTTAACTGTTGGTGCGTTTGTTGCTTTTGCAGCCACAAACTTTTCGATAAGAGCGGGTAATACATGCGAATTATTTAAATCAAAGTTATCGTTAATGCCATACAAATTAGTTGGCATGCACGAAATAAATTTTACTCCATATTGACGTGAATACGCTTGGCATAACTTAAGGCCTGCTATTTTTGCTACAGCGTACCATTCGTTGGTTTTTTCTAGTTGGCTGGTGAGTAAATGCTCTTCGCGCATTGGTTGCGGACATGCACGCGGGTAAATACAGGATGATCCTAAAAAGATCAATTTTTTAACACCATGCATATATGCTGCATGAATTACGTTTGCTTCGATCATCATATTATCGTAAATAAAATGTGCAGGAAAATCGTTATTTGCTTTTATACCACCCACTCGCGCTGCTGCTAGAATAACATACTCGGGCTTTTCTTTTTCAAAAAAAAGCTGTACTGCTAATTGATTTCTTAAATCTAACTCGTGATGATTGCGCGTAATAATAGTAGTATACTGTGCATTTTTTAATTCGCGCACAATAGCAGATCCCACTAATCCCTCATGCCCTGCTACGTAAATTTTTGCTCCTTGTTCCATCGCATACACCCGCGCTGACAAAATCATAATAACCACCAAAAGCTTCGTATAGTTGCATCCATGCATAACTTCTCCTTTTACTGTTACGTAAATACGCGCATAACTTTTGCACAATTACAGCAGATAGTCAAGGAATTAGGCGCCAAAAAGGTATTTACAAAGTATACGTAATATTAAAAAGATGCGATGCATTAGTACTATAAAGCAGCGTGCTATCAGCTAAACTGGTAATATGTATATTTAAATAGGTTCCCAACGATATCAATACATCAGCCATAGTGCCTGTTTGCGGCATGAGCGTAACAATAGGGTAAAGATTGCCATCGGTAGCACGAAACGGTTTACCAGAAGGAGCTGATAAACGAATTGCCACAGCATTAGGAGCCCCATATGTAACAAGAGTAGTCCCATACCCTTTATCAATTGCTGACTGGCTAGGAGCGGCAATGTTATTTATTGCATATGCATAGATATCAGCCAGCTGAATTGTCGGGATTCCTCCCGCAGTTATATTCAGAGAACTTGTAGATTTCGCCGATAAATTGTAAGTGGCGCCCGTAATAGTTTCGATAGTAGTAGGAACACCTGTTAGATTATGCTGTACAGCAAAGGGCGTTACATGACTCACCATAACTTCTGCAGCAGCTGTAACCCCATTTGTGGCAAAAGCACACAGGGGAGTTGCTGGCATTCTATGCATAGCCTCTGTTGTAGCCTTATATCCCACCAACACATTCACCCACTGCACCAATTGCTGCAATGCTATATCACCTTTATGTGTCTCTAATAGTGCGTATGCTTCATCGACAGCTTGTGTAAACAAATCATTTGTTACACTTGCATTACCAGTATCACTTGTAGCAAGATATTCCTGTAAATGGAGCGCAGTGTCAAAAGGAAAAGCTTTGTGTACAGCATGCAAAACAGTTTCTAATAATGGCACTTCTTGCGCAGTAAGCAACGGAGATACTATGCATGCAAAAAAAATAGTTTTTTTATATAACATCATTATAAATTCCTTTAATAAACGTATTCGATGAATCCCGTAATAGTGAGCATATTAAAGCGCATATGTTCGAGATAGTTATTTACTACATTAGAATTTACGGGTCGCACACAACATCCTCGATGCATATTTTGTAAATACGTATACATCGCAGTTAACCCGGTCTGCCAGCAATCTGATATTTGATACCTACTCGTCAAAGCAAGAATATTGCCAAAAAATAACGGACGCGACCGATTATCTGGTGCCGTGATGCCACCAATCGTTTGTGTTAAATTTGATTTTGCTTTACCAATCAGCCATTTATAATAAAAGTCGACTGCAAGACAATCACATATTTGCAATGATGTATCTACGCCAATATATCCTGCTTGCCAGGTATCTTTTTGACACGATGTCTCTGGACGAGCTATCATGGTATAATGCCATTTTTCTCTGTTATAAGCGTATCCTATTGTTGCAGACATTGCGTACCTATTGGAGATTTTCCAATGAGGACCAACGCCAAGATATACTAATGCTATATCACCATTTACCCGCGCATCTAAATCAAAAAATTTCGCAACACTCGCCAAATCAACCGATAACACTTTGGTAATTTGTTTGCCATATCCCTTGCGTACCCAACCGCCACCAGCGTATGCTTCTGCAACCATATAATCACAAAACTGCATACGGACAGCACCATCAATCCATGGCCCTAAATTATTGTCTGTAAGTGTTTGCAATGCGCCAGGCGATCCATCAGATGTTGCAGTAAACCGCTCATCCGTTTGCGTTTTAAACCACCCAGGACCTGTTCCTACTTTAAATGTTGTTTGCTGCAACCAATCAGCACGAGCAAATATCGGCAACAACAAAAAAATTATATAATACTGCTTCATTTAAACCTTTGCATATTAAAAATATTAGACACCATTTCGGCACACTCTAACATCTTATATGCTCCTCATCAAGCTCCTCGCACATCTTGCGAGCAGCCACATTAACACTCGATGCGAGCGGCCAACAGTCAAGCTCGCCTTTGATATATGAAGCCCTTCCGAATGCGATTGTGCGGAGCGACCAAGCCGTCTTAACGACGGCGCAGGCTCGGTAGTGTTTTTGTTGCCGTAGGCAATCTTAAAACACCGGCCTTCACAATCGATTAGGGATTCAAAAGGGTTTACCCTTTGTGCCCTTGTTAAGAAGTGTGGCACGACACTTCTTAAGCCTGTCCCGGCTGGAGGGACTCCAGCGATTATTACTATTAGGTGACAATATATGAAGCGCCTTGGCTAAATTAATATGAAGCGCTTTAGCTGAATATGCTTTGCCGCGTCGTATGGTTCGATTCCACTCACCACGAGCGGCCACGAAGGGTTTACCACGAGCGGCCATAAAAGCCAGTCTTTAGTCCTGAGCGTGCCAAAGGATCAGCATTAAGTATAATCTACCTTACGTATCATTGCTTTTTATATTGCTATTTTTTTAGAATGGTATCGACAAACTCAGGGCGGGCGGCCGCTCGTGGTGAGTCCTTCGGCGTCGCTCAGGATAAATTTCATCAAATTCATACGACGCAAATTAGTTTTAGAAAAAATCTAATTACTCTATTTTAAGGAAAAGCGATGCCAAAAAAATTTTCGTTTCTCTTGTTAGCTCTAACTATTTTAAAAAGCTCCCTTGTGTCAAGCACTCTTGCTCCCAGTACCCGTGAAATAATTATTATTTGTGATTGTGGTACCGAATCTATGAAACGACTGAAAAAAAATTTTGAAGAAGAAGCTGCTTCTGGCACAGCCATGATCGAAACTTTGCAAGAAGCTCTCACCGAAGGAGCCGCGCCTATTCTGGTTACTGGCCAATTAATGGATTTTTTGGTCTCGTGTAAGCAGGAAGCTCCAAAATACATAAAAAGTACAAATGACAACGAGAAACTTTTTTACACAGAATGTCTCAAACTCGATCTCAATAAATTTTATATCGGATGCATGAACAGTGCAACCAGCGAAACACCAAGCCAATACACCGGCGTTTTATATCTTATTATTCCTAAAAGCTATTTATCAAAATATGGTATAACAGATGCAGATTTTAAAATAAATGCAAAGGATAAAAAAGATAAAGATCCTAGAGATGCAAAGCTTGGTTTGCAAGTTAGCAAATTCAAGCCCGTAACTATAGCTGATATACGTTCCAACCCAACACCAGAAAACAAGAATTGTTCATCATATTTAGTGCAGCAGTTGCCCAATATCTTTGTCACCTTACCGACTGAATCTATGAAGGACAATTATGATTTTTCAAAGCACTATCCGTATGTATGGTCCATTGTTCTTAACGGTCACGGATCATTTTCCGCTTCAGAAACTGCCAAATTGCAAGAATCGCTTGCCAAAAAGAGGCTCTTTAGTGTTCAATCACAAGAAGTGTCACAACAAATTACTACTATTGATACAAAATTAAAAGAAATTAAAGCCGAACAAGCCCAAATTCATCAAAAAGCAGCTCTTCTTCAAAAAAAATGGCTACTTTACCTCTTGCACAACAAAAAAAAGAAATTGCTGATTTTTCAACCTATCAAAAAACATTGAACTCCGATGAGTCCTTTCTCAGCGCAAAAAAAACAGAGCTCAGCAACAATAAGTTCTCTTTAACCACTAAAGTTAAGCTTCTTGGTAAAATGGAATCCAACCTTGCTAATACAAGTACCATTGCGGGTATGAGTATGCCCGATTTTAGAAAGTTTATACAGTTTTTAAATAATAGAATTGTAACCAGCATATTAGTATATATAAGCTGCTCTGCAGGCGGACAAAACTTTATAGATCCGTATAAAGAAATAACAAGCGGCAATATCCTCGATTTAAAATTTACCGTTGTTACTACTTCCTCCACAGAAGCAATCGTCTCTCTATATAGTAAGCTTACGCAAGATACACCAGGAGTAATTATCAAAAAAGCTATCGATAAAGGTAGTTATTCTGCATTTTTTAACGCAATGCACGCACCAAAAGATCCTGTAGAAAAAATAGTTTCTTTATTAATACAAGTTCCGCACAATGCATCGGGAGCTATCACTAATTTTTCTACGTTACCTTCGATTCGCACCCCACACAGCAGTTGGGTGACTGTACCTACTGATAACAAAAATATGTTTGTTTTAACGAAGGTAAAAACAATAGCTCAAGGAAATAGACCGCTTACAATAAAGGATAAGCAAGTGCTTTTCATTGTGCCACAAGAAATAGCTTTTGAGCTTTCGCTACCATCTACACAATTCCCAGCAATTATTTCGCAACAAGCTGGTTCTGCTTATCACTATTTTGCTAAAATTAACACGCAAGCATCATTTGCTGATGTTGCTAAAGGATTTTTTCCAGTCGAAATGACATCTTCTAAATTGTTTTATATTAAAGAACTTGTATGCGCAAACGGTACCTATACTGATGTACTATTCTTTGTAAATACCCCCCTACAAGAAGCAGAAGGAATTGTTATATCAGAGGGAGGATCCTCAATTCAAGTATCTTCTCAAGAAATTTTATTAAACAACGGTGCAATTTATACAGACAATAAACGACAAACAATGGAACTAATAGGAAATACAGAAGTAAATGTAGGCAAGTTGGTTAAATCATACAAAGCAGAATCAAGGCCTGATACACAAACAATCAAGACTGCTATTTTTAAGTATTTTGGTATGCCAACAAGCCCTACTAACACGTTGGTAAAACAAAACGAAGCGCTCACTGCTATTTTAGGAAAAAGAACAAACGTATCGAATCCTACTAAACGTCCCGCTAAAGGCACAAGCACCAAACCAATAACCCCTACTAAAGGCACCGGTACCAATGCGCGTGTAGTACGAAGAACAACTATCAATGCTAACTCATCTACTACTGCAAAAACTGATCCAAAAATAATATCGCTGCTTGCTGAAAGTTTGCAGACATTAGCACACTATAATCACAAGAAGTAACACAAGCCGAGGGGCTCACCACGAGCGGCCACAAAGGCCAGTCTTTAGGCCTGAGCTTGTCGAAGGATCAGGATGACACAATTGGAATTCAGCTTTAGCGGCCATAAATGGTCGCTAAAGCTTAGGGAGAGTAAAAATCGAATTTCTGTTAAGATAGTTTTTTTAAACAAGAAACATCAGTTTCAAAGTGCAATCCATTTATCCACTGCACATAAGCCATCGTTTCATTAAGCTTCACGAGCATTACAATTAATTCATCTCCATTTGGCATCACATAAATATAGCGATTACCTACTTCAAAACGTGGTTGATGCATGCCATTAACGTTCGTTAATAGCATTACACTAAAACAAAATAATACTATTTTTTTCATACAATTAACCCCATAGTTATGTTTTTAAAACAATAATAGTTTACCTCTTATTATTACTTTTGTAAACAATTAATTTTTTTTAAAATAAAAATTAATACAATTTGACATTTTTTAAAAAACTTATATACTGGCTTATATACTATAATAACGTGAAAATGACTCATAATAAGATGGACCCTGAACCAAGTTCAGGGTGACACTAGCCAAGTTCAGGGTGACACTTTTCGTTGCCGCTCGTGGTGAGCCCTTCGACAAGCTCAGGATAAACTCCGTCGAACCATACGATGCGGTACAGCACACTTCAAGTTCAGAGTGGCACTTATGAGCAAAAATCATTTTTAAAATCTTAGATCAGATTCGCGTTATGATAATAAAATAAAAATAGAAAAAGGATTAACTATGTTCAAAAAAATAATGTTTTTGCTTATAAGTACTAACCTCCTTACTGGTGCGCATCGACCACAATCCATTACCCAATCTTTATCGTTCACTGAGTTTACTGATGCATACGGAGAATTACGCCAAGCGTGCGATGCATACCCAACAATACCAGAGCGATTAGAGCAGTTGCTCACCTTCTTCACTCCTCATTCAGGGACATATACCATAAAAATTACTGATATACCGCCCTATAATACCAGTATTATTATTTCGATTGATGGTAGCAAGAGCAACCTTCGTGCATATAATGAAGGTTGTGTATACCTATTGGCTTGGATTAAAAACAAAGAAATACATCTTGCCCGCCTTGATGCAGAAAAAGGAGTTATCACGGGCAAGTCGTTGATGCAAATTTTTGAATCATTCTGCTTCTGTTGTGCCTGTGAAAAAGCAACGATTACTGATGGATCTCGATATGATGGATTTGAATTAAGAAAATTATTGCCATTTATAAACCAAACAACATGGTATGGTTCATTTGGCTATACACCAGAAGATGTAGATGAGCATAGAGCAGCTCAGCGAGCTGTACAAAAAATTAACAAACGACCTATAAAAATACTTTTAGATGATTTTTCAAAAAACAGTATCGTGCACAATGCTTTGCACGATGCCCTAGACCTCACGAATATGACTAGTAGCACCCATACTTTTGGTGAACTTATTAAGGCACTGTATGTGCGCTATCGCGCGAGCAACAGCAGCACCACTGCAACAAAACTGCTCAAAATTTTGTATAAAAACTGTATAGAAGCGTACACAGCGACTTGCAACGATGCATTTCGTATCGAATGCCTTCAAAGATCTATTTTTGATGCGTGGCACAAAGTAGAAAAGAGATATACCCTCTAAAATTACTATGCAGTAACAATAAACTTTACCACGCGCCTTCTGATCGTAGCTTTTCTATTTTTTGCGCATTACCTCGATTGTACCCGCCAACTTTATTATCAGCACGAATTACGCGATGACAGGGAATTGCAGGGTCATAATTTTTACTTAAAATAGTACCCACTGCACGTGCTGCTCTTGGCCTACCAGCAAGCGCTGCAACTTGGCCATAGGTTAACGTAATACCTGCGGGAATAGCACGTACTATTTCATATACCCGCTGTGCAAATTCTGTTTGTTTTTTTGTTATCATTTTCTTAAAACTATCATGAATAATCTTTGATTAAAATAGTATATATTTTACTATCATTCTCATATCTCTTAGTGTAATAATTTAACAATGGAATGTAAAAAGGCTTTTATAAAAAGCTAAAATTCTTTGCTTTACACGCTTCTTTCACTGGTAACATGCTATTGAACTCTCTTTTCGTTGATTACCTCTAAAGTCATAGGGTGCTGGATAAGCGCCAAATCAGCCTTAACCATGAGGCTTACCAATTCTTTAAAGGTAACGGTCGGCTGCCAATTAAGCAGCCGATGTGCTTTAGAGGCATCACCAATAAGCAACTCAACCTCTGCAGGTCTAAAATAACGCGGATCAACAACTACTCGTACTTTGCCTGTTTGAGTATCTATGCCTTTTTCATCAACTCCCGTACCTGACCACACAATATCAATATGAACTTCTTTAAATGCACGCTCAACAAACTCCCGCACCGTGTGCTTTTCACCCGTAGCAATAACAAAGTCTTCGGGCGTATCATGTTGCATAATGCGCCACATTGCCTCGACATAATCCGGTGCATATCCCCAATCCCGCTCTGCATCAAGATTACCCAGCGCTATTGTTTCTTGTAAGCCGTGCGCAATACGCGCAACAGCGCGGGTAATCTTGCGCGTTACAAATGTTTCACCTCGGTGAGGCGATTCATGGTTAAACAGAATGCCATTGACGGCAAATATATCATAGCTTTCGCGATAATTTACGGTAATCCAATGCGCATACAATTTAGCTACCGCATAGGGAGAGCGCGGATAAAATGGTGTTTTTTCGGTTTGCGGAATTTCCTGTACTTTGCCAAACAATTCACTCGTGGATGCTTGGTAAAAGCGGGTTTTTTGCGTTAGCCCTAAAATGCGAATTGCTTCTAATATACGCAGCACACCAACCGCATCCGAATTTGCCGTATATTCGGGCGTTTCGAACGAAACAGCGACATGGCTTTGCGCAGCTAAGTTATAAATTTCATCGGGCTGCACTTCCTGGATAATACTCATAATATTAGTGGAATCAGTAACATCGCCATGATGCAAAACAAAATTACCCTGCATGCTATGCTGTGAATGAAATAAATGATCTATGCGGCCCGTATTAAACGATGACGAACGTCGTTTAATGCCATGGACTTCGTATCCTTTTTTTAGTAACAATTCTGCAAGATAGGCGCCGTCTTGCCCCGTGATGCCCGTGATCAGTGCGCGTTTAGATAAATTCTTCATATCCATTATCTTTCAAGTACTCGACAACATTTTTTATTTTTTCGGTTTCCGAGCGTCGTGTTATCAATAATACATCAGTGGTTTCTATAACAGAAATATCATCAACGTCCATAACTACGACTAGTTTTTTTGTGCCATGCACTACAATATTATGTGCATTGAGGGTAACAACGTCTTGATTATTACCTTTTTTAGCAGCAACAAAAAGGTCCAGGGTGCCGACATCAGACCAATCGCACTGCGCTTCAATCACCTGTAAGTTACCACTCTTTTCGAATATCATATAATCTATCGATTCTGTAGCTAAATATTCATACGATGCAGACGTATGTAAAATGTATTCGTGCAACAATGCTTTTACGGTTGCGCAAAATATACCGGTATTCCATAAAAATGAGTCTGATCCTATATAGTGCTGCGCACTATCTTGTGTTGGTTTTTCGTGGAATTTGATTACCGGCGCAATACTATCGCGTATAGTACGCTCTATATAGCCGTATCCTGTTGCAGGGTACGTAGGACGAATGCCACACAATACAATAGTGTTATTGTGTTGCGCATACCCTTGCGCGTCTTTAATTGCATGAATAAGGGTCGCATTATCATTAATTGCATGATCTGAAGGCGTTACAATAATCGAGGCTTGTGAGTCAATAAGATGAAGTTGTTGTAATGCATAAAAAATTGCAGGACCCGTATTACGCGCTTTTGGCTCAGCAATAATACGCCCTACTTGATGCGCATATGTTTTCATCATATCCTGATATTCAGCAACAGTAAGTATCCAAATCCGCTCAGGTGGCACCATGAGCGACATGCGTTCGATAGTTAAGTCTAACAGCGTTTTTTCGTCTTGAAATGGTATAAATTGCTTTGGTAGCTTTTGACGTCCTAACGGCCACAAGCGCTTGCCACTACCGCCTGCTAGAATAAATACATACTGATTCATACACTCTCTTTAGTAAATACGCTTAAAAAACTTGCTCTAGTGTAAAAATAAAACACATAATCAGCAAGCTTAATACTTGCATTTTAACTATCTGTGTTTGTACACTCTTCTAATCTAGATTACTATTCTCGAGGATCTTTTATGCAAAAAAAAATTTTACTTCTTTTATCTATTATCACGATACAAGCATATGCAACGCCAGTAAAACCTCAATCAACACATCATAAGATCGCTCCGGGCAACCTCGTTCCCAGTACTCGCGAAATAATTATTATTTGCGACTGTGGCACCGAATCAATGGAACGACTGGCAAAAAACTTTGAAGCTGAGATTGCTGCCGGCACCGCTATGATAAAAACGTTGCAGGAAGCGCTTACTGAAAGTGCTGCACCCATCCTTGTTACCGGTCAACTAATGGATTTTTTAGTTTCATGTAAAGATCAAGCACCAGAATTATTAAAAGTAACAAAAAGCGAGCAAGAAGCGAATTTTTATAAAGAATGCACTTTCCTTAATTTAGATGCTTTTGAGATACGAAGAATTGATAACACTATACAAGAAACAAGTGGTGTTTTATATCTTATTATCCCCAAAAGTTATTTAGTTAAGCATGGCTCAAAAGATGCACAAGTAGGTTTGCACATAAGCAAATTTGCATCGGTAACCGAAAAGGATATACGCTCAAAAAAAACACCAGAAAATAAAAATTGCTCTTCGTACTTAGTGCGTCAGTTGCCCAATATTTTTGTCACATTACCAAAGGCATCGTATACGTCAGAAGGGTATACTGCATCAACTCAATATCCGTATGTATGGGCTATCGTTCTTAATGGCCATGGCTCATTTTCCGCTTCAGCAAATATTCAATTGCAAGAAGCGCTCGCAAAAAAACAAGTATTCACCGCCGAATTAAAAAAAATCTCACAAAAAATTGACACTATCGATGCGCAATTAAAAACTATCAAGAATGATATCGATCAATTGCCCCAAAAAGCTGCTGCAATCCAAGCAAAAATGTCATCTTTGCCGTTGCCACAACAAAAAAAAGAAATTGCGGATTTTTCTTTCTACCAAAAAACTTTACACGAAAAGCACAGCTCTCTTGTTTCAGAAATTAACTCGCTGCATAAAATTGAAAGTCCGTTAAAATTAAAAGTAAAACTACTCGATCAATTACTACCCAATATTGCTAACTCAAGCACCGTTGCTGGTATGAACATGTCTGACTTTAGAAATTTTATACAGTTTTTAAACAATCGAATTATCACCAGCATACTAGTATATATTAGCTGTTCTGCAGGTGGACAAAATTTTGTAGATCCTTATAAAGAAATAACCAGTGACAATATTCTCGATTTAAAATTTACGGTTGTTACTTCTTCAACAACAGAAGCAGTCGTTACTCTTCATAGCACGGTACAAACAAGCTCAACAGGAGAGGTAACCAAAAGTGGTGATTTTGGAAGCTACAAAGCATTTTTTAATGCCATGCATACTCCTCAAGATTCACTAGAAAAAATAGTATCCTTATTAATACAGATTCCACACAAAACATCAGGTGATATCACTAATTTTTCTCTATTGCCCTCGATACGCACTCCTCATAGTAGCTGGGTTACTGTACCTACGGATAACAAAAATATGTTTCTTTTAACTAAAACAAAAGCGCTTGCACAAGGAACCACGCCCTTAGTAATCAAAGATAAACAGGTGGTGCTTATTGCACCTCAAGAGATATTATTTGATCTTTCTATGCCTTCGGATAAATTCCCTGCAATAATTTCGCAACATGCGGGTATTTCGTATCATTATTTTAATAAAATTACCACTCAGGCCTCCTTTATTACTGTAGCTAAAGGATTTTTACCGGTTGAAATGAAATCTTCCAAGTTATTTTATATTAAAGAGCTTATATGTGCCAGCGGCACCTATACTGATGTAATGTTTTTTATTAATACTCCCCTGCAAACAGCTGAAAGCATTATAATTTCTCAGCAAGAGTCATACATTGACTTCAAAATACAGCCAGTATCCTTAAGTAATGGCATTATATACACACAAAATAAAACGCAAATAATGGGGCAAGTGTGGAATTCACCACAAGCAATACATGATATGGTTAAAACCTTTGAAGCAGCCCCACTTGCTGAGGCACAAAAAATAAAATCTGCTATTTTTGCTTATTTTAATATGCCAGCAGCCCCCAGCGAGGCGCTTGTTGCACAGAAAAAAACCCTCACTACAGTGTTAGAAAAACAACAAAAAGGTATCTTGCCTCCCGCTCAATATCTCGTAGCGGCCACCGATCAAAAACCATCTATTACCATTACTGCAAAAACTGATCAGATAATATCGCAGCTTGCTGAAAGCTTGCACTTACTGGCACATTATAGCGCTACAAAATAATCATTTTTTAAGCATAGATTGATGTACACAATACCATAAGGCTTGACACGAAAGAGGAAATCGCAAAAACTTAAGCCCATCGCATACATCAGTTAATACTCTATTTAAAACAATGGTAGTTCTATTACTACTATTTTGTGATGCATGGCATTTACCTAATGCTTCTTGTAGCCGATCAAGATCTTTATGCATCCCCTGCGCACTAAACACCACAAACAAAAACAGAAATACGTTATTCACTGCAATAACCCTCATAACAAAATAGTATAAAAACTAGAAGCCTTACTACTTATATGATACTGTATCTAGCAACAACAAAAAAGGGTCATAATGTATAGTTACACTCATAAACATATTTTACATTTTTCAGCACTGGTGCTCGTTGCATTTGTATTACGCGCCGCAGTATTTCATTGGTACATACAATACGAAGAACGATATAATCAACCCGATAGCCCTGGCTATCACTTAGCGGGGCTCTGCATCGCCTATGGTCATGGTATGACGCGTCCTGATACCAAAATGCCAATATTTTGGCGCACCCCTGGATACCCCTGGTATTTATCCCATTTTTTTAAAAAACATCCACCGGTAAACAGCACATTCGAGGCATGCAAAGATGCACACTTAGCCTCTATTTGGCTACAAATACTCTTAACATCACTTATTCCATTATTTGTCTTTTTTCTTGCGCTTACGCTTACTCAGTCAACCATAATAAGCTGGATTGTAGCGTGGATATCGGCGTTCCATATGGGATTTGTTTTAGCAAGTACTTTTTTACTTACTGATGCTCTTGCGCAGCTTTTTTTTGTGCTGTTTTTATTGTGCTTTTTTAGAGGTCTTAAATTGTGGAGAGAAAAAGTCACGGGATGCAAACCATTTCTTTGGGTTACCGGCGCTGCCCTATCACTGAGCATTTACACCTGGATGCGGCCAATGGGCCAATTTGTGGCACTAGCAGCACTTATTTTAATGCTTTTTGCGCAAGGTAATTGGAAGTCAAAATTAACCAAAATAGTATTGTTTATAGCGCTTTTTGGTGCAACAATAGCACCATGGTTTATTCGTAATCATAGATTAACTGGTCACTGGACATTTTGTCCGTTATTTGGCTTATACTTTAACGTATTTAATGCTCCTAAGATTTTAGCGCGTATAAACAATTGCAAACTCGAAGATGCACATAAACAATTAACAATGGATGCAGGCAAGCTCACGTACCAAAAAATGATAGAACTGCAGAAAACAAAAAGCCCCTATGTTGTATGCGGTGAAATGGTCTGCTTACAAACAGCGTTGCCCTTGCTTTTAGCTCATCCTTTTTACTTTATGTACGACTGGTGCGTAGAAGTTGCAAAAACAACCTTTGATTTGTACGCAAGCCAACTTGTTGCCTTGTATAATAATTGCTTTAAGTGGGACCCTATTGTCGAATTTTTAGATGAAAAAATTAAAGAATGTCTGTATAAAAAGCCATTACCCATGAGTTTGCGCATTTTAGCATGGTTTGAATTCATGGCATCTATTCTTATTTGGCTTGGCATTATCGCGGGTTTTTATATATTTACTATCAAAACACTCTTTAATTGGAAGAGTATCAATCAACATATAAAAAACTATGGGTTACTCTGGTTAACCTGTTTATATATGATCGGCGCTGTAGTAGGCCAAACGGGTGGCTTTGGGTATGCACGTTTGCGTATACCGGTTGAACCATTAATTCTTATTTTAGCAGTTACTTTTTGGTATTATGTGTATAAACAATATCAAAAGAAAGCAACGTCATGAAACATCTCTATGCGCCATGGCGCGGGAACTATAGCAAAGAAACTGAGCAAGAGAAGCTAACACCAAAAGAATGTCCATTTTGTATCACCGATTCTACGCCTGATGAAGCGCGCTTAATACTCAAACGCTACATGCATGTATTTGTCATGCTCAATAAATATCCCTATAACGCCGGTCACTGTTTGGTAGTACCATATCAGCATACAGGTAACTTGTCAGAATTATCGCACGAAGCACGCGTAGAGCTTATTGAAGTTACGACACAGACCAATACTATTTTAGAAAAATTTTGCAAAGCCGATGGCACTAATATTGGCATTAATAGCGGCAGCAAAGCGTCTGGAGGCAGCATCCCCGATCACTTGCATATGCATATCGTGCCTCGCTTTATTGGCGATACTACTTTTTTGGTAACTATTGCTGATACTAAGCCAATTTCTGCAAGTCTTTCAGCATTATACACCGAACTTAAAAAAGAATTTATTACGCTATGATTAACAAGAGGCGTATTTTAATTGCGGTATTGCTGAGCACAATACGTATCCACGGAAAAATAGCACTATTTACCGGAATAGGACCGGGGGCATACAGCACCGAAAACAAACTGGGAAATTTTAAGTTAACACAACCAACAACACAAACTACGTGTCACACAACATCGTTATTTAAAACTCAACCTGCACCTTTTTTTGCTTTTATGTGCGGCGGTACTCTTGAAGCGCATAAAAATGCTTTTGTATCAGGACTCATTACCGGAGGCCTGCTACCCTATGGACGCGCATGCTTTACCACCAAAGAATACTGTTCTTCAAGTCCTGCTGTTTCAATAAATCCTGCACAGTTTAATGGCCATTTTTTTATCAGTGCGTATGGCTCCGGTGGTCTTAATTTTCCCATTACCGATACGTTTGCCATACAGCCATCATTAGGGTATGGTCTTAATTCAGAATATTTAAATGTATGCACGCTAACAACACCAACGTTATTTGGCCGATTTACTCGACAATTTGTCGGACCATTTGCAACACTTGCAGGCACCTATCAGCGATCAGCACTTACCGCATCACTCGGTTATCAATGTATGATGGGCACTATACAAAACAGTCTTACGTATCCACACTTGCACACACAGTTACTTGTCACTATTCCCGGCATAATGAATTCGGTAAACGCTATCATTACCTATGCCGTTACCAATGCGATAGCCCTGAGCTTAAATATATCATATGGAAACTTAAGCAACTACAAAAGGGGACGCGTTACGACACTTATAAATAATATTGTTCAAAACAATAATGCATATGCTGCACATTATTTTATTAAATCTTTTGCCACGTATATCCAAGCCACTCTTTTGTATTAGATCTTTTCTAAGACTATTGGGATTATTATTAGTTAGGTGGATTCTGAAGCCCAGCCGTAGGCCCTCGCACATCTCGCTGTAATTTATCCTGAGCCAAGTTGCAGGGCTTACCACGAGTGGCCGCGAAGACAACATTAAAATCAACTTTTCATTTTTATTTTTACAAAAACCTATACAAAATTGTACTATATTATATAATTGAAAATATAACAATTATAATAATCATATTACCAAGGATTTTATGAAATTAAATACATTTTTAGCGGTTATTGCAGTAACAATGACCAGTGCTCTATTTTCGATGCAACAAAGATCACCATTACCAGGATGGCGCGTAACAACATCTGCGATACCGGTTATGATTAAACATCCGCTAGTTCCCAGCCAAAGATTTCCTGTAGTGGTATATCACGGCCATTATAACTGCGAAACACGCAAACGTTCAGCTGAAACACAAACAAGATAAGTCATTGCTGTTTTTATATGCTCAAAGCCCCATAAAAAAGCAGGCAACACCCGCCTACTACAAGAAGGTGCAGCAAGCATATTGCAATCTTTTTAGCCCGTTGCTCTAAGTGCAAAATGGTAGTGTTAAAAAAGAATACCGCAAACACCGCCATAAGAAACAAGATAAATAAGTAATCAGAGAGCATAAAATATCCTACGTCTGGCGATAACGATTCTATCACAAACCGATACGCAAGCAGTGCCGTTATGCCACCTATAGAAATAGATATGAGCGTGTCAAAGTATTTTTGCGCATCAAAAGAAAACGAAAACAACGTTAAAAAGAAAATAAGCAAAAGCGGTAATAATATAGAAAATACATGACGCAAATCATGTTTACGAAAATCAAGAGCTAACTTGATGCAGGGTACACATACTTCCTTATCGCTCTTATGCTCTTCTAGTTGAACGCACGAATAGCCCGTGTGTACATGTTTATCAATAATCTGCCAATTTGATAAATGTGCTTCGGGTGATAATACAAAGTTATCAGGATCACTTGCAAACTGCACCTCTGATGCATCAAGCTTATCGTTTACCAGCATTATAAAGAGTGTGTGATTATCTAAAGGAAATGCACGATAATTAAAATCAAGATGTAATTTTACGCGAACCGGCCACCGCACAAAAAGTGATTTTCCCCGTTTTTCTATAATAGGTTCACCTTTCTGTATTATTGTCCCTTTTCGAAAAGAAAATTCTTTTACCATATCTAAAGAAACAATACCAGGATTAAATTCTGCCCACACCGTGCCATTAAAAACTATTTTGTTTTTAGTAATATCAAAACGAAGAAAGTCGCTAATAAATAGCCCCATAATTACCCGATTTTCTGATGACATTGCTGTTTTATGTGCAAAAAGCTCAGGGTTAGCATCGTGGGCATTGAAGGTGTAGACAGCGTTATGTAAAAAGAAAAGTAATGGGACCACCGCTATACAAAAAACAATTAACTGGAATAATGGACTAATATGTTTTTGATATTCAGATACCATACTTCTCCCTTTATTTTTTAATATCACCCACAACACAATAAAAATATCGCTCCAGAACCGAGTATAACAAATGCATGCAGGGCTACGACAAGTAATTTTTTTACTGCTAACGGCATGCTTTGTATCGTGGTATTAATAAAGAATGCAACAAAGATCGCTAATAAAAAGAGTAAAAATAAATAATCGGATACCATAAAATAACCCACATCTGGCGCCATTGTTTGAATAACAAATCGGTATGCCAAGAGTGCGGTAATAGCACCAATAGCAACAACCAAATGTGCTTCAAAAAATTCTTGTACATTAAAGGAAAAAGATACGAGTGTTACAAAAAATATAAGCAGCAGCGGTAATAATATAGATAATAAATGGTTAAGATCGTGCCGCTTACAGTCAAGAGCAAACACCGCACGCGGAAAGCATGCCTCAGTTTTTTGTGGACCAAACCGTAATGGCTCACACATATATCCCGTTACTGAAGCTTTGTGAATAATATCCCACTCAGAGAGGGTGATATGTGGCGCTAATTCAAAATCCTTAGACGGCACCGTAAACTCCGAAACAAACGGCGCTAACGCATAATTAGTGAGGACAATATATATTCTATGATTGTCTAATGGGTACGCTTTATAATTAAAATCAGCAGTAAACCGAACGCGAACATCCCAAAAGGCATACGTAATACCGTCTAATACGGTCACATACGGTTCGGATTTCCTGGTAATTTCACCTTTTTCGAAACTAAATTTACCGACATCTGCCAGCGATGCATCATGCCCATTAAAATAGGCGGACACAATACCGTCAAAGGTAATTTCGTTTTTGGCTAAATCAAATCCAACAAAATCTCGAATATATAATCCTAACGTTATCTTTGTTTTTCCTGCATCTACCAATTCAGCCTTATCAGGTTCAATAAAACCGGGCTGAGGATCGTATACTTTAAAAACATTCATCGTTCTGTAAATAAAGAACGCAAAAATAGCAAAACTAATTACATACCAACATACTTGGAATAGAGCGCTCACATTCTCTTTTTTTTGTATTACGTTTTCGTTCATTATACTTCCTTATTCAAAAATACTGTTCTTTTTAAGTTACCCGTAGGGTCAATAGTATCTGCAAGCGCGGGTGTTAATAACTCTTCAACCCATTCCGCCAATAGTTGAGCATTGTCACCCGCTGCTGCGCCTTCTAGTTCTTCTAGCGCTTGCTTAGAGTTTTGGTCTGTTGCAATCAAATACCCCTTGGTTAAAGGAAAAGAAATCGCGCTCGCATCCCCCTTATACGATGGCACTATATACAAACCATCGGGAGTGCTACCTGCCCCCAAATATACAGGACTACCTGCTACTGTGTACTCTAGAATACCTAAGGTAATTGGCACAGCTGTTGTTGAAATTATTATTTGCGAACCATCAGGAAGCTTTGTTGGCGTAAATGGTTCTGGTGCGGGGATCGATAATTTTTTTTGTTGCGTGGACGAGTCAATCAGAGCATGTTGCACGGGAGCACGGATAACGGTGGAAATAGATTGGCTCTCTTGCTGCATAATAATAACATGGTCAGATAAAGTGTCTTTTTTTTGCCTCGTTGGTGCCATGGTTTGTGCTCGGAGTGCAATACCTTTATTAGCGGTCTTTATTGCATTCGCTAGTTTTTTTTGATCTGATGCGGCAAAAGAAGATACATTAATAACTACATCGAGCCCTGATTGGATAATCAACTTTTTTAGATCGGCATTTCCTAAAAGCGTAATAAGATCTGCTACAGTGCTCTGCGAAATATCGAGCCACACTGTTTTTTTGTCCAGGAAATATGCCGCATATAATGCATCCATAAGCGACGCTGCCATAATAAGATGTACTTCTTGATTTGATGTCGCCATCCCATTATATATTTTAGTGCTCGCAGCAGGCGCAACCAAACTATAGGTCAAACAATAATCAAAGCCTGGGTCACCAGCTTCGCTCGCCGTTAAATCCGCGTACCCGCTCGTTACTGGTACATTTGATTGTATCAATACATTTCCTTGCGCTACTGCATGCATATAATATTTGCGCACAATAGTGGCGCCCATCGTTGCCCATTGTATCTCTTGAGCATTATCAGCAGATTCTTTTACACACAAAGATTGCGATGCATCACAGAATATATGAAAACAGGCATCATTATTTTTAGCATCGTTAATAATAAAACGAATATCTGCGCTGCTCCCTTTTGACGCATATACCCGAAAAGCACCGGGCAATGCTGCAGCATTTTTATCTGAAACGAGTGTGCGCAATTGCGTAGATGTATATTTTTTAAAAGTGCTTCGCGGTACTAATGCAGCACGACCAGGGAAATCAGCTCCTAACGTATTAAAATGGGGCATTTCGGGAATAGGAAACCGATTAAGATGCGCACCGTTATCAGTAATCACGGTAAAGTATTCCTCGGTAACACCCATTACATCAAAAAACAACCAGGGCCTAAAATGTAATTGTTTTTCAGCGCAGGTAGCGGTTATCTGATGCAAGAGGGGCAGTTTTGCTGAAACCGCCGGTGGTGCTTGCGACGTATAATAAATATCTGCTTCTTTTTGTTTAGTAATAAATTGGATACGTTCATAAGCGGTTTTAAGAAATGCTTGATCTAATTGACGGGTATTACGTATCGGCTGCTTATGATCATCTAAAACATACAGTAACTTATTAGTAGAATCTTGCACCGCCACAATATACTTGCCAAAACGAGCGGCAGTTTCTGGGACATATTCTAGTATCCCCGCACGATACTGTTTATTGGATACAGTTACTTTTACGGTAGCGCCATTATCGTGCAACAACGGGCTAAAGCAAGGTTTTATTAAAAAAGCGATAAAAAAAGTTACTAAAAAAATAATTCTGCGCATTTCTTTATCCTTAAAAGAAAAAGTAGGAATACGCAGATCACTGTAATATAAAAAAGAGCGGCAATGCAAGAAACAGCGCCGCTCTTTGTATGGTAGGTATTATGCTAATGTATTTTTAAATTTCTCGGTAAAGTTAGCAGGCATCGTTGCAATACTGCCCTGCCACATAGTGGCCGATCCACCTCCCTTAAAGCCTTGTTCTTTAAGCCAGAGTGCAATCTTTTTAAGATCTACTGTTTTGGTTAGCACATCACTTACTGCAACATACATATAGTGGCGCTCAGGAGTCTTAGCTACAATGGCATAGATACCTGGCTCTTTACGTGCTAATACACTTGCGAGATTTTGCGCATCTTCTTGTGTCCCCTCTATTACATAAAACAAGAATTTGGCCGTATTTATTTTTTGAGCTTGTTTTACTATCTCGGGAAGCCGATATTGCAGTAATTGCGCTTTGGTATTTTTAACTTCGAGCTGCGCGTTTTTGAGCTGTTCTTGTAGTTTTTTGATTGAGTCAGCAACTGCTTCGGGCTTCACTTTAAATTCTTGTGCAAGCGTTTTGATAGTGCCAAATGCTTCCTGGAAGCAATTAACTGCTGCCGGTCCTGTTAATGCAACTATACGTCGGTTACCTGCTGATAAAGCACTATTTTCGGTAATTTTAAATACCCCAATTTCACCCGTTGCATGGCAATGAGTACCACCACACAGTTCAGCAGAAAAACCAGGTATATCAACAACCCGCACGTTGTCGGGGTTATATTTTTCCCCAAATATAGCTATCACACCACGCGATAATGCATCTTGGTACGTGGTGCAAAAAGTATGCACTGGAATATTTTCGCGAATTTTATCGTTTACTAAATCTTCTACGTGCTTAACTTGCTCAGCAGTTAAATTTTCGTGATGTACAAAGTCAAAACGCAAATAATCAGGATGCACCAATGATCCTGATTGACGCGCTTGGTCACCCAGTAATTTCATAAGCGCTGCATGCAATAAATGCGTTGCGGTATGGTTTTTCATAGTATTAATACGATGTTCTTTATCAACCCGCATAGTCAAAATATCGCCCACCGATAACTTGCTACTTGTTTCTATTTCTAATGCAATAGCGCTATTAATACGCTTTAAATGTAACAAGGTGCTCAGGCTACCATTCGCTTCTACAAGACCGGCGTCATTAACTTGGCCACCTTTTTCAACAAAAAACGGTGTTATATCAGGAATAACCCAGCATTTAGTTTGCGCAGGAACTTCTTCAACAAGAGTATTGTTCACTATAAGCGCTTTAATGACACCCTTCGATTCTAATGTTTCGTATCCAGTAAATTCAGTAGTTATTGATTCATCAAGTACTACTTCTTGTTTATTTATTACTTTTTTGCCTGACTGCAGACGTTGTTTTTCCATCTCAGCTTCAAAGCCTACGGCGTCAACCGTATAACCACGTTCATATGCAATAACACTGGTTAATTCTAACGGAAAGCCATATGTATCATACAATTTAAATGCTTGTTCACCAGTAATCCCCGGCCGCTCACCCTGAGCTTGTCGAAGGGTTTGCGCCGATTCAGCAAAATACTTTTCTAAAATAGCTTGGCCACTTATTAAGTTTGCGCTAAATTTGTCAACTTCGCTACGCAAAAGCAACTTAATACGTTCTTGGTTACGCACCAGTTCCGGATACAGTGTCCCCATATCGCGTACTACCGCATCAACTAAATCGGGAAAGATATTATGCTCAGCTTTTAATTTTTGTGCAAATAATGCTGCACGACGAATAATTTTACGTAATACATAGCCACGCCCTTCATTTGATGGACTACAGCCATCAGCTATCGCAAATGTAGAAGAACGAATATGATCTGCAAGCACTTTAAACGCACCTTGTGTTTGCACGTCACTCGTTGCATATTTTTTACCGGTAAGCGCTTCGATGTCTTTAAAAATACCGGCAAATACATCTGTTTCGAATACCGAATCTTTATTTTGCAAAATTGCGCATAAACGCTCAAGTCCCATCCCGGTATCAACACCGGTTTGTTTTAACGGGACATCCGTGCCATCGGGTTGGCGCTCAAATTGCATAAATACTAAATTCCAAAATTCTAAAAAGCGATCGCACGAGCATCCTGGTGCACAATCTGCTTTATCACACCCATACGATAAACCACGATCAATATAAATTTCGGTACACGGACCACACGGACCAATATCACCCATTTGCCAAAAGTTATCTGCTTCACCAAGACGCGTTATGTGGGCGGCTGCAACACCAATTTCTTTATGCCAAATATCATACGCTTCGTCATCCTTTTTATACACCGTTACATGAAGCTTATCGACGGGTAATTGTAACTCTTGAGTGATGAAATTCCATGCAAAACGAATCGCATCTTTTTTAAAATAATCACCAAAGCTAAAATTGCCCATCATTTCAAAAAACGTCAGATGGCGCTTAGTAAAGCCTACATTTTCTAAATCGTTATGTTTGCCGCCGGCACGAATACATTTTTGTATAGTAACGGCTCGTTTGTAGCTGCGTGTTTCCTTTCCCAAAAAAAGATCCTTAAATTGATTCATACCCGCATTAGCAAATAAAATAGTAGGGTCATCTGCAGGTATTAAGGATGAACTTGCAACCTTTTCGTGTCCATTTTTTACAAAAAAATCAAAAAATTTCTGACGAATTTCTAACGATTTCATACGATCTTTCTGTTTTTTACAAAATAAATTTAAAAAAATAGTTACTATTAATTATACCAAAAACCCAATATAAGTCTCCCGATCTTAGCTCGCGCCAACTCTATCAATTACGCTTCTTGTTCTTTTATGCTCACTATATAAAATTGGGAGTTCTGGTTATATGAAAAACGTTGTAAAAATTGTTATTTTTTTATCATGTCTACAATACACCCGGGAAATATTAGCAGAGCTCATTGTAAGCGCTGCTGAAGGAATACATGGAGCACAATATCCTTTTGAATTAGCTTTTAACATAGGGCCAGCGTGGTATGCCACCAACGGTGGGCTCTTTACTAAAAAAATTGATAGCGATAGTATTTTTTCTGTTTTCAAAACCAACACAGAAATATTTGCTGCCTTTGCATTCGAAGGCACTGTTGAACCACATAAAAACTGTTTTTTTAATATTAATATTGGTGGTGGCTTGCTTCGAGGAGGAACCAGTTTTTTTATAGATTACGATAAAATCTGCTCACGCATAGTTTCTAAAAACAAAACCTGCTTTGATGGCAATTTGTTTAATATAAATATTACCGGCGGGCTTATGCATCCTGTACATCAACATATCACACTAGAAACAGCACTCGGATATAGTTACGATTATGGCAAATTAATTTTCCCCAACTCGACAATTACCTACGACACCGTAGGTCCAGTGCTTTCTTTGGGTTTTACTGCAGAAAAAAATAAATTTTCTTTTAATGCTACGTATTCGTGCATTCCAGGGTCGTACAAAGAGCTGGATAAAAAGGAAGATATAACACTTTTATTGCGATTCCCTAAAACTATTACCAATCATATAGATATTGTTACTCAATATGCTCTAACACCGACTAAAACCATAGGGATCTTATTTTCGTATGATTATTTTAAAAATATAGGTAGTGGCCCTGCTCAGCCCTTATGTAGCAATACACTCAATCAATATACTTTCGTATACGATAAACTACGAATAATAGCGCTTATGGCTTTTGCATCTATTTCTTTTTAATTACTCGCTCAGGTTAATTTGATATATTATGCAATTAAATTTATTGACTTTTTGAAATTTTTTAATGTAATCTAAAGCATATACAGTAGTTAAAAATGTAATAATTATGGAGTACTTATAATGAAAAAGTATATATTATCTCTGTGCGCGCTGTGGACCGCCGCATATGCAGCAATGCCAAGTATAACCGCTCCACAGTGGGAAGCGTTTTTTAAAACACAGGCGCATAAGGATTTTACTCATTTTTATAACGCATTTTGGCAAGAGCATAATCCCTCTTCGTGCAATCTCTGTGTAAGCCAACAACGCACCGCTTGGGAATCATTTGAAAAAACTCCCGAATATATACATTTTGAATCATTCAGAAATCAATTTCTTTCTGATAACAAACATAATGTAAATGGCCTTATGAAAACTGATGAGCATCGCCGATTTAGAAACGCAGCGTCTGCTGTATTTAATATACCGAGTTGCGTACAATGCGCAAAGGACGAAGCTCCCTTAGCCCAAAAATTCTACCATACACCAGAATTTAAAGCATACGAAAAAGCACGTAAAAAGTTCTTTAAACAAGGTAACCCGCAATAATTGGCGGCTACCAGCCGCCTCCACCTCCGCCACCACCTCCTCCTCCCGAGGATCCTCGTCCTCCAGATCCAGAGGTACTTCCTGGTACGGTAGTAGCTGATGAAATAGCACCAGCAAAAGAATTACTCAGTGTGCGCGAAAAATCATCCATGTGTCGTGCATCAAAGTGCCGTCCATAATACCAAACAGGCACATAGGCAGTACCTGCGCGAGCAAGCTGTTCAAAAATAGGAACAAACTGCTTTGTCCAATTTTCTTCCACATCAAGCGCAATAGCGTACGGTAAATATCGTTCATATTCGCTCACTGCTTCGTGTGGTGAACTTAAAACGCGTAACCGCTCAGTTTCAGTTACTGATAAAAACATTTTAAAGCCATCAATTGCGTCTTTTATTTTTCTGCCTTCTGGGGTATAACGCCTAAACAAATAGAAAAAAATAAGTGCTATACCCGCAAATACTATACCGCCCATAAAAAACTCTGGCCAAGCGCCGTGAGCTACTACTGGTATACACGCAATAAGAAACAATATAATACCTGCACACAGCGTACGTGCATGAAAATCAAAATAATTATGGTTTTGAGCATCAAAAACCAGTGACTTACGCAGCTCTTCATGAGCACTATCCACTGAAGTGCTATACCCGGTAAGTTTTATGGTGTCCGCTTGACTAAAAAGTTTGTTACTTAATAAAGTACCCATCTTATACGTCTGTTTTTCTTTTTCATTTTTCTTAAGCGTATAGGTATGGGCAGTATATTCTATTGTTAAGAATCCTTTAACTGCCATATTTACCAATTCCGCAACCAATGTTTTAGAATCATAGCTCATACGCGCTATGTAGCGCATTGCGCTCGGCGCAAGCTCATGGGGTGGTGTATACAAGGGAATCACAATACCAGGCCTATCTTTTTTCCGCATACGTATATATGCGCTGCTATAAAAAATAAGCACAATTAAAATACCCATAATCATGCATATAATTCCGCTGTTATATTTAAATATATGATACGCTTTTTTTATAAAACTGGGTTCTATAATATATCCCTTTGGCCAGGTAACAACAAGAGTGAATCCTTGATACTGCCCCAGTGCTGTTGTCTCAAAAAATAATGTATTATCTTTTGTGCGCACCGTGTAATTCTGTTCTACAAAACCTGCAAAGCCCGTATAACCTTCAGCGCGCACTGCAGACAGCGGTATTTCTTGGGGTAAATGCACCAATGCCGTTGCTTTATCTATAGGGAAGCGCCAACCGTTACCCGTAACATTCCAATAAAGTTCATCATGAGTGGTAAAAAAACCGAGCTGAAAGTCAGTTGTATAGGCAATACGATACACATGCTCGCCTAATGATACTCGCCTGTTTTTACTCCCTATAAAAACCCGCTCACCATGAGAGGCGTGTTCAATAAAATAGGGTTCACGAATGCCATCGCGCTCAACGCGCTGCACCGTAAAGCCCACACCGGCTGTAGTGCCCCACGACCCTTTATAGCGCGTAGGGAATTCGCGTACAATGCCATGCTTAATCGCATCACCTTCTACTAATACCCGAATCGTTTCGATGACCGTTAGTGTAGAATCTTGGTGTACAGTAATATCGCTCTCAAAAGATACAATATGCTCTCGTGCATTTAACGATAATGAAAGTAAGCAAAATAATATACTATATTTAAAAATGCACCGTTGGATTTTCTCGTTCATGAGCTGCGCCTAATTCAAAATAGGGCTGTTTTCTAAAACCTAATAACGACGCCACTAGTACCGTGGGAAATACTGATATTTTTGTATTATATTCACGAGTTACTCCATTATAATAGCGACGCGCTAATTGAAGGTGATCTTCGATATCTGCTAAATCCTTTTGCAAATGTATAAAGTTTTGATTTGCTTTTAAATCAGGATACGCTTCAGCAAGCGCAAACACTGATTTAAGTTGTGCTGCAAGTGCTGTTTCTGCCTGCGCTTTTTCTTGGATATTCGGTGCATTCATTGAGCTCGTGCGCAAGCGTACAATTTCTTCGAGCGTTTGTTTTTCGTGCGTGCTGTATCCTTTAACCGTAGCAACTACATTAGGGATCAAATCATATCTACGCTTAAGCTGCACATCTATACTACTCCAGGCTTCGGCCACCAAATTTTTTAACCGCACAAGAATATTATAACAGATAACAACAAATACACCGATTACTACCAGTATTCCAAGAATTATCAATACAATCATGACACTCTCCTTAATAAGAGACCTTTTAAACACGCTAGTTTTTTTTACTATACTTTATTTCTTTATTTTTAAACAATTAAAAAAATCCTTACACGTGTTTTTATACACCATGCCCAGCCCACCTTTGGTTATAAAAACACTCATTTTTGCACGCTCGCGTCTTTTTTTGCTCTTCCCACGCAGCAAGCTCTGCACTATCTTCTTCTCCCGAACTTTCTACGGCGATTAAATATTTATTTGCTATCACATCACATATACGCTGCACAAATGCTTCACAAATCCCCTGATACACCCTCGAATACCCAGCGGTTTTAATGGCTACATATAAGGCATCGCTCAAGAATACTCGTTCTAAAGATACCATATAGCTCAGACATTTATCTGCCATATCAACATCATCGGCAGAGCGCCACTCTATAGCCTTACAAATGGTAGGGCAATCTTCATGCGCATGAAAAATACAATGGTGCTTAAAAAATGCAACCATCTTTGTAGCATTAGTAATTCTTATCGCGTGCTTACTCATAGAAAAGGCAGCGTTATACAGCACTAGTAACGATATAATTTTTATTACAAATATTCTCATCGTATGCACATCCTTCATTGCAATACAGAAATAACCAATTTTTTTATTATACTTTATTTATCTCTCTTTTTAAACAAACTTTTAACCCCCCCCGCACACGGCCTAAAAACAAAAAAGCATGATTTTTGAAGATATATAATAAAACTATTTACAATTATACATTATTTATGTTAGTGTTTAAATAAAAAAGGATGTGTTATGAAAACAGTAAAAATTTTTTTATGTACCATGGCAATACAGGGCATTGTAATACATGCCCAGAACAAAAATGCTGAGCTTATACAGGCAATTAGCAGTAATAATACGGCTTTTGCGCTCCAGTTATTACAAGAAGGGGCATCTGCTCGTGCTGCAAATAATACAACAACGGCATTGATTGAAGCGGTAAGAAAAAAAAATAAGCAACTCGTACAAAAACTCATAGAGTACGGCGCAGATCTTGAAGCACGCGATGCTGCAGGGGCAACTGCATTAATAGAAGCGGCCTATCTCAATAATAAACCGCTGGTAGATATTCTTATTAAAAAGGGCGCCGCTGTTAATGCACAAGATAATGACGGTAGAACAGCCCTTATGTGGACTGACGATCCCTCTGTTGCTACACTTTTAGTTCGTGCAAATGCGCGTGTAGATATTACTAATGCAAATGATGATACTGTTCTCGATCTTGCTGATGACGACAAAAGAGAGGCAATAGAAAAAGCTATTAAAAAAGAACAGTACAAAAAAGAACTGCAAAAACTATATAATACGTACTTAAAAAGGGAAGCGACTCACATCGGCAGTAGGTCACGACCCCTATTAGTACAACAATATATTATAGCCTATCAAAATGCTCTACGCATTGTTGAAAGAACACACTTTGATATACAGAATGACTATTCGTCTCAAATACCGGATGATATTAGGGGAAACGATATTCAAAAACAATGGCTCATAAAACTTCATCAGAATCTACACAAGCTTACACAGCAGAAAGATCTATCACTTGATGAAGCACTTGGTTACGCATTACCCCTTGTAGAGCTTCTTGCTGATTTTAATATCATTATAGAAATACCATCTTCTATCACTACTATTGATGATATACACGTTCTTTTAGGCCACATTCAAGAAAAACTACAAGAATACAAAAAGCTAATCATTCCAGCAATGCCAATAAATGTCATGCGTTTATCAGAAATACAAGAGCAATTTTTATCTCGGTAAAAGACCCTTAAGTTCACGGCGAGTTTCGCGCTGAATATCTTTTTCGCGGATTTCCTCTTTACGCTGATGCGCTTTTTTATGCTTACAAATACCAATATCTACTTTAACATACCCTTTTTCATTAAAATACAGCTTTAAGGGCACAAGAGTAACACCTTTACGAGAAATATCACCAGCTATACGATTAATTTCGCGTCTATGAGCCAACAAAATACGAGTGCGGCGTGCTGCTTCTTCGCTTTTTTGATACGCGTGAGAATAAGGCGTAATTTGGCAGTTAATCAATGTTAACTCACCTTCATGTATCATAGCAAAAGCACCGGTTAAATTTACATGACCAGCACGCAGTGATTTTACTTCGTCGCCGGTTAATACAATACCTGCTTCGAGATGTTCCAGTATTTCATAATCATGGAATGCTTTTTTATTTTGCGTTATTATTTTCATAATCGTTCTTTTTTTGCGCTATATAGTTAAAAATTGGCTTTATACAAGGGTACGCTACAAGAGCAATAATAAGCGCTAGAATTGTGCCTCCTAAAATAAAGGACCAAAAGCTTAACTCTGTAATACCCAAGTAATCAGACAAATAATGCCCTATCTTACTATTAAACCACACCATCCAGGATGGATTATATTTCAATAAATCTATGTTTAATACCGTCTTAAACAGCCATTCTCCAAAAATATAATCTAAGGCTAATAAAGGAACCATGGTAATAGGATTACTTACTAAATACACCGTAGTAAAAACAACCACCGGGTTACACTGTAGGAGCCAGCTCAATACAAACAACAATGCTGTATGGAACCCAATAAATGGTGAACAAGCTACAAAGATTCCAAGACAAAAAGAAAACGTTATACGTTCAACTGATTGCCCCTGCCCTAAAAGGTTTGTTATTTTTTTAAAAGCCTGTTTAACCATATATATTCTACTCTATTTAATAGTTTTTTGAAAAAAATTGTTTTTTCGGTACTCTTAGAAGTAGTATACGTTATTCATAAATGAGGTTTAAAGATTCTGATAAAAACAGGCCTAAACCCTTCGACAGGCCCCCGCCTTCGCACAAGGCTTCGGCGGGCACGGCAGGGCGAGCGGCTCCAAAAAAAAGAAAGCACGTATGGAAAAATTATATCTATTTCTTTTAAGCTTTTTCTTTTGCGCGCAGCTGTATACCATCGATATGGATGTTACAAAAGCGCCAAAGAATTACTCCTATATCGTTCGAATACAAACCCCGGCATCCATCAAAAGCAACCAGATAAAAACATACTATAAGGGCACCTTGCTCTCCTTTGATGATTCGTGGTGTATTTTACCCGAAGATCAAAAATGCTTCACTTTTTCTTTAATTATTACCCCAGCCGAAGTACAACCCGTGTGCGAAGGCAACACAACTCGGTACCTTAAGCGTCATCCTACAACGGTGTGTGCGTGGTACGATCTTACTCTTAACTTGGACCCTCATCACAAAACAGGCTATACCTGGACTATCGAAAAAAAAGATCCAAAAGAAATGCCCCTCAGGCTGCCAGAGCGCAGTATTTTGGTATACACAAGCCCTGAGTATGTAGATACCGTACAGCATTTAGAAACAGAAAAACCTGCAGGTTTTTCGAGCGAAACGATGGTTATTAACTTTCCTACCATTATATTTTCTAAAACAATCGATAAAGAATTGTTCGAAGAAACAGCCGTTACAGCGCTACTCGCATCACTGGACCTTGATACTATCCACGCCCGTGTAAAAACATCTTCAAAAAAAGATCAGCACCTTGTTATATCGATGCTGAGTAAGCAATAATGATTATTTTAGGCATTGAATCGTCGTGCGACGAGACTGCTGCTTCTATTTATGCAAGCACACAGGGAGTGCAATCAAATGTTCTTTTTTCTCAAACACTTTTGCATAGTGCATTTGGAGGCGTGGTGCCCGAAATTGCTTCACGCTCGCATATCGAAAAAATCAATTCTATTGTTGAAGAAGCTTTCAGCACCGCCGGTTGCTCCCTCAGTGATGTCGATGTTATTGCCGTTACTAATAGGCCAGGACTTCCCGGGTCTCTGTTGGTAGGACTCTGCTTTGCTAAATCACTTGCTTTTGCAACACACAAAAAACTAATTGGCATTGACCATCTAGAAGGTCATGCATTTTCGGCGAGCATAGAAAACGATATCCCTTTCCCCTATCTGTGCATCACTGCATCGGGCGGGCATACCGCACTCTACATAATTCGGGGATATGGCGATTACCAAACACTTGGTCGAACACGCGATGATGCTGCGGGCGAAGCATTTGATAAAATTGCAAAAATGATTGGCGTGCCGTACCCAGGCGGACCAATACTCGAACAGATGGCTAAAGAAGTCGACTTTATTGATTATTTTAAATACCCGCGCTTAAAAGAAAAGAATTTTGACTTTAGTTTTTCCGGCCTAAAAACTGCCGTCTTGTATGATTTAGTCAAAAAGGGTGTCTATAATGTATCCCAAAAAGAATTTTTGGCTCCCGAAAATCAAGTACTAAAAAACCAAGTAGCAAGCTCTTTACATTGTGCTATTGCTGATATTTTTAAAAGCAGACTCGAGCTGGGGATTAAAGAATTCCCCGAAGTTAAAGCTATAGCTTTTGTGGGCGGTGTCGCGTGCAATAAATATTTACGCGCACAACTGAGTGCATTTGCCCAAAAGCATACTCTACCCTTTTTTGTACCTGCACCCCAATATTGTACTGATAATGCAGCCATGATCGCCTTTGTAGGGCATTATAAAGCACAGCAAGGGTTATTTGATGATTTTACATTGGATATCGGCCGTGGTTGAACTCGACTGGTGTCCGTGTATTGACGACCAAACTCGTATAGATTTTGCGCAGGCAACCGTACGCGATATACAAAAACAATATAGTACAAGCGAGCCGTTAACCATTATCTCGCTCGGCTCAGGAGCACTAAAACAAGAAGAACTTATTGCTCGCTTACTGCTTGACGCTGGATACACCACCCTTACACTCGTATTAATTGATATTCTCTATACGCAACAGAAGCTCCCTTCGCTCAAAGAGCTCGAAGTACAAACAGCAGTATTCGAAGTTATGCCAGAATTCGAAAAAATTGGTGACCTGTATATCGAGCTAGAATATACTGACGACCACGAGGTAATAAAAAATATAGAACAAGAAATAGCAGTATTAGAAAAAAAGATAGAAATACAACAGTATATTACACTGTGCGACCAACAAGCAGCATTTTTGCACCCTGAACGCTTAGCACTATTAACGAGCTCGTTAGCGCTGCATGCCCCTCAGGCAACAATACACATACAGGCCTTTGCATCCGTTGATGATTATTTAAAAAAAAATCCTACGCTTCAAAACTGTTGCATATTATTTGTTGATGCTGATACACGCAATGAATATAAAGAAAAACAGGTAGCCGATTTACAAAAATTAAGTCGACTACCTGCCAAAATGTATCATCAGGTTTTTATTCTTTAGAACTGGATCCGGAACCTTTTCTATTCATGGATTCGAGGAACTCTTCGTTCGTTTTAGTCTTCTTCATTTTATCAATGAGGAATTCCATACCTTCGGTAGTATTCATCGTTGATAAGAATTTACGTAAAATACGCACGCGGTTTAATTCAACATCGCCAAGCAATAACTCTTCGCGCCGTGTACCAGAAACAATTAAATCAAAGGCAGGGAATATACGTAAGTTAGAAAGCTTACGGCTCATATGGATTTCCATATTACCGGTACCTTTAAATTCCTCGTAAATAACTTCGTCCATACGCGAGCCAGTTTCGATTAACGCGCTGGCGATAATCGTGAGCGAACCACCTTCTTCGGTATTACGTGCAGCACCAAAGAAACGCTTTGGACGCTGTAACGCATTCGCATCAACACCACCCGTTAAAATTTTACCGGATGCTGGCGCTACGGTATTATAGGCACGCGCTAATCGTGTTAACGAGTCAAGCAAAATAATAACATGCTTTCCTGCTTCTACCATACGCTTTGCACGCTCTAAAACTATTTCGGCAACCGCAACGTGACGCTCTGCTGACTCGTCGAACGTAGAACTAATAACTTCGGCATTTTTGCCTTTAACACCACGGCGCATATCAGCAACTTCTTCAGGACGCTCGTCAACCAGAAGGACTATTAAATATACTTCGGGATGATTGGCAACAATGGTCTGCGCAATTTCTTTAAGTAACACCGTTTTACCGGTTTTTGGCGGCGCAACAATTAATCCCCGCTGTCCTTTACCAATAGGAGAGAACATATCCATAATGCGCGTAGAAATAAATGAGGGATCGTACTCTAAGTTAAATTTTACATCAGGGTGCAACGGCGATAGACGGTCAAAGAACGGTCGATCAGCCAGCGCTAAAGGATCTTGTCCATTAACGGTATTAACTTTTAATAACGCAAAATACTTTTCGCCTTCTTTAGGCTTACGGATAACCCCTGCAATCATATCACCCGTGCGTAAATTAAAACGACGAATTTGTGATGGAGATACATAAATATCATCAGGACCAGAAACATAATCATATGCTGCCGAACGCAAAAAACCAAACCCATCTGGCAGTTTTTCTAACACGCCAATAACTTCTAATTCTTTATCTGGATTTTGTTCAAGATCAATGATGCTCTGAATCAAATTCTCTTTAGACATTAAACTTGCGCCAACAACACCCAATCTACGGGCCTGCATATATAAATCAGCGAGACTTAACTCTCGCAATGCCTGATCTCTCATGCACGAATCTCCTTGAGATAATTAACCCAACCATCGCTTATCAAGCTATGGCAGGCAGGGAAAATAGCACCATTAAAATGACAAGTGCTTAGTTTTTTTATTACTATAGACAAAATTCACACTATCAAGAGATACGATTCTGCACAGAGCCAGGCCTTTTCTATTACTTGCGGTAGAAAAACAACATCACTGGCGCTGCGATATAAATAGAAGAATACGTACCAAATACAAAACCTACTAACAATGCCAAGGACATTGTACGTAATGATTCACCACCAAACATCAATAACGCTATAACAGTTAACGTTGTCGCAAAACTGGTTAGTAACGTCCGACGTAACGTCTCATTAATACTTATATTAACAATTTTATCCATCGAAACGCCAGATAATTTTTTAATATTTTCGCGTACTCGAGAAAAAACCACAATGGTATCGTTAATAGAATAGCCCAAAACAACCAGAATCGAACCTATAACATATAACGAAATTTCATAGTCAAAGAGCAAGAAAAAAGCCAAAATAACGACTGCATCATGCAATAACGATATTAAAACACCTAAGCCAAAGGATAAAGCCCAGAATCGCCACCAGGTATACAGTAACATCACCAATAAAGCCAAAACTATTGCTTGGAGGGACTTCCATCGGAATGAAGCACCAACCCCAGATCCCACACTATCCACTTGCTTAATTTCAACCTGAGTTCCCAGAGAAGACTCTAAGGTTTCTTTAACTTTACCAGCCAAACCTTGAGCATCGCTCGAAAAATCTTTTAAACGCACTAAGATTTCTTTATCAGAAAACTCACGTGTTACCACGCCATGATAGCCCTCTTTTTCAAGTATCCCTACTACCTCACTGCTTGCAACAGGCTTATCAAAGCCATAAACAACTTGAGTTCCGCCAGTAAAATCAACACTGTACACAAACGTTTCACCGCGTGTTTGATGTTTATATACCAACGCACCAATAAAAACTGCAAAAATTGCCGCTGAAAAGGCCGTATAAAACGGGCGATACTTCAAAAAATCTATCATGCTCTCTCCCACCGTGATTTTTTATAACTGTAATTGCACATCAAAAGAACAGCGCTCGCATCACATGGGTTAATATTCAAACTTATCCATGAATAAGCCGTAGCAAAGCCCTGCAATGCGGCGAATTCTTACCTATAAAACAGAAACGTATTTACGACCTTTAGGACCAAAATGAAACTTTACTGCACCTTCACCGGTTGCAAATAAAGTGTCATCGGTACCAATGTCAACATTTTTACCAGGATGAATACGGGTACCGCGCTGACGAACGATAATTTCGCCACCACTAACACGTTCACCATCATATAATTTTACACCAAGACGCTTACTAACACTGTCGCGACCATTCGAAGTTGATCCACCTTGCTTACTCGTTGCCATCGTAATCCCTTAAAACATGTACTTTTTAGACTACCGCAAAGAAAATTGCAGCTTTTTTATGAGAAACTGACACTTTAGTGTCATCCTGCAAGGCCCGCCATAGCACTATGCGAAGGCTGGGAACTCGTTTCAGGATCTATCCTCAGTATGCCAAAACAAAAAAAGATGTCAACAGCACACCAGCGCGCCTTTAGGATGATTCATAAAAACTCTTGCACAAAATGCTCTTTTTAAGAAAAACTAAAAACAATGATTAGTTTTTACCCAAGGAGATGTATGAAACATACTACGCTATTAGCAAGCTTATTAGTAAGCCTATTAACAAGCGCTACTGTTGGAGCCACTGTAAAAAGAGGAGGCCCTCCAGCGCCCCCTCCACCATCAGCTGAAGAAATAGCCGGAACAAAGCCTCTCGCAGGCGCCAAAAAAGGTGGTCCAGTTCCTCCACCGCCACCAGTATTTCCTAAAAGCCCACTAAAACCGATCAGTCCAGTACATCACCCTGCTCATACAACAGTCACTGCAAGTACAAGTCACCTTACAACTCTTGCTGAAGCATTAAAAGCCTTATTGTCTCATGTAGGCGCTTCGCATGGTGGCCATACATCAGCGTCTACACCGGTAACACCCCCTGCACCTACAGCAGAAGGCGATCAATCAATAATCTTACAAGCTGCGGGGAAAAATACTTATACTCTTCCGACAATTCCTGCTGAAGTATCAGGAAAAGTGCTTTACAAAATAAAGGATGCGCTATCAAGCTTGCAAAAATTCTATGCAAATATGAATACAACATCCAGAATGAAAAGAATTATGCAACAAGAAAAAACTTCTGCTGATACCGCAATTAACGCTATACCAAGTAAAACACCAGACTTGGCTGCCGCAGGAATTAAAGAAAAGGCGTTACAAGTACAAATTCAAAATTTTAAATCTAATCTATCACAAATACTTGTAAACATGATAGATAACGCTTAATTGTAAAATGATACATACAAAAATAAGGGGACGAATTCGTCCCCTTATTTTTTAAAACTCTTGTAAAACATTCCCTCTCTACGCAACACTAAGAAAAAGTTTGCTTATATGAAGGAAGTTTATATGAAAATATTTTTTGTTTTCCTAACTATAGGTTCTTATGCCTCTGCGGCACTCGTGCCCCTCACGCGCCTTGCAGAATCTTTAAGCCAATTACCTCAAACACCAAGTCTGCCTCCTGTAAGCTCGGAACGTGCATCGTTACTTGAAGGCATTCGCAAAGGACTAAAATTAAAGAAGGCATCCGAAAGTCAACCTGTTGTTGTGCAAATTCCAGATATTACAACATTTGATATCGCAGATCCTGCTATTAAAGAAAAAGTACAACTTATTCAAAAAACCATGCACAACATTGTTGCCTGTCTAGATAAAATTGCAACATGTAAAATCGCACACACTAAAGGTGGTTTATGGCTATATTTACTTGAGGAAAGGTCACAATTTTTTGCCAAAAATATTACTAAAGATGCCCGTAAAGAAATAGAAAAATGCCACAAAGAAATATCCCAATTTTTACAAGACTTCCCCAATGTAGCTCAACAAAAAATAAATACCACAGAAATTCTAGAAAAATTCGATCAAAAAACTGCACCTGCGTTAAAACAAATTGCTAGCTACCATGGCGATAATTCTGAAGAATACAAAACTCTCCAGCAACAACTAGCAACCACGCGCAGTCAATTGCAAGATAAGCTAGTGGCGTTGCAAAAGGATATAACCCCTTCCACACTAGACCTCGCTCAAACAAAATTACAACAACTTGCTGCCACATTCCACACCATAGATAATGGTACCGAAAAGCTTATACCACCGCTTGTTCAGCAGTTTATTTTTACATTACAAGGCTGGGAAAAAGAGCTAAAAGCTATCCCTCAACTCGCTGACTACAAAGTATTTTCTTTTTATGCGCATTTAGATCCTCTACAAAAACAGCTTACTGATTTAGCGACAAAAATTATACACAATCCACATATCGATACCACCGCCGAAGTACAAAAATGTATCAAAGATTTTGAGGAGATTAAAGCAGAGGTAGAAGAAGTGCTTGCACAACTTGATTTGAATGCTGCTGATTTTGCAGCCGCTGTTAAAAAATGGTGCGATGACAGAACAAAGAAACATAAGTTACCTCCTCCTACCACAAATGAGCTGGCCGTAGCAAAACATTCCAACCCATTAAATCATTCTTTGTGCAAAGCATGCATATCTCCCGGCTCGCATGATGATTCAGATGATGAAGATGATTGGAGCGATGAAGAGTAAGGAATCCTGTGATAAAGAAAATTTTATTTTTAATTCTTAATTATACTATATTACAAGCAATGGCGCCTATTATATTACCAACATTACCTACTGCTGCGACTCCTGAGGACCATGCAGCTATAAAAGCGCTTACAGAATATAACAAAGCAGCAGGACCCGGTGCAGTTGCACTTAAAGAAAATGCTGCTGTGATAGCAATAAAAAAGTTACCTAGTGGGCCTTTTAAAGACGAAAGTCAAAAAGTCTTCCTTGCTATAAAAGCGCAAAAGAGCCCTCCACCTCCACAAAAAAATTGGGGGAAAGCTTTAGAAAATTTAGCAGAATCGTTAAAAACATTGGTGCCTTTTGCACCCACTACATCGCCCCATATCACTCCGACTACCCCACTTAAGCCATTAACCCCACCAACTCCTCTGATCGCCATACCTACTTCAGCAAGTGGCACACCACAAATACCCGCGTTCCCGGTAGATACACCTGCATATATCGTTAACGAAGCAAAACGCATAGAACAAATTATGCTCCACATTGCTCACTGTATTCAGCCGGGCCCAAAAACAGGTAATCAGTGCGAAGTTGTTAGAAAAAGAGCTCATCGTTGGCTTATTACAACACAAAATGTCGCCAAAAAACTTACTGAGATTATTCAAAAACCTATTACCGAAGCAAATACCTGCTACCAGCAAACGGTTAAATGGATAGCACAGTTTAAAACATTAATTACAACAGGAAAACCGTCTATTCTAGCTATCACAAGCGTCTTACATACCGGTGGACAAAAAGACACGGATGACTTACACAAATATGCTGCTATTCAAAAACAAATAGATTCATTTAATGTTACTGAACAAACTCTTCAAGATGCAGAATTGCTTGCAGCCTCCCTAAAACAAGCCTCACATAATGATTTAAATAAAAAATCAGCTGCTTTTGCTGCAAACCTGAATAAATGGTATCAAGAACTTATTGCTGTACCTGAGCTTGCTACTATGTATCCCGTTTTTGCTACATTTGATATTACCAATGTACAAGACCAACTACATGCCATAGTAGCAAAACTAAAAACTACGCCAACCGCAGACGTCTCTGCAGATATACAAAAGTTTTCTGATACTATTGATCATATTAAACAAACTAAAATAGAACCAACTCTGTTAGAACCAATGAAATATGCAAAACCTTTTGTTGCAGCAGTTGAAGCATGGTCGAAGCAACAATTAACCACCAATAAATGGATACATGAGGTAATCGTAAATCCAGTAACAGTAAAAGAGTCGTTGACGCCAGCACAAAATGCCATTGAGCAATATACGCTAAAAACAGGACCTTTAACTGCAAAAGATTTAGAAGTTTTCTGCAAAACATGCTTTGACAATGACGATGAAGATGACTGGGATTAATAAAGGTATTGATATGTTAAAAAAAATAGCAATAAGTTTATGCGTTGTGCAATTATCACCAGCTATAACACCTCTCTCTACTCTTGCAGAAGCGCTCCAATCACTTGCAAGTAATATTCCAGAAGAATCGCAAGACAAGCGTGATGCACTGCTTGCAGCAATACAAAAAGGGACAAAGTTAAAGCCAACTCAGCAAGAAAAATATACACCACCACCTGATGACAGAGATAAGCATCTTGCTGCAATACGCGCAGGTATAGTATTAAAGCGTGTTACGTCTGCCCCTAAAGAGCCCATTGCACCCGAAGAGGCTAAGCCTTCTGACGTGCTTGACCAACTAGCCAAGATGATGGCGAAGCATACGCCGGCGGAGTCGGAGTCTTTGTACGCTCAATACGAATCTTGGGGGCCATTTATTAATGGATATAAAGCTATTAATAAAAAGGATTTTCCAAAAAATATACAGGAATTAGAAGATCTTATAACAGCTGATAATGGGTGGAGTGATCTTAGCTCTGAGCAATTTTCTTCTTTAAAATCATTCAATGATTTACTTGAAAAAGAGCAAAAATTAAAAGAGCTTTTGCAAAACATAAAAGAACAATTTTCTGCATTACTTGATGATCCCGAGAGCGAAGAAAGTAACACCCAGTTTATTATTGATAAAGAGGAATTCCAATCACAATTATCAGAGATAATAAAGGATATTAAACTACCAGAACAATTAAAAGAAATTGTAACAGAAGTTGAAGCATTACTAGCCTTACCAAATCTCAAAGCCTACGAGGCGACTGTTGAATCGCCATCAACAGCACAGTGAAAACTGAGCAAGGGTGTTGTGAGCTTAAACAACACCCTGACTTTGAGTATTGTTTGGCCGTAGCCCTCGCACATCTCGACTAACGCTCGATACGAGCGGCCACGAGCGGTTGTTGACTAGATAAAACTCTAACAGTCTTAAATCAAACTCATGTTAAAGTCGTTTTAGCGCGTACGTGGTTTTTTTGCAAATGCTTCCATAGAAAATGGGAAATACTTACGCACTAATTCTGCCATACCTTGTGCATATACCCGAATTTCATATTGCGCGCCAGGATGCGTGCGGAGTTCAATAAAATGGAGTAGCGAATGCAAATTACACGTAAATATAAACTCTGTATACGTGCAGGTAGGTAATAAGCCCCGCGCAATCTCGCGTCCCACCCCAGACTCAAGCAACGTTTCGTAGGCAGCATATGACTGCTTTAACGAATCCGTGTACACCTGCATTGCAGCATCATCCTGAAATGCCCCTACTGAACATTGCCTATTAGTATCATCTTGCTTGCGCCAATTTTTGGGAATATAAAACTCTACGGGCGCTTTAACATAACGATAACTAATTTCGTTATACGAATTCATACGATGCCGCATCCACTGACGTGCTACAAATATCGGACATTTTACACGGAACGATAATTGATTATGCTCAAAGGGACTGGTATGATTATGGTTCATTAAATATGTTATAAGTCCTTTATCGCGGTCAGTGAGTTCAGTGCTTATTTTACCATACGAAACACGCGCTGCATTTACCACATCTAAATCTGAACCAGATACGCGTACCAGCTCTAGCGAACTAACACCATCTTCTAATGGATCTAAGGCTGCCCGCGCACCGTTTGTATACTGCTCTTGCACAACTAATTCTTTTTCCATAGTCACCCTTTCTTTAGCAAAAATCTGTTAGATAGGATGCACTATTTTTATGCGCTTTAAAAGCACAAGAAGGAGAAAAGAAAATTTCTTTTCTCCTTCTTTGTTTCACCTCTTTATGACTATGCTAATTGAGCAAGGCTTTCTGCTAATGCATTCAACAAGCGTTGTGCTTCGATTGGGTCTAATGGCGCTGGTGCAGGTTCGGAAGGTTTTTGTTTTGCAGGAGGTGTTGGTGCCTGTTTTTTGGGTTCAGGTTTAGATTCAGGTTGTGTTGCAGGTTTAGGTTTTGGAGTTTGCGGTACCGGTCTTGCGGGTTTAGCCGCTTCTGCTAGTTGTTTCATTTGTTGCACTTTTAATTGTTTGCCTTCTGCTATCAGTTCTATTACATCAGTATCGAGTTTTTTCATAGCTTGAATACTTAAAATAGTAGCGCTCGCTAAATTTTTATTTAATTTTTCTTCTAATGCGGTTTTTTTTGCCCCAAAGTCTGTGTCTTTAGATGCAACAGTAGCAAGAACCGATTCATCAGCTATTTTCTGTTGTAACGTATGCAATGTCGCTTGCTGGGCTGTTAATGCATCAGCCCGTTTTTCAAATGCTTCTACCTGTTTTTTTAATGCTAAGAAATCTGGCGCTCTAATTTGCCTATTAGCCGCAATGAATTCATCTATTTTTTTAAGCAAACTTGCTTTATTAGCTTGAAGTGCCGAAATAGTTACTGCATTAACTTTAGTATGATAATCTTGTAAATCTTTCTGTTGTTGTTTCAGTATAGCTAAGGCACTCACTCGTACATCTTCAGAAGCCTTCCTCACTTTTAGTTTTAAAAAATTACCTATTTTTGTCGCGAACGTTGAAAATAGCTTATTACTAATAGGTTTAGTTACTGCAAGCTGCGTATCAATCTCTTTCAATAACTCAGTCTTGGCATCAGAATCTGCAGCGCCTGCTACTTTACCACGCAAAGCTGTAAGAGTTTTTTTCTGACCATCGAGTTTTTTCTGGTCCTGCTCATTTAGTGGTGTAACAGGTGGCGCTGGAGGCGTTGCCGGAGTTACTGGCGTAGCAGGTTTTTGTGGTGCAACCAGTGGCTTTTGCGGTGACTTAAAAGAAGCAGCCTGAGCCGCAGCTACTGCTTCTGCTTTTAATTTCGCATTTAATGCCACATACAAATTAAATAGATCCTTATTGGTCCCCCCTGTACGAGCGATAATACCATCGGCGCCTTCCTGACCCGACCATCCCTTTTTCCATAAATCGGTTGCATGTTTAACAAAATCCATCCTACCATCCATCTTAGAAAAACGAGAGATTAATAAAGATAATTTGTTAGATAAGGCTTTTTGAGTTTTCGCATCCACATATATCACTCCTGCAAAACCAGCAACGCCACCCTTCAACTGCGCCGCCTTCTTTGCTAAAAATCCCAAGTTTGGTTTTTCCGCAGGATGTTTTATTAAAGAAGTCAACAATAAATCTGCTGTTATATAATCAATATAAAAGTTATGTAGAGCTGCCGGTGTTTTTGCTTGCGATTCATGATCCAAGTTAGTAAAAAACATGTCTAATTCTTGGTTATTAAAATTTGCTTTTTGCGCATCAAAATCATCAACTGGTGCAGATACTTTAAAAGCATCTACACTTTGAATAACAACTCCTGCTGGTTCATTATGCAAAGCACCAAAAGCATTGCTATATCCAAAGAATGTTAAAGAGGCCACGTTTAATAATATATATTTTATACGCATGTAAAAAACTCCTTTTTTAAATGGTCTCATAACTATGTAACAACGCAAGACTTTCTGCTAACTCATGCACCATTCGGCTCACTATTACTGGGTCAATTGGTTCTGGGGCAACGTCTTGCACAACATCAGGGACAACATCAGGTGGCGTAGGAGTGATTGGTTTTGTTTTTGCTGGTGGCACCGGGGGAGTAGCAACAATCTTTTTGCCTTTTGCAATCAACCCTGCAGCTGCGCCTTGCAAGCCCATTAACACGGGCCCCTCGATAAAACTATTTTTTGCTAAATACTCATCAATTTTGGCAGCTAATTGAGTCTTTTCATCGGCAAAACCAGCATCTTTCTGGGCAGCAGCTTCAAGTGCTGGCGCTGCTATATCTTGCTTCATTTTTTGTAATGCGGCTTCCTGCGCAACGGAAAGTTTCTTCGCAGGTGGTGAAGGCATAGGTTTTTTGCCAACAAATTTTTCTCCGATAAATTTATCTACAGCTTTTTTTATGCGATGCATTTCTTCTTCTGCCACCAATTGCAAGCTGCTTATGGTTGCACGTGCTTGTGTTAATTTTCCCTGCAAGATCGGATCTGCTGGTATGCCTTCAGCTAACTTATTCTCAACCGCCTTTTCCCATTTTGTAATTACAGAAGTTTGCCGTGGTAATTTAGGAACCGGTGCTGCAATTTCTGTTTTTTTATGCGCTTGCAATGCTTCTGCCACCTCTTTTTGTAAAGTAATTATTGCAGCTGGGTCAACGGAAGTGCCTGCTTCTATACTCGTCAGCGCATCTGTTACACGCTGATCTAAACTATCAGTAGCATCAGCGCTTATTACTGCGCCTGCAAGAGCATTTTCAGAAAGTCGATTATGTAGTGCAGTAAGCGCTGCTTTTTGTTTAACAATGTCCTTAAGACCGCCTGCAGGGGTTGCATCGGCAGCTACGCCTCCTTTGGGCTGCGTGCCCTTGGGAGTGGGATGCGCTTTGTTAAATTTTTTAATTGCTGCAGCTTTTGCGGTATTATATGCTGCCAAAACTGCCTTGCGGTCTCCAGCACTCGTGGTATCTTCGGTCAATGCTTTAGCACGTGCTTGTACTAATACGTCCATTACCGCATCAAACAACGTGGGCTCACTCGCATAATTAGGGTCTGTGCTGACCATTAGTTGTTTTAGCTGGGCAATTTTAACATCTAAAAATTTTACAAAAGGATTTGTTGATATCTTATGCGCAGCATACTGTGATACTATTAATGCATGCTGGTCTTGGTATGCGTGTAACAATGTTGCATCACTAGTAGCAGATTCAAATGCTGCTTGCACACTGGGATCTTTTATAAGTTGTGTAATGTCCGTTGCATATTTTTGAAACACCGGGTCTTGCTTAAACGCATTGAAAAATATATCGATTTCTTTGAGTAAATCCTGTTTGTCAGCGCCCGTTACTTCCATGCGTTTGCTTTTTCCCCACCCAGCCCAAAAACCTGTAGACTTTGTGGGTATAAACCGCAATAATAATTTAAATAATAGTAAATCTGTCGCTAAGTTCCATTTAATGTTATCTATTGCACTGGGTGTAAATGGCAACAATGTCATATGCTGATAAGTTGCCCCTTTTTCAATAGCCATTTTTTCTGTGTTAAGTGCACCAACAAAATTAAGCATCATATCATTTGAAGAGTCAACTACGGCAGTGCTATGCTCACCGCGCGCATCCCGCAGAGCAAAGATAGCATAGTCTATTGCGTCGTGTTCAAATGCCGTGATATTCGTAATAACGGCATTTTTAGGAAGTGGCGCTAGAGCACCATACATACTTGTATTCCCTAGAAACAGAAAAACAAGAGTGTTTAAAAATATATAGTGTACAATACGCATTATAAAGCTCCTATACTGAAAACATCGTGCTCTTTCTTTTTACTGTGACCAAAAATTCTCTTTTTTTGCAACAAAAACTTACAATCGGGTAGTAAGCGCCCGTGCCGGGCGCACAAGAAGAAGAGCCGAGAATATTCTCGGCCTTTCGCTAAAAAAATATACACAGCTTATTAATTTATTTTTACCGTTTGAGAAGCCTTCTCATCGTCATTCACTCTCTTATGCTTTTATACCAGTAACTAAGTGAAGCTCACGTAAACTTGCTGCAAGCATTTCTAATAATGCTGGTGCTTGGGCGATATTTTCGCTTGTAGCAAGTGCCGCATTAACTACTGTCCAAAATCCAGGTGATTTTAAGTATGCATTAAATTCGTGATACTTATTAAACAGCTGTTCATCTTTAGATTGCCAAAATTTCAAAACGCCTACTTTGCTTAATTGACCGTGTGTTTCAAATGCACTTTCTATTAATTTACTATATACAGAGGCTAATGGATATTGCGTTTTAACCGCTTTTAATAACACAGCAAGATGATTTTTTAACTCAAATAAGCGTGGTTTTTCAAGATTAAACCATTTTGGATTAGTTTCTAAGACCTGTTCTGCTACGTTGTGCGCTGTCCACAGATCAACCATAAAATTAAATAAAATTGCATTAAAATTTTCTTGTGTTTTTAATGTTGATAGACTACTAAAACGATGGTTCAAAAAAGAACCAACTTCCACCAGCGGCGAATTGTCTGTAGAATTTTTTAAATCATCATAACTTTGAATTACCCCCTCGGCAGGGTTTATCTTCTCATCTACAATATACATAGCGCAAATAAGACCAGTACCAAGTACCAATCCCAGCGCTATAGCATTATACATTCTCATATACTCTCTCCTTAATAAAAAATGTCTTATTTCGTTACGTCATCCCACGTTTTTCCTAAACGAGTGGTTACTACTAAAGGTACATTCCAGTTAACACTATTTTGTAGTGTATCTGCAACAAATTTTTCGACTGTTGCAGCGTTGTGTTCTGGAACTTCGATAAGAAGTTCGTCATGAATTTGTAATATCATACGCGCTTGCCACTCTGGATGCTTATCAAACCCCTTTTGCAACAAAATCATGCCCAGTTTCATCAGTTCAGCTGCAGTACCTTGCGCAACAGTATTCACTGCTACACGACATGCTAATTCGTGCAACGCTTTATTTTTTTCGTAAATACCGGGTAAATACCGCCTACGTCCTTGCCATGTTGCAACGTACCCATGCTGCTTAGTAAAATTAATGGTTGTAGCCATAAATGCCACAACTCCAGGATACTGGGCAAAATATTTCTCAATATATTCTTTTGCTTGGTTAAAAGATATATCGAGATCTTTGGATAACCCATAGGGTGTTAAACCATACAAAATACTAAAGTTAATACGCTTAGCAAGTTGCCGCTGTTCGTGCGAAACAGCAGATAATTCGACATCAAAAAGCCCTGCGGCAGTCCGCGCATGAATATCTTCATCGCGTTTAAAAGCAGCAAGCAATGCTTCATCTTGCGATAAGTATGCAAGCACCCGTAACTCGATTTGCGAATAATCTACCGACAAAAACAGCTCACCCGGCAGCGCCTTAAAGGCTGCGCGTACGCTTAAATGATCTTCGACATTCAGCGGAATATTTTGCAAATTCGGTTCTGAGCTTGCCAAGCGACCGGTAGCAACAGCAATTTGACTAAAATGAGTGTGTATACGCTGTGTTTTAGGATTAACATAATCGCCCAGCGTATCAATATACGTACTTTTTAATTTAAATAATTCACGATACTTTATAATAAGACTGGGTACCGGATGTAGTTTACTCAATTCTTGCAATACTTCTTGGTCAGTTGAATAGGATGTTTTGCCGGCAGTCTTCTTTTGTCGCGGCAATTGCAGGACCTCAAATAAAAGCTCTTCAAGTTGCTTTGGTGAGTTCAAATTAATTTTTGCCTGCTCTGGGCCCACTAAATCACCAATAAGCTGCTGAAGTGCTACTAACTTTGTAGAGACTTTGTGATCCAAAAGCGCGAGCTCTTCTTTGTCACAATAAATACCTGTTTTTTCCATTTGATATAAAATCTCCACAAGTGGTAACTCGAGCGTTTCGAATAATTCTTTTTGGCCATGCATCTCGAGTTCTTTTTGTAATATTGGCACTAATCGCAATGTTTGGTGTGCATCAGCAGCAGCATACAGTACGGCATCTACTAATGGTATTTTGGCAAAATTATTAGTCTTATATTTTTGCGCTAACTCAGCGTAGGTAATCATTGTTTCGTTTAAATACTGCTCTGATAATGCTTTTAAATTCACGCGCTGACTATCTTTTGCAACTAAACTTGCAGCAATCATGGTATCAAATGCAAGTCCACGCAATTCTATACCTTCTTGTGCAAGCATTAGCTGGTCAAACTTACTATTTTGTAAGTATTTTTTTATCGTAGCGTCTTCTAAAATGGGTTTAAGCAGCTCCAAAACTTCTTGCTTAGGTAGCTGCTCTGGCCCTTCGACTCGCGCAGGGTGAGCGGGGACATGCCCATAAGGGATATAATACGCAGTACCCTCGTGCACTGCTATCGATATACCAACAATTTCGGATTGCAAGGTAACTATACCCGTTGTTTCGGTATCTATCGCACACGCTCCCGCAGCGCGAATAAGCGTGCATATCTCTTCGAGCTGGGTGCGTGTTACCACACAAATATAATTATAGGCGAGCGCTGTTTTTTGTTGCAAAAATGTTTGCTGCTCAAATACTACCGGCAAATCTTTGAGTAACGATTTAAACTCCAATTGCGCAAAAAGCTCGCGCGCTTGCGCCCACGACTCCGCAGCAATAGAGCACTCATTAAATGCAATAGGTACTTCGTGTAAGCGTAACGTAAATAACTGTAAACTCAAAAATGCACTATCTCTGGATGCAATAAGCAGCTCTCGTGTACGTTCTTTTTTTACTGCGTCTATATTTGCATATACATCTTCAAGCGAATCGAATTGGTTCACCAGCTCAACTGCACCTTTTGGCCCAATACCTTTAACACCGGGGATATTATCTGAGCTATCACCAATAAGAGCAAAATAAAACGGCAGTTTATGAAGAGGGAATCCATATTTAGCTTCAAGTTTTTCTTGTGTGATAAACTCATCTTTAAAAGGGTCAAAAAGTGTAATGTCATCGGTAACTATTTGGCCAATATCTTTATCTGACGTAATAATAACTGATTGGATGCCTTGCTTTGCAAAATTATGCGCAAGAGAGTACATAAGATCATCGGCCTCGATGCCTATTTTTGCAACTTGCTTAAGGCCAATTAATTGCGCAAATTCTACAATGCGTTCTTTTTGAGTAAACAAATCACTCGGCGCTGCTTGGCGTGTTGCTTTGTATTCGGAGTATATTTCATGTCGCTCGGTTTTGCCTTTGCTATCCCACACCAGTATCATGCATTCTGGTGTATGCGTATCAATAATTTTTTTAATCATACGGCAAAAGCCATACACTGCTTGTACCGGCTCACCTTTGCTTGTGTGCATCGGGCGCAAACCATAATACGCACGATATAAAAACGACGACCCATCAATAATGTATACTTTTTTCATGACTGTTTTTTATATTTCATTGCGGCAATGAGCGTTCCCGCGTTATGCCATGGGACTAATGTTATATGCTCTTTTGTAAATGATTGAGTACCAGTATATACAACATACAGTAATGCGAATCGTAAAGTCGATATTAAGATTCGCACAAAATACGGATATACAAGTTTTTGCTATGTGGAATAAAAACGACGATTCATCAATATACAATCATCATTTTATAACGCAGTGCTTGAGTTCTCATTTAACAACCTGATAATAGCAGGATAGCAAGCAAAGTTACGCACTGTATACCCATACCTATCTATGTAATTAACATCTGCACCATGGTTTAAGAGCACCTTAATTACGCCAATGCGGCCTTTCTGAGCAGCTTTAATTAATGCCGTATTTTTATCCTTATTTATGCGATCATCGCCAATGCCACGCTGTAATAGTAACTCAACTATAGCTTTACGGCCTTCCTGAGCTGCCCAGATTAATACCGTATATCCATACTGATCTACGTGATAAACATCAGCGCCATATTGTAAGAGTAACTCAACTATAGATGTATGACCACTTTTAGCCGCCAAGATTAATGCCGTATCTCTAGACTTATTTATGTGATTAACATCAGCGCCATGATCTAAAAACATCTTAACTACATCTATATGGCCTTCCTGAGCCGCCCTAATTAGTACTGTATTTTTATTCTTGTTTGAGTAATTAACATCAACGCCATGATCTAATAAAGCTTCGGCAACACTTATTAAACCATAGCCTTCAGATATAACAAGCAACTTATTCTTTTCATCTTGACCTAACAGTAATACTTCATCTAGAAAACAACCTATATCCTTTGTTGTAATATCAGGCATTATACGTTGTAAGGCTTTTTGCTTATCAGCATCTAATTCCTGTATTTTTTTTTGATCTTTCTTTAATTCTTCACATCTCTGCTTAAAAGCCAATCTCCAGCTAACATCCTCATGGAAATTAACCAATGCTCCTTGAATAGAAAAAGTCAGCGCGAGTGGCAATAGTAATAATATATTTTTCATGACTGTTGTTTATTTCATTGGGGCAATGAGCGTTCCCGCGTTATGCCAGGGGACTAATGTTATATGCTCTTTTGCGCATGATTAATAAAACACTGCGCGCCTGGCCGAATAGTACGCTCAAATGTCTCTAAGTTCACGGAACATAACCCAAACTGTTGCGCATATCCCCTGTCCCATTCATAGTTATCCATTAATGACCAATATAAAAATCCACGAACATCATAGCCTTCTTGTATAGCTTTGCTTAAAGCATACAAATGGCGCTTTATCCACAGATCTCTTTTTGTATCAGTTTTATCAGCTATGCCATTTTCAGTAATATAAATAGGAATACGCAATTGTGCAACATCACGAATTGCATAATATAACCCTTCTGCATATATCGCATACGGCATGTCAGTTTTTATTTCGTGATTATGATATGCTTCACCAACAAATCCAATAAAGGGATGGCAATAATAATTTAATCCAATAAAGTCATTCGCGTGCATTGCGCGAGCACCGCCATCATACTCGATAGCCCTACCAAAGGGCACTGCAAATTTAAATTTACCGGTAGCAAAAAAGTTTAAAACTGAATCACTAAATTGGTTTAATGCAGCAGAAATAGCACGCCCTACTAAATTCCATGATGCATGCGCATCAAAACGTAACGCTTGATGTACAATGCCTATTTGTGCAGATGCATCTAATGCTTTTAGCGCATAATAGGTGTCAACATGAGCGCGCATATAATTTTTAAGAACAATACCCGCTTTAGTAAAATTGCACTTAAACCCGGGTGGCCATACGCCCCGTATATATGCCTGAAATGGATATACGCTTGGTTCATTTATAGTGCACCACATATACACGCGGTTACCAAGCACTTTAAAAACTTCTGTTGAAAAACGAACAAAATAATCAGTATTTGCTTCCACTTCAAACGAACCTTTATCTTCAAACCACTGGGGATGCACAAAGTGATGCAGGGTTGCTACCGGCTTTATGCCCGCAACAATTAAATCATCACAAAAATCACGGTAATGCTTAAGCATGGTGTGGTCAAATTCCCCTTCTTGCGGCTCAATTAAGGACCAATCTACTGAAAACCTATAGGCCTTCATGCCCATTTTTTTTAATAATTCGATATCTTGTTCTCGCCTATGCAAGGAATCACACGCCTTCCCCGACGCAGGCACTTTTCCCGCACGTTCCCAAGCAGTCCATTGAGAATTTGGTAAATTGTCAGCACCAGAGATTTGGAGCTCTGACACACCACACCCCAATAAAAATGCTTTAGGCAATTGCACTGCTTCTGCAGCAGCCTCTAACTGCGTCCAGTCCCAATAAACTTTTTCTGCCTGCACTACGTTTGTGCAAAAAACTAACGATAATAGAAATAAATTTTTCACAGATTCTCCAAAAAAGATCTTTTCCTGAGTTCGTTTCAGGATCTAGTCCTTATTTTTAGTGTAACAATAGGGTGAAAAATAGCTATTTCTTGCATGTTTTTACTAAAAAAATATACTTAATTAAAGATATATATCAATAATAAAACTGCAGGCTGTGCCTGTCTCGTTAGGTTTTTTTTACCATGAATTTTTCGAAATTACGATTATTAGCGCTCGGCGCTCTTCTTGCCGCGCCTACTTCTGTTTACTCACATGTCCCGGCACATCCGGAGAGTCCGATACATCCTCTTGCTGAAATGCATAAAGGGTTAGAGCTATACACCAAGGGCGGCGTGTTTGACAAAATTAACCATACGCGTACTAAAGCTGGGGCTAACGCATTACGCGAGCGACTAGAGTCACCTATTACTGAAGTCGCTACTCTCGTTACACGGCAAAATGCCATTGAGTACGTGCGTCAAAGCCCGGATCTACAAACACAATTAGGCAAAATTCTTGCAGGTATTGCTTTTTTGGAATCGTCAGTACGAAGCAATAGTGTATTAGATCAAAAAATACTTAATAAGCTATATTTTACGTGGCCATTATTAAAAAATTTAAATGAATCTCCCTTTGCATTAACCGCTCTTGCTTGTACATACCCTGTTCTTGATTTTATTCCTGTTGCAACACATACCATTATGCCTTTATTAGGGAGCTATTTAGGCATACAACACCGTTGTGGGCATAAACACCACAATCATTCTGAAAAAAAACATAGCCATACTAAACACGCAACGCAAACGAACACTCATGTACCACGCGCCGGATTAATGATTAATGCGTTAAAGTATACCTTTGTGGCTCTTACCGCATTACATGCAAAAGAAATAGCAACAGCTCCAATACAATGGTACAATACCCCTGGGCGATACACAGAACTTGAAATTATGCATAAGAGATTACAAGGAATAGCGCATCGTCTGATGTATTTCAAGCAACTTTATCACGCTATAGAAAATCACCCTGATTTTGTTAAAAATTTAGAGCATTGGGAACATTTTAAAAATCTTGCTACCAAAACAAATATCTCTGCAGAATTAAAACAACTACTCGAGCTGCTTGAATCTGATACCTTTAAAGGCAAATTCTCCCGCTTTATCCAAGCCGGCAACATTCTTGTAGCATACAAACTTATGCAACAAGTGAGCCAAGAATGTATGCCAGCCAACAAAGCCCTCGGTGAAATAGATCTTTATTTAAACTGCGCAGAACTTGTGCAAAAACAGGGTTATTGCTATGCACAGTACGTAACTTCAGAAAAACCGTTTATAGAAGCTAAAAACTTTAGCCATCCATTTGTAACAAAAGACGTGGTAAAAAATAGTATTACCTTGCAGCGTAATGCGTTATTTTCGGGGCCAAGTACTTCAGGCAAATCAACGGCATTAAAATCTATTGGTCTTGCGTATTTAGGACAAACGCTCGGGATAGCTTCGGCAGAGAGTTTAACCATGACACCGTTTGATGTTATTGCCGTATTACGAGATATAAAAGATAATACGCAAGAAAATCGTTCTAAGTTTGAAAATGTGGCGCTTAAATTGCACGCTATTTTAACACAAGCGCGTGAATGCCAAGCGCAAAATAAGCGGATGTTTGTTATCTTAGATGATGGCATTGATGGCATTAACAATAAAGCGCAAGAAGCTATAATTTGCAATTTCTTAAATGATTTGCTTCCCTTGCCTAATGTGGTTGTTGTGGCAGCTACCCATTGCTTGGCGGCAACTGAAGTTGCTAATAACCCTGCATGCGAGTGCAAAAATTATACCTTTGTTAATCACCAAATGGTGCCCGGTGTGGGGCAATTTGAAACAGCAACCGAGTTGCTTGAACAAAAACATCCGGAATTACGCGCATTACTCCGCGCACGTGCATAACAATATATTGGAAATATGTACATCAATGTTAAACTACTCAATGGATTTCACGAGACATTAACCTATAGGGTCCCTGCAACATGGGACCCTACTGCATTAGTGGGTTCATTTGTTATAGTGCCCTTGCAAAAGCGTACTGAGCAAGCATTAGTAATAGATATTTTTGATACATTACCAACCCCCGTACACTTTGCCATTAAAGAAGCGCTTGCCCAAGAAAAAATACCTCTAGACCCTTCCTATACTCCGTGGGTGCAACAATTAAGTGCATATTATGCAATTCGTCCTCAAGCACTTTATAAACGATTGCGCACTTTTTTAGAAACTAAAAAAACAGACCCCCAAGACCTACTATTTCCCGAAACGTCTGATGTAAATACCGTTGAGCTTACTCAAGAGCAAAAAATTATTGTCGATGCTCTTAAAGAGCAACTTAACCAAAGCACCTATTCTCCAAATCTTATCCATGGCGTAACAGGGTCGGGGAAAACGGAAGTGTATAAACAAATAATTGCGCACGCTTACGCACAAAAAAAAACGGCTCTTTTTTTAGTGCCCGAGGTATCTTTGGCGCTGCAATTTACTCAATTGTTTAAGCGTTATTTTGGCGAATCAACTCCTATTTACGGGTTTCATTCAGCAATAACACCAAAGCAAAAAAAAGAATTGTGGTCTGCCTTATTATCGCAGCAACCCGTGATAATAATTGGTGTACACTTACCATTACTGCTACCACTACCCAATATCGGCGTTATTATTATTGACGAAGAGCATGATGCAGGATTCCAAGAAAAACGGCACCCGCGTATTAATACCAAAGAAGCAGCACTATTACGCGCTAAAATTGCACAAATTCCTATTGTGCTTGGTTCTGCAACACCTGCAATAACAACTATTGCTACCGCGCATAAACAGGAGTGGCATTTATTTAGCTTACATAATCGATTTTCGGGCGCATTCCCGACAATTAAATTAGTTAAACTGACGAAAGATAAACGGCGATCATTTTGGATTAGCAGAGAGCTCGAAGCAGCAATTACTGACACGCTACACAAACAAGAGCAAACTATTATCTTTTTAAATCGCCGTGGCTATAGCTTTTTTGTACAATGTGGTGACTGCACGTTTATATTTAACTGCACGACGTGCTCAGTAAGTCTTACTTTGCACAGCGATAATAGTATTATCTGCCATTATTGTGGCTATGCGCAGCACGTACCTGCGCAGTGCCCGACATGTAAAGCGTCCGAAAAAAATTTTATCAAAAAAGGTATTGGCACCCAGCAAGTAGTAACATTATTAGAGAAGCTTTTCCCGCATGCTCGTGTGGGAAGAGCAGATTTAGATATCAGTAGCAACAAAAAAAAGTGGCAAGAGACACTCGAGCAATTTTCTAACCATGAACTTGATATATTGGTAGGCACACAAACGATCACTAAAGGTTACCATTTTCCTAAGGTGACGTGTGTTGGTATTTTATGGGCAGATATTAATTTGCATTTCCCCTTTTATACTGCAGCAGAAACGACACTACAACAACTAATCCAAGTTGCCGGACGCGCCGGCCGTCAAGCTGAAAAGAGTACCGTTATTATACAAACAATGCTCGAACATCCCTTATATAATTTTATTAACGAAACAAGATATCTTGATTTTTATAGGTATGAGCTCGAAAATCGCGCGAGCACTCATTATCCACCACACACCCGTTTTGCTGAAATAGAGCTGCGTCACACCAGCGAAAAACAGGTACAAAGCGACGCCTATGCCTGCGCTGATTTTTTATATACACTTATCGAAAAAAATACATTACCCATAACCATTTTAGGGCCCGCACAGCCACCAGTGCATACTATTAAAAATGTGTCTTCGTATAAAATATATATGAAAGGCGCGCAATATACTCAGTTTGCGCAACTGTACGCTCTGGCACAAGAACAAGGCTACCAAAGCTCACTTTTCTACACACCTAACCCGCTGCAATAGTTACACGAGCGGCAGCTAAAGCCGGGAAAAGTAAAAAGTTGAATTCGTGTTAAGCCACAAAAATATTGCCTTTAGCGTCCATTATTGTCTATTTTTAGATAAATACTGTTAAAGGGGGTTTAGGCTGATGCGTTTACCGTTTTTATTTTTATTTTTAACTTCAATTGCGCATGGCCAATCATTAAAACAAAAGATCAATAAGCACTTAAATCTTGCAAAAAAAGATCATATAGGCGTTAAAGTAGTTTCGTTAAAAAACAACAAAGTTCTGTATACAAAAAACGATACGCAGCAGTTTATACCTGCAAGTGCCATGAAATTAATTACCAGTATTGCAGGTCTTAACTTTTTGGGACCTGATTATCAATTTGTCACCACACTCACTACCAATGGCACTATAAAAAATACTGTTTTAGAGGGCGATATTTGTCTTAAAGGATCTGGCGACCCGTCGCTAACAACACAAGATATACACGCTCTCGTGCGCCTGCTTAAAGAAAAAGGGATTACCCGAATCCAAGGGAATATTATTATTGACCCTTCTGTTTTTGATGCAGAATTATATGCACCGCTGTGCACGTATATAAATACTGAGTGGCGCAGTCCTGTGGGAGCAACACTTCCTACGGCTGGTATTAATGTTAACCATAATTATATTCTCAAAACTCGACGCGCTATTACTAATCCTACACACTATGCAGGAGAACAATTATATCGTGCATTAAAAAAAAGAGGTATACACGTTAAGCGTACCCTTACTATTAAAAAAACAACATATACAACCATTCTTGCAAGCCACGTCTCAGAACCATTAACTGATTTACTTATTCATGTGCTTAAAGATTCGGATAACCTCTATGCCGATTGTATTTTTAAGGCTATTGGTGCAGAACACTTTGGCCAAGGCACATGGCTTAATGCGCATGATAGAGTAACACGATACTTAACACAAACGGTGCATTTAAATCCTGCTGACTTTTATATTGCCGACGGTAGCGGTCTATCACGTAAAAATAAGGCAACCCCACATCAGTTTATTCTTTTACTTATATGGGCCTATTATCATTTTAATTACTTTGATGAATTATTTAATACATTACCCAAGTCTGGTACCGATGGGACACTAAAAGGCCGTATTAATAATCCTCGTGTATTTGCCAAAACAGGAACTTTAACCGGCATATCAAGCCTGGTGGGATATTGCACACATACTAAGAAAAAACCCACTGTTTTTGCTATCATGGCCCAAGGACCATCGGAAGCTGGGCATAAAAAAAATATCGAAGATCGCATCGCCAAAGACATTATCAACCATCACCATTCACAATAATGCTTGTAACATTCCCCGAACCTCTTGAATACCGCGTACAAGATCTCTTAACTTTCGCTGTATCTGATTTTTTAAAATACGTAATCGCTCTCGTTTTACCTCCTGTTGACGAGCAATAGGAAGTAAAAGCAATGGATCTATAGAAGGGTGCGCTAACGGTGTTATCATTTTTTCAAGAAATTCTTTATTCATAGCAAGAATTTGAATAACATCTGGATTACATGCTCCTTCCAATTCAAAAATAGCATTACGCATAAAATGCTCTGCATTTACATAATCTTCTAACATAAGGCAAATATATGCTTGGCACGTTAATGCTGCCCCTGAAGCTCCTAATATCTCCAATGAATGTATATATTCCTGAGATTTGTAATAATGTCCTTGATCAAATTCAATAAAAGCTGCTACCAAGCGTGCATCATCCCGTGTAAGACTCTGTGTACTATTATCAATAATAGAATGCAATGCATCCAAAATATTTTCTCTTAATACTGGATTAATGGAGAGTCTTTTACATTCTATTAAAATCCTTTGACACTCTTCTTCGCTTCTTACCTCTCTAAGGAAGAAACATTCGGGAGAATGGCTGCGTAAAGCACCAGATACAGAACCAATTAATACACTCAAAGCTATACTTACGTGAATAATTATTTTAATGGTATATCCTTTTTTAAAAAATACCACAAAGGGCATTTTTAGTCGACAGAGCTATAAAAAACCTTATACTAATCACTGTTTTACATCGACACTTTATACTAAAGGTTTTTATGAATCATTTTGTAAGAAAATTACTTTTTTATTCTGCATCACAACTCAAATATCACAAACAATGCATAACTGGAAGCAACTTAAAGATTATTGTGCAGATTTAAAAATGCTCGCAAGCGAAGCTATCAGAGCGCGTAAAAATGCTCAAGATATTGGTACTATTTTTCCCTGTACTTACTCAACAGGAGCAGTTGTTGCTGAGCATATCACAGCACCAGCTACTACCGCTGAAGATAAAGACCCTGTATTATACGTATTAGAAGGCGGATGTGGCACTGGGAGCATGACTCGTGCTTTTATAGATAAATTAGAATCGTTGGGCGTCAAATATCATTTGGATATTGTTGATATAAATCCTGAGCTTTGTGCGTATGCACGCAAGAAATTTAAAGATAATCACCATGTGACTGTGCATGCAATGTCACTTACTGATTTTACTTCTACCCATAAATATCATCACATTTTATCGAGCGTGCCATTAGAATCATTGCCTGCAGCATTAGGGCGCGAAATTATAGCAAAATATAAATCTTTGTTACGCGAAGATGGCACCATCACCGGCGTTACCTATGGTTGGCTCAATGCACTTAAAAAGAAAGTATTAAGCTGGTGCTTTATCTCAGAAAAAGAATCAAAAGTTCGCGAAGCTAATATGCAACTGCTTGGTGCGCTTGTCAAAAAAACGCACGGCTGGAATTTTCCACCATTTATCCAAGTATACAGAACAAAAGCCCGTTCATAATTGAGCGTACATAAAAATACGTGAGTTCGATTTAAGATTATGACACATCTCGACTACTCGATACGAGGGGCCGCGAAGACCGGGAATAAATAACTACACGATAAAAAAGTGTTTTTTATAATGTTTTAACTCTTCGATAGAAGCATAGACATCTTCTAAAGCACGATGATTTTCTACTTTTACAAATCGAGTGTACGGACTTGCAGGATACCAGCGGCGAACAACTTCTTTAATGCTCGAAACATCAACAATACGATAATGGCAAAAATCTTCTATTTCTGGCATATATTTACGCAAAAATGCACGATCTTGGTAAATGCTATTACCACATAATGGTACTGTTTTTGGTTGACAATACTGACGCAAAAAATCCATAGTCTGTTGTTGTGCTTCAGCTATGGTAGTGGTAGATGCACGAACTTTTTCAGTTAAGCCCGATTTGCCATGGGTGTTGACGCACCACTCATCCATTAAGCTCAGAATTTCTTCGGGCTGATGAATGACAAAGCTTGGCCCTTCTGCTACAAACTCTAAATTATTATCAGTAAGCGCAGAAGCAATTTCTATAATATGATCTCGTTCTGGGTTTAGCCCCGTCATTTCTAAATCAAGCCACAAAAGATAAGGGGAAATTTTTTCGTTTTTTTCTGCCATAGTATCCTTACAAAAAAGGCGACACATGCCGCCTTTGTTACATTGTTTATACAAGAATACCTGTTAATTTTGATTTTTTAAAGAAACTTTGCCCTGTGCGTCAATAGCAAGAATCAGACGTATCACACGTTTAGAGTCATCAAGTGATAATAGTTTTTTGGGAACAGAATCTTCGTATTCAAAGTCATTAGAACGTTCGTATGCACCAACAAATCCACGCTCATCGCGCCATACATTAAAAACACGATTGTTTTTAAAAACTAATCTACAGGTTTTATGAGGCACATACGCTTGCCCAAAAACAAATGCCGCGCGATTGTCCTTAAAAGTAACAAAGGGTACTTCGCACAATGTTGCTTTTTGTAAACCAGATTTAATTGTATAGCCGTGGAATTCTACTTCCTGCGCATAATTGTTTATTATCTGCGCGATTACCGCCTTTTTATCAGCATGTGCCTGAATACATGATATACCTATGGCCACGGTAACAAATAGAGTGCGAATAGATAATTTCATAGCCATCCTTTATCGTAAAAAAATTTCCTTATTCTCTTAGAATACCAGATTTAAAAAATTTGTAAATATTTCAAACTGTCAATAACATTACAAGCGTGCACGGCCTATCCGTTGGGCATAATCTATAATGGTTTCACCGCTGTTATCCCTGCTGCCTAAATCAAATCCTGATTTGGCTAAATACTCCAAAAGATGCATATCTCCCTGCAAAAAGGCGATATGTACTATACTGCGTCCTTGGCTGTCGCGATAGCGAGCAAGTTTGCCTGGAATCTGCTCGATAATGACCCCGGGGTAACTTGCAGTAAAAAAGAAGTTTAATAATAAGCGATACATCTTAATAGGCACTGTAATTCCAATCGCTGTATTAGAGCTATTTTTTAGACAAAAAGCTTAACGATTTGCGCATAAGCTCATCAAATGGGGCTGAGTCAATAATACAATTTTTCTTAACATACTCCAAAGCCCCTTGAATTTCTTGTCGAGAATAACTCAAAGAATCAAGAACATCTGATACTTGCTTAAGGTAGACTAACTGTTGCGCGTCAGATTGAGCAAATTCGAAATTGTCGATTTTAGTTACTTTATCACGCAGTTGCAAAATCATACTTTCTGCCTTTTTTGCACCAACACCAGAAACCGAACTCAACGCCTTGACATCTCCCGTAGTTATAGCCATAACAAAACGAGATGGTGAAAAATCAGCAAGAATCGCTAATCCCAGCTTGGGGCCAATTCCTGAGCAATTAATAATTAAACCAAAAATCGTTTTTTCTAACTGATTTGCAAACCCAAATAGTTGCGGCCCGTTCTCTGCACTCCAATGAGCATAGATGCTCAAAGAGGCTTGGCTGTTTATTGAATAAATATGGGGATTTGCTACCGCTACCCCGTACCCAATTCCTTGCACATCTATTATTACTAAATTTTCACTAATCGAATGCACTAATCCATTAATATGATGAATCATACTTGCTCCTTGCCACCCTTACTCTAAGATTGTATTTGACATTTTATAGGCTTCTGGTACTTTTATCTAGTATTATTCGCGGGAATAGCTCAGCTGGTAGAGCGTTGCCTTGCCAAGGCAAAGGTCGCGGGTTCGAATCCCGTTTCCCGCTCCATACTTCGCCAAGGCTTCGTATGGGAAGCCGTTTTTTTAGAGTTTTCATTGTAGTTTCATTATTTATTTAAAAAAAATCTAGAGTTATGCCGAACCAATTTCAAAAAAGCACCCAAAAACCGCTTGCTATTATTTTTATGTTATTATGCAGTATTAATCTATATCCCATGCAAAAAGATTCTGGTGTTACGCTGCCTATGGATCAAAAAATAATAATATCATTTCCTTACTTGCCGCAAATTGTTTCACATAAGATCTGTTGTGAACTTATGCAAAGACCAGAATTTAACGGGGTAACTGTAAGAGTAAACCCTCGTTTTTCAGGTATCTTACTCGCTGGCACGCGTCAGGACGTTGCAAGAGCGCTGAAAAATTTAAGAGAAGAACAAAAAAGCTGATCTTTATAAGAAAGTATATATATGAAATCAATAATGCATGAAGCTTCATCGCTTGCCAAAGCTATAGAGCAAGGCTGGGAAAAAGCAGGAAAACCAAAAGAGTTTTCTATTAAAATTCTCGAAGAAGCGCAAAAAAACTTTATTGGCATGACAACTCGTTCTGCTAAAATAGCAATCGTTTTTGATGAAAGACAATCAAAAGCAGAAGCTCCTCGTATACAACAACCAAAACCAGCACAAAGACCATTACCGCGCAAAGAAATAGCAAAAGAGCCACGAGAGTTTACGACAGCAAAACAACAAGCTTTGCCAAGACAGACGCAACAGCAACAAGCTGAGCGATCGGTAATTCAAAAACCAATAGTTAACGAACCACAAGAAAGTACAAAGCCGCGTTCGCAAAAACAATTTGCTCCTTTATGGAACGATGAAATGGTTGCAGTAGCTCAGGAATGGATCCAAGGCACACTAAAAACCATGAATATTGATGGGGTACCATTTACTGTTCAACCGCAAAACTTTCATTTACGCGTTGTATTTCAAAAACCATTACTCAGTGAGGCGGGTAAAGAAAAGCAATTATTTGCAAGCTTTTCTACTCTTATTCTCGAAACGCTTAAAGGAAAATTTCGCATTGGCCTGCGTGGGCATAAAATTGTTTTGACGCATGAGCAATAATACGTCGGATATCATTATAGCCCAATGCACTCCAAGTGGATCTGGCGCTATTGCGTTACTTCGTATTTCGGGCGACAATGCCATTGCACTTACGGAAGCTATGAGCAAAATCCCGGGCAATAAAAAATTAACAGAACAACAAAGCCATACGATTCATTATGGCTTTGTTGTTGATGAGCAAGGCGCTCATATTGATCAGGTATTATTTTCTCTTTTTCGTGCACCCCATAGCTTCACTGGCGAAGAAACCGTCGAAATAACCAGTCATAATAATCCCTTTATTATAGAAGGGATTATACAACAAGCTATTAATGCGGGTGCCCGTTTTGCACAACACGGTGAGTTTACACGTCGCGCATTTCTTAATAAAAAATTAGATCTTATCCAGGCCGAGGCTATTAATGAGCTTATCAACGCACAAACGCAACAAGCGCTTAAACAATCACTTGCACAATTAACCGGTAGCTTATCACACTGGATACACGTATTAGAAAAAGAATTAGTAACCACGCTCGCGTGGTCCGAAGCAAGCTTTGAATTTCTTGATGATGCAGGCGATTTTAAAGACCAAATACACCAACGGCTTGAATCATTGTTAAAAACTATTATCAAAATTAAACAGGCATATCCGCTACAAAATCAGATTCGGCAAGGAATTCGAATTGCATTAATAGGCTCTGTTAATGCAGGCAAATCGTCGCTTTTTAACGCCCTTCTAGGTCAGCAACGAGCTATTGTTACGCCTATTGCAGGCACTACGCGCGATACTATCGAAGCTGGGCTGTATAAAAACGGCAACTACTGGACGCTTATAGACACAGCTGGTTTGCGAACCACAAACGATGTTATTGAGCAACTGGGTATTGAGCGATCTAAAGAAGAAGCAAAAAAGGCCGACATTGTTCTTGTTATTTTTGACTCAAGTAAAAATCTGACACAAGAAGAATCAGTTGCCTACGACCAAATTATAAGCGAATTTGGCCACAAAACTATTTTGGTCCAAAACAAGATTGACTTAGGACCGCTCACTAACCCAAGCCAGCTGGGAGCTCCGCTCACCCTGCGTGCGCGCCATAGCCTTGGCAACGGCGGGAGCCTTATGCTATTCGTTTCAGGTCTTACGGGCCAAAATTGTACAGAACTAGAGCATGCGATAGAGCAAAAAATAGCAGCGTTATTTAAGACTATCGATTCGCCCTATTTATTAAACCAACGACAATACCACTTACTTTGTGCGCTTGAACAAAAATTACAAGCAATCTTACAGCTTGTTTCTGCTGCGCAAGTGCATTATGAATTGGTATCGTATCACATACAAGAGGCGCTTGAACAACTGAGCGAGCTGACTGGAAAATCGGTTAGCGAAGCGGGTCTTGATGCGGTATTTAAAGAATTTTGTGTGGGTAAATAATAATTATGAAATTACTCTAAATTCAACGCGACGATTTGGTTTTTGCTGAATGCGGTCACCTTCATGAACGACACACATCTCAAATCCACGACCGACCGGTTTAAGTTTATTTTTCTTAATACCTTTTTTAACAAGATAACGTATCACGCTGTGTGACCGTTTTTCCGAAAGCATCATGTTATACACCGAGGATCCTGCTGAACGGCATGCATGACCTTCAACCACAACAGTATGCCCTTTATCCGTCAATTCTTTAATTTTTTGCGCATCTTCCTCAAGAATCGCTTTTTGGGAATCTTCTATTTTAAATTTATCAAAGTCAAAATAAATGGTTTTTAGGCCATATTGAGCCTGTTCTGATCTATCGTACGCTGCCCGATCGACTTCTTCGTCACTCAATAAGGGCGTGCCTTTTTTTGCAGTACGAGTAAACGGATTATCTTCTTCTACCAATACAAACTCTTCGGCATCATCTAAAAAAGTCTCTTTTATTCGTTTTGATGGTGTTTGATCTTCGTTAAATAACACCGCATCTTGGTCATTTTGCTTCAAGGAAGCTTTTTTCTTTTTTGTACACGCAGGGGCAAGAGCAAGCAAAACAAGGCCCAAAACAAACTGTTTTTTCACTTGAATCTCCGTTTTTAATTATAAATATAATAAAAAAATTATCTTCAAATGGCACTTTACCACATTTTTTTTGAATTTTCTACTTATTATCACCAAAATGCGCTATTCTATACTATGTATAAAAAATTATTCATCCTTATAGGGCTGGATCCTGAACCCGGCCGTCGCCAACGCTAGGGCGGGCGCAGCTAAATTTAGGATAACACACTAAAATTATGGCAGTATAAACATGAAAAAAATCATCATAAACGATAATCCGTGGCAAACACGCATCGCCATAACCCGTGACGACTTGCTCCAAAATCTTTATTTTTGGTCTCATGCAACGCAAACGCTTGAGCGTAGCTACTTCAAAGGAACTATAAGCAAGGTATTACCGGGCATACAAACAGCGTTTGTCGATATTGGCCAAGAAAGAGCAGGATTTTTGCATATATCAGAAATCGATCGCGAGCTTGCTATACAGCGCATGGTAGGTAGCGACGACGATATCGAATCCGATAGCTTAGCAAGACCAGAAACTCCGCAGCGCAAAGAGCTCGATATTAGTAAGATTCTTAAAGAACACGAATCTATTTTAGTACAAGTAAGCAAAGAACCGGTGTACGAAAAAGGGGCAAAACTGACAACCTGTTTTACCCTGCCGGGAAGATTCTTGGTACTTATGCCCAATATTCCGCGCATCGGCATATCTAAAAAAATAGAAGAGCCTGAAGAACGTCAACGGTTACGAGAACTTTTGCTTTCGAATTTACCCGAGGGCATGGGTGCGATTATTCGCACAACATCAGAATATCAAAAGGCGCCAGAGATATTACAAGACTTACGATATTTAGTAGATACATGGCATGACATACAAAAAAGATATAACGAAGCAAAGCCCCAAGAAAAAATCTACGAAGATATAGATTTATCGTTGCAAATTGTACGCGATCACCTGGATAACGATGTTGAATATGTTATTTGTGATAATAAAGAAACGCACGCAAAGATCTATAAATTTGTTAAGAGCATAGCACCCGACCAGGCATCAAAGATTAGATATTATGATGCTAAAAACAATCTTTTTGACAAATTTGACCTGGAACAGCAAATCGAACAAGCGTTGCAAAAAAAAGTGTATCTTAAATCCGGTGGCTCATTAATTATAGAAAGCACTGAGGCAATGACCGTTGTGGACGTTAACACCGGGCGTTATATTGGTACTTCTAATCTCGAAGATACGATATTAAAAACCAATCTAGAAGCAGCCGAAGAGGTAGTGCGTCAATTAAGATTGCGCAATATTGGCGGTCTTATTGTTATCGATTTTATCGATATGACTATCCATGGCAATCGACAAAAATTATTTAAATTTTTAGAAAAAACGCTCAAAGAGCGGGATAAATTCCAATCGGTGGTGTTAAAAATTTCTGAGTTTGGATTAGTACAAATGACCCGCAAAAGATCGGGGAAAACACTGGTACAGCAAATGACTGATACGTGTCATTCGTGCCACGGTCTTGGGTTTGTAAAGTCGATGCAAACTGAGACGTATGCAATTTTACGTACATTAAAAGAAGATTTACAAAATCAACAACTGTCAGGCAAAGTAACAGTACAAGTCACCCGACCCATTTTAGATTATATTACTACGGTCGAATACAATTCGATTTTGGCTCTCGAAAAACTGTATCATTGCACCATAACACTTGCTGTAGCGCCAGAAGTTTCGAGCAACTCAAGAACCAAGGTATCAAAAGATACACCAAACGAAGATTGATTAAAGCGCATGACATTTTTCTTAAATGTCGTGCGCAATTTTTTATTGTTTAACCAAGTGTGCACCAATGGTACAATGTTCTTTTTATGGGTAATTATATCACCCAGCTTATGCTTGAGGACAAAGTCACCATTAATTTTTTCCCATCTTATTGGCTCTCCGATTAAGCTGACAAGCACCGGTAATTGTAAATGTAATGCCTCACAGAGAGTAGTAGGGCCCGATTTAGTAATTAAAAGATCAGAAACCATCATAAGATCTGCTATTTTGTCAGTAAACCCAACAATGGAAATAGTGATGTTTTTAGGCAATTTAATGCGTTCTATGCGTTTACGCACGCCTTCGTTTCTGCCAAGACACACAATAAGGTGCATTTTATCGCTGCTGTGTGCAAGCGCTTTAACATAATCATAGCTTAATACCGACCCTTGTCCTCCCATAACAATCATGACGGTGGGAGTATTCTCGGGGATATTAAATTCTTCTTTTATGCACCCTTTGCATTGCTTTTCAAAAAAAGCGCTTCTCAGAGGAAACCCTATTGGTTTGATACAGCCGGTAGGCAATTGGGATTTTTCTATTTTTGTATAAAGTAATTCATCATCAAAAGGGATGGTTAAATAAAACTTTTCATAGGTAGATTCTACATTACGAAGGTAAATACTTGCGTCTAAATCTATATTTACCACCAAAAAAGGAACGTTATTTTGCTCAGTGGCAGCAAGAACATAGGGGTCAATAAGTGGCATGACCGATATGACTAAATCGGGCTTTGATTTTTTAATATAATCACTGGTTACTTCTATTAAGGATGATTTAATGCTATTCATGCGCCATTGTCCAATGGTGTCAAGCATATTAACCGCTCTATTCCAGCTATGTCGCAATAGGTAATTATAAAAATCTTCGCCACAATACCACCCAAAAGTCATCCTTTGAATAAAATCAAACTTTCCCCAAAGGTCGGTCAGTATATTTACCACTTCTACCATGTAAGATTTTTCAAGACGTTCAACTAGCACCTTGGTAGCAGCATAATTTGCTCCACCGCCCTTAGTTGTTAGAATAAGTACTTTCGACTTTGGTCTATTAGCCGAACTTTGTACAACAAAATTGGTAAAAAGACAGGGTTTTTCTACCCTTTCTTCGGCACACAAAATCATCGAAATAAAAAGGCTGCCAAGTAATGCTCGAATAATCATAAACTTCCTTAAATGCTACAGAAAGAGTCAATATACCCAAAATCTTTAAGAATAACCTCCATCGGTATATTCTCATAAAAAGATAGCGTGCCCATTAAAACACCGTATCTTATTTGCTTACTATACCAAAAAAATGCGTATTTGACAAGTTAAGCACTCGGAGGTTTTCACCTTGAAACCTCTTTGACTTATACCATCTTCTACGGTACTTTTTGCTTGATATCAGTGAACTAAACAAGGGACCAAATCAGGGACCGCCCTGTTTTTAATAAAAAAAAGAGTAATAATGAGCATAAAAAAAATAATTAACGTATTGTTATTACTATGGTCAAGCTATGGGCTCTCGGCCTATAAAAAGCCCACTCTCAATGTACGCTTTGCATTAGGACCAAGTTGGCATAATTTTTTTTCTTATGAATCATTCATTCTTACCGAAGAAGCAAAAAGAGATGAAGAAACGCCGCAAACAGCATTTATAGAAACACCTTTCCAACCCATGCTCTACGCCGAAGGTCTATTACGATTGCGTTTAGGGAAATACGCGCACTGTACTGCGTTTGCCGGAGGAGGGCATTTCAGTAAGGGACAAGGCGGCTTAAACTATCTTATCGCGATAATAGATGCAACATTTCCCACCCCATTCTTGCGTCCCATACAAATATCAGGAGCAATTGCCCTATTTGATATACAGGGGGGCACCAATTTTGCCTTTTGCAATAAGAGATATTCTTTAAATCCCCTTGTTGGATACACCTTTAACAGAGAAAAATTTAAGCTTACGGTGCCTCAATCGATTGTGCGCTATGCCATGGACAATCACTGGAAGGGACCCTATCTTGGGCTAGAGGGATCTCTGGCGATAACTCATAAGCTATCGCTGAGTGGTTGGTATAAATTTGTTTTTGCCACCGTGCAATCACAATTTAATCGCTTGACGCCATCGTTTGACCCTCAATCATTTCCGATATTCCGTATTTTACCTGATGCGCTACAATCGTGCCGCTACGCCCGGGCGCGTGGCAATTTATTTAATATACAAGCGCAGTACCAGTGCTCTAGTAGATATACTATCGGTAGCGCATGTACCTATTTACATTATAAAAATCATTGTCCGGGGTCAGTACGCTTTGCACCTCAAAATATTGTTGGCGTGCAGGGCGCAGTACTTAATCAGATATTGTGGCAACAGGTTATGTGGGCATTTTTTATAGAAGGGACTTTCTGATGATATACTCCCCGAAAAATATCACGGTGATGCTGTTTTTTATTATGAGCCAGCTAGGGGCATTAGATACCACCATGCGCTTTTCTATTGGCCCTGCATGGCATAATTTTAACTCAACACAGTATTTTACTCTCATAGGCGGCTCTTTTATAGAAGAGACAACTCCTGCGCTTGAAATTATTAAGAGTAATTACTTTTTAATGCCGTATGCGCAATATGATATAACGCTGTTGTCAAAAAAGTATTTTGCTCATGTTTTTGTGGGAGGCGGTGCAACAGCGCGCGCTCGAGGCCTTGTTGAACAACCTACTGCGGTTATAAAAAAATCATTGCTTACTATCGACCGCGGCGATAGCCGCGTAAGCCCCTCTATTTTAATTGCTGATGCACATATTGGATTCCGTTATCGCACCTGTTTTTGTGATATCCTTGTCAACCCCATGCTTGGGTATGTATTTAATAACGAAAAAATCACCTTAGAAACACTGGCAAAATCAGTTCTTTATTTTTTAAAAAATCACTGGCAAGGCCCGTATTTAGGGTTCGTGGCAAATGTTCCATTGACTAATAATTTTTCTTTGAACGGCTTGTATAAGTTTGTTATCAGTCGCTTACATTCTCGACTTAATTTTTATAACCCATCGACGCTTAATATTCCGCATACCTCGCCCGAAAATGCCTGCGCTAAAGCCTTTGGCACTATTGTGGGACTAGAACTTACGTATACACCAGATTGTACCTACACCCTCGGAACTGCATGTACGTATATGAATTATAAAAACCATACAATAATGTCTGTTAATTTGGGCGCATCAAAGCCAGCATATCTCGAAAGTTCTTTTATACAAGCAATACAATGGCAGCAGATACTGTGGACGTTTTTTTGTGAATTCCTCTTTTAATTAAAACGAATACGCTAATTCGAGTATAAAAATTAATTGGCGCAACAGTAAGGAGTCAACATTTTGCACTGGATTACTCCATACACCATTGGTATTCGAAAGAGAAAAACCACGAGCATGATTTTGGTTATTAATATAAAAAAGTTGTGGCGCAACCAGAAAATGATCATTTATATACCACCGTAATTTGCAGCCAATTACCGTAGAGCACATGCGAGGAATGCAGCGCAAAACAACCTGGTCACTATCGTTTTCTGTAGCTCGTATACGCATATTGCCAAATACTTCTTTGTAAATAATTTTCAAAATGCTGTTATCGTGTATTTTAATCGAGCAATCAAATCCTATAAAAGGCCCTTTATAACTGTTTTTTTCAAAAAAAACTACCGTACTTTGTAAAAAAGGTAATCGTGTAATCACTTTACTTAAGGCATATCCTGCAGATACGCGGCACGTTACTGGTCGTTCTTTAAAAAAAGTTACCCCTCCACAGCCAATAACATCTAAAATGTCCTCGCGCACTAAAACGTTTAAAGGTGCACTTTCACCTGCAAGTAATCCAATTTCTGAGTTAGTGATGATACCAGTACCATTGCGAACCCATCCCCCGCCAACCTCGGTAGTGATATCAAAATAATGCGCAAACGGAACTTTTACCAACCCTTTTAGTACGGCACACAAATTCCATGCTGATTGAAAATTAAACGTTGTTAACAATTTGCTGCCAATCCTGCCAGATCCTGTAACAGTAGGCAATAGATGCTGTGCTCCATAATCAAAACCAGGCCCAAGGCCTAGGGAAACTTCTAACACTTCTGCATGTATGCAAAAAAAAGAAAATAACAACAACGTTTTCGACAATTGCATATACAACCTCTAGGGGTCCATTAACCAGTATTATTCCTGCTCACCTAAGCTATTCTATTTTCTTAAAGAGCTCAACTACAAAAAAAGCCCAGACTAATGCTGGGCTTTAAAAAAAATTAAGATGCAAAAGATTTAAGCGCGCGCTCGTTGCTTTTCCAGCACAATTGCTTCTTCCCTCATCGCATCAAATTGGACTCTCGTATACGGTAAATGTATTAATGGCATTGGTAATGCGCAAAGCTGCTCGCTTATTCTACGAAAATTATAAGGAGAGTTTAAAGTTTTCCCCATACGCAGAACTACATCATTTTTTTGCATTATAAGACCTGCGTATTCTTCTATAGTGCTTAATGTGCTTAACTTGTGCATTGCCTTCGCATGTTCTTGTAGCTCTCGTTCAGCATAGATAGAATTGAGTTGTATAAATTCTTGCAATTTTAATGCTTCTCGTATTTGATACGCATGCTCAGCTCCAACGCATACAACAACATTTTCATGAGAGCTTAAAGCATGTTGTATAGTATCCATAGCTACAACATCTAATAAATAGCTTTGAGAGCACATGGTAATTGTATCAAAAATATCACCACTCAATTGACATTGCATAATTGTCGCATCAAGCAACCTTCTTACAATGGGCAATTGATTAAATATTGAGGCAACCTTTTCTTTATACCATCCTTGTATTAGAGGATTATCACTTTTTATTGTTTTAAGATCATTAAAACGCGGTAAAAAAAATGTCTCCCAATATTTAATGAAATTTTCGCGTGCCCCATGAGGCAGCTGTCTAAATTCAATATTTTTTGCTTTATATCCTGCTGCCGCTATTTGTTCAGTTAATCCCTCAATAAAGGTAAAGTTTTTTTCTATGTAAGATCGATATTTAAGATCACTAAAGCGAACTTTATAGTAAGGTTCATTTTTTAATTGTTCAAAACTATCTTCTACAATACAGTGTGTAGTACGAGGATTAAGTCTTCGGATAAATTTGAGAAATAATTTTTTATGAAAATTATTATCTGTAGAGCTTTCATGCCAATCGCCAAAAATATACACTACTTTGTCTTCTCTTTTGAGAATATCAATGGTGGTAATTACAGGATAAAGTGTTGCATGCACCAATAATAACGCGCTTATTGCTTTTTTAATCATAAGATCTCCTTAAATCCTAGTTATCTAATTATTTAAGTATATCTCAATTGCAATAAATGTCAAATTGAATTTAATTGATTGGATGTTGCCAAAAACATCCAATATGCGATACTATTACAGCTTGGCTTAAGAAAGGATTTTCTGTGATAATACCCTTCGACGCTGCTCAGGGTGAGCGGCCATTATATGAAATAACCATTGGTGTAGAAGTACACGTACAACTGAATACTAAAAGTAAAATTTTCTGTAATTGCTCTACGAGTTTTGCACAAGAGCCAAACAGCAATATTTGCCCTGTTTGTGCAGGACACCCTGGCGTTTTGCCTACCCTCAATAAACAGGTGGTGAATTCTGCAATTATGGTGGGTATAGCAACTAACTGTACTATTAATAAACATAATGAGTTTGCGCGCAAGCATTATTTTTATCCTGACTTGCCAAAAAATTATCAAATCACCCAAAGCACACTCCCTATTTGTGAACAGGGATATATTACGATAACAAAAGAAGATGGTACACCAAAAAATATTAGAATTATGCGTATTCATATGGAAGAAGACGCAGGTAAGAATATTCACTCAGGAAGTGAAAGCTTTATTGATTTGAATCGCGCAGGGACACCATTATTAGAAATTGTCACCGAACCTGATATTAATAGCATACACGAATTACGTGCGTATCTAAAGGCATTGCATGGTATTGTAACGTATTTAGGTATCTGTTCTGGTAATATGGAAGAAGGCGCCTTTAGGGCTGATACCAATATATCTATTCGTAAGCCGGGGCAGCCATTAGGTACTCGTGTTGAGCTTAAAAATATTAACTCTTTTAAGTTTATTGCCGATGCCACAGAATATGAAATAGCCCGCCAAGCAGCAGTGCTAGATAGTGGTGAAAAAATTCGACAAGAAACGCGCTTATGGGATACCAAGGAGCACAAAACCATAGCTATGCGCGGTAAAGAATCTGCAGCCGATTATCGCTATTTACCAGATCCTGATTTACCGGTACTTGCCATTGATGATGCATGGATAGCATCGGTAAAAGAAAATCTACCAGAATTACCTGCACAAAAACAAGCTCGTTTATGCAAAGAATATAATTTATCAGAATACGAAGCAGACATCTTAATTAATGACCCTGAAGTTGCTCACTATTACGAAGCTGCTGCAAAGTTAGTAACAAGCAAATTGCTGATTAATTGGGTATTACGAGATGTTATGGGCTTTGCTAAAGAGCATAAAATAGCACTTGCTCATTGTAAGATTACGCCAGAATTATTAGCTGAATTGGTGACCTTACTCGAAAGCAACAAAATTAATACTCGTACTGCACAAGAATTGTTTGGTGAAGTCGCAAAAACAGGTGCTTCTCCTAAAGCATTAGTCGCTGAACGAGGGCTTGAACAAATTGAAGACACTGCAGCACTCGAAGCAATTATTAAAGAAATTATTGACGCAAATCCCACACAAGCTGCAGAGTATAAAGCAGGTAAAGATAAATTATTTGGCTTTTTTGTAGGCAAGGCTATGCAAAAAACCGGCGGCAAAGGCAACACCCAAATTATTAATGAATTGCTTAAAAAGTATTTACAATAACTGTGTACACTATGCATAAACCTTTTTTATTGAGCATCTTGCTTGTCCATGGTATTTGTTCTTGCATGGCTAAACCCCAAGATCCTGTTGCAGAAAAGGCACGTCAAGAAGAAACTGAAAATTTACAACGGTGGTATACTCGTGCAAAAATAATGGGGGTCGTAACACTGAGTGTTGTTGCTGTTTTGGCCTATAAGCGTTTGGGTAAATCGTTGGATAACTTAGAAACATTTGCAGCACACATGCAACCTGGTATAGAAAATGCTACTGCCGCGTTAGAGCACATAAAAGTAAGTGCACGTGCGTTACGCAAAAACATTCAGCACATCCAGCCGGCTCTTAATGATACAAAAGCTACGTTAAAAACTATACGTATTGCAACACGCGGCGTACATCAGACACTAGAAAGGTGGCGTCCCGCACTTGCGCAATTTCCCCGCGCTACACGCCACCTACAACTCGCGCTCAAGAAAACAAACTTAACCATGAAACAGATACACGCAACAGCACGAAGCGCTCGATCGATAACGGGTAAAGTGGATGCATTAATAAACCCACACGTTATATTGACCCCACAAATCCAACAAGCCATCCAAGCAACAACGGCAAGTGTTGCTACGGGACTTGCCAGCGCTCCTTCGACAGTGCCTGCGTGGACGCCGAAAAATGTACTCGGTGCAGTTGCCAAAAATCCCAAAATTATCGCAACTGCGGTGACAAGTGCAATACGCGCATTTCGTGCGCCAGTACCAGGTGCTGCAAAATCGTGGCGGTGGTTTGGGTGGTTTAGAAAGTGACATATTTTATAAAACTGGTATACTCGATATAACTGTTTAATAGTACGAGGAGGTTGTATGAAAAACAAACAGTTTCTACTTCTTTTTTTAGCTTTTAACGCGCATGCTATCAGTATTACATCATATATAAAAGATTATTTTAATCAGAATAAAACTTTTACCGAATGGGCAGAGCAGTGTATTGCCTTGCCCTTTTTAAAAGACAAGCCAACGTCTTATAAAATACCACTTTCTGAAGTCGAGTTTACTAATACTTTACAAACCTTTATTGCGCAAGAATCCGTACATCTGCGCAAATCACATTATTGGGCTAACAACACGCCTTCCCAAGATCATCCCGTTTTTAAACGATCGACTAGCGCATGTGCGCCATTTGTCCAACGACTTATTGTACCTATCGGCAGTACTATAGCATTTCATGGCGATTTACATGGCGATATTCACGCATTAATTGTTTATTTACAACAATTACATATGCAGAATGTGCTAGAAAACTTTAAAATTAAAAATCCAAACTTTTATATGATTTTTTTGGGTGATTATGTCGATAGGGGATTATATGGTTGCGAAGTTATTTATACCTTGCTGCGACTTAAGCTGGCAAATCCTATGCACGTGTTTTTAATACGGGGTAATCACGAAGACTTAGACATTAATGCAGGGTATAATTTTAGTAAGGAACTTCGTGCAAAATATAATAATACGCAAGAGCTTTTCGCGTCTATCAATACTTTATACAATCTATTGCCCGTTGCCCTCTATGTAGGGTGTAATAATAATTTTTTACAGTGCTGCCATGGTGGCATGGAGATCGGTTTTAATAGCCATACGCTTCTTGATGCACCTGAGCAGCCATTACTCTATCATTGGATTAATGAGCTAAAACAAAAAACAAACGCGCTTGAAACTAAATGTTCCTGCTTTAATCCGGTGTTATCCCATCTGACTGATAAAATACCTACTCATTGCATTGATATTGGTTTTATGTGGAACGATTTTAAGGTAGAACCGACCAAAAATATGTATTACAATCCATCTCGCGGGTTTGTGTATAACAAAGGGACCACAATCGCTACTTTAAAAGCGCAAAGTACCAATACCAACACTGTTTGCGGAGTAATTCGAGCACATCAACATGCGCCTTTTTTAAATAGTATGATGCGGTCATTATTACACGTAAGTAATCAGGGTAAAATTATCGTTGATGAACAGCATCGTCAAGGTTTAAGTACTTTATGGGATATCCACGCAACAACATCAAAAATGTGGTATGGCATGGTATGTACTCTACTGGTTGCTCCAGATACGGGCTATGGCACTCCTTACGGCTCCTATCCAGGGTTTAATTACGACACGTATGCCCTATTGACTACTTCAGCGTTATTTGAGGAATGGGATTTACAGGTATACCAAAATACCCTGTTTTAAGCCCCCAAGGTACAAAAAGTTCAGAAACTAATAGAATTGAAGTAAGGGAGCAGCTGCTCCCTTACTTCAATTTTGAATACAAAATATTTATTTTAACTCATAGTAACTTGAATTACTAATTCACTTACCATAGACTCGAGCTTAGCCCCTGACAATCCTTCTGAGCTTTGCGCAAGAGCTTCGATTGCTTCGTCCGTAAAATAATCACTCAGTGGTTGTGCTAACAAGTGGCTATATCGTTCGTTATACAAAGAGCGATAATGCAATAAGAGCGATTTACGCATTTCATAATCAGGCAAGGTAAAGGTTATCTGATCATCAAAGCACTGTTTGAGTGTAGCAGGAAGTGTTTGTGCATTGCGTGTAATGCCCAGCACCATACAGCTATTTTTATGCGCTCCTATTACCTCAACAAGTAATTGTATAAATTTATTTACAAAAATAGCATCATGTAGTGCTAAAAAGTCATCTAAATTATCGATAATCATAAAGCATTCTGCTTGCGCCGTTGCAGTTGCACATAATTTATATAATTCGCTAAAGCACCGTTCCGGAGAATATTGCATAAAATGAGCACTCGCTATATATACCACGGGCATATCAGATTCTCGCGCAATCAACTGTGCAATTGCCGATTTACCAGTCCCTCTATCGCCATCTAATAACAACGTTCTGAATAAACAGCTATTCGTTTTGGCATGCATTAATCGCACACTTTTAATAAAGTGCAATTTTTGGAGCAATGCTTCTCTAATGGCCGCTGGTTCGATAACATCCCGCCACGAATGGGCTGCATGCACCAGTGGTAGGCTATACTTTTTTTCCTGATTATACCACCGTTTAAAAATCATATACCCGACTACCGACGCTGCCGTAAGGCCTGCAACAACATACACAAACTTGTGTGCTTTATTAAAAAATGTATCAACGAGCTTGCTCGTATTTTTTTCTGCTTTATCAGCAAGAGCATGTAATTCTTTAGTAACTTGCTGAGCAGTAGTTGCCACTTGTGGCGTTACTTCTTTTATACTGCGTATAATTTCATCTTTAGCTGCCTTTAATGGGCCACTTGCATGTTCTGCACCACTTTTTACAAATCCCCGTGCCATACCTTCAGCAAGCTTTTCGCCAAGATCACTCATCTTATCTGCACCAGGCAAATGAGCTTCTATTTGCTCTTGCGTCGGCAACAGAGCAAGTACCTGCTCCCTTGTAGGCAAAATAGATCCCCATCCTACTGCGTGCAAACCACTATTTAATAGCAATACTATAAAAAATAAATATTTATACACGAGAATCTCCATTCGTTTTTTACTACTCATGTACGCAATTTTATTATTTTTCGCTTGGAATAACGCGCAAATTATAATCGATCAATTTTTTTGGATCAACTACCGTTGGCGCATGCATCATAGGATCAAAACCACTTTGTGTTTTAGGGAATGCAATAACATCCCGTATCGAATCACAATGGAGTAGTAACATAACCAGGCGGTCGATGCCGAGTGCTATACCACCATGAGGCGGAAAACCAAGCTCTTGTGCTTCAAATAAAAAGCCAAAATGGCTCTTCATGCTCTGCTCATTAAAACCTAAAAAGTTAAATACTTTTTTCTGCGTTTCTGGGGTATGAATACGAATAGATCCCCCCCCTAACTCAACGCCATTTAATACGATATCATATGAACGGGCTTTGATTGCGCCTGGTTCCTGGTTTTCCCAGCCAGCTTGAGGAGCCGTAAACGGATGATGCGCTGATGACCACCGTTTGGTATCTTCGTCATATTCGAGCAACGGAAAATCAGTAACCCACAGCAATTTATACACATCCCGCGGTATTAAATTAAGCGCATGCCCTAATTGTACGCGCAATCTGCCCAATTGCGTCCAGGCTTCTTTATAGCCGCTCACAATTAAAAAGAGCGTATCCTTGTGCGTTATATCAGGCATAACCTTTTGCAAGCGTGCAAAAAAATCTGCCGGCAAAAATTTTGCAATAGGAGCATCGGGGGTACCCTGCTCATCAAATCGAATCCATACCAACCCTTTAGCACCATTTTTTAGCGCTTTAGAAACCCACTCTTCTAGCTCGGAGCGGGTAAATGAATGGTTTTTTACTAAGAGAGCGCCTGCTCGAGCTCCTTTTGCAAGTGCATTCTTGATAAATGTAAGCTCAGTATCGTGAAATACAGGCGTCACATCATTAATCTTTAAATCAAAGCGAATATCTGGTTTATCTGACCCATAATCACGCATCGCGTCATCGTACAACATGCGTTGCACGGGCAACTGAATATCAATATTTTTAACTTTTTTAAAGCATTGCTGCAAAAGACGTTCGATAAGAGATTGAATATCACCTTCTTGAATAAAAGACATCTCGATATCAAGCTGCGTAAACTCGGGCTGACGATCGGCGCGTAAATCTTCATCTCTAAAGCATCGTGCTATCTGGAAATACCGTTCTATGCCCCCCGCCATAAGAATTTGTTTGTATAGTTGCGGGGACTGGGGTAATGAATACCACGAACCTTTATGTATACGCGAAGGCACCATAAATTCTCGTGCACCTTCTGCGGTATTCTTCGTTAAAATAGGGGTTTCTATTTCATAAAAACCCTCATTATTAAAAAATTCACGCATTGCAAAAATAATATCATGGCGCGTTTTAAGCCTATGATGCATAATATCTCTGCGCATATCTAAATAACGGTACTGTAAACGTAATTCTTCATCAACATTTTCAGCATCTTCTAGCTGGAATGGTAATGTTTTTGCTTTATTTAAAATAGTTAACTCTTGAACCTGTAACTCAAAGGCACCTGTCGGCAAATCTTTATTAATAGTATTTTCGGTTCTTTTAACAACAACCCCGGTGACAGTAATAACAAATTCAGAACGCAACGATCCTGCAAGATCACAAGCATTTTTGGAAAATTCATCACTAAAAATAATTTGCATTAAACCAGAGCGATCTCGTAAATCAATAAAAATAACGCTCCCATGATCGCGGCGTCGGTTTACCCAGCCGGCAAGAATAATTTTTTTACCTAAATGCTGTTCGTTGACTTGGCCGCAGCCGGTTGTTCTTTCGAAAAAAGACATACAATCCTTAGAGTAAGTAATAAAAGCGTATACCAAAAGCAGTATATCAAAATCTAAAGATTCGTCATCTTTGAATAAATCGAGGGTCCATGAGCATACGCTTGAGCGCCTAGATTAGGCGTTTCTGTTCTCTGATGAACTACCACGGGACTAACGTTAGGGTCAAATCGCATATTATCAATTTCTTTTTCACCAACAAGTACAGGCGCCTTACTGCCCACTACATACACGGGATCTTTCAATGGTCCCTGATATCTTCCAAGTAACATGCCCGAGATAAGAACTACCAGGCTTAATAATAATTTTTTCATTCTTTTTCCCTTTTTTTATTACAATTATATAAATTTATTAAATTAAAAATCAATAATAAGCTCATCTTCGAAAGAAATTGCTTTTTGCATCCCTGATAAGATATGGTATAAATACTGTGTAATTTTCTTAAAATCTAACTGTTGGCGCTTATGAAAATTATAAAAAAAATAACCCTATCACTGGCAATTACTATCCCATTATTACCTGCGCAGCCACTTGAGCAATTAGCAGAAAGTCTTGTGGCGCTCCAACGTGTAGTTGTTCAAAGTAAATCATTGCCACCAAAACCTAAAAAGAAACTGCCTGATTTGCCAGAGTTTGCAAGCCTTGTCGCACGCTCTCATAACTTTAACGATACGATCGCAAAATTTCCCACCACAGAAAATCGCATTGCATCGATTGCAGAAAGTGATCTGGGGAAACAAAAAATTATCTTAGAACAGGCACGTGCAGCCTGCCCTATTGTACACACAAAAGTAAAAGCCTTGATTATAGATTTCCTAGAATATAAAAAAGCCCATGGCAGTCTCATAGAAAAAAAGCTCTATAACACCATGACTATTGCTGACTTTATTACCCGGTTGCTCATACAAAGACCCATTGTATTTTGGCTTGCATCTGATCATTATGTATTAAGAAATGGAGAGGATGGTGTGGGGGGCTTCGAAAATATTGGTACATCAAAAGAAATCTCGCCCTTGCTCTTAAAAGATTATTTATCCTATGACGAAATGCAAATCGCTGCGTTATTGGGAGTTGCTGTTCCTACGTACTTTATTAACGACGGCAATAAATTTAACAAAGCAGAACCAGCAACCCCTGGTACTTATCAAGAAACAGGTATATATACTGGCTTAGTGGGACCTCGCCTAGAAAAAGAAAATGTTATGGAATGGCAACACATGGTGGTAACGCCAGAACAAAACATCAAAAAAAATGGGTATGGTAAAAATGCGACGCTTTCTCAGCAGCGCCTTTTAAGCGTTTGGAAAAAAATATATGGAATACCCTACTTCCCTAATTGGCAAGATGCACAACATAATAAAGCCTATATCTTTTCTGCTAACGGACAAAAGGCGCTTAATAAGAATATTTATATGAAGCGTATACGATTATCAGTGGAACCCTTTTTACTTGAGGCAAACAAACGCGCCCAGGAACTCGGTAAAAAAGCATATATTCACATGGTGGGCCTCGGCCTTGGCGTATGGTCACTCTTTGATCCCGAAGAAGAACCCGTTCAATTCTTTGAGCAAGTTCAGCTTTTTGTAGATACTTGCAGCCTTATTATTAAATTCAATAATTTATCGCATATTAGTGACTTTGACTGCAGCTGGCTGATGAAGGACAAAGACCAGCAAATACAGTTACGATTCCCCGATAGCAAAAATATTAAAATTATACATAATGCTGATAAAATCACCATTCAAAGCACCCTCACTGATGCAGGAGGCAACGAGATAATAGCACATATATCAGACCGCAACCCTGCTGATGTATTACCCAGCGATAAATTGCTCGTAGCTTGTTATGCATGGGATGGTAATGCATACCCCGGCAATGAATACTGGTTAGGTTATCTTACTGCTTCAGGTGACCCTGCTGCAGCATGTTGCTCTACTATTGCTGAGCTGCAAAATCCATTAATTAACAAATATGTTTCAGGAAAAAACACTAAATATTATGGAAAACCATGACTAAAAAAAATCTATTTATCGCAAGTTTATTATTTATACAATTACTCACTGCCGATGTTCTTATTGTTCCTTATGCTTATGACCAGGGGGCGCTTAAGTTTTTATTAGTGCATCATAATATTATTAAAAAAGCTCCCGCATTACCAATTAAAGGCTGGAAGGGCTTTTGGGGAAAAACAGAACAAGATGCATTGGATCAAGCGAAAGGTTTAGGGTTTTCTTTTACTCTTAATTCCCCTTTAATCACGAACCCTACAAAAATATATTTTCAGCAGATCTCTCCCTTTGTTATGGGAAAAACAATATTTACCGATAACAAATTAAGCCAACATTCTCAACCCATTAATAACGTTGCATGGATAGCATTATCAGAATTACTCACCGGAACAATTACAGTAAAACGAAATCAACAATCACAACAATACCCAATTGCACATCAACTAAACACAGCAGTACAACAAAACAGAATAGCACTCCAGCAGCATTTTAACGCCCCTTCCTCTATCTCTTCTCCCTCGGGGGGCCCTTATGCAGCGATGATACAAAAAACACTGTCTTATGGCTCATGGCCAACGGCTGATGCATCTGCGTATGATGCATTTAAAATAGAAACACAATTACCAGAAGACCCCGAGCTTAAATCGTATGACTTTAAACTAGATGGGTATAATAAATACACACCCATGGGTACCGAAAAATGGGAGCGTAGCGCAATGCTCGAACAATCTCATAAACCATGGAAAACTCCGTGGGACATTGCAAAAAAAACAACTGATATGACCTACATACTTTTCTATAGCCATACAAAACCTTTTTATGAATTTGCTAATTTTTGGGCAGCACCGCTGTATGTCGACGACGGCAGCACAGATAAAACTGCATGGCCTACCAGCGAGCATTACTTCCAAGCGCATAAATTTACTATTGATTCTCATGATTATATAGAAACTAAACAGAAGACTAGTCCAAAAGCTGCATTTGATTATGCACGAGCACGATACGCAATTCCCACCAACCAAGATAAAAACGCTAACTGGTTTAAAGAAGATCTCGATGCCATGCTCAAAGCATTATGGGCAAAATTTACTCAAAATGACACGTTAAAAGATATTTTACTAGGTACCAAACCCTCTCCTGGAACAAGCGTAAACACTGTTCCGACAAATAGCATAATCATCGAAGATGCATTAGGGAGAGATAGCAAATGGGGCAACGGCACGTATGGTGACGGGCTAAATCACCTCGGACAAATGCTCATGTTTATCCGTGCACGTTTATTACACCAAATACCGCCGAACGAAAAATATGTATGGCGCAAACCAAGCGTATTAAAACAATGGGTTAATATGCTTCCTCAACCAGGTACGCATAGTGCAGCATGGCAAGCTGCTGTGCACCAAGCAGCGGGTGGAGCAACACCACAACAAACAGATCCGCAGGATATTTTTAAACTCGCTGAAGCATTACACTCTCTAACAAAATAAATGATAAGAATATGTTCATGCAGTTCGCGCTTATTGCGCTCTTTTTTATACACAGTGCTCTCTCTTGTCAGCTAAAAAATCTGGTGGAAGCATTATCAGAATTAGCAGCGGCAAGCGAGCAGCGTATGCCTTTTTCTTCTATTTGGTCCACGCCCAAGGGGACCACTATGATGCCGAAAATATTTCAAAAGGATTGTAAGCATCTTTTTGCTGAAAATAAAAAAATCCCCTCCCCAGCACCCGGTAATTTACGCATTGTCTCATATAATGTTCATTTTTGGACATCACCTTTTAAGAAGGATACCCTTAACAAAATAATAAGCATCCTCAATACGCTTAAGGCAGATGTTACTCTATTACAAGAAGCATATTTTGATAAAGACGCCGACACTGGTGCTGCTATCCTATTCCCCATCTTATCTGATCTTAAATATACGCACCATCAAGCATGCAGTAGCAAATTGCCAACAACGCCATTCTTTTTTGGCAATATTATTTTAACTAAATTTACGCCTACCGAGCCACCATTAACATATCAGTTTACTGAACCCGCGGTAGAGGATTTGCGCTGCTTTATCAATGTAAAAACAAAGATACATACCACAACAATTTCACTTTATGGCATGCATTTAGCAATTCAAGAAGGCTGCCCTGCAGATTCAATGCGTAAAAGCGAATTAGAAGAGCTTTTTACGTACATTAATAAAGATTCCAGCGATATTATTATTGTCGCCGCTGATTTTAATGCATTTAGAGAACAAGATTATAGGAGCGATATTTGGCAAAAAATACTCAAAAACACTGCAAAACATATGAGTGCAAGTATTGAAGATGTTCCTACAAAAACACTCAAAATCTTTGAAGAACATGGCTTTAATGATTCTTTTGCATTCAGCCATCAAAAAGGGCCGGGCTTTACCGTGTGGACTGGGACCGTTGTTGATTTTATGTTTATTAAAGATACACGCAATGATTCCCAAAAAAAGCAACACCCATTACATACCAAATCATATGTATATTACAGCGCAGCAAGCGATCACTTGCCATTAATTTTAGATTTAACTATACAATAAAAGGCCCCAGAACTGGGGCCTTTTAAAAGCTAATATTTGTATTCAAGACCAATATTAAAGAAGAAAGCAGTGTCATCACTTAAGACAGGCACAAGCTCGCCATTAAAGCCCGTGCTATCGACAGAATCTAAATAAAGTTGTTGCGCTCTATTTAAAGGCACGCCTTTAATATCTTTATAATGTGTACCCGGTATAAAGATACCACCAACCGCATAGAATTTTAAATCTTCTAATAGTGTGGTATCAGCAAAGATATTAATCTCTGTACCTAAATATTTTGATGCAAATTTATTAGTAGTAAATTGTTGTGTTTCTAAATCAAAACGATGCGTTGCATGATCTTGCCAATACGCCAATACGTTTGGATTTAAATGCCAACGATGGCCACACAATGATGCTTTAATAGTAGAACCAGATCCCACAAAAATTATATTAGTAAACCTGTTTACCACAGAAGCAAATGGCTGCCCCAACTGCACGTTTCGTGCAGGAATATCCAATAAGCGCGGGATGCGGCCAGCACCACTTAACAGAAACGCACTTTTTACTCGTGTACCGGAGTAAATTTCTTGAAGACCAATAAATCCTCTAAAATCACCATCGATATCACTATCATTTGGATTTTCGTGATCTCTATTGGGATCCTGGTCACCAGATGCATATCCAACAGCAAATGCAAGTTTAAATCTATCAGGAATAAAGGCATACGACATATCAAAAACCATCATAGATCCACGATATCTATTGGTATAGGGGTTAGTAAATCGAATCACACTATTTCTTAAGGTGGTGCCGGGGATAAGCTGCCCATTTTGTGAAGCATTTTCAATTGTTTTTTGAATAGCTTTTTGATTAGCACTGGTAGCACTCGTAAATACTGCAGTTTTTCCTGCTACGTCATTGGTTGCTGCATCAGTAACTGTTGCGATCACCTCGGTGTTTACTAAGGTGATAATGCCATTTCTATTTGCCATGGTAACAAAATTACGATCAGTACCTTTGACTTTTTGCCGCCCCATGTTGAATGCCACATCAAATCCAGCTTCGAACTTACCATAGGCTATCTCACCGTTTAAACCAATAGTGCCTAATTTGCTACTCGCATCTCCAACAAACTCAATACGTTGTTCTTTTTGATCATTGTATACGATGTAGGGCTCAAAAAGCATGCGCTTATCTTCTTTATTAAAGGGCATCCATTGCACACGAGCAGCTAAAATGTAATTAATGATGCCAAACCCGCGCGCCGGATTACATTTTTTACCCATAACTTGGCTTTGTGTGCGCAAGTTAACATTATCAAAGGTATCAGATCTATTATCGGTAATTGCAGCATACAAATCATAGGTTAAGCGGCGATTTTTAATAAGCTCACCAGACAACAAGAATCCTGGAGCATATTGATCAACCACGTTAGGAGAGTAATATCCAAGCAAATCATGGTCAGTAGCATACGCATCACCAAGCGCAATACCACGGCCTACTTGGAAAGGGAATAATCCCAATTTAAAATAATGAGAATTCTCTGTAGAAAATCCTAAAAGATCGCGCAAGGCAAACTGTAACCATAACTCTCTAAACCACAATATATGCCTATTTATAGAATGAGAGTGAGGAGCTAACACCGCATCGGTAATTTTTACCGTTTCAAAGTCAGTAGACCCTATAGAAGACGGATTCCCCCAAGTGCCCTTATTTCGAATAGTAGCTCTGAATTTTACTACATCATATCCATGGCTCTTAAGCCCGTAGCTATAAATAGGATTAAAATCGATGGTATGTCGTGCAGGAATTAATGCTCTGTCAGTAGGATTATTATTATTTAATAGTTTAACGTTTTTGCTATAAAAACCTTCGATTCTCAGTTTGGTGACTAACTCAAAAATGCTATCGCCCGACTCAAAGCGTAGCGGCGCTTTTCTATAATCTTCGGTATCTACAATCACTTCTTCCTGAAGCACGGGCGCTCCAATGACTTCGCGCACGTCAGTTATTTCTTCGGGAGATAATATTTCCTTTTTTTCTGCTTGCGCTGCGTAGATAGAATGTGCTATAAAAACAAAAAAGAGCGCGGCCAACGATGCGCGTACATGCATAAAAAATCTCCTGAAAACTGATATAGGCAAAGAGTTGTGTATAATAAAGCTAATATTTTTGTTTAATTTGTCAATAAAAAACAGCCTTATAACGCCTCTTTTTTGCTGTCTTTTATTGCTGTATACGCCAATACGCGCAACCACGGTCGTTTATAATATGCGTGTACGCCGAAGTTTTGCACCGCATCCCCATCCAGAAAATCCTCCACCTGTCGCAAAAAGGTTTAAAGGTTCGATCACGGCAGTTCCCATAATAGGTGGATACACCGCACAATTTCTAGCAAATGATTGTGAAAAAAGATTGTATGGCGGGAGCATTTTTAATATAAATTATCGCTTCAAGAAAAATTTTGTTGCAGAGGCAACTACCGCCGTGCTTAAAGAGTCTGTAAGGTTTAATTATTTCGGAGAATATGGAAAGGCATCGGCAAAAGGTTTTGATGACGTAGTAATAAATATTTACTATAATTTTTTTCCCCAAAAAAAAGGGCAAATTATTACGCATATTATAGCGGGATTCCCCACTTCTCGAAAACTTTCCATTTTTGAGCGACATGGCAATATGGTTGGCACAAAATTATATAGCCTTGGAGGATGGCTAGAAGGATCTTATACATTTTATCAAGCAATCCAAAGTTCTATTGCAGGAATAATACAAGCACGATGCATACATTACTTTTCTCGTTCTGTTTTCCCTCTATTACCCTGTGAATCGATCTTACACCCTGGCAACGTAACCGATTTATTCATCGCTTTGCATTATCAATATAAGCGGCATCACGCCGAAACTGGATATGATGCAACATTGTTGAGTAATGAACGTATTTCTACCGCTTTAAAAATAGCCACGAGTAAACCCTTTGTACGTAATAGTATTTATGCAAAATATATTTATACTATGGATCAAGGAGCTGTTGGCTGCGGTATATCTGGACAATTTGTTAATAATCCTTTTCGCAGCAAGGGTTTTAGTGCATGGACTTCGGGCACTGTTTTATATTAATGCGAAAGCAATCAACCTACCTATTTAAAGAGATCATATGAAAAATAAAGAATTGCTTGGCGCACACATGTCAATTGCAAAAGGGTTTGACCAAGCGCTCAGGGACGGAGAATCCATTGGTTGCAGCGCCATACAAATATTCACCCACAGCAATCGCCAATGGCATATAAAACCACTGGAACAAGCGACTATCAATCGTTTCCAGGAAGCGCTAAAACAATCGACTATCAAAGCAGTAGTCGTGCATGCAAGTTATCTTATTAATGTTGGTGCAAGTAACCCGGAGACACGAGCTAAATCACTTACCGCCCTCACCGCAGAATTACAGAGATGCGAGCAGCTTGGCATCCCCCATTTAGTCTTACATCCCGGCTCCGCAGGAGAAGGCAGCGAAGAAGAGTGCATGGTGCGGATCGCCCAAGGACTCGATAGCGCGATAGAAGCCAATCCAGGGAAGAGCATGATTTTATTAGAAAACAGCGCAGGCCAAGGGTCTGCTGTGGGATATACCTTTGAACAACTTGCACACCTGCGTGCACTATCGCATCACAAAAAACGCATCGGCTTTTGTTTTGATACCTGTCATGCCTTTGTTGCAGGATACGATATATCAAATCTGAAATCTTACACAGAAACATGGACACAGTTTGACTCGCTGATAGGCTTAGAGCACCTACGAGCCCTTCATATAAATGATTCAAAAAAAGGACTAGGATCGCGTGTAGATAGACACGAAGATATTGGCAAAGGGGTAATACCCCTCGAAGGCTTTTCGTTGCTTATGAACGATTCTCGCTTTGTGAATGTTCCTAAAATTTTAGAAACACCGAATGATACGCTTGAAGGTTTCAAAAAAAATCTTGATGTGTTACGCGAATTAAAAAAATGAATGAGCAATAAACGGGAAAAAATTAATCGGGTTATGCAACTTTAGTCTATAAAATCAGCAATGGCCAAGAATTACCTTGGCCATCACCTTAAAGCAGTGCTTCTAAACCAATACCAACAACTTTAGATAAAAGAGGTTATGTATTTTTTATGGTACCATACCATGAAGCATTTTAATTTTCTCTTAGATGACATAAAAAAACAACGCGATTTTAAAAAACAAAAAACGCAACATCAAAAAAGGCGTACTTTAACCATATTTTCAGAAAAACCGTGTTGCAATTTTTAAAAAAAACAAAAAACGCAACAGACCACTAATGTTACCATAATAAGAAAAAGAACCAACCCGCAATAAACAAGAGGTATAACAACGCACATAATCCCAGGGATACTGCACCAAAAACAAACAAGAGCGCTAACGCTCCCAAAAGTAAATGTATTGCAACCATAGAGAGTAAAATTTGATTCTTGCTTAAGCCTTTTCTTTGCAAATAAATTGCAAAATGATCGGGGCTTCCGTTATAAAAGGGTATCCCTTTCCATGTTCGAATACCAATAAGGAAGCCAACTTCGAGCAATGGGATAGATAATATGATTACAGGTGCACAATAACCATGTGCAGTATAGGTGCCCCAAGGGATCATAAAGGGAATTGTTGCTAAAAAACCACCTATAAATAAAGAACCTGCATCACCTAAATAAATGCGTGCTGGCGGCTTATTAAACCATAAAAACCCTACAACCGCTCCCAAAAAAGCAACAATAAGCAATGGCACCACAGGGATATGCAACAAGAGTGCAACAGAAAGGAAAATAATTCCGGTACTCAACGCAACCGTGGACGACAAACCATCCATAATATCTATAAGATTAATTGCATTAATAATAGTTAAAATCCAGCCAAAGGATATAAAAAGCCAAAAGAATGATTCTATCGCAGAGCCGCTCGCGAATAAAAACGTTTCTTTTAAGTAATAGCCACCCTTTAAAAAACAAAAAGCTGCAATGATTTGACCTGCAAACTTTTGATAGGGTTTCATCACAATGAGATCGTCAATAAGCCCCACAAAAAGCAACAACGTTGCACCGACTAAAAACAAAAACATATCATTATAATAAGGAAAATTAAGCGCGAGTGAGATAATAAATCCCAAATACACAGCGACCCCTCCTAAATAAGGGGTCGGGTTTTTATGATTTTTTAAGTGAGCGTCGGGATTATCAAGAATCCCTAACCGATATGCTACCGCCGACAATAAAGGAACAAAATAGAGCGTTCCTAAAAAAGCGATACTCGTTCCAAACAGTAATCGCAACAACGGGGCGCTTTCCATACTACTCTCTTAATTTTTATGCTTCTACCTCGAGATAACACTCAACGCGGTCATCAACTTCCCATGCATCAAAGCCATCGACCATAAACGCACACTCGAAGCCTGCATGCACTTCTTTTACGGCCTTTTTATCACGTTGTAAGCTTTTCATAACGCCGTCACCAACTTTATGCTTCCCACGCCAAATAACTACCTTACCCTCACGCGAAAAGCGCCCAGTTTTAACTTGTGCGCCCGCAACAATCCCCAGGCTTTTAATATCAAATACCTTAAGGACAACTGCTTCACCAATCTTGCGTAATACTTTTTTAACAGGACGCCCTTGCTCTGCCAAGACTTCCAAATCTTCCAAAAGCTTATAGATAATATCAAAAGATTTTATAGAAACTTGCAGCTTTTGTGCAAGCGAAGCGGCATTTGATTCAACCTTATCATGCAATACATAAATCATCGACTTAGTGTCCGCTGCCAAAACAACATCACTTTCTGTTACTGCACCAATGCCTGAGTGTACAATATAAAACTCTTTAAACGCCTTACCAGACATTTTTTCTATAGATCCCAACAATGCTTCTTTGGAGGAAGCGTTATCTGCTTTAATGATAAGGTTTAATGCATTTTCATGCATCACTTGGCGTGGCACGGTTATTTTAGCGACACCGGTACGACCCTTTTTGTAATCTTCAGCAGAAATTACTTCAAAAATATCTCCCGCTTGCGGTAATGTATCAAATCCGGCAACAAGCACTGGCTGCGATGGCAATACCTGAGAAACCCGTTTTCCCCATGAATCAACAAGAGAACTTACTTTACCGCGGGCCGATCCTGCAAAGAAATAATCCCCCACTCGTAAAATGCCATCATGGCATATAACGGTAGCAACAGGACCTCGTCCTTTTTCGATATTAGATTCCAAAACAAACCCTTGCGCTGGAATAGTAATATTTGCCATCAATTCCATAAGCTGCGACTGTAAGACTACTACTTCTAAGAGAGCATCAACACCTTGACCGGTCTTTGCAGAGATAGGCATACAAACCACATCTCCACCCCATTCTTCGGGCATAATCCCGTGTTGCGCCAATCCACGTTTAACAACTTCAAGCTGTGCGGGAGCAACTTTATCTATTTTATTAATAGCAACAACAATGGGAAGCCCCACTTCTTTTGCTCGCTTAATAGCTTCGATTGTTTGTGGCATAATGCCATCATCAGCGGCAACAACCAAAATGGCGATATCGGCAACCTTAAGTCCTCTCACACGCATGCGAGAAAACGCTTCATGGCCTGGAGTATCTAAAAACACCACGTTTCCATGATTCGTGTGCACTTCATATGCTCCAAGATGTTGCGTAATGCCACCCTTTTCTTTTGCCGCCACCCGTGTTTTTCTAATAAAATCTAATAAGGTGGTTTTTCCATGGTCAACATGCCCAATAACAACAACAACTGCCAATCGATGCTCTGTTTTGCCTTCTGCAGCACGCACTACGTGCTGCACAACATCGGCGCGAACTTCGGGTTTTTTCTCAGTGGTGATACCATATCCTGCAGCTAATTTTTCCACAACAGTTTCGGTAAGCACTTGATTTTTTGTTGCAACAAAACCTTGTTTTAGCAAAGTGAGAATAAGCTCACTCACCGGCTTATTCATTTTTTGAGCAGCTTCGTCAACAGTCATCGAAACAACAACGAGAGGCTCATCTTTTGGCGCAGCAACAATCGGCTTTACCCGATGCCCACGCTCATTTTTTTCTTCTAAAATAACGTCTTTTTTCAAAGAAGTTGCGGTATCTACGGGTTTCTGCTCAGTTGCATTCACTTCTTTTTCCTTCGCGTTATTATCCTTTTTTAGAAATTTTTCTAAAAAAATACGCGCCTCTTCAGAAAGAAGCGCCATATGACTCTCTACACCAAATCCATTATGATTTAATAAAGCAATAAGCTCCTTGTTTGGAAGCCCATGTTTTTTGGCAAACTCATAAATTCTCATCCACACCTCCATTATCCTGCGCAAAATTCGCTTGATCAGGTCGCGGTTCATTGGTTATTAGATGAATATTATAGTCAGTTAACTGAGATGCAAGACCAATGTTTTGCCCCATCCGTCCAATAGCCAGTGAGCGCTGATCTTCATTAATCCAAACATTGGCATTTTTAGCATCAATGATCTCAACACGGGTTATCTCTGCAGGTTTAAGTGCATCTCGAATAAAACCTTCGATAGAATCCCCACGCTCAATAATATCTATTTTCTCATTGCCCAGCTCGCGCAAAATAGGCTTAATACGAGCACCACCAACACCAACACAAGTCCCTACAGGATCAATATTTTCATCGTTAGATGCTACAACAACCTTTGACTTATATCCAGGAGCACGGACAACTTTTTTAACTTCTACAAGATTTTCAAATACCTCGGGGATCTCTAATTCAAATAATTTTTGCAAAAAATCAGCGGACGCGCGGTCGAGTATCAGTTGATTTTCATTACGCGGCTCAGCATATACTTCTTTAAGAAGAGCTCGGATAGAATATCCTGGTATGCATTTTTCGTCGGGTATCATAAGCGATTTTGGTAAAAAAGCTAACGCATCATGTATTTTGATAGATACACCATTACGCTCACATTTGTGTATAACACCATGCAGAATGGTGCCTTCTTTTGGCTTAAATTCGTTATAAATAGCCATCGCTTCGATGCTGCGTATTTTATGCGCAATGACCTGTTTTGCTTTGAGTATTTCGATGCGACCAATGGGCTTTTCAAACGGCACGTTAATTTCAGAACCAAGCTCAGCAGCACTATCAATAAGGCGTGCTTTACGTAGCGAGATTTCTCGATCTTCGTCCGCAACGGTTGCAACAACCGTTTTTTTAGATACAACTTCGATTTCATCCGTTTTTTTATTGTAAAGAACCTCAAGGGGAAGGGTCGGGTATTTTTTCATGTACGCAGCAAGCATGCCTTCACACATAATGGTGCTTAAAATGCTACGATCGAGGCCTTTCTCCTCTACAAGTTCTTCCAAAACATGCGATAATTTCACGGATTTTCCTTGATAAATGAATAACTATTTATTTACGTAGATGCAGCATATCACAAAATTATTAAAAAGAGAAGTCGCCGAGACTAGAATGATTCATGGTGATGTAAATAGTTTCTATTTGTGCAAAAGCTTACTATTATATTATATATATATATTTATATATTAATAATAGTAGGTTGAGCAGTTTTTTGTGGATAACTTGTGAATAAGTTCAAGGATGCGTCGATCCACAGGGCGTTTTAGATAAATATCAAATTGTGGATAAGTGGCAAAAAATTGTGGATAACTTTGTGGATAACTTGTGGATAAGTCTGAATCGATTGATCTATTGATGTCTTTGAGGTGGTCGCGCTTATAGAAAGGCCATCAAATGGCTATTTTGAGTGCGCCTTGATTTTGCAGTTTTTTGAGTTATCCACAGCTTTTTTGAGTTATCCACAAGTTATCCACAAAGTTATCCACAAAATGAGTTTTTATAAATTCCAAAAATATTTCAATTATGCAATACGTGCTTTTAAATACAAAATGAAATTATTTCATGGTGGTAGAAATGGTAAATTAACGTGCATTTATGCGGTTTTTTGTGTTTTTGTGCTCAGAAAAATATCACGCAAAGGAGACATTTTTCTGAGCGTTTTTTATCTTCGTAAGTATGCTTTAAGAAAGTTGCTCCAATTGGTATTTTTGGCAAATTCTGTTGTGGGATACGATGGATGTAAAGAATATTCGGGGAAATAGATTGAAATTCCGCCCGCTTTTTTGTAATTGCGCCCGGCAGCATTTACAATCACTAACGAGTTAATGAGAAAGAGACCTTGAGTAAGTATATCGTGAAGTTGTGATTTTAATTGTGCTTCTTCGTGCCCATTTCTTAATTGCATTGACGACATATTTTTTAAAATATTCAGATACAAATGGGTTAAATCGATATAGCTGGGCTCCCAAAAATGGGTACATTGGTTTCGATCGCGGCTTGCTTTTAATGCAAAAGAAACGGTGCGATCTTTTTGTTTTTCTAGCGCTTCAATAAGCAGAAGCGATAGGGTATCTATATTTTTTTGCAATGCCGGATACTGTGATAATTCAATTGCCGATTGTGTGTAATCGTTTGTGATTTTGCTATATGTTTCTTCATATGTAGACACGACGTGTTGTGCAAGTTGATGCAGCTCTATCTGGTTTTGCGCTAAAGGTTTGAGTAATTTGGTATAATTGTATCCGGTTCCTAGCACCACCTCTTCGGAAACGACTATCCGTGTTGCATATTTGCTGCAATTATGTATTGTACCAATTCCTCCCATCATACACGTATCCCAGAGAATATAATCTATTTTTTTGCCTTTCAGTGGAACGGCATTCACATATTCTAATGCTTTTTTTAGTTTTTCATCGTTAAGATAATTCCCAGTCGTCTCATCGAAGCAAACGCCACGATGACAAGGAGGCATTTCTGCTGACTCAAGAAGGTCGAGTAATCCTATGCTGCGATCCAGTTCTAAAATATTATACTGTTTGTTGTAATTAAAGAGCATTGAAGGATTTATTGATTTTCCGCGCAATGGATTAATATCGCCGCTCCCGTGGTTCCAAAAGACAAGGACAAAGTGTTTTGCGTTGAAGTCATTAAGTGCCCAATTGCATGCATCTATAAGCGTTTGTTCGCTGCCACTGTCTTTGCATTCATCAGGACCAATTTGTAATATTCTGTCTTTTTGTATAAATAATTTTTTAGTGACTTTATTGGAGCGTGGGCGATGAGTGTGCAAGTGTACCAGTATGTTTAGGTTGTTTGATGATCCCACTTGTTTTAGTTGTTCAATGTTTCTATCGGCAAAGGGCAATAAATCATTATCTGCTGCCATATAAATCAACACAGTCCATTCTTTAACTTCATTGTTTTTATAGGGGCTATTTACCAGTGTGTAATTATCAAGTCCGGTAAGATAACAATGCAAAATACTGAGGCCCACTATAACAGGTAATCGTATCGGTGATATTATTTTTTTCATAGCTTCCCTTTTCCCCAAATGAGTGACTGTTTTTTACCTTTTGAGTCTAGTGAAATCAAGGGACAGATCTCAATGATTTTTTAATTTATTATGGGTTGGATGATAAAAAAAGAGGATTGCGGCAGTAAGAAGGAAGCTGAGTTGAAAGTCCAAAAAAAATAATTGCAAAGGACTACTGAGTAGAATAAGAAAGCAAGCAAGAACTAGTATGTACAAGGGGTAGATAGGTATTTTTATTATTTTTAATAAAATATATAAAAAAATCATAATGCATGCACGGATGAATGCTATTCCCGGCCAGGAAATGGCATAATAAAAGGCTACAATAGCAAGCAAAATGCTGTTGCGTATGATAAAAGAAAAGGGCAACATATTTATCAAAAATCCCCAGGTGGTTATAAAAAGCACCACATGGAGCCCCGATCGGGCTAGTTGGTGACAGGTACCCCACCACCCAAACTCAGTTTGCACTTTTTTTGTGAGAGGGGTATGTAACTTTTGTCCAAAAAAAATCAGCATGCAAAGGTCATACGTTGTCGGATGTAATTTTGCTTTAAGACCGCGCGTTATCTTTGTACGCAGAATAAAAAACCATTTTTTAATTGAGGTCTTTGGTGATACGCTCAAAGTGTAATGCTGCTTTTTTAAAAACCAAGAGGCGAGAACCCCTTCTTTTTGTAAATAGCGCTGAAATGATTTGTTGGGTACATGATAGGTAGCAGAGCGGATGTGTAGTGTATCTCCCGGGCTACAGGAGAGCGTTTCGGGCATAAAACAGTGCATGGTGTTGCCTTCATAGGTTACCCAAAGCATACAGGGATATTTTTTGTTAGTAGTTGTTACACAGTCTTGTACAATAGCTGAGAGTGATATGGGTATTTTTAGCAAATGCAGTTGATGGTAATACTGTTGAGTATGGTAATGAACAAGTGCGGTACCCAAAACGAAAGAAGCCACACTGATGCCCAGATTGCGGCCCGCGTGCATAAGCGGTATTCTGCAAGAGAATGCCATTTCCGCAAGGAAATAGATCGAGGCAAATAAAACACCTTGCTGCCAGGATATCTGGTGATAATACCACAACACGCTTGCGCTATAGCCCAAAAAAATACGTACTAACAGTCGGAATAAATTCATATTGTTAGTATGCTCACTTTGCTAATAATATCAACAAAAAGAAACAAATGGTGCTTTTTTTGTAAAATTTTATCCAAAAAAGAATTTTATGAATGTGCTATTTGTTAATATAGTTTAAAAGGTGTTGTTGTTAGGCCGATTTTTATAGGAATTGCTTGACGAATGTGCAATTTATGCGATATTCAGAAAGAATAAATTCTATTACGATAGTGAGGATGCTGCTAATGTATAAAATGTTCAAATCTGTTGCCCAATTTTTTTTTGATGTTGATCGACAGGAAAGAACAAAAACAATTTTGCTTGCATTAGCGTTTTTTTTTATCATTGCCGGCTATACGTTGGTAAAAGAATTAAATGATTCTATATTTGTGCATATTGTGGGTCGTGAATACAACCCGTGGGCTCGTATCCTTTCGATGATCTGTCTAGTTCCTGCTATTTTGGTTTTTTCAAAATGCGTTGACCTTGTCCGCAAACATCAACTTATTTATATTTATAGTACTATTTATGGTGTGGGGTGCTTGGTGTTTGCATTATTCTTGGGTAATAGCGAAATTGGTTTTTTAAACGCACAGCCCAGCCCCTATCGCCTTTTTGGTTGGATATTATATATATTTATCGAAGGTTATTCGCCATTTATGGTAAGCCTGTTTTGGTCGTTTGCAAACTCAATAACATCTCCAAATGCGGCTAAAAAGAATTATACACTTATCGTTGCGGCCTCCAAAATTGGCGGTATGTTTAGTGCTGCATTGGCTATTTTATTTATACGTGCTTCTTATTTTGGTAATGACTCACTTATTGCTGATACCAATAATCATCAAATTTTGTTAGCCAGCGCGGGCGTGTTTTCGTTGTTGGTGCCCTTGATGATCTGGTTGCTTGTTAAGCTTGTCCCTCAGCGGGAATTGCATGGCTATGAAGCAGTATATATTTTAGAACATAAGAAGCAATATCGTAAACCAGGTATGATTTCGGGGCTTACGGCGCTTTTAAAACAACCTTATTTACTCGGTATTTTTGGGTTGGTGTTTTTTTGGGAAGTAACAAATGTTGTTTTGCAATATCAGCGAATTATCATCGGCGCGCATACGAGTAATTCTATCTCGCAATTTACCAGCTTTTTAATGGAGCAGGTATTTTTAATGCATGCTATGGGGTTGATAATTGTTCTTTTTGGGACGCGCGCCTTTATAGCGCTGCTGGGTGAGCGCCGCAGCTTGCTTTTAGTACCTATTGTTACCGGGGTATTATTGATGTATTGCGCGATAGCGTCAACGCCAACCGTTATGTTGCTTGTGTATGCGCTTTTAAGATCTTTAAACTATGCATTTACAACACCGCTCAGAGAAAGTCTTTACATTCCAACAACAAGCGAATTGCGCTTTAAATCTAAATCATGGATCGACGCATTTGGTGCAAAAATAGCAAAAGGATTTGGTGCTTTTTATATTATTGCAGCGTTGTTTATTTCAGAATCTATGATTTGGCTCTCGCATTCATTGTTTTTTACCGCTATTATTGGTTTGTGGATAACGACTGCTCATTGGTTGGGGCGTCGTTATGAGCGCGCTCTTAAAGATGACGAAGTTATAGGATCATAAAATGGCAAATTCTGTTGCAATGCAGCACAATGGTGTTTATAAAAAATCGTTAAATAATGGTCTTGTTGTTCTGGTGATTCCGCGTAATCATTTGCCGAAGGTTTCTATACAATTATGGTATAATGTTGGGTCAAAAGACGAAAAAACAGGCCAACGAGGATTAGCGCATCTTATTGAGCATATGATTTTTAAAGGCACCAATACTCTTTCGGAATCTGATATAAATTTATTAACCCATAAGCTTTCTGGTTATTGCAATGCGTATACCTCGCATGACTATACAGGATATTTATTTGACCTTCCTTCTCAGCACTGGGTACAAGCATTCCCGGTAATGGCAGATTGTATGCGTAACTGCACTTTTAAAGAAGAGTTTTTAAGTTCAGAGCTAAAAGCCGTTATTCAAGAATTAAAAATGTATAACGATGATTATACATCAACACTTATAGAGCGCATGGTATGTGCGATATTTCCCGATCATCCGTATCATTATCCTATTATTGGTTATAAACAAGATTTGTGGAACGTTAAGCGCGAAGCGCTTGTGGAATTTTATGCATATCATTATGTCCCCAATAACGCAACACTGGTAGTGGTTGGCGATGTGAGAGTTGATGATGTTTTTGCGCAAGCTGAGAGATATTTTGGGCATATAGAGCCAAATCCGGAGTATACTAAACAAGAGTTTCATCATTTAATTGATATTGGAGCTACGACAACCACGCTGTATCGAGATATACAACAACCCTCTTTTTTTCTTGCATGGGTTATACCTGGTAGTTCAGCGCGTAAAGATTATGCGCTCGACTTGGTCTCTTGGGTAATAGGATCTGGTAAGGGTTCGCGTTTATATGCGTTGTTGGTTGATGAATTGGACCTTGCGACCCATTTAGAGAGCTTTGTATATGACCTGTTTGAACATGGATTATTTTTTATTCATATTCAACCAAAATCACTTGCTGATAAAGATGTTATTATTGCGTTGATTAACAAAGAATTAGAAAAACTTGCTCTTGAGCATGTAGGAACGCATGAGCTACAGCGTGCGATTAAAAAAACTGAAGTAGATTTTTTGACATTGCAAGAAAATAATCAAAAGCAAGCATACCTACTGGGTAAATATTATTTAGCAACAGGATCTGCTGACTATTTAATGCATTATTGTGATGCACACGGGTTAGATTTAAAAGAAGAAATTCGTGTCATTGTTGCAAGCTATTTGCGGCCAACAGTCATGCATCAAGGCCATTTACTGGCGTTGCCAGAAGCTGAAAAGCAAACATGGCTTGCGTTGCAAGAGCAGTCAGATAAAGAGGATACGCGAGTGCTATCGGCTATTGTGCGCGATGCGGTGGTTGAAGAAGGTGTGTATGTATCCACAATCACAGCAGAAGAACCTCTGCATTTTAATTTTGCTGAGCCCGAGATGTGTATGCTTAGTAATGACATTAAATTGATTTATCATCATACGCCATTAATCCCAAAAATTGATATTGTTATTGATTTTGAAAAAAAGCACTTTTATGATCCGGAAGATAAGCAGGGATTGGCTATGTTTGTTGCGGATATGTTGCAAGAAGGCACAGAAAATTATACTGCAGCGCAATTGGCCCAAGAGTTTGAGCGATATGGTATGCAATTTGCAGCTTTTCCGGGCCAAATCAGCTTAAGCCTGTTAAGCGAAGATTTAGAAAAAGGGTTAGCGTTATTATTTGAAATTTTAACGTGTAGCTTGTTTGATAAAAAAGCAATAGAAAAAGTGCGTGCTCGTATTCTTACCGAAATAGCGCATTTCTGGGACGCGCCTTCGCAATTTATTAGTCAATTAGCACGCGAAAAAATATACGAAAATCATCCGTATCGTAAAAATTTATTTGGTACTGTGGAGTCGGTCAATAGCATTACACAAAAAGATCTTATTGAAGCATATCGCGCCTCTATTACACCGAGCAACACCCGTATAGCAATTGTAGGAGATTTGTATGGTGGCCTACGCTCTAAAGATGATTTTATAGCGCTTATGCAGCGGATTTTTGGCACGTGGGAAGGGCCAAAAGTTACCCGATTGGTGTTTCCTGAGTTAAGGCCTATCCAAGCAGCTGAGATTGTGTATCCGATTAATCGCGATCAAATCGTTTTAGCATATGCAGGTCTTTCTGTTGGTCGCAAAAATCCTGATTTCGATAAAATACTTATTTTTGATCAAATATTTTCGGGCGGCGTGCTCGGGTCAATGAGTTCGCGTTTATTTGATTTGCGCGAAAAATCTGGATTATTTTATACAATTGGTGGCTCATTGCTTGCGCGTGTTGACGAACAACCCGGCATGATTTTTATTAAAACTATTGTTTCTGCGGACCGTCTTGCTGAGGCCGATCGCTCTATTAAACAGGTTATCGATCATGCAATTGATACAGTAACAGATATTGAGCTAGAAGAAGCGAAGCGCGCGATTATAAACTCGCTTGTTGATAATTTTGCGTCAAATAAACAAATGGCTGCGACATTTTTGTTTCTGGATCGTTTTAATTTTCCTTTTAATTATTTTAACGATCGAGCGCAAGAAATTATGCGTATTTCAAAGGACGAGGTTATTGCTGCCGTGCGTCGTGTGCTGAGTTCCGACAAGTTAATTACGTTAAAAGCAGGTCGCTTATAATCATGATTTTGCTTTGCAAGCAGTCTATTTTTTGTTATTGTTAATACATATTCAATAGTGTGAATTAGTCAATATATAGAAAGGACAAAATATGCAACCTAGATCTATCCTTTTTTGTCTGTTCTTTGTATTTTGCGCACAGGCCAAAGAAGTTTTGCACACCCTGTATGGTGATTTTACCATCACAGAACCGGTGCTTGAAGCGTTACTACACAATTCTTTTGTGGAGCGATTAAAATCAATACATCAATATGGTGTTAATTCATATTCTATAAACAAGCCAGAATTTAATCGCTATATACACTCAGTGGGTGTTATGGTATTATTGCGAAAGTATGAAGCATCGGTGTGCGAACAAATTGCAGGTTTACTGCACGATGTTTCGCACACCGTTTTTTCGCACGTCGGTGATAGGGTTTTTGATTGTCATGCACAGAAATCTTCTTATCAAGACAACATACATAAACATTTTTTAAGTCAAACGACAATTCCGTTATTGCTCAAAAAGCAGAGATTCGAGCTTGACGCTATTTTGCATAAAAACGAAGAGTTTAAATGCCTTGAGCAAAACCTGCCAGATATTTGTGCAGATCGTCTTGAATATAATCTGCGTGGTGGATTGGTTGCTGGTATAATTACTCAACAAGATATCCATTCTATTTTAGATGCATTGCATTTTAAAGATGATGTGTGGTATTTTACCGATATTAAGCAGGCAGCACTTTTGGGACACGTTTCTTGTTATTTACCTGAAAATATTTGGTTTTCTCCCGAAAATCAATTTGTTGACCATTATGCAGCGCAAGCGTTAAAGCGTGCAGCCCAGTTAAGTATTATTACCTATAACGATATTCATTTTTCTATTGATGATATTGTGTGGCATAAGTTGCGCTCATGCAGTGATGAAATAGTAAAAGATTGCTTGTACAAGATAGACCACTGGGATACTGCATTTTTTGTTTCTGGTGCACATGATTACGATTTTTGGTGCAGTACTAAATCGCACGCTATTGACCCTTGGGTTAAAACCGAAACTGGGTTGCAACGATTAACTGCCGTAGATGCAGAATACGCTGCTGAGTTTGACAGAGCAAAAAAAATATTGTCTTCGGGCACTTATTTTAAGTTAGTACATGCAAGCATTTAAACAACGTATTTATAATTACTATGCAGCGCATGGGCGCAAATTCCCGTGGCGCGAAACGCATAATCCGTATCATATTTTTATCTCAGAAGTTATGCTCCAACAAACGCAAACAGATAGAGTAATTGCAAAATACGAAGCGTGGATTAAAGAGTTTCCTACTTTTGAATCTCTTGCAAAAGCAACAAGCGCAGATGTACTACGACAGTGGCAAGGGCTTGGATACAATAGACGCGGTTTGTATGTGCATAAGAGTGCACAACGAATTATAGCTGAGCATGCTGGTGTATTACCAAATGATCCAGAATATTTAGTCACATTACCGGGGATTGGTAAAGCTACTGCAGCATCTATTTGTGCCTTTGCATTTAATAGACCAACGATTTTTATCGAGACTAATATTAGAGCGGTATTTATCCACGAATTTTTTAAAGATGCTACTGAAGTTACTGATGGTCAGCTAATTCCGTTAATCGAGCAATCTGTGGATAGCGATAATGCGCGCATTTGGTACTATGCGTTAATGGACTATGGTGTAATGCTAAAAAAAACTTTTAAAAATCCTAGTAGAAAAAGCGCACATTATTCTGTGCAGTCAAAATTCGAAGGATCTAATCGCCAAATACGCGGTATGATTTTAAAAATATTGACACAACAAACACTACTCACTTATGATGACTTATTGTTTCTGATACCACGCAATCCAGAACGTGTGTTGCACAATTTAGAGGCTTTATGTCGGGAGGGTTTTGTCTGTATAAAAAAAGAAAAGTTCTATTCATTGCACTATGATTGACTTGCGCGTGGCTTTTGATATGATATTCTCCAAATAGATGTTAATTTATTTTAAGTTGTACGAAATGTATATGTTTTTTAACGAAGGGTTTTTAATATGACGAGCATGAAAAAAACATTATTATTATCAGTGACATTGTTGTCCTCAGCAACAGCGTTTGGTATGCAAAAAGTGCGCGACTGCGCTAAGCAATGTGCACAGCACCCATATGCAAACCTTGTTGCAGCTGGTAGTGTTACCGCGTTAGCACAAAATGTAAAAGAATTACATCCAAAAGTAACAGCTGCAAATGCTAAAGTAGCTGAAGTTTTAAAAGTTGACAATCAAGCAATTGCACAAACAGCTGCAGTTGAAGTTCTTTGCTTATTGGCATCACGTTATGCTGGTACACAAGCAGTTGCTGGTCTATCAGTGAATAATGTTGTTCATGCTGTTCGCGGCGTAAACTACGCTAACTTTGTTGCAAACAGTGGTCACCTTGATCTTGTTGTAAATAAATTGCCAGAAGCGCACCGCAATAAAGCACGTGCTGTTGTAGGTGCTGCTGCTACAGCTGCTCTATACGTTGCTGCTGCTAAAGCTCTTGACGTTGTTAACCCTGATAGAGTTACAGACAGAAAAGCTGCTGCTGCTGATGCTGCTACGCAAGCTGCTAAAGCTACTAAATATGACGCTGCTGTAGCTGCTGCTAAAGCTGGGCAAGCTGCGATGGATGTAGCAACTAACGCTGCTGCTGTAGCTGCTGCTTTAGCAGAGTAATTATTAATTTGCTCACTTGAGTATATTAAGTTGAATTATAAAACCCCGGTGTAGAAGCCGGGGTTTTTTGTTATTTACTAAAAAGTTTTTTTGCTAACCAAGCTTCTTTGGTGTGATCAACTATTGGTAAAGGGTAACTATTAAGTGGTTGCTGAGCTTTGTACCAAGAGTGAATAGTTTTAGAATCAACTGCACGTAACTCAGGAACCCAACGCTTAATATATTTGCATTGTGCATCAAATTTTTTTTGTTGTAACCAGGGATTAAAAATTCTAAAATACGGCTGGGGATCGCAGCCCGTCGAGGCAACCCATTGCCAATTGCCATTGTTAACCGCAGGATCGTAATCAACGAGCTGTTGAGCAAAATATTTCTCCCCCCATTGCCAATTAATGTGCAAATCTTTTACTAAAAACGAAGCAACAATCATTCGTACGCGATTATGCATAAATCCTGTTGCATTAAGTTCGCGCATGCCAGCATCTACTATAGGGAATCCTGTTGTACCGGTGCACCACCTAATAAAATGTTCTTTATTGCTAGACCAGCGTAAGTTATTGTATTTGGCGTTAAATGGATGCCCAAATACATGCGGGAAGTGGTACGCGATATGCGTATAAAAATCGCGCCAATACAACTGTCGTATTAATGGATGGATTTTGCCTAATTCTTGCGCTATTGCATAATATACTTCTCTTACTGATACTGTCCCAAACTTTAGATGCGCCGATAGATGTGTTGTTGGGTGCGCTGGTATATCATGTGTAGTTATATAATTTTTTTGTGCACTCAAATTTTTTAAAAGCGTATTTGCAGCGAGGCGCCCACCCGTAATGAGTTGGTTATTAGAGGGTATTTTATTTAATTGCTCTGTTGTAGTAGTGATGTGTTGTGTATTTATTTGAGCACTATAAAAAGTATATTTTTTTATGTAATTTGGTTGCTCTACAGAGATTTTATTACACGCTTTATAAAACGGTGTAAAAACAGTGTATGGATTATTGCTTTTATTTGTAATAGCATTGGGGCTATTAAGTAATGCATCATCATATTGTATAAAGGCACGATTCAACTTTTTACACAAAATTTCTAATGCTGCATCGCGCTGTAAGCTAAATGGAGTATAGTCTTTATTAGAATACACGGCTTGTATTGGTAATTGCGTAAGCAATTGCAGCACAATATCGCTAGAACTGCCGTAGAGTAATAACAAGTGGCCATTGTGTTGTATTATTTGAGTTTGTAGTTCTTGCAGAGACTGAAGCATAAATTGAATGCTATTAGTGCTTCTAAAGCTGTTTTTTTGTCCAACCTGTTGCGGGTCAAAAATAAAACAGGGTATGACTTGATAGCCTGCTGCTACTGCATGTATTAATGCAGTATTATCTATTAAACGCAGGTCTCGTCTAAATATAAAAAGTGCTATATTATCTGTTATATTCATGATATGGTTCTCTGGATATATTGTTTCTATGTCAGCTTTATTAGTATTATAGAGTATATGAATCAGCAAAAAGAAGTCTTAGGGGGGCTTTGAATATGGTTAAAGTGTTAGTGTTTTTATTACTATTGTACAGTTTTGTTATTGAATGTAAAAAGGCTGTATTTATTGAGCCATTTACTGACTTGGGTATTAACATGGTGTGTAAAGACCCTTTTTTTGATTCGTTAACTCCTAACACGCGTCCCCGCGCGCACCAAGCATTATTTAACGAAATTTGCGAAGTATTAGAAGAAAAAGGTGATGCAGTACGCGTAGTGTTACCAAATATTGTCTATAAGGAAAAATCTAAAAATGAGCCCTCTGATTTTTGGGCGCCCCGCTCTGCATTTATTTCTTTTGATGATTTAGCCTATAAAATTGAGTCGTCAGTATTTCCAAACCATGGAGCAAAAGATGGGAGCACGATTGTTCTCACTATGCCCTTTTATGATAAAATAACCAAAAAAACGTATTCTGCAGGTACTCGTTTTGTACGCACCCATAAAGACACTCCTAAATTTTATGGGGTTATCCTATATGACGTAGCGCGCAAAAAAAAGGTACAATCGCGCGTGGCAAAACAACAAGCGCGTATCGAAACTAATGTGTGCCTCAAAGATGCTCAAAAAGAGTTTGTAAAACTATTATATGTTTGGGCCACTATGCCAAAAGTAATACCCTACGTATGGGGTGGTAGTAGCTTTATTTATACGCAAAAAGATGGCGATTATACAATTGATAAAAATTTACGAATAACATACAACAATAATCTGCCTATTACCGGCTATGATTGTTCTGAGCTCGTTTTGCGAGCTGCACAAATTTGCGGACTTCCTTATTTTTGTAAAGTAACATTTCTTATGCCAGAACATTTGCGAACAGTGCAAGCCGATGAGGAACTTGCCGAGGGTGATCTACTATGGTATCCCGGGCATGTAATGGTAGTAGGATCGATTGAGCGCAATGAACTTATTGAGTCCCGTGGTTATTCCACCGGATATGGCAAAGTGCATGCTATTGAGCTTAATAAACTGTTTCCTGAAATTAAAAATTATGATGAGTTAAAAAAGAAATGTTTTAATAAAGAGCCAATTACCTTAGTAAATAAAGATGGTTCTTTTCATAAAAATATTACCGATTTTAGAATTTTTAAATTATCGAGTGCCTGGGAGCAATGATCTACGCGGGCTCTGCAATATATGCAGTTCTAAAAGACTTTTCCCATGCTGTAATAAAATCGTTAAGATCATAGGATCGTATTGCTTCTTTTTCATCGAGCAGCGTAGAGCCTGTATAAATCATGCTATTTGTATCTTTGTTATAATATTTAAATAATGCTGAAGAATCGTGGCATAAAACGCGTTTTGTTTTTGCATCATAACCAACTATTAATAAAAGATGCCCCCCTGGGAAGGCCTTCGGAGCCCCCGGTAGCACCCCTCGGACGCTTACCACTACCGGTATCTTTTGAGTGAGTTTTTTATATAGGTCACTCCATGAGTTTAATCGTTGCACGTAAAACCAATACTTCCCTTTTGCTTGTTCGTATGCATGTGCAGTATTAAATGGCCAGCTGCCATATACTTGTAAGCCTGCATCGTACGCACCATGAGCAAAGGATACAGCATCTTGTGGTGTATTAGTTAAAAAACTAACGAGTAAGCTGGTAGCTGTCGGTGAACAGAGCTCAGAAAATTTGGGATGCTTTATCAAAAATTGGGACGCATAAGGTACATTTTTTATGTGTATACTCTTATATTTCTTTTTAGGTATAATTTCGGGCGCAAATAATTGCGTGTTTAATGTGTTCACTGCAATCATTTTTACGAGTGATACATCAGCCCCTTTTGCTGCAGAGCAATACACTCTAAAGCCATCAGCTGTCGCGCCATTGAGCATTTCTAATCGTATATTTACGTAGTGCGAATGCCTGTCTTTTGTTACTGCGTTATTATGAAACGATAATTGCTTCTGGTGTCCCCACTCAATAGCTTTATAGAGTGGGGTCCACTGATTAGTTTGAGTGTTATGTGCTTGCACTTCAAAAGTAAAATAGCCGGCTGCGGGGCGTAATGCATTCCATGATAGTATGATATGCGTAAATGGCGCTATTTTTGTTTTTTCAAAAACTAATTGCTCACTTGTGTTTGTATCAGTAAAAAATTTTTTATGTATTGATGACCATTCTTTGCTGTGGATAACAAGCGTAAAAAACAGGATCATCGATACTATTTTTTTAATCATATTAATTAAAGCCTGCTGCGTGCAAGTGTGATTTATAAATACTTACAAATCCTATACAATTAGTCCATTCAATTCCCGAGCCTTTAGTGGTGCCGGGCTGCCAAAACACAAAGCGGATCTCTTTAAGATCGGTATGCTTGTGAGTGTGTAAGAACGTCATAGTTTCGCGTACTGCGATGGTTGAGGCTTCAGCAAAATTACATGCAAATACCCCGGTGCCCATAGATGGAATAGCGATGCTTGTTATTTTCCCTTCATCAGCCACGGTATATTTTATTGCAGGATCGTTAATGGTTAATAGGCCTTGATGGGGTGTTGTATTATTTACTAAGTAAGCAGTATTAAGAATGTTAAAATAAAGATTGGCGAATACTTTTTCTAAAGGAGCACCAATTATTTTTTTCTGCACATTGCCGCAGTTGGGTGCAGTTGCTTGAATTATGTATTTTATGCCATTATTTGGTTTTAATAAGCCAGAAATGGTAACACGTGCTTGCCCTTCGGGACACCGATTACCATCTCCGCCCGGTAACGCAGCCCGTGCTGCTGCAACGGCTTTTCCTTCTGCAGTGCTCCCATCACCTTCTGATGCACTGGTTATGGCGCCATCAATCCCACCACCTCCTACGCAATTGGCGTTGGCGGCGTTTACGATGGCATTTGCATCGCTCTTAATAATATCTATAATTTGCAATTTTATCGTAATACCTGGGTGAACCAGGGAGTGTAATGCTACTTCATGCAGTGGAGCTTCTTTATAAGAATTTGGAGCAGGTACATGGCCCGTCGAGCTATCGGTTGGCAATGGCTTATTGGTGCGTAAATATTCAAATATCGCAAGGCCCAAGTCTAATATTTTTTGACTATCTGCGCCTAACTGATTATGTCCTGCCTCCATGTATATCTTTTTACCTGATTTTTTTATAGACGCTTCAACATTGTTATTAAATACATTACCAACAACCTCACTCGGACTATTTGGAGTAAATAGAACTTGCACATTAGTTTGCCCTAGTATGGTAGGAATAAGTACTTTAGTTTCACCACCAGCCTTTGTTACCTGTATATTTTTTAGTGATTGTAATAACTGAATTGTTTCTGGACTTATTACAATTGGGTTGAGATCTTTTACGGCAACGTCTACTGGTTGCACGACTGGCGTGGGAATACTTGCTGCATGCAACTCTTGTAACGATTCAGCAAGCTTGGTAATAGGTACTGGGGGTGGGACAATTTTTAATGTTTTATATTTTGCCAGCATTGCGTTGTAAAGTGCTAAGCCAAGGCCGATATGCGCAGGTTTAACCGTGCTTGTATTGGAAGCAGGCGTAGGAGTTGACATGCCACTATGTTTATAATTAATTGCGTTATTTATTGCTAAAATAGTTATTGTTGAATGCATCGTTTTTGTATCATAATTAATTTGCCCAATCTTTTCTTTTTGGGACTGAGGTATTTTTGCTTGTGGAATAAAAGTAATGGTAAGAGTATCTTTTTTTCCTAGTAGGGTAACTGTCCATTTGGTTTCTTCAGTAGGATTAATGGGTGGCATAGATGCAACATATGGTGCAGCAAGACTCGTGGCATCTTGTAATAACGCCATTTTTTTTAAATCAATCGAATCTGATGGGGTTGATGTAGTATCAATTGGTGGTGTAAGTACCGCTAAAGGGAAGGCTGCCCAAATTGCGGCATGGTCGGAAAACCAGGGTTGAGGATTTGAGAGTGTCGTGATTTTTGGATAAGTATATGATTGCCATTCGCTTTTATTCTGCGGAGTCACACCGTTGCTTGTTGGAGCAGGAATAGTGGCACTTGCATAAAATATGCCATCAATTACTCGTGATGCAGATTTATCATATTCAGTGTTGGTGTTAGTTGGTGTTGCAATTTTCCAGCTTCTTGCTGGATCAATAGTAGCTAGTGCTGTTAAAATTGTTCCATATTCTTTGTTAAAGTCACCACAAATAATCCATTTATCACTAGATTTTAAAGAATTTATTTTGTTAATAATATTTTGAACCATTATCTTTCTGATATTGTCATCTACAGGCCCACCTTTAAAATGAGTGCAGATAACGCCTATTTTTTCTTTGGAGCTATTATTTTCTAAAACAATGCCCATAAAACCATTTTGTATGACTTGTGCTTTCGCGGCGATGTCTTTGAGTAGGGATCCATCTAATTGAGTAAATGCTTGAAAGGGAATATTTTGTATTTTTTTAAATTTTGCTTTGTCGTACGCTATTCCTAGCTGGAGCGAACCATAGGCTTTACCTGCTTTAATAAAATCATACTGAATAGAAAGTGCTTGTTCAAAAGATAAAAACTGGGCATCTTGATTTGGTAGTTCTTGAAAACAAACAATATCAAACAAATGGTGCATCAAATAATCACGTCCCAAGATTATCCAATTTTGGTCAATAATGACATTAGGTGCTTTTGATTGCGCACCACTTAATTGATTTGTATACATCGTATCGAAGCGCTGAAGGTTAAGGGACGCAATAGTAAAATAGGGTGACTTCATAGAAGGTGCAGAAAAAAATAGAAACCCTGTACTTAACAAAATTTTTTTCATATTCTTCCTATTTTTATAGAATTGTGTAATTAACCTAAGACAATGATTGTATTGCATTAACAAACTCAGCAAACAATATCGTTACCTTTTCTGGCGAATCCAGCAACAAAATCTTTATAGTCTTTATCGCTGTAGCAGGATGAGATGATACAAATTTTTGTATTGCCATAGCAGCTTGTTTTGCAACAAAGTCAGGAGAACATCCATATATATTGCCGCTAATTGCAGGGAATGCTACTGAAGTGATGGGAGTTGCTTCTGAAACGTTTGCAAATTCATCATGTCCGCGGTTATTGTGATCTTTTAAGTATAAGTTAAAATCATGTGCGGTAATAAGGCTGTTCTCATATGCACCAGCAAGTGCTCCAGGGTGACTTTCTACATCACCATTGCCGGAACAGATTGGACCTGTTGCTTGTAATACATATGGGATACCGAATATACTTTTTATATTTCCGGAAATAGTGAGTCGCGCTTCTCCTGTTGGACATACAGCTGGTTGTCCCGTAAATTTACCTGTGCGTGGCTTAATGAGATCTCTTTTTTGTGCTTTATAGCCACCACCTATGCTTGTTATTGCGCCATCAATACCTCCCCCACCAGTGCATGGTTCATTTGCTGCGTTAACTATTGCAGTGACATTTGATTGTAAGATATCTCCCTTTTCAACAGTGATGGTAACGCCTTTATATACTTGTGTATAAGGAGATGATTTAGAGGTTGTACTTGTAGGAGGTTGTTGGGGGGGTGTACCTGCCCCATGCAATTCATGTAATGATTCTGCAAGTTTTGTAAGATCTTCACTAATTTGCGCATCTAGCAATGTGGGTATAGGCGCTGTTTTTGTTCGGGTTGCGTAATCTTGCATCATTTCATAAACGATTGTTGCTATTGCGCGCATAGGCCATTGCGGACTCATTGAATAGCTGATTATAGTAGTTCCTGATGGTATCGTATATCCCCCGAGACCAAGACCATTGCTGTGCAATTCAATGCTTATTGCTGGGTTATCATCAATTTGAGCCTGCCCCTTGTTTGTCTTTGGATACCACTTTACTTTTATTTTTTTACCCCCTATTTGATAGCTTCCTCCATTTGTGTAATCATCTTGCGCTGGGTTGTAGCTCTGTTGCGCGATTGTGGCATAAGCAACCTTAGTTATTGTTCCAAATAAGAATGGTTCGTTCATTCCTGTTGCATCAAGTGAAAAGGTAGGTGTGATTGGAGAAATAATGTGAGGTGCAGGGGTCTTTGTTGCAACCATGTCGGGGATTTTGAAGGAGGCACGAATCAGTGCGTGGTCGGTAATCCAATGATTATAAAGACCAAGGCCTTTTCCGCCAATAAAAGCTTGCAGGTTTAATGGATATTGATCATGTGATATTTTTGTGATTGTATTGGCTGAATAAAAAATTCCGTCTAAGCGAGCATATCCCACGCTTTCATTATATTCAGTTACCGTTGAACCACTAGGGCCGTCTACCTCATTTAGGTTTAAAGTGCTCATGACTTGTTTGTATTTGCCTCGCATGTTAAAGTCCCCGCATACAATCCAATGCGTTACGTCAGGCCTTTGAGCAATATACTTAGAAATGTTGTCTGCTTGTTGCACGGTTTGCTCTGGGGAAACACCACCCTTAAGATGAGCGTTAATGACTCCAATTTTGATTGATGTGCCATTGGGTTGAATAACAGTCACCGTTTGAGGCCAATAGGGAGAAAAACCAGTAATGTTTGGCAATTGCTTGGTAGGTTCTACTATGGCAAATTTTTGTGTATTTATCATGGTAAGAACACACATAGTCCCTGAATAACTAATCGCGTTACCCTTGTAGTGAACAGGAAACTGTGGTGGTGTGTTTGAACCAAAGTTAGAGGGCCATTCTTGGAAGCACATGATATCGATATCTTTAAGCCCTGGTATTGTTACATTGTTATCAGGCCCTGATGGACGGGGATTTTTGTTAGTAAGCACGTTGTTAAACCAGGTAATTTTTTGAGGATCGATACCGGTTTGTAGTTTTCCTACCATACCAGGGCAAAACATATACATATTTAATGTTGCTACCGTAAAGTCTAGAGCTTGCGTATGTACAGCGATTGCTAGGCAGCTTATGCTTAATAAAATTTTTTTCATATACCTCCTCAGGACATTTATATGCTATTTGGTAGCGTATCAAAATTATTTTTATAAAAAAAAGAATTACCTTTAGACCAAGTCTATACACAGTGATGTTGATTGCGTTACCTTCTAGGATGGGGACAGGGCAGGTGCGGGTTCGAAAAAAAAGGAAGAGTATGAAAATAACTGAAATAATTGCTCGAGAAGTATATGATTCACGTGGCTGGCCAACAGTACAATGTGATATAGTACTTGACGACGAAACGATTGTTTCGGCATCAGTCCCTGCGGGATTGTCGCGGAGTCGATATGAAGCGCGCGAGTTACGCGATGGTGGTAAACGGCTTTGGGGCATGGGTGTTCAAAAAGCAATCGAAAATATCCGTACCATTATTGCGCCCGAAATTGTGGGGCAAGAACCGCATGCATTAGATATGGATTTTAAAATGATTGAACTCGATGGCACACCCGATAAATCATATCTGGGTGCTAATGCACTATTAGCAGTAAGCATGGCATTATATCGCGCACACGCGCATGTAGAAGGCATAGAACTGTACGAGTTAATAGCATACATATGTGGGGCAGAATCTGTTACATTACCGTTTCCATTACTCAATGTTATTAATGGTGGTCTACATGCTGATAATGGTCTTGGAATTCAAGAATTTATGATTGTTCCGGTAGGCGCTACTGATTTTCGCACATCATTAGAATTGAGTGTCACTGTTTTCCATGAGCTTAAAAATGTCTTAAAAAAGCATGGTAAATCGATAGCAGTTGGTGATGAAGGTGGTTTTGCGCCTGTATTCAAAAATTATTTTGAAGCGCTTGATATTCTTATGGAAGTGCTTGATAAAGTTGATACTGCGGATGGCGGTAAATGTGTGATTGGCCTGGACGTTGCTGCTTCGCAATTATATGATAAAAATCGTGGTGTGTATCAATGGGGTAACCGTCGGATGACTTCGCACGAATTAATAGAAGAATATGAAGCCCTTATTGACCAATATCCTATCTATTCTATAGAGGATGGCCTGGATGAAGATGATTGGATGGGGTGGAAAGCATTGACCGCACGGCTCGAAAGCAAAGCACAAGTTGTTGCCGATGATATTTTTGCAACTAACATTCCCCGTATCACGCAAGGTATCGAAGATCATATTGCAACGGGTGTTATTATAAAGCCTAATCAAGTAGGTACTATTACAGAAACTCTCCAGGCAATAAAGCTTTGCAAAGATAACGATCTTAATATAATTGTATCTCATCGCTCCGGAGAGACCGAAGATACCTTTATTGCAGACTTATCAGTGGGTGCGAGTGTTGGGCAAATTAAAGCAGGCGGTTGCTCGCGGAGCGAACGCTTAGCAAAATATAACCGCTTACTAGAAATCGAAGATACTCTTATGGGAGTAGAGTAACAGGACGAGCCTGTCAGTTTGTGTCATCTTGACTATGTCAAAGGCATTTGTTTTTGGTTACAAAGAAGGTTGTCCCCAAATACTTGCAAAACGCCTGTCTTCAAGTGTCGTTAATCGCCTGTCGATAGCTTGTAGCATGCGAAATATATCGCTCAAAGGGTCGTCTGTTTGAGTAGCAACATCCTGTGTAGATATCGCTAGAGATGGTAGTGGCGTGGGCGCTGTTTGAGCGGAAGATGCCTGATCGCTTTCACTATCAGATGAGGCATGGCAAGCAGATCTATGAGCTGGGTTTTCTTCGTATACAAACGGCTTTGTTGTATGTATAAACTGTATTGACTTGTTGCACTGAATCTTGCGGCGAACAGTTGCTTCTTCTAGGGGCGTGCGAATAATAACAGCATCTTGTTTAGAACTTGTTACAATAATGTGCAACGATCCATCAGAGATATTAAAGTCATTGATTTCAAGAATGACATTTCTTGCCTTAAGTGTCAGCCCTGTCCCTTCAAGTTGTTCGCACGTTAATTGTATAATATTTTTCGAATCAAGTGTTATACCATTGCAGATAATAAGGCGTCCTAAATATCTTAAAGGACTTCGTTTTACACGATTTTCTAATACATGTCTCGTTTTAATATACGTCATAATAGGTGCTACCGAAAATAGTCCTACCAAAAGCAATACCTTATGCATATCCCTGTCCCTAGTGTGTTGTTAATTCGTTGTTAATGGATTTTTTTCTTCTGCTAATAATCGTTTAAGTTTGTTGGCCTCAATCATTTCTGGTTCTTCAATCACATCCACTGGCTCATCAAGGGGGATAAACTTATTGGGAGCAGCATCACGAATGTAATGAGTCAGAATGCTTTTATGACTATCGCGGGCATCTCTAAAGAACCAGCGTGTAATAGGATCGCGTAACGAATCAAATATTTGACCGCTATTAAGATCAGCATACGCTCCGCTCACTTTATCTGCGGTATATTTTGTTTGTCCTCCCCGCAACTTAGGATTAATAATAGTTGGCGAAATAAATACGGCAAGATTTGTTTTTTGGAAGTTAAGAGCACGACTCTTAAATAACCACCCAAGGAGTGGAATTTGACTTAAGAATGGCGTATTGGTGCCACTTTCGTCAGTGGTGATACGGGTTAAACCACCGAGTATTAATATTTGTCCTGAATTCATATTTGCTGTTGTTTGTATGTTGCGCGTAATACGGGTACCATCGTTTGGATTTTGTGTTAAAAACTGATCAATAGATAGTGATATTTGTAAGTTTAAACGATTGTCTGATGCAACGCGAGGAACAACACTAATATTTAATGTTGCAGGGACGTCTGTTTGACGAAGCGATGACACAGCGCCTTCACCCACTGATTGTTCGCCACGCAAACGACGAATGGTACTTAATGATTCCTGTGCTTGGAAATTATTTAATGTAACAAGATACGGGTGCGAAAGTACGCGTGTTTCGCTATACGCTTGTAGAATTTCGAGCAATCCCCAAATACCTGATTGTCCACAGAAATCGTTAAACGAAACAATGAGAGCTCCCGAGTTTGGTGCACCAATAGCTGTTTGTGTAGCAGCAATACTTTGAGTACCAAAAAGACGTAATAAATCGCCTGCGATACTGGTCGCCGGAGTCGTGCCGTCTTGCGATGCATTGGTAATAGGTGCCGCAATATGCGCAGCTTGGAACTGGACACCTGCTGGCAGATTTAACGCACTCGGATTACGTGTTTGTGCTGCAATAACTTTTTTATCTTGGAATGTTAAATCAACAATAAGAACTTCGATGATAACTTGCGGTTGCGGTTTATCAAGTTCCTCTATCAATTGTTTTATTCGTTTCCAATCACTATGTTCAGCGGCAATAATAAGCCTATTGCCACCGGTAAAAGTACTCCCCATGCTAGCTGCTGCAGGAGATGCGTTACTGTCTTGAGCTGGTGGGGTACCCGTGGCAACTTGCTGGGGTGCCGCTGTTTGTTGTAATGTTTCAGCAACAATTTGCACCCCATCAAAGTAACGTTCAGGCCCTGACGCGCTACTAGTAGACTGATCGCCACCACTACCACTGGGGGTAGCAACGATATTTTGGAGTGTTGTAGCAAAAGTTTCTGCATCAAGATATTGTAAGTCATACGTATGTAAAATAGATTTTCCGGTATCTGGATCAGCATCTAAATAATCGCGTATAAAGTCACGGAGCCTGTTGACTGCTGATTGCCGACCAATAAGATACAATTTGTTGGTACGTGTGTCGGCAACAACATTAATATTGCTCGAAAAGTACAAACTTGGTTCGGTTTTTATATCTGATCGCAATAAACTTGGCTGTGCATTTGGCATAGATAACAACTGATTTTTAATAAGCTGCGCTAAGGTTGTAGCACTTGAGTTAAATAAGGGTACTTCTTCGAGCACGTCACGAGTATTAGCTGCATCGAGCTCCATAATGATATTCATAGCTGATGCAATTCTGTTGGCTTTATCCGTAATAATAATGCCATTTGATTTGGGATCGAATAAATATTGCGTGGTCGCTGATAATATATTTTGCAACAACATATTAAGGGGGTCCTGGCTTTGCGTATCAGCAGGGACTTTTAAATTAGAGAGGTAAAAAATAGTACGTATACGGTCTTCTGTATTGGGCAGATCTTGGGGGTTTACATTAATATACAGAGGAAATGGATTTCGTAAGGTGTTAGGATCTGTTTTAGTAATGATAAAAAAATTACCGTTAGGGAACATCGTATACCCAGCAAGATCCAAAAACAGATGGACATATTTTTCCGCTTCACTCAGTGGAATTTTTTTATCCATTTTAAAAGTAACTTGCTGATTTATAGCATTTGCGCCTTGCGGTAAAATAATATTAATATTCTTGTATCCCGCAAACTTATTAATAATGGTAACAAGATTTTCATCTTTAAAATTAAATGCCACATGTTTTTCCCGTTTTTTGCGTGAATTATTTTTAGATTCGGGTAATGCTGCAACAATATCCGTTGGGCTTGGCGTTAAGTTAATTTCAGTGTCTGAATAAAGTGCGGGTGTAAGCAGAGTAAAGATTATAAAGAGGGTGATTGGCCCTGGGGTCTGTTTTTTCATGCTAATTCCCATTAAGAAACTGTTTTTTGTTGGAGCGTTGCAATAACAAGCGTAACATCAAGTGTAGACGCTTTTAGTGATTTAGTAATGCTCAGCTCTTTTATATAAATACGTTCATTTTTTTCGAGTGTATCTAAAAGATCAACAATAGTGCGCATACTCATGCCGCTAAAGTACGCGTCGAGTCGCTCTTCTCTATATCCATTATTGAGATCGTCGTCTAACACCTCACCAATTTTAGTATTGTAAGAGGTCAGACCAAGTTCTTGAATAACAGCAGGGAGGTACTGTTTAATTTTAAAATTTTTATCTTTTTCGAGTATTTCATCTACATGTATTTTTTGTTGGATAACTCGTTCATGGTGCTCTAAAATAGTGCGGGTCATTTCTCGTTGAGTATTAATACGCTTTATTTTCTTGCGTAGGGTACTTACACTGCTAAAATGGATATACAAAATAATGGCAAGTATTGCGGTTAATATCCCTAAAAAGAGCGCGAAATATCGATATAGCTGTTTTTGATCATTGTTTTTGATAAAATTTGCAAGCGTTTGAAATATCTTCATCAATGGTCCTTATAACTTTTATCAAGAACAAACTCTTCAGCAAATTTTATATCATGGAGTCGTGGTATTGCAGTGAATAAACCTGACTGCTGAAGATCTTCTTCAAAGACTTTAAGCGCCTCAAAATCTTTGACCTGTCCTTCCATGACAATACTGTTTTCATTGAGCGTTAATTTTTTAAGATTAAGACCAAGCCCTTCTCTGTCAATCCGAGTACTTAATTCCTGAAGATAGTATAAAAAGGATTTATTTTGTAAAGCGAACCAGATATTTTCTTCTTTAAGCAGTTCTTGCTTTGCGCGATTATTGGCATCTTCAAGTGAGCGAGCTACGCCTTTTCCAAGATTAAATTCTTTTTTGAGCTTCGCAATCGCTTCTTGTTCAGATTCTTGCGTCTCATTTTTTAGACCACGAATGGTAAAAAAGCTATAAAAGCTTAATGAGCCTAACAACAAAAATACCAGTGCCCCCATGGTAATAATTTGCTTAGTAAGTATGCGCTCTTCTTGTACCGGCATTTCCTTGATCAGATTAAATTCTTGTGTAACAGAAGATGTTAAACCTGCGGCCAACACCATTACAGCGCCTTGAGGAATACGCGCTTCGTGTTTTATAGTAACAAGGCCGTCATGTACAATGGTGTGCGCTTGGAATAGCTCTGTAGGAACATGGGTGATCTTTGTTAAAAACTCTTCAATGCCTTTTATGTCAGCACCGGGCCCCGTGATACTTATTCGGGTTAACTGATCTATACCCAGCTTTTGCAGTGACACCTGTAATGATAATAATAAATCATCAAAAAAGTGAACTATGGTGCTTTGCACTTTTTCAGACTCAGTGGGAAATCCAAAATTTATCAGCGTATCAAGCACTTCTTGCTTGTTTTTCTGCAACAGGGGTTCGAGCTTTTGAGTCAGCGCGTAAAGACCTTGCGACAAGACGCGCACAAATGCAAGATGTCCATTGTTGATAATCAGTACATTTATACTGGTAGTGCCTAGGGAGATGAGCGCATTCGCTTGTTGTTTGCTTTGGACAGTATTATATACCGGGAGCATCGAATAAAGGCCAAACAGTTCAAATACATCTATCGTAATGCGCGCAACGGGGATATCAAGTGCAGCAAACAGAGAATAATAATATGCAATATACTCGTTTTTTACTGCGCCAACCATAATGCGTGAGCTATTTTTGTGCACATCTTGTTCAAGAATAATACTATCAAGTGTTGCATCATGCAAGGGAAACGGCAACAGCGATTCTACCTCAAATGGTACCACAAGCTTTATTTTTTCTTGGTTAACAAACGGTACAGTCATTTCTTTGAATACTGCTTGATTGCTGGAAATAACAATAGTAACCGTGTCATACTGTCCAATAGTACTAAAAAGTGTTTGCAAAGCATTAATGACATTTTCTTGTTCACTAAGCGCTTCATCGTGCGGTATCACTTGTTTAAAGAATTGCTCAATAATACGCTTTTTGCCACAAGCTTTTATGAGTATTGCCGTAATGGTGTGTTTATTAATTGCAACGCTTACTATTTTTTGGTCGATATAATAATAACCATTAAGCGCCGTTGGTATAAAGAGGTTACGTATCATGAGTGCTCCTCTCCCATAAGCTCAGACAATGATTTTTTATGTAACTGCGGCATAGGCACTTGACTTGGATCTATATACCGGTCTCTTGTTTCTATAAATTCATTAATAACCGAGCCAGACGGATTAGCATTTTCATTAAAGAACCAACGATTTACCGGGTCGCGCAATTCAGTAGTGGTATGCATTATTTTAAGCATATCATGTGCATCTTTGAGTTTTGACTTAGTAAATTGTTCGGTACGAGAAGTATCGTTAAACTCGATAATTTCTGGCGTAATTAAAATTAATAAGCTAGAACGCAAGACTGTTTTGGTTTTGTTTTTAAACAACCAACCTAATAATGGTATATCACCTAGTACTGGTACTTTGGTTATTGTTTCGTCTATTTCGTCACGAATTAATCCACCAAGCGCTACCATTTCTTTGTTTTCACTAATAACTGCAGTTTGTACGTGCTTGGTTGTTCTATTACCCGATGTTTGGTCATTAGCGTCAGTAAATTCATCAAGATCCACCGTAATATTCATCGTAATAAGGCCATCAGCAGTAATTTGAGGAGTGATATTTACGGTTAAATTAGCTTTTAAATCATCAAAGCTCGGTTGAGGTCCTTGATTTGTTAAGGTCTGCGAGGTAAGAACACGGCGTGTTGTACCAATCGAAATGACTGCCGGATATTTTTGTGCAGTTACTAAGAATGGATTTGCAACGACACTAAGGCGCGTATACGTTTGCAGCGCTTGTAATAATCCCCATACACCAAATGCATCGCTACCAAGGGTAACAAGAGTTGAACCAGCAACAGCGCTTGAAGCAATATTGACTAAATTACCGAGTAATCGAACGGCACCACTGGCAGGGCCTGTCTGAGCATCATCTTCAATAACAGGGCTGGTGAGTGATGATGTTTGGAAGTTCGTATTTTTACCAATAAGGGGACTAACACCAAAAGGCTTCTTGTTACGTATTTGTGTACCAAATCCTTTAATATTGGTTAAATCAACACTCAAAATATATACTTTTAGCGCTACTTGTGGTTGCTCGATATCTATTTTTTGCAATAGATCACGTATTTGAATAAAGTCGTTATAGCTTGCATTAATAATAAGCCTGTTTCCACTTTTTTCGGGCGTAATAACAATAGTAGGCTTAAAGTATTTATCACCATCGCGTACTCCGCCATACTGGGCAGCCTCTGAACTTGTCTTAAATTGTAATGCTTGCTTTAAAATACCAGCAACCGTCGTCGCATCAGTATATTTTAGTGTATAAATATGCAAAGGCGTATAAGACATATCTAATGATCTATCCACATTTTTACTAACAAAATCTTCTATGCGCTTAATAGCTTCTTTAGTACCTAATAAAATTAAAGTATTAGTACGGGGCTCAGCTATAATACGAGTTCCATCGGGGAAGTAGGTAGCGGTCCCTGATTTTTTGCCTCCAAGCAATCTGCTTGCGAGCCCTTGGGACGCATTAGGATCAGTAGTCAAGCTTTTGTAAAGATTTGCAACCGTAGTAGCGTCAGCATGTTTTAATTTTATTACTGCAAGCATCTCAGGAGAATTTACGGTATCCAGCTCCTGAACAATCGCTAACATAGACTTAATATTAGAAGCTTTATCAGTAATAATAATCGAGCGCAAATCAGGAAACACAATAAGATTGGGAGATGTTGAACTGCGCATCGAATCCATAATGTTTTTGATAACATCTAAGCTAGTGTTTTCTACAAAATACACATAGCGAATACGCGTATCGTTATCCGGTATAAGCGATGGCGCGATGCCAATAAACGTTGGCAGTGGTGCCTTGTTGATGGATAAACGTGCTTGTGGGTCAATGCTGGTAATGACGTATGTTTTTTCGTTGCCACCTGGTCTTGGTGCGAGCCCCGCCATATCAAGAAAGGTAACAAATACGTCCCACGCTTGCTTGCGCGTTAAAGGTTCATTGGTTCTAAACGAAATTTTTGTACCAATAACACTTTTACCGCCCGTTGGTAATGGTTTGAGCGCATCATCCAATATAAAAATAAGATCGAATTGCTTTTCCATATAGGTAATAAGATTCGATAATTCAGCATTTTCAAAATTAAACTCAATAAGATCATCTAATTTTCCTCGTTCCCAGGGCTTTAAAAATTGACCAAGGTAAATAGGATCTTTGGCAGTATCGAGAACGTAATGTGATTCCTCATCGCTTTCTACTGTTTGCGTAACTTCAGCTGCGTAGTGCGTTTGCGCTTCCTTTTCTATGATAACGGGAATGTCAGCGATTTCTGTTTTTGCTACATCCTCAGTGAGAGTAGTAACGGGTGCGAGTTCTGCATCATTAGATGCAGTAGATGCAATAGGGAGTTCACTGCTATCTTCGGGCAATAGGGACATAAGGTTTGATTCGGCAAATGCTACTGAATATGCCGATGTAATCATAAAAAAATGTAAAAAAATTAATTTATTTTTCATATCATTCGCTTTCTACATACTTTATGATGGTATTTTTTGCAAAACCGCATTGCGTCCACCAAAATTTTTCATGGCAAGCTGGCTTTGTCGTTTATCTTTTTGTATTGCGGAGGCTAAACGATCACTATGGGCAACAAGACTGAGAGCAGGCTCTTGTTGCTCGGGTGTTTTTTCTTGAACGATAGTTTCTTGAATTACTTGGGTATTAAGCGGAAACGATTCTCGCCGCTTTTTTTCTGCTACAATAAGCTTATACGAAATAGTATGCGGTTCTTTGTTACGTAATAATGTAATAGTTATCGTATCACCAGGGTTTGATTTTTTGATCGTGTTGTAAATAGATACGCGCTCTTTGGTCGAAGTAGGCGTTATAGTATTGATGGTGGTAATAATGTCATTAGTCATAAGGCCAAGCACTGCTCCGAGCGAATTTGGCGCGATTGACCCAATGCGGCACCCAACACTTTTGCCACGTTCAAACGCGGTTGTTAAGTCAAGAAGATCAATAAATTGAGCCAAGTTGGTTACTCTTTCGGTAAATGCTTTTGTATCAATAGTATACAATGAATCACTTAATTTTTTAATAGTGAGTGCCCATGAGTCATCTTCTTTAAACTGTGGATCACGGTGCGCATCACCTGGTGTTAAGAAGAGTGTTTCTTGTTGGCCATTTGATCGTATAAATATGGCATTATTTCGTCCAATGTGAATAAGTTCAGCATCTTCTACAATATCACCGGTTTTATACAAATTTTCTTTTTTAGATTTATTATCCGCGATAATTGCTCGATTGTCTTGCTCGCGTAAGGTGAAGATAACGCCCTTTAATGTAATAGGAAGCGGCTCTAAGAATTGTGGTTTAGCTTCGGGGGTTATAGGAAGTGGCACTGGTTGTGGTGGTGTTGGTAATGGTAAAGTGCGTGGAATTTCGACTACTTTTGGTACTGCTTTATTATAGGTATTAAAAAGATCATTTTCATAGATACGAGCTAAATCGACGTGACTAATTTCTTTGGTATGAGCTATAGGAGAGACATTGTAGCGCAAAGTTTTTCGGGCCGGTAAGCCTTCGCGCGTTATTAACATAAAAAAAATGATACAGGTGCATACAGCTACAAGTATACTGTTCAAAATCCACAAGGGACTTTTGATTAACATTGTATTTTTTTACTCCTATAGAAATTGTTATCCACTCAATATTCTCGTCTTGGGTAAAATTTGTCAAGAAGAAGGTTTGTTGCCCATTTTAAATTGTACACAGATTGTTTGTTGTGTAAATTGTTGCCGAAGGAACAGTAAAATTATGAAAATTATTCGAAATGCGTAAAGATGTTAATCTAATTTTTGTACGAGTACGGCTGCGTTAATCGTATTTACTTGTAACCCGCCATTAAAGCTGCTAAAAGTATTAGCAACAGAAGTATTTACCGGTCCATTACATGCTAAACCAGGAACTGCGCATGCGCCATTAACGGTGGTGACTAATTGGTCGCTACCCGTGTTACCAAAATAAGCAAGTGTTGTAGAGCCAACGATAGTAGTGCCTATATTCCCTTGCGTATTTACTTGCGATATGTAGGGTGTATAATTCACGAGTGTTAATATCGAATTAGCTACCGTTGTTTGGATAATAGCAAAGCCACTATTGGGCGAATAGGCTGCTCCAACGCCATAATTAGTATTGCATACGGGAGCATTAACGGCATTCGTGCCTTGTTGCAAAAAGAGCGCGAATTGGTTTGCTTGAATTGCATAGACAACAAAGCTTACAAAGTAAGTACCTGCTGCTACCAAGCCAATATTGGGACTACCGGGGACATTGGGACTGCAGGGTGTAATAGGGTTCAGTGTGCTTGCAGTGTGCGTAATGCCTACTAAGTTGCTGTGTGAGGTAAAAGGAATAGGCTGACGGCTATTAATAACCTGTGGTGTGGTCGTCGCAACATTATATATATAACCATAGGCAGAAAGCGCTCTGAATGAGAGATTTTCTTGCTCCATTATTTTTTGAGAATCTTCGATTAATGTTTCAGGATTGTTCAACGATGTTATGCCAAAAATATGAGTAGAAAGGGTGAGTACGAGTAAAAATAATACATTCTTCATGAGAGCTCCTTTTGTAATTGGCTGGCTTCTGTGTGTATAGGGCCTTCGGTAAGTCCTCGAATAAACTGATAAATATAGGGGTTGTCAGACTCCCATATTGTTTTAGCATCACCAAAAAATTTTATAGAACCGCCTTGGAGTAATGCAACAGTATCTACATATTTAAAAATTTCTATGTCATGCGAAATTATAATTGAAGTAACTTGCAAGCGTTGTTGCATATCATACATTAATTCATGAATAATGCGAGTAGTAATGGGATCTAGTCCAGTAGTTGGCTCATCAAATAAAATAATTTCGGGGTTAGTGATAAGAGTCCGAGCAATGCCTACACGCTTGCGCATGCCGCCCGAAAGCTCCGACGGATATTTATATAAAATATCTTCTTTTAAGTTTACCAGGGCAAGCTTTTCTTTAACAATGGGAATTATCGTTTCTTTTGGGGTACCATGTTCAAGTAACGTAAGGCCCACATTTTCCAGCACATTAAGAGAATCTAATAATGCTGCAAACTGAAATACATAGCCACATTTTTTAAACACAAATTCTGATTCTGTTGCATTCAGCGTTGTTATGTCCACCCCATCAATAAAAATACTGCCCGATGTTGGCTTAATAAGCCCAATGATTTGCTTTAATAATACTGATTTGCCTTCACCTGATTGTCCAATAATACAGGTCATTTTTCCTTTGGGGATCGATAGGTTAATCCCATCGCTAATGCGCTTTTCTCCAAACTTTTTTTTTAAATCGACTATTTTTATAATTTCTGTGGTCATATTATTCCTGTTGCACCGCGCGTAGCATTAAAACAGATTGCTTGTCCGCTGTAGCGTGGGGAGTCATGATATCCCTGTTTTAAATAAAAGGGAGCTTAAAAAATAATTGGCTATTAAAATAGCTATAGAGCCAGTAACCACGCTGCGCGTTGTTGCAAGTCCCACCCCACGTGCGCCACCAGTAGTTATATACCCATTATACGAACCAACACATGCAAGAACAAGTCCAAAAAAACTTGATTTTATTAATCCTCCCACAATATCACTTAATTGAATGCGCTCTCTAATAACACCTATAAAATCCGTGGGATTTAATCCAAGACCATATATACAAAAAAAATAACCACCTGCAATACCGAAAAACACCGAAAAGATGGTAAGAAATGGCAAAATAAAAGCGCTTGCAAGAAGACGTGGAACAATTAAATATTGGTACGGATTAATACATAATGTCTTAAGGGCATCTATCTGTTCGGTAATTTGCATCGTACCTATTTCTGCAGTCATCGCAGATCCGCATCGTCCGGTAACCATAAGGCCGGTGATAACGGGCCCCAACTCGCGCGTAATCCCCAGAGCAACAACAAGCCCTATAAGTTCATCGGCGCCAAACCGATGGAATCCTATGTAGCTTTGTAGCGCAAGCGCGAGCCCAATGGATACTCCCGTTAAGCAAATGATGCTAAATGACTCAACGCCAATATGATGCATTTGTATTACTACTTGCCGCCATTTGAGCGTAGTAGTACAGAGAGTTTTTACCACAGCGCCTATAAATAAAACAAAGTCGCCTATGGCAGTGCATGCATTTAAAACAACAGCGCCAATTGAATTAAGTACCGTAATTACCATATCGTTCTTCACTAGGCCGCTCGCGTCGAACGAATTTATTCTTGATCTGCCCCAGGAATAAGTGGCGCTGATTGCTCAATTGGTGTTGCTGAAGAATAGAAAGAGCCAACAGTTTGTTGTGCCTTCATAACTGCAAGTACTAATGAACCGCCCATAAAGAGCCCGCCAAGAACCCATGTTATTTTTTGAAAAATATCTTGCCCGCCAGATCCGCCGAAAAGCATTTGGGTGCCGCCACCGAGACTGCCAAGACCGGTGCTGCTTTTCCCTTTTTGGATCATAATAATAAGAACAAGCAGGAAGCATAAAATCACAAATAATGTTAATAAAAATCCATATAACATAACGTATCCTTATTTTGGTTGAAGCAGTCTAGAAACGCGTCATGCTGAACTCGTTTCAGTATCCACCTTACTGACAATCAAAAATTCTATTTCCTTATGATAATACAATTTTTTTTAACTGTTGAAAATCAGTACTTGCTTTTCCTATCAAAAAACCATCAATTATTGTTATGGATTTCAGCTCCCTAATGGTCACTTCGGTTACGCTGCCTCCATATATAACAGGGAAATTTACTGGAATATATTCTTTTATCCAAGTTACTACCTCTGTTAAAAAGGCTGTAGGGGGTGTTTTGCCAGTCCCAATAGCCCATACTGGCTCGTATGCCACAATAAGGTGTTGTGGTGCTTCTTGTAATACAGGATCTAGTTGAGATTTAAGAACGGCGTAGGGATTCGAACTTTGTTCTTGTTCCCCAATACAATAGATAGGTATTATTCCGTTCTCTTGTAACAGGGTTATTTTTTTTGCGCACTCCTGAGTTGTTTCCCCAAATAGGGTGCGTCGCTCGCTATGTCCTACAATGCAATATGAGCACCCGAGCTCTTTAAGCGTTTGAGCTGATATCTCCCCGGTATAAGCGCCTGCTTGTTCAGCTGCGCAATTTTGTGCGCCATATAATAGACCGTGCATGTTAGGCAACAGGGTAAAGTCGGGGCAAATAACGATAGTATTTTCTTTTGCGAGCGCAGCTATTTCTGCCCCATGCGCCTGAAGCCACGCACTTGCTTGTGTATGAGATAAGTACATCTTCCAATTTGCGATATAGAGTTTATTTAACATATCTAAGTACCTCAGTAATAATTGCTTGTGCATCGATTTTTGCAAACTGCAGAAGCTCTTCCGAGCTACCTGATCGTGGCAGTTGCGTTACTGCAAGATTGGTAATAGTAATAGTGGTATCGCACAGCGCTGCAGCTACAGCTTCGCCAAGCCCACCCTGCAGGTAGTGATCTTCAACGGTAATAATATTCTTCTGTGTATTATATGCGGCAGATAATAGTGCTTGTGTGGGTAATGGCTTTATAGAATAACAATCGATAACGCGCATAAAAATATTTTGTTTTTTAAGCAGTTCGTATGCCTTTAGTGCTTCGTGCACCGTAATTCCGGCAGCAACAACACAGGCAACATCTTCTGGTGATTCGCGCAGTATGGTACATCCGCCCATGGTGAGCGCGGTATTATTATCATAAATAACCGGCGTTGCATTTCGTGTCGTGCGTAAATAACTTATACCGTCATAATAATTTGCCATAAGTTCTACACACTTATACGTGCTTACCGCGTCACAAGGGTACAATACAATGGAATCTGGCAGCATACGCATAAGGCCAATATCTTCTAACCCCATCTGCGATGGACCATCTTGGCCAATAGAAACGCCGGCGTGAGAGCCGACAACGCGTACGGGCAATCTGCTTATTGCGGTCATGCGTAATTGGTCGTAAGCTCGCGAAATAAATGCTGCAAAAGTCGATGCAAAAGGGATATAATTTTGTGATGCTAATCCGGCTGCCATCCCTATCATGTTTTGTTCTGCGATAAAGCATTGGATAAACCTCTGGGGGAACTGTTTTTCAAAGAGCTCTGCAAATGTGGAATTTTTTACTTCTGCATCTAATGCTATAATTTGTGGAGTTATGGTACCTGCTATTACCAATGCTTCGCCATACACCTTGCGTGTTGCTACCTCTATGCCTTTGGCATAGCTTGGGCTGGGGAATTTTGTTGTGTAATTTTTACGTATGTTTTTTTGAGGCGAGTAGTGAGTTTTGTTAAGTGGTCGCTCGCATTGAGTAGCATCGAAATGTACAAATGACTTTTTTAAATATTCAAGTAACGCAGGTAATTCTTCTGGAGAAAATGCTTTGCCATGATAGCCATTGTGATTAGCAATTGAATCGGGTAAACCGTAACCCTTTATTGTTTTGGCAATTATCATGGTGGGCGTACGTGCCGTGTGTGCTGCTTCAGTGGCATCAATAATTTGGTGTATGTCATGACCATCGATTATCTGTGTTGCCCACCCAAAGGCATCACATTTTTTTTGATATGTTTCCCCATGATGCCCATCCATAGTTTCCGTTGTCTGGCCTAGTCTATTAACATCGATAATGCCAATAAGATTAGTAAGTTTATAATGTGCTGCTACCTCCATCGCTTCCCATATTGAGCCTTCAGCCATTTCGCTATCGCCCAGTAATACATATACATTCGCTTTATTTTTTTTGAAGCGTTCAGCTAATGCGATTCCTGCAGCAATTGATAGCCCCTGCCCCAGTGAGCCGGTAGCTGCTTGTATGTAAGGGAATCGTGGTGTGGGGTGTCCTTCTAGCACCGAATCAAATTGACGCAAAGTAAGTAATTCTTGATCAGTGATAATCCCTAACTCTTTGTAGGCAGCATATAACACTGGCACTGCATGCCCTTTGGATAATACAAATTGATCGCCATCTTGCATCGTATAAAAAAATAATACGGCAACAATATCAGCAGCAGATAAGCAGGATGTAGGATGCCCCGACCCTGCTTGTGTTGTTGCACGCAAAGAATTTTTGCGCAAATGGTAGGCACTATATTTGAGATCTTCGAGAGTGATTTTCATATGACTTCCAAACCTTAAGAAAAGAATTTATTTGGAAGCGTACAAAAAAATGGACCCTCAAACAAGTTCAAGGTGACACTTTATTTACATAGAGCCCCTGGAAAACCCCAGGGGCTCATAAAAATTGGCAACATTATTCGTTGTCTTGCTCTTCGCGTGCAAGTTCTTCGAGCAGTTTTTGTAGTTCTTCTTGTTGAGCACGTTCCTTATCTTGAGGTAGTTCTTCTTGAATTACCATTTCTTCTGGTTGTTCTTCTTCGACAATAACAACTTCTTCTTCAGGTTGTACTTCTTGTTCTTCTGCTTCTGCTTTTTGCGCAAGCTGCGCTAATTCTTGTTCGAATGCAACGAGCTCTTCATCACTTACTTGTTCAAGATTATTAACCTGCGAATCTGATAGTCGCAAATCAAGTTCCTCATCAAGTATATTAGCCGCAAGGCTTGTAGTGATAGTTACCACTGCAAAGGCATAATATAATTTTTTCATGCCATATTTCCTTTATTAATTACTCGCTGTCGCCTGTTTCGTGTTCGTTACCACGAGCTGCAAAGCCTAAGGTTGCAACACGACCAGTGTCAACGAAAATTCGTTTAATCCCTCTTCCAAAATTGTACGGTGGATTGTAATCTTCCACTGCCTGTCTATTTGTAGGTATTATACCTAATGTTCCAGTTTGCACAGCTGCTGCAGGAAGGTCAACTACCCCATAGGCAAAATTGCCCGGTACTGAACGCTCGCATTCGTTATAGCATGCGCGATCATGGCGACGGCATTGTCTTTTGCATGTTCTTACTTCGTTGTCATATTGAGTATGATATGCTGCAATAGTATTTACTGCAGCGATAGCTAGTATAGCTATTAATATGCGTTTCATACGATTCCCCTTTTTATTATACTACTTTCTTAGTTTCTATTGGCGACAATTATTAACATCATAAGCGCGGTATCTTTTGTTTTTACTCGTATGACGGTAGTGATGATAATCACCATTACTATCATAATAACCGTTATAGTATCCATGCCGTGCTAATAGTCCTGATCGATGATAATTACCTTCTTCATCATAATGTCCAGCAGTTACTCGATTGACTATGCAAATGGCAACAAGCAGTACTAACGCTCTCTGATTCTTCATATTATCCTAAAAGATATCGTGTATAACGTTGCTTGCTGTCTGTCCTACGCCATGTGCCGCATCGCTTGCTGCCCCTACTACACCGTGATTATTATAGCCTTGTTGGCGATTGAGTTGTCGTTGATAAGCACGCTCGCGATGTCCAAATAATCCTCTCCGGTGAGTAACACCCTGTTCGTCAGTATAATAACCAAGCGCCATTATGCTCCCCGTAACCGCAACCGCTGTGGCTACTAAAATTAATAATGATTTGTTCTTCATAGTCTCTCCTTTATATAAAGTTCTCTTCTATTTTCTTTCAGTCTAATTACTCTAATGTAAATTTGTCAATAAATTATAGAACGAATTGTAAAATAATTTCTATTGAAAAATAACAGTAGAGGATGGTATACTGGTGATAATGAGGGTGAAAAATTAGTGTTTTTAGGGGATTATTATGAAGGTATATAGAAAAATTTTAGCACTCTTTCTTGTTACAGGGATACAGATATATGCAGGTCCAAACCGTTCAGATTTATGGACTTCTGGTGCATCTGATGCCTGGCAAGATCCCGAGGACTCTTTTGATGAATTACGTGGACATAATCATAGTGTGGATGGGGACAATTTAGATTGGAAGGCGTATCATATTGATGATCACGAGCATGTACATTGCAGAAATTGTGCAGCAAATAATGCGAAAAAACAGCGCATTGCATATGGATATGCATACAGAAAATATACTAATTAAATAAGCTCTCAGGACATGCTGGGGGAATGGATATTTTACGGGGCAGTTTTTATGCCCCGTAATTGTTATGGGTTGTATTCTACCATTAATTCGTTGTTTTTTAATGCAAGAGTCAGTGTTTTAGCATCAGGGTGCCTTAAAAGCTGCTGCGATATGGGGGCAATAACATAGTGCTGAATTGCGCGGCGCAATGGTCGAGCGCCAAATTCTTTTTCGTACCCCCGGTGCGCAAGTTCTTTCAAGGCTTCGGGCGTAATATGCAAGGAAACTTGCCGTTCTGCAAGGCGGCGTTCAAGGTCAGCAAGCTGGATTTGTGCAATGCGCGCTACATCGTGTTCATTAAGCATCTTAAAGAATATAATCGCATCAATTCTATTTAAAAACTCGGGCTTAAAGGTGGCGTGTAATACTTTTTCTACTGCTCGTTTTACTGTATCGTTAATTTCTTGCGCTTCTAAAATAAGAGGAGAACCGACGTTGGAGGTCATAATAATAATGCAATTTTTGAATGATACGGTGCGTCCTTGGTTATCAGTTAAATGTCCTTCATCAAGTATTTGTAAGAATAAATTAAAGACATCAGGGTGCGCTTTTTCTATTTCGTCAAACAACACAACGCTATACGGATGTCTACGCACTGCCTCAGTCAGTTGACCACCTTCTTCGTAACCAATGTACCCAGGAGGAGCACCAATTAAGCGTGCAACTGAATGTTTTTCCATGTACTCGGACATATCAATTCTAATGATTTTTTTAGGATCATTAAATAAAAAATCAGCAAGGGATTTAGCAACTTCAGTTTTGCCAACGCCCGTCGGCCCTAAGAATAAAAATGACCCTATTGGCCTATTAGGGTCAGATAGCCCTGCGCGATGCGCTTGAATGGCTTGTGATATTTGGTGTATTGCATCATCTTGGCCAATAACCCGTGACTTAAGAATAGCATCCATGCCGAGTATTTTTTCAGCTTCATTAAGCTTTAATTTATCGCTTGGTATACCAGTCCAGCGCGAAAGTACTGCAGCGATATCTGCTTCATCTACTTCTTCTTTAATAAGAGTTGTGTTTAATGCACGCAGCTTTTCTTGCTCTTTTTCGATATCTTGCTGCAATTTTACGAGCTTCCCATATTTAATTTCAGATGCTCGGCCAAAATCACCTTCGCGCTCTGCTTGTTGGAATCTAATGTGCTCACGCTCAATTTCCTCTTTAATTTTATTGATTTTTTCGAGCGGCGCCTTTTCCTCTTTCCATTGCTTAAGCAACGCAGCATGCCTATCTTTTATATCTTTAAGTTCTTTATCCAGTTCTTCGAGTCGCTTTTTAGATGCGTCGTCTTTTTCTTTTGTCAGTGCCACTTTTTCGATTTCTAATTGGCGCATTTTGCGATCTAATTGATCAATTGCCTCGGGCTGCGAGTCGATTGCCATTTTAACCATAGAGGCGGCTTCATCAACTAAATCGATTGCTTTGTCAGGTAAAAATCTGCCTGATATATTTTTAGCAGATAGTATAACCGCATCAACCAGTGCCTGATCTTTAATACGTATACCATGGTGCAGCTCATACCGTTCTTTGAGCCCTCGTAAAATAGAAATAGCATCTTCGATAGTTGGTTCTTCGATAAGTACTTTTTGGAATCTACGCTCAAGTGCTGCATCTTTTTCGATATATTTTTTATATTCTGCAAGAGTTGTTGCACCAATACAGTGTAGTGTGCCACGGGCAAGTGCCGGTTTAATTAAATTCGAAGCATCCATGCCGCCCCCCGTGGCACCTGCCCCCACGAGCATATGTAATTCATCGATAAATAAGATAATTTGTTCTTTGCTATTTTCTACTTCTTTAAGTACGCCTTTAAGACGCTCTTCAAATTCACCTTGGTATTTTGCTCCGGCAACAAGTAAGCCTAAATCTAAAGAATAAATAATATTGTTTTTTAAACTTTCGGGTACGTCATTATTAATAATACGCTGCGCAATACCTTCAACTATTGCCGTTTTACCAACTCCTGGTTCTCCGATAAGCACAGGATTATTCTTGGTTCTGCGCGACAGTATTTGCATAACGCGGCGAATTTCTTCGTGCCTTCCAATAACAGGATCTAATTTACCCGTTTTGGCTTGTTCAGTGATATTTTGGCAAAATCTTTCTAAAAAACTTTTTTCTGGTTGTTGATTTGGTTGTTGCGCCATAAAAAATCTCCCGATAAAAATAGGTTTATTTTTATGGTATCAAACACTTTCTTGTTGAGCAATGGTAATATGTCGAATAATTCACCGCGCTCTGGAAGGGAGTAAATGAGTACAATCAGAGTATTGCAGCTGCTGACTAATATAAGTAAGCAATAATAGCGTATCATAAGAATATAAAAATCTTTTTGGGTCTACCGTTTCCCAGAGAGTGAAAGGATATTTTTGAACTAAGCGCTCATGTTTTTTTATAGTAACAAGATTTTCTATGATCCTATCAAGCCGATTTATAGAAAAGGGTAGGGTATTTAGCTTGATGGGATGAGGTCTTAATGACAAAGAAATAGTAGTATTGGTGAGAGGAATAGTGCATGTGTGGTAGGTGGTATCTACGGAAGATACTGTTATATCTAATACTTCTATTGCAGCATTGAGCTCGCGTAAATCGAGCCCTAAATCTTGAGCCCAAGAATAAAATACACTTAAAAAAGAAGCTAAACTAGATCCTGAAGCAATAAATTCTACAAGGGCAGTTTTAAGGCCCGCTCTAAAATTTGTTATGACTTGTTCTGGTGTTATGCCCAACGATGTTAATTGTTGGCGATAAGCCTGTATAGCAGGAGTCGAGGGCTTATCGTCTGGTGCTATATATAAGCGGACGCCCATTCCGGGAAATACGTTTTTCACCAGCCACCCATGAGAAAAAGGTATAAAAAAGCAACGGTTTGAAATGCTTTCAGCTTCTTCAAGCATTTGAAGAGTTTTTATTATATATGCGGGTGATTGTCCTAAACAGTATATTACGTAAGAACCGGCAGGATATGCTGCTTTTATATCACGGGCTTTACCTATCAAAGCGTATACGGTCTTGGTATCCGCTAAAGTGTGTCGAATTCCGGGAATAGGACGAGCAAGCAACAGAGAGGTACTCAAAGCGATAAGGGTTAAAAATAAAGGCAAACGCATATAACACTCCTTAGAAATAGTATTTATTGTATTTGAAATAAATAAATCTGTCAATATGGCTATCCTGCCTCTAATCCTTGATCTTTTTCCGTTCTCGCACCCTATTGTCTTACCATAGGAGACAAGATTAAGACAATCTATAGATTATTTACAAATGGAATACATTTTTAGTATGCTAGAAGTGTATAGTAAAAGGTAACAATAGCGTGTTTTACTTTTTTAAAGGAATTTTTTATGAAAAATATACTACGTGCGTTCGCATGCCTTGCAGTAATAACAGGGGTAATGACTATTTATTCTGATGGGAAAAATCCTCACTTTTTAGGGAAATTTGCTGGATGGCGTTATTTTTGCAGTGAGAGAGAATATCCCAAAAATAGTCCATTGCCGGCAGCTGAAAAAGGAAAAATTTTTAAAGCAAGGAGTGCAAAATCAGCAAGTAATAGATGCCTGTTAGTAGAAACTTTGTATAAGGTACAGGAAGACGATACTATTATTCCTAAGTAAAGAGTATCAAACTCACTTTGAATATCGCCCCCGCTGAGACGGTTTGATTAAGCCTTCTCAAGTAAAGCATTTTTTTTGCGAAGCAATTGGTGATAGCTAATAGCAAAGTGATGTGCATAATCGCGTAAGGCAATAATAAGTTGCCCCATGCTTGTTTGCATATCCAATACAATGCCTTCGGGGTTGCTAGAAATAAACAAACGTTCTTCTCGTTTTGCTAAACTAACTATGGGTGTGGTGCCTACTAGGTGCTTAACCGCATTTAATTGGCCTTTACCACCATCAATTATAATTAAATCGGGCAGGTTATCGGGGTCTCTGTATCGTCTACGTACAATCTCGTACAGCGCAGCATAATCGTTTTGCTGTGTAAGTGTTTTTATTTTAAATCGTCTAAAATTATTTTTGTCAGGTCTGCCATCAGTAAACCGTATGCACGACCCGGTGATATAAATACTTTGGAAGTGCGAAATGTCAAAGCAATCTATTGAGCGAATAGGGGTATCTAATTCGAGCAGCTCCTGTAATTCGACCAACCCGTGTTGTAACGCCTCTGGGGTGCGCTTGAATGGCAGTACTGCTTGAGCTATCTCGCGGTCATATTTCTTTTCTGAAAACCGTGTTTTTATAACTGCAAAAATGGTTTCTAAATTATGAATGTACTCGCTGAGTTGCTTGGATGTTTCGAACTCTAATTTTTTATTTGATTCGGCAATTAATGCATGTACTGTTTTTAAAAACTCGCTTGAATTCCCCTCGAGCGCTTGCTGTGCCAATAATAAGCGGGACTTATATGCTTCGATATCAAAATTTTTGCTGCACATGCCTGCGCAGTTACCAAGATGGAAGTTTAAGCACCCATTTTCTATTTCGACGTTGCATAATTTGAGTTTAAAAGTTCTCATTATATAATCAAAGCCTCTTCGTGCGCCTTGTTTGTATAAAAATGGTCCAAAGTATTTACCTTTTTCTTTTTTAATGCGCACTAATTTTACGGTAGGTAGCACATCTTCAGTAAATAGCATATACAAAAATGGATCACCGCTTTTAAGCAATACGTTATATTTCGGTTGATAATCTCTAATCATTTGCGCTTCGAGCAACAACGCATCTATTTCACCCTGAGTGGCAATATAATCTATCGTTGTATGTTCTTTAATAAGCTCAGCGATCTTCCAATCTGTTTTTTGCTTAGCAAAATAAGAAGATACTCTTTTGCGGATATCTTTGGCTTTACCGATATAAAGAATAGTGTTGTTCTTATCTTTAAAAAGATAAATACCTGCAGTCTTGGGGATGTGTTGTAAAATATTCACTTCGTTTATCATAGACACTAGTTTATCAGATTATTAAAATATTGTCAATCTGAATTATTTGATTGTTTCTATCGGCCTAAGAGCATCGATGATCCTACCGCAGCGCCGTAAAACAGAGCTTGTGTTTTAACCGACATAGGTGAACCTGTTTTTTTGGCGACCCAAATGCCCATAGAGGCACATGCAACTCTTTCGATGCATTTGCGTACATGCAGCTTTATACTGCCAAAGCGCGTATTAATAAAACGAGACTGCAATGCTTCGAGTTCTCGCAAGTCTGCTCCTACATTAATAGCAATGGTATTACCCATTTTTATAGCCGTACGAGCTGCTGCAACTCCCAGCGCTGTGGCAGTAAATGTTGCCGCGCTACGTGCCATAGCGTCGCACTGTGTTATTAATACTGTACAAAAAATGATAATAACTTTGATATATGAGATAGACATGGGGCGCCCCTTTTTTTTCGCCGCAGACTAATGATTCTATTTTTACTGTGCGCTTATTACCCATGCGAAGTCAATATAATTATTCAGTAGCTATTTGTTTTAATAGACACTAGTATATATACTGCTCTCAAAGATAATCTTATATACTTAACGGAGAAAAATTATGAAAAAAATTATAGCGTTAGTTTTGTTACTTGCAACTACGAGCCAGTATGGAATGGGGAGAACTATTGCAGATTTAGCAACCAAGAGAGTAATGGATGTTGGTACTATTATTACGTACGGAGTAACATCAATCAATAAAAACTGGAATATTGTGCCCACAGGCCAAGAGGCACCATTTGCACTCGGTGCTATTGGTGTAACGGCGGCTTTTTTTGCTGCAAAAGAACTAGTGTCAAAAGCAGTAGCGATCGTAGCGCTTACCGCGATAGTTGGGGCATGCGCTGTAGGAAAAGGATATATTACACTGCATCATCAATAAGCAAACTTTTTAAAAAGTTATTTTTCTGATACTCTTAGCTCTATAAAAATTGTTTTAGATAAGGGATTTTTTATGAAAAATAAACTAGTTGGCAATATCGTAAAAATTGGTGTGTTAGTAATGAGTGCGAGCGTAGTACAAGCAATGCAAAAAACAAAAGTTAAACATATAGCACGCACGGCTGCTGATAGAGTATGCCCATGGGTTGTTGGACTTGGAGCAACTGGTGCTGTAGTAGAAGCCGCGGGAACAGTATTTGCTTCTGATGATGCATTAAATCAACCGGTGGATAGAAAATTTTCTATAAGCATGGCAGCCGTGTATGGCACTATGGCAGCATGTGCTACTCATTATGCAACACGCAATACGTCTACAAAACAATAAACAGTATACGATTGCAAAAAAAAAAGCTATAGTAAGCCTGTTGTTAGAGTAATTTTTTTTAGGTGAGCTACTATGATTTTTCGTATAAAAACAGCTGTTTTTTTGTTAGTTGTAACAATTCTTAGTTGGACTGCGTGGCGTTATTATTGTTATTTTTTTGATACCACGGTGCCGGTAGTATCTGTTTCGGGTATTGAGCCCGAAGGTTGGTATGCCGGTGACGCACAATGCGTTATTAGTGGCTCTGATGGTTATAAAGTATCTGATATATCAGTGTGGTTAGATGGTAAAGTATTAGTAAATAACTTTAAAATTAATCGCCGTTGTTTTGATTATGTTGTGCCTATTGCAACCAAAACTATTCCTCAAGGTAAACACGTATTAAAATTTGAAGTTTCTGATGCTGCCTATAATAAGCATAAAACAGCAATGGAAGTCCCGTTTTATGCAGACAATATGCCGCTACAAGCTGCATTTGTAAAATCTGATACAGACTTTAAAGTATTTCAAGGAAGAACCCTACATGTGCAATTTCAAGTAAATAAAGAGATTAAAGAAGCCAAGGCGCGTACATTATCAAACTCGTATACGTGTGTCCCCGAAGCACCGAATTCTACTATTTACGAATGCTTTATTCCTATTTCATGCGAAGAATCTCCCAACGAAAATCTACTGACCATAGAAATTGTTGATAAAGTAGGCAACGTAGTTACTCTAGACGCTCGATTTTTAGTTGTCATGTTCCCGTTTAAAAAACAAAATTTAGTTTTAAATGCTGACAAAATTAAACAAGAAAACGAAGCAGGCTTAAGTATCAAGCAATTAGATCTTGATTTAGAAGCGGTTACTGCACAATCACCACAGCGAAAATTGTGGCAAGGAGCATTTTATGCACCCGTGGACATCAAGGGCATTTCTACCGAATTTGGCACTATTCGTACAACGCAAGAGCGAGGTAAATACCCACACAATGCCGTTGATGTGCTCAGCACACCACGCGGAGTAGTTTGGGCAACCCAAGATGGTGTGGTGGTATTAAAAAATAGATATGCACATAGTGGTAACACTATTGCTATTGACCATGGATGTGGCATACTATCCCTGTTTTTCCACTTAGATTCCTTTGCTAATATCACGGTTGGTGATAAAATCAAAAAAGGCAATCCTGTAGGAACCTTAGGTATGACAGGATACGCAAGTGGATATCATTTGCACTGGGAAATGCGCATTAATAATATTCCTGTTGACCCTATGCAATGGATTAAGATTGATTTTTAATCATGCATAAGAGGGAGTAGTGAAAAAGATAATACGGCACAGCGGTGGTATGCTTTGTGTGATAGCATGTATAGCTGTATGGTGGTATTTTATCTATGAGCCATTATGTAAAAATTATAAGGCATCTGTTCAAACAGGTGCCTCTTTTATTGAGCAAGAGCCGATAGAATTTATTACCAGCAGTTCATTGATCTCCTCATTATTGTATGATGCCGAACAAGCTGGCTTAATGGTAGTTGGCTGTGTATCGGGGGAAGCAGAAAATACCCCCGTGGTAAGTGTGCAAGTACAAGCAAAGAGCGCTGCTGCAATAATGCAGTTTTTGGCATTTGTTACGGATCATTTGCCATCGGTATGCTGTACTCATATCACTTTTAAAAAAACAGAAACGCTGGAAGTTGATATGCGATTTGTATCGTTACCGCAGTTAGTGCAAGAAACTATTATAGCGCCCGATTTTTTATCAAGAGATCCGTTTTGTGATGGTGGGTGTCGAGTGATTGCGCACGGATGTTGTACTGATCTTGGCTTCACTTTTCATGTTAAAAAACAAGGCGATCATGTTTTTATCGAACGGCTTAAGAAGTAATTGAGCACTTACTGTAGGTGTCATCCTGACCTGCTCACTATACGTTTCAGCTCGTCTTGAGTATTTCATGAGAGTCAAAATGTATCGAAGGAGTCGTAATGTATAGGGGAAAAAAAGCCCTTCAACTTAAAAAAGCTGAAGGGTTAGGGGGTGAACAATACTGAAATAGTACTGTTCGTTTAGGGACATTGTTATCGAAGTTGTTTGACGTACACTTAAATAATCTTATATGTTGATGATCCTAACAAGCAAAAAAATAGATGTCAAGATACTTAAAAAAGCGTATCACGAGTTAATTTAAATAAGATGAGATTGTAGTATGAGGACTAGTGGGAAGAGGTATTTTGTTCACCTTTAATAAAGTTTGTAATATGAGGGTACAAATCGGGGTTCCGGCGTACATCCTGTGATAATGCTTGTTCGATAATGGCACCATCTTTCATAAGATAAATAGTGCATTGTAATTTTTGTATAAGCTGTGTATCATGTGATGCAACAAGGGTAATATAGCCTTTATTAGCTAAGTCTTGTATAGAATCTGCAATGTAGTTCGTTAATAAGGGGTCAAGCGCAGATGTTGGCTCGTCAAGGCAGATAATACGCGGTTTTAATGCTAATGTACGCGCAATAGCAAGTCGTTGTTTTTGTCCACCTGATAATTGCATAACAGGTACGTGCGCTTTATCATCAAGGCTATATTGTTTAAGTAAATGGTGCGCTTGCTCCGTTGCCTGTGCACGGGGCAATTTTGCCGCTTTTTCTAAAGGAAAGGTGATATTTTCGAGTACTGTCATGTTTTCAAATAAATTAAATTGCTGAAACACCATACCAACGATATGAGCGCTTTGATTAAGTGGTGCATTGTTATAGAGTATTGTTCCTGCGTCTATTGTTTCTAAGCCATTGAGTACTCGTAAGAGAGTCGATTTTCCTACACCCGATGCACCAAGCATAAGGGCTATCTCCCCCGGTTTAACCGAAAGCGATACATTATTAAGAATATGTTTATCTTTAAAAGTCTTAGAAAGACCGGCTATTGTTAACATGGCGATTTAATCTTTTTTCGATATATGAAAATATATATGAAAGTATTGACGTTATGGTCAAATAGCAGAGCGCAAGCGCAAATAAAATCGATACAGAGTCATATGTTTGGCTTATGACAATTTGACCTTCTTTGTATAACTCACTCACACCAATAAGCGATGCTAAACTCGAATCTTTAATAAGTGTAATAGATTCGTTGCCCAGAGCGGGTAATACCATGCGAAACGCTTGGGGTAAAACTATGTAACGAATAACATCGCGACGAGGTATGCCCAGTGTACGAGCAGCTTCGATTTGGCCTTTGTTTATCGCTATAATACCTGAGCGCATGATTTGACTAACATATGCACTACTATTAAAACCTATTGCAAGGACTGCCGAAAAAAATGCTGATATATGAATGCCAATAACAGGCAAAAGATAATATAAAAAAACAATTTGTATAAGCATGGGTGTGCCACGAATAATAGTGGTATACATTCCAATAGTTTTCTGTAGCACAGGGTGCCCCCCTGTTTGCAGCAATGCCAAAATAATGCCACCCGTAAATCCTATTAATAACGCGCATGCTGCAAGGGCGATACTTATTAATGCACCATGCAATAAATGGGGTAATGCTAAGTGAATGACTGCAAAATTAATCATATTAGATGCCACTTCTGTTTCAATGCAGTGAGTGTTCCATCAGTGGTCATTTCATCAAGAATAGTATCCACTTGTTTAGCAAGTTCAGGATATTCTCGCGAAATTGCAAGCGCAGTATTTTCGTCTGTTTCATCTAAAATAAAGAGCTCGTACTTACCATCGCCATTAGTCTCAATTATGGGCTTTATAGTGCTTGCTGCAGTGACAAATACATCGCTCCGTTGTGCATCAAGCGATAAGAGCGCATCCGAAACTGTTGCGAGGCGCGTAAGGGAAAGATCGGGTATTTTGGATAATTCCAGATCCGCGATATACCCTTGATTAACAACAACTTTTTTGGATTTTAGTTCATCAAAGCTGGTAACTTTTCCATTTTTTGTGAGCGTGACTGCAACAAGCGGATTATCAGTAATGTACGGTTTGCTAAATAATACCCGTTGGGCTCTTTCGGGGGTAGCAGTCATACCTGCTGCAATAATGTGAATTGTCCCGAGCTGCATCTGAGGTAGTAATACCTCAAAAGGCATATCTTGTAAAACAATAGGTTTATTGAGCCGTTTACCTATCTCGTTGATAAGATCGATATCAAAGCCAACTATTGTATTATTTTTTTTAAATGACATGGGTTGAAAGTCTGCACTGGTGCCTACAACGATTATGTCGGGAATGCTTTTAAGCTCTACTTTATTAGTGCTCCGAAAACGCAGTAAAAAGAAACTTGCAACAAGAATGGTGATAATAATAATTAATCGTTTCATAAAATGCTCCACGGGACGACTGCTTTTGGTTGGCCTTCCAGCTTGGGCATGGATAGGCGTAGTATAGGTACAATACATAGTATAGAAAGGGGTCTATAGAGCGTCAAGAAAAAAGCTTTTTTTATTAAAAATTACACAATAATTTAAAAGTAAAGTATCTTATATCGTATTAAGTTTTTTATTGCAGCAAAGTGGCATTCAACTAATTACATACCGTACCACTGAGAGGATATTTCTTATGAAAAGAATTGTTTTGATGATAATTGTGTCTTTAAATGCCCCTCTTTATTCAAAGGGTGATCCCTTTGGTATTTTAGAAGATATCAAAGAGCTTATTATTGGGGACATAGAGGTACTTGTTGCAAAAGCGGAAAGCAAAAATATTTCACTAACAGAATTAGGAGAAATATTGGCACAATGCGATAAAACTATTCAACAAATGCCTGATGTTTCTCTGCTTCAAGAGTATAGAGCGCGTATTCAAAAAATATATCAGCTTAAGCGGCTACGCGCTTCATAATTTGCGTATAATCAAGGATCCCTTGTTGTGCATCTGCATGCTGTAATACAGAAGAGCTATTAATAACGCCAGCGTGTAAAGCAATTGATATATCATGTCCATGCGCAAGCATACCAATAAAGCATGCAGCAAAAGCATCACCTGCGCCTACCGTATTAATAACCTTTGTAGGAATGCTTGGTGCAAAATATTCTTTTTCGGGCGTACTCACATAAACGCCTTTTGCACCATCAGTTACTACGACAATGCGCGGTCCCTGCGCGTGAATAGTTTTGAAGTATTCCTGGAGATCCCAGCTTTTATTAAAAGTAGCAAGAAATGTTTTTGCCTCGAACATGTTTAAGGTTAATAAATCAATGTGCTTGAGTGCCATTATAGTATCGCTCGATGTGAGCTGGTGTAATCCTGGGTTTGCGGCCACAAAGGTGCGATTGTGATGCGCTTGTTTGCATAAAGTACTCAGTAGATGCGATGATTTTTTGGCGAGTGATGCTATATACATATACTCAGCATCGTGCAAAAGTGTAGCAGGGATCTCGTGCTCTCTCAGTTCTGCATTAGCACCTCTGTAGGCAAGAATTGCCCTGTCACCGCTCGGTGATGGTAAAACAAACGAGGTACCTGTTTGTTGGGCATCATCAGTTACTATCCCTACCGTTGATATTCCCTTTGTGTGTATTGCATTTTTAATAAAAGCACCTGCTGCATCGTTGCCTATTTTGCATAGGGGGTAAACTAAAAACCCTAGTTTATGAAAGGTGGCAGCTGCATTGAGGGCGCCACCGCCGGTAGCATAATGAAGATTATTAACTTCTAATTTTTTACCTTCTTCAAAAATAATATAACGTTTGTCGTGTATTTGGGCTGATTCTGCTTGCTCGTACAGAATAAAAATATCTTGCGTTGCTCCTCCCACGCTTATTATCTTTTTCATCTAGTCCTCATTTCTCTTGTTATTTTGCTTGGGCTTATTGTACCTTAAACAGCAAAGAGAAAGATAGTTTTTACCCTATCTTTTTTAATCATACTACCACAGGAGGAAGCTATATGAATTACCTCATATGCTTAGGATTGGTTATGGTTATCTTATTTCAACCTGTTTATTCTATGCAGATCCCGTTTGATGGCCGTATAGATTGGTATTTAGCTTTTAAAAATGAGGAGAATCTTGCTCGGCATCAACAATGGTGCAAGGCACTCATTGATATTCAGAGAGCAGCGGCGAGTCATAAAAAATATACGATATCGCCATTATTTTTATTGCCTACAAGAGATGTTGATCTTGTCGCAGTTTTGCGTGATGTAGAAACATATTGTCGCGCCGCAAAAATCAAGCTCATAGATACTAGTACGCAAAACATAAGTGTTTTTTTATTGTGGATTTTATCTTCTATTGTTACTACGCAATGTAATGATACTATTGATGATAAAGATCTATTACACTTACTGTTGCATATTATGAATCATAAACCAGATATTAGTATTAAAAATGCAGATACAAAAGTTAATATAGCTCAGTGTATTGCAAAATTTCCTAATAAAAGTATATGTCGAAAAATGACGTATATTATTCATCATGGTAAAATGCCTTTGTCGTGAGTTCGATTTAAGACCTGGTGTGTCATGCTGCCATGTCCACCCCTTCGAAATACCTCACGCCGTCGCCGAGAGTATGGCACGCACGCAGGATAAACTCTGCAAAATAAATAAGGCCGGGGGATCCCCCGGCCTTAACAGAAAATGTGTTTATGCATGTACTAGTTTTTTAATAGGCATTAATACCTCTTTAACTATCTCATCAGCATGTTCAACCCAAATGAGATTAACATCAGCAATAATGTCTTCGAGTCCAATAATATCGTTTTTGTTTTTATGCGGTAAAATAACATTATTAATGCCATGTTGTTTTGCTGCTAGTATTTTTTCTTTTACGCCACCAATAGGCATAACGTTACCGCGTAAGTTAATTTCGCCCGTCATGGCATATTCAGCATTAATAGGGCGCTGAGTAAGTGCCGATAAGAGTGACGAAAGCATAGTAACACCCGCAGAAGGACCATCTTTTGGAATGCCGCCTGCAGGTACGTGAATATGTAAATCATATTCAGTAAATAACTTTTGCTCAATATCGAATTCAGCAGCGTGTGCCCGAATATAACTTAATGCTGCTTGCGCGGACTCTTTCATAACATCGCCCAGTTGCCCTGTTAAAATAAGCTTTCCCTTACCCGGTATAATCACTGCTTCTATTTTGAGCATAGTGCCACCCAAAGATGTCCAAGCAAGTCCGTTGGTGATCCCGATAGAATGAGTGTGTTCTTTTTCGTCATCACCAAACTTATGTGGTCCTAAGTATTTCTCTATATTTTCGGGAGTAAAATCTACAATGGTTTTTTCTTCCACAAAAATACGAGCTGCTTTAGAACACAGTTTGTTAATAAGGCGATCGAGCTCACGTACACCCGCTTCACGGGTATAATGCTCGATAAGATTGCGTATGGTATGTTCCGAAATAGTCATTGGCTGGTCATGAAGACCGGCGCTGTGAATATTGCGTTTAACTAAATATTTTTGAGCGATGTGGAATTTTTCTTCTTGTGTATATCCCGATAATTGAATAATTTCCATACGATCGCGTAACGCGTCAGAGATTGTTTCTAGATTATTTGCAGTAGCAATAAAGATAACTTTCGATAAATCAAAAGGGAGGCCTAAATAGTTATCATAAAATGTTTTATTTTGTTGTGGGTCGAGTACTTCGAGCATTGCCGCAGAGGGATCTCCTCTAAAGTCTGATCCTATTTTATCTAACTCATCGATAATAATGACTGGGTTACAGGTACCAGCTTTACGAATACCTTGTATAAAACGGCCGGGCATAGCACCTACATAGGTGCGCCGGTGTCCTCGAATTTCTGCTTCGTCTTTAACACCACCAAGTGAGACTCTAAAGTATTCCCTCCCTAGGCTACGGGCGATAGATTTGCCGAGCGAGGTTTTACCCGTTCCTGGAGGTCCTGCAAAGCATAAGATTGGCGTATAACCATCTTTTTTTAAATTACGTATCGATATAAAATCAAGAATACGGTCTTTAATCTCTTTAAGTCCATAATGTTCTTCGTCAAGAATAGCGCGTGCATGATTAAGGTCGAGGTTATCAACTGTTTCTTTACCCCAAGGGAGTGCAAGCGCCCAATCTATGTAGTTACGTAGTACGGCAGCCTCCATAGAATCTGGTGATGTTTTTTCGAGCCTATTTATTTGGCGGTTAATTTCCGTGGTAGCCTCTTCAGTGAGAGGTAATTCTGCCAGTCGAATGCGATATTTTTCAATATCTTCTTCTTCGTCACCAAGTTCTTTTTTAATTGCGCGCAATTGTTCACGTAAATAAAACTCTTTTTGCGCTTTATTCATAGAATCGCGTGCTCTGTTTTTAATTCGTTCTTGTACTTCGGCGACTTCAACTTCTTTAGCCAGTTGTTGGTATAATCCTTCTAAGAAATCTTGATAATTTTTGGATTCTAACAGTTTTTGTGCTTCTTCTATCGAAAGATTAAGATGCGATAAAATAAAATCAGCAATTTTTTCAGGATCATGCATCTTTGATAGTATTAAATGAAAATCGGGACTCAGCGATTGCCCCGTATTAGACATTTTTTCGGCAATATTTTTGATATTTTTTATTTGCGCTAATATTTCTGTAGAATTTTCATCAGGCTCTAAATGTATTTTTTGTATACGTGCCGAAAGAATATCTTCGTCAGCGACAATTGATTGTACTGCTGCTTTGCAATGCCCTTGTACAAGTATTTTTATACCACCTTCTGGTATTTTGATAAGGCGCATAATCGAAGCGGCAGTTCCCAAGCTAAAAAGATCTTTTGTACCGATTGCGCCTTGGTGATTATGCGACTGTTTTTTTGATGCGAGCAAGAGCACGGTTTTGGAATCTTCTTGTAATGCTTTATTGATCCCCTTAATAATGCGCTCATCAAGCACCAGTAATGGTACAATCATGTGGGGAAATACCACAACGTCCATTGTTGGTACAATTGGTAACACATCAGGTACCATATCATATGTAGAATTATTGATTGGCTTCATTGTTCACTCCCCTTTTTTCTCAGCACAGTACACCGCCATTGTCCCTAGGGTATACTGTTTGAGGAACCTGTTCCGGTCATTTCTTTCTATAGTAGAGTTTAGACAAGGGCTCCTATCAAAGACAATACTTTTTTTGTGAGCTAGTAAGAATGCAGTAATATACAGACTGTTATAGGCTGTATAGTGGGCATTGCGTCTTCTGTATTTGTTTTATTTTTATATTAGGATTTAAAATTATACCTAAGAGAAAATTATAATTATTAAATTAGTAGTTAATAGACAGAATGCGATTATTTTGATACGGTATCTATAGTTTTTAAACATACCCTAATTAGGATTATTATGAAAAAAATACTCTTATCAGTAACTCTTTTAGCGAGCGTTTCATTATATAGTATGATGCAGCCCATTAACATGGGGAGAGTTACCGAGTTAGAAGCTCTTGCAGCGTTTAGAAAGGTAGAAGCGATTGCTGCGGTTCTTGGTCGCCGGTACGTGATGTCTGAGAAAGATTTACGGGTAACAGTTTTACAGTATCAAAAACAGGCGGGAACGTTTCCTGGCCTTGCGGCAGAATTTATGAGTGCTGCACGGGTATTGAATGGTGAACTTATGCGTCGATACGACAGTGCACAAGCAGAGTTGGCTCGTCAAGAAGAGGTGCGCATGCAGCGTCAAGCGTACTATGCAGCCGCATACGCTGCAGCACGCAAAGAGGCAGAAAAAAAGGGTACTGAAGCGGCACAGTGGGAAACTATTGACCTTTAATAAAACCTGCGCATAGTTGGAATGCATTAACGAGTACCGTGTTCAGGGGCTCGTAATCAGGTGCTCTGTGGTACGCCATGCTCTGTAAGCAGGCGAATAATTTGGGGATTTTGCTTGTACATATGAGTTGCCAGGAAGAGTGGCGTGCGTCCTTTTTTATCTGCAATAGTACTATCTGCGCCATTATTAATAAGTAATTGGGTAAGTGCGACATCTCTATTTTTAACTGCGGCATGCAATGGCGTTTTGCCGCGATTATTTTGAGCATTAATGGGTGCTCCACCAGCAATTAATCTTTTTGCAGTTTCATAGTGATGAAATCGTACAGCAATATGCAACGGAGTATCAAGGCCTGAAGCAATATGCAACGGTGGTGCTTGCGTAGATACATCATTTTTTATTGCTGGGTCAGCGCCAGCGCGTAATAATATATCAGTTATTTGGGCAGATCCGCGCCATGCTGCATAATGCAGTGGTGTTTCGTGTTCATTATTAATCGCATTAGGATTGGCGCCATGCGCGAGGAATAAGACTAAGTGCTCCGGTTTATTAGAGGCTACTGCAAGATGGACGAGAGTTCTGCCGAGCGTATCTTGAAACTCTAAAGCAGAAGGTCCATAGTGGCATACGAGATCTTTAATAACCGAGGAAAGCGGTTCGCCACTCAGTTTAAATAATTGGTGGGACTCGAATGGTTTTTTGTATGCGCACCACAGTGATGTACTCATTAACCATACTAGAGTAACGAATATACCGTTTTTTGTGTTCATGCACACTCTCTTTTTTAATTATTTCCATTATAAATAATAATATCAAAAAGAATATGTATGTGGCAATAAAAACAATATGTTATTATGAAATGGTGTAGAACTTATGTTTACCTACTTTGATATGCATGCCAGTACTGGGGGTTATGGTTGCGTGTACATCGGTGATTTTTTCTTCGTTAATCTTCACTGCTCCAGATTCGATAAGTCTACGCGCTTGAGAATTGGATAATTCAACATCTAACTGCTTCAGCAATTCAACCAATTTAATAGGTTCATGCGTTAATACAATTTCTTGAGCATGAGAAAAATCTCGCTTCTGGAATAAATGTTCAAATGCTTCCTGAGCTGAGTCCGCTTCGTTCTTGCTCCAAAATTTGGTAATAATTCCATGAGCAAGTTGTTTTTTAAGGTTCATAGGATGAGCGCTGCCTGTTTGTACTTCATTTTGCATAAAAGCAATAGTATCAGGTGAGGCGAGTAATAGCCGTTCATAATAATGCCACATCAACTCATCGGACATCGACATTAACTTTCCATAGGCCTCTTGAGCAGGCTCAGTGAGTCCAATCGAATTACCTAAAGATTTAGACATTTTATGTACGCCATCGAGCCCTATTAAGAGAGGAACTGTCATAATGACTTGTGGCTCTTGACCAAATTGCTCTTGTAAGTAACGGCCCATAAGTAAGTTAAATGTTTGATCGGTACCACCAAGCTCCACGTCTGCTCTCAATTCAACAGAATCGTAGCCTTGCATAATAGGATAGAGTAATTCATGGAACCCAATAGACTGATTTTGCTCTATGCGATTGGCAAAATCTTCTCGTTCAATAATACGCGCTAATGTTACTTTGCCGCAGAGTTTCACCCATTCGATACTTGATAATTTTTGCAGCCATTCAGAGTTATAGCGGAGCGTAGTTTTAGATAAATCTAATATTTTACCGACTTGCTCAAGATACGTTTTAGCATTTTCTTTGATTTGTTCGTCAAACAATGGTGGGCGTGTTTTTGATTTACCGGTAGGGTCGCCAATGCGAGCGGTAAAATCGCCAATTAAAAAAATAATTTCGTGCCCCAATTCTTGGAATTGGCGTAATTTTGCAAGTACTACCGCGTGTCCTAAATGCAAATCAGGAGCTGTAGGATCTGCGCCAAGTTTAATTTTTAATTTTTTACCGGAGGCTAATTTCTTTTCAAAATCAGCACGTGGTATTGTTTGCTCAGTGCTTATAATTAATTGTTCAAATGATTTCATAAAATTTCTCTCATACTTTAGGATGATACGGCGACACTGAATCCATTATACCCCGAGGAGCGCAGCAAAAAACTGGACTATATAAATGATGCTGCTTAAAAAGAATGCATGTATATAACCGCCAAATAAAATAAGAATTATTACCGGTCCGAGTATTTGTAAATAATGGGCATATGCCATATAGGCATAATCTTTTTCAAAGCCCATAACCAATGCGAACTGAAAGCTGTTATTAATCGCGCTCCATGTTGCTAAAAATGAATTAATAAAAACAAACGCCATCAGTATGATAACGCATGCAATCGAGAGCGAAGAGTGATGGGGATAGAGTTTGGCAAGATCTTGTAACACCGTAGTGTCCGAAAAAAACATAATGAGTGCGGTCTTCAAAGAATGAGATCCATAGATAATAATTAACGAGAGCAGCGAGAGGCCCATAAGCACTAAGCTTACGGCAGTTTTTGCGCCATACGTAATAAGAAGGCGTAACGTGCGCCACGAATGCTTGATTTGAGAAGGGTCAATAGGCACAATGGTTGACCAGCCAAAGCCGGTAATTACTACCAGCACTATACCAACTAAATCCACATGTTGTAAGGGATTTAACGAAAGAAAGCCTTCATCTTCCGCAGTGGAGTCTCCCATCATTTTTGCAACAAATGCTTGAATAGGTCCCGATATGGTTGCTGAGATAACATAGGCTATCAAAAGCGCAATAGTGGTTATAATAGATTGCGTGTACTGTAAATTAAGCATAATGCTCCTTATTTTAATCCTTTAGTAGGATAGAAAAAAACCGCTAGATGGTCAAATATCAGCAAAATAAGGTGTAAAATATTTTTTATTTTATTAATTGGTATTTTGTTGACAATAACTATTCCGGTATTCCATTATAAACTTCAGTGAGTTTTTTATATTATTAGGAGGTTATGATGAAACAATTCTCTTTTTTTGTTATTGTGGCAGGAGCGTTGTCCGCCATGCAGACGGTGGAGGCTTTTAATTGGGCTGCCGTGGTTGCAGGTAAGAACGCATTGGATATAGCTCGGGCATTAGATTTTGTGGTGCAACTAGAGTCATATGAGGGAGAGGCGCTTCGTTTGTATGCAGCTTCTTCGCAAAAAGCACCTCTGCTGGCGAATAGATCTTTTGTAACACAAATCTGTTCCGAAGCATCGCATGTTTGCGAAAAATACAAAGAAGTTCCTGAAGCGCGTGATGCTGCCTTAGAGCTGTCACGCATCTTTAAAACACATTTAAAAAAGCAAGCTCTTTATCGAGCTACTCGTGTATCAAATGGCGGCACTTTAACACTGGGCGATGATAGTACTGCATTTGTTGCAGGTGCTGCAAATATCGGCACTCTTGCTAATGGTTCGCTCGCAGATGCGCCCATAGCAATAGGGACGGGTGCAAGTCTTGGCAGACAAATTACCATGGGTAATACCGTGGGAGCTTCTGGTATTATACAACAAGTAGGAGCAAGTGGATTTAGCTTAGATGGTGTAGGCGAATCTAACTATGCTATTGGTCAATCAACCACGAGTGGCGAGATATCACTGGGTGGTACTGCACAGACCGGTGCAATTAATATAGGTGTAGATTCAAGCGACCAATCAATAAATATCGCAAGCAATGCAAATGGTATAAAAAATGTAGCAATAGGTAATACAGTACCCGGAACTTTGGTAACCATAAAAGCAGACCCTCTTGCGATTGTGGCAGAAGATATTAGTTTAAGCGGCCGCGTTACAGGCGCGGGTAATTTTGTGCCCAGTGAGTCATCGCTCTATAATTTAGGGTCTGAATCGCAACAGTGGAGCAACGTATATACTGCAACGTTACATGCAAATGAGTTAGACTTTATGAATATTGCCGTGTCTGGCACTTCGGCTCTCACGGGGCCTGTGGGTATTGGAGGTGCGGCAGATACCGCGAATGCAACACAAGCATATATTTACGGCGGAGCAAATGTTCAAAATAGAACGGGACTCTATAATTATGCAAATCTCTTTAACGTAGGACAGCCCAGTGTGGAAAGTACTGACGCAGCAACGACGCGCCAAGTTATGCAAGTAGTATCTGCCTTGGTAACAGCAACGATTGATAGTAGCAATAATAATTATATTCAGCTTCATGCCTACCCAATAGAATCGTTGGCAGCAGGTACGGGTTCATCGGGTATGTATATGGCAAACTTTAGAAATGTTGATAAATCTATAGGTAATGCAGTCGCAGGAGCATTCGGAATGCTTAATTTCTACGGCTATGGTTCGGATGCACAAACCGTACAATCTATTGTGCTTGGTAATTCATTGCCGGGAGGAATTCTTGCGTTAGCATCAAATTCTTCGATCCAAAACTTATCCGATAATCAGCAGCTTGTAATACACAGCGCATTACTTAATGACCTTAATGTCACGACTACCAATGCCTTGGTATTTGCATTAATTAGTACGTCCACAGCATCAGTCGAAAACCCGAGTGACACGGGTATTCTACAATCCTTTGTAGTCGGCTAAGCTATTGTATCTCTCTTTGTAGGCCTTGGTATGCATAATACCAAGGCTTTTTTTGAAAAAGCCTTAAGTGTTGGTATAATAAAATAATAGTTATTATTACAATGCAAGGGGATACTATGTCACGAATTAGTATGTTGAGTATCGCGGGGATGCTCGTGTGTTTAGTTGCGCAGGCAGCATTGCTGCGACGTCCAATACAAAGAAAATTAACTTTTGAAACTCCTGAAGAGAGTATAGTAGGTGCAATGCAAGCCTGCTCATTGGGTACCGCGTATGCTCAAAAACCAAGCGCGTATGGTCCTATTCGTCGCCAAAGACCTTCCATCACAGACTGTATTAAACAATTAGAACAACTCGATCTTGTAGAAACTTTTCAAAAACATCTGGATATACTCGATGCAATTAAGCATGTTGATGATACAAACGTTGAGGCTTGTATGACCAGTTTATTGTATGTCTTAATGCATAAAAAATCATTTGCTTTGCCGCAAATTCTGCATATTAGCACACTCAGCAGAATGACGTTGGCTGTAGCAAAATCGACTCTTTATTCGCAAAAGAGTATTGCAAAGCTTACTGAACTGTATCACCAATTTATGCAAAAAAACATTGTTTTAATATAACCCCAGGAAAAATGTATGATTCGTATATATTTAATTAGTGTATGTTGTATGGTAGCATCGATATATTCGGCACATCGCCCATTTGCTTGTGATGTAGCCATGTATGCTACAGAAACAAAGATGCAGCGTGTTGATCGTCATTACGCAGTAGTAGCCAAAGCTGATCAGCATGGTATTAACTCAGTTAAGATGCAAAAACTAGTGAGTGGCCTTAAATATTTATTAAATCACCCAGACTATGTAGAGTCAACCAAAAAAGTATTAATCAGAAAAGTTGTAAATATAGTTTTAAGTGCTGCATGTAGTAGCGAATGGATATGCGTACAAGAGTTGCAGCGTGATATTAAGGATTTTTCCACTCTGTTGCAAAGCTTTTACTGACTCATTAGATTTACCTGAGATTTGCATCTTTTTTGATAATTTTTTACCCTTACTTCTGTTCGTTATTTAAACGTTGATAGAGTGAGGGTTTTTTAATGAAGCATAAAGAGCGTAAAGACAGCATAAAATGTCGCACTGTCACTGGTACTGTGGCGTCATCATATTCATCTGTTACGGATGGCTTCTGCGCCGAAGAAGAACTTGTATCCACACCATCACCAGCTCCTTTACAATCTCGCTATACTTTTTGGCATTGGGTGGTGCCACCGGTGTTTTTATCCTTATTCACGGCAGGGTGGTATTATCCGTCTCTCTATTATGCGTTTCAGTTTGATGATCTTGCGAATATCGTAAAATTTTTTGATATACGTCATAAAACATTTTCGCATCTTTTTATGACAAGCACACGCTGGATGTCAGCATGGCTCAATACCGTTTATTATAAAATAGGTAAATTTGACCCGTGGGCATACCGGGTTGGTAATGTTATTGAGCATTGCATCGCCGGCTTTTTATTATTCTTTGTGTTATTTTTAGCTTTGAACCGACTACGCAAGCATCGTTTTTTTAAAGAGCATGCATGGTCAATTGCAACTCTTACTACGGCATTATTTTTATTGCATCCGGTACAAACGCAAACGGTGTCCTATGTTATTCAAGGGCAATTGGAGGGGCTTGCCGGTTTTTTTATAATAGCGATAAGCTTTTGTTTTATACTTGCATATACCGTACGTACGACGGTGCTACGGGTATTTTTATTACTTTGTATGTATATCCTGGCATTTCTATCAATGGGCACCAAAGAAATTGCTATTGTATCACCCCTATTAATGCTCGTGATAGATTGGTTTTTTATCGCACAAGGTGATTGGCAGTCACTCAAAAAAAGAGCGTTAGTGCATGCAGGACTGTGGGTTGTTGTTATGGGTACTTATTTTTATTTAGTGAAACCAAAATATTTTATGTCATTGTTTTCACGAGAAATTAGAAATAACATTGGTAATGTCTTAACCGATCATCCAGCAACCACGATACGCATGGGGAACTATAGCATTTCTCAATTTAAGGTAATCTTGCATTATATGGGAATTTTTATTTTGCCATCGATGATGAGTGTCGATTATGACTGGAAGATTTCACGCAGTTTTTTTGCCCCCGACAGCTTTTTCCCCTTTGTGCTATTGCTTCTCTTAGTAGGGTTTGTTGTCTACCGCTTACGTAAAAATAACACTGATATATTATCTGCGGGAATTATATGGTTCTTTATTGCAATATTACCGCGTGCAAGTATTATCCCAGCAACTGAGTTATTAGCCGATTATAAAACATATACCTCGTCTATTGGTATTCTATTATTAATGGCTAGTGTCCTGATTGCTCTTTTTAAAAAAATGGGAAAACTGCAATGGAGCGCAATGGGGCTCTGTGTCGTGTTCTTGGGGTATTTAACCTATAGCCGTAATTTAGTGTGGCAATCATCGGTTCATTTTTGGGAAGATATAATTCGCCATGCTCCGGGGCGCGCGCGCGCGTATAATAACTATGGGGTTGCATTATCCGAAAAAGGTGAATACTCAAAAGCAATTGAAAACTTTAAAAGAGCCATGAGCATGGACCGCAATTATTCTGACCCGTGCAACAATATTGCCGTTGCCTATTCAGTAGTAGGTAAAATAGATGACGCTATTGCTGCCATACGCCAAAGTTTGCGTATTCAGCCCTATTACCCAGAAGGGTACAATAATTTGGCATCGTTTTTGATGCAAAAAAAAGAATATGACCAAGTTGAACAAGTGTTGCATACTGCGCTTAAATTGCGCCCTCATTATGGTAAGGCATACTTTAATTTAGGCCGTTTGTATTTAGAACAAGGCGATAAGCAAAAAGCTTTTGAAGCGTTTAAAAATTCGTGCACCAAGGCAGATTTTGATAACGAAATTGGATTTGGCGCCTATGGTGCCGTTGCAATGCAACTGGGTAAACATGACGAAGCCATAACCGCGTATAGTAAAGCGCTTGAATGTAAGCCGGGTATATACGAATATATGTTTAATTTGGCTAATGCATACTTTTTACAAAAAGAGTATGCAAAATCGCATAACTTGTATAAACAGCTCTGTGGTATGCATCCTAACGATATGCGTGTCGCATTTAATGTTGCCGAAACATGTATGGCGCTGGAAGATTTTGACCAAGCTATAACCTATTACCAAAAAGCATCGGCCTTAGAACGATCGCCCGCAGTAATATATCGTAGTGCAGAATGTTATAAACAGCTCGGCAAAAAGCACGAAGCACGCGCTTGTTGTAATGAATTGCTTGCGGGTGATTATGATCCGGTATTCAAAAAACGGGCCCGTGCTTTAATGGCGCAATTGTAATACCATGATTGCCCAAATCAGATCTTTAGTGAGTAGGGCCTACCTATAAAATAAAATAAAGCTTGCTCGAGTAAGGCAAATATCGATTGATTTTATCAAGCAATTCTTGACAGGTAATTCCTGTATTATCGGGGCTGTTTGCGATTGTGCGATTATACAGCAAATTAATCATACGTTGACTATGGTTTGTGTCAACCGATGACCCTTTTTTTACCTTTTTTAAGAGAAGGTACAAAAAAATATGGAGAGGTGTTTGCTTTTGTCCATTGTGGTATGTTATGAGTTCTGGGCAGGTGGTTGCAATTATTTTTATTATTTTGTCCTTATGCACTTCATTGGAGCGCGTTATTGCACAATGAAGTGCGGTATTGCCCGATGAATCGCCATTATTCAAATTCGCGTTATGAGTGATAAGTAATTCAACAAAGTCGAGAGTGCAACTACTGGCAGCTATATGCATCGCCGTACATCCGAGCATGTCTTGCTCATTAATAAGTCGGGGTTCACGAGTAAGGAGCATTTGTGCAATTTCAGCATTATTGCACATTGCAGCACAATGCAAAGGAGTAAAGCCCATTACAATGCGTGTTGTTAGTGATGCTCCGTGTGTTATAAGAAGCGCAATGCATGCAGTGGATTGATACTCTACGGCAGTATGTAGAGGAGAACGCATCGTTTTATCTATACCATTAATATCATAAGATCCGGTGCTTAATAGCACCATAAGTTTTTTGGCATCATCATGTGCAATTGCATCGTGTAATGGGTATTCGTCTATTGGCGTTGGTAATTGTTGTTCGCTTGCTGCCTGTGGTGAGATTACAGAACGAGCTTTCAGCTCTCTTGCTAATCGTTCGCGTCTGCGTGCACGAGTTCTTTGATTACCGCCACCAAAAAGTAATGAACTACTTACTAATAGTAACGCTATTGCTCTTATTTTTTTCATTTTTTCCTCGGCTCACCTTTTATGAAATTGATTGTAGTGCGGGTTTTGGTTTAAAACGAGCACGCACTATATCAATCCAAGTTTGTCCTGCGTTATTTTGTATACTTCCTGTTTTTAATTTTAGCAAATCGGCAACTTTTGTAGTAGGAGAAGAATTAATAGCAACATAGACATGTAATGGGGTATTTCCTTCATTGTTTTGTATGGTGCAATCTACGCCAAGATCAATAAATGCGCGTACCAGATCCACAAACTCTGCTTGAGAGATATGCGTTGTTGAACGATGAAGTAGTAAATGCAGTGGTGTATTTCCCAAAACATCTTGCGCATTACAATCAGGATTTCTCTGCAAAAGAGCGTGTATAGAATACATATTACCGGAATGTGCTGCGCAATGCAGAGCAGTTTTTTTAAACATATCGAGTTGGTTGATCAGCTTTGGAGAGTGTTTGAGTAAGAGCTCAATTAATTCAACGTTATTAGCTGTTACTGCAAAATGTAAAGCGGTATAACCCATCAGGGATTTTTGCATCGCATCTGCGCCATTTTCTAATAATAATTTGGCACATTCAACAGCGCTACTTTCACATGCATGGTGTAAGGGCGATCGTGCGCTATGATCTAATGCGTTAATTACGTAAAGGCCAGATTTTAATAATTCTGCAAGTTGTGTGTGATTTTGGTGCATCGCTGCGTGATGCAAAGGAAGCGAAGTATATTCTATTATCGGTTCCTTTAAGATCGCGGCTCTTTTTTTGTGCATTGCTGAACAGAGTGGCGTTATTATGCTCAAGGCAATAAGAACAATACGTGTCATGGTTTAATCTTCTCCATTTTGTAATTTCCGATTTATTTATATATTTCAATTATAACATATTTTTATAAAAAGGATAGCTCAGGGAGCTGATTTTAACTTTTTTGGGATTTCTTGTATTCTTAAGGGTAAAGAGTCCTTTGGTGAGCAGTACATTCTGCAGATAATCTAAAAAAAGTGATCTATGGATAAAAAATATGATAATAAGCTCGCGTCAGCGCAAATGCGCGAGTTATGGAATAATTTAAAAGTATATACAGCACAACCGGGCAAACCGGTATACAGCATCGATACACCACCACCAACAGTTTCTGGTTCGCTCCATATTGGGCATATATTTTCGTATACCCAAACTGATATTATTGCTCGGTTTAAGCGTATGTCAGGATATTCCGTATTTTACCCCTTTGGGTTTGATGATAACGGATTGCCCACAGAGCGATTTGTCGAAAAAAAACGGAACATTGTCGCCCATTCTCTGTCACGCTCCGCCTTTATAGATATTTGTTTAGAAGAGACGGTAGCAGTAGAAAAGCAATTCCAAGAGCTCTGGGAAGCTATTGGCTTATCAGTAGATTGGGATCAATGTTATTCTACCATTGGTACACTCGCGCGCACCATCTCCCAAGCATCATTTTTAGAGTTATATAAAAAAGGCTATGTGTATCGTAAAGACGAACCGGCATTATATTGCACTGCTTGCCGTACATCAGTAGCACAAGCAGAGTTAGACGATACCGAAAAGCCATCGTTCTTTAACGATGTACAATTTAGCACTGTTGACGGTAAGCCGCTGGTGATTGGTACTACCCGTCCTGAATTATTGCCATCGTGCGTAGCATTACTCTATAACCCTGCAGATACACGATACCAGCATTTACAGGGAGCCAAAGCTCGTGTTCCCTTATATAACTTTGAAGTGCCTATTATTGCTGATGAGTCAGTACTCATCGATAAAGGGACTGGGTTAGTAATGTGCTGCACCTTTGGTGATAAAACGGATATTGCGTGGTTTAAAAAATATAATCTCCCCTACCACCCTTCAGTAAGCCGTGATGGTCGTTGGGCTGAGCACACGGGTGCGCTTGCGGGTTTAAAAGCAAAACAAGCACGCGAAAAAGTACTCGAATTATTAAAAGAAGCAGAGTTATTACTTAATCAAAAGCCAATTTCCCATGCAGTGAACGTACACGAACGCTGCAAGCAAGAAATTGAATTCTTAATGATTCAGCAATGGTTTTTAAGCTTGTTGCCTTACAAGCAAACTTTTATAGAACTTGCCGATAAAATAGAATGGTATCCCCATTTTATGAAGTCTCGGTATATAAATTGGGTAGAAAATATTAGCTGGGATTGGTGCTTATCGCGGCAGCGCTTTTTTGGGATCCCCTTCCCTGCATGGCATTGCCAAGATTGTAACCAGGTCATTGTCCCCGATGCCAAAGAATTGCCAGTGGACCCACAAGAACAGCCATACAAAGGTAAATGCCCTGCCTGTAACAGCAGCGCTCTAGTCCCTGATACTGACGTTATGGACACGTGGAATACGTCTTCGCTGACACCATATTTATGCGCAGCTCTGGCTCAAGGGTCAACGGACAATATTTTTGCTACCGATCGTATCCCGATGGGCATGCGGCCACAGGCACATGATATTATCCGTACGTGGGCATTTGATACTATTGTAAAAGTATGGATGCATCAAGAAACAATCCCTTGGAAAACCATTGTTATATCGGGACATGTGTTAAGCACCGAAAAAGAAAAAATCTCTAAATCGCAAGGCAACAGCCCCTTGCAGCCAGAAAATTTACTTAAAAATTATTCAGCGGATGCGATTCGTTATTGGACTGCATCAGGTTCATTAGGGCACGATATTGCCTTTTCTGAATCGCAATTAAAAATTGGTGAAAAGCTGGTCAATAAATTGTGGAATGCATTCTTATTTGTAAGCACACATATTGCATCAAGTGACATGGCACCGCTCACCCTGAGCTTGTCGAAGGGTTTAAAAGATACCACGAGCATTCCAGGACCTAGTCCTATTAACCCTCTCAATCAATGGATTATACATCAAGCAACAGTGGCTTATGCACAATACCAAAAAGCATTTACAGAGCACGAATTTAGTCATGGGTTATTAGCAATCGAACGACTGTTCTGGCAAGATTTTTGCGATAATTATGTAGAGTTAGTAAAAGATCAGTTCTTTAAGCCCGAAAATTATACGGAAGCTGAACTACAAGATACGCGGAATACGCTCTATGCAGTAGGATTGCGCATTTTGCAAATGTATGCGCCGTATATCCCGTATATTACTGAGGCTATTTACCAGCAGGTGTATAAAGCAGGCAGCCTGCATGCAACGCAATTTGCTGATGCTCAAGCACTAATGCACAACGAAGAAGCTCGCGCAATTGGTGAGCAAGTACTCGCTGTTGTTGCCCAAGTGCGTAAAATCAAAAGCGAAAAAGCGTTATCGCTCAAAACGCCAATCCAACAAGTAACCATTATCTGTACGCCAGTCGTTGCAGCGCAGCTAAAACAGTGTGAGCGCGAAATCAAAGGCATAATGCATATACAAGACATTAATTATGCTCGTACCGGTGAAGTGCGCACTGAGCATAAGGATGAGCAGTGGTTTATAACTATTGAGCTTGTATGATATATATACGTAATACACAAAGAAAAATAACTATTAATGTGCATCAGTTAGCTACTGATGCACAAAAAGTGTTAGATCTTTTACACTATTCAGATTACGATTTGAGTATCTTAATCACGACCAATAAAACTATTCGTAAGTACAATAAAACGTATCGGCACAAAGATAAACCTACTGATGTACTATCGTTCCCTTATCACCCTGACTTAGTCGCTGGCAAGCGCATTAAACCGCAGTTTGAAGAAGATAAAAACGTAGGCGATCTTATATTCTCGGCTGAATATATTGTAAAAGCTGCGCAAGAATATAACGTTTCATTTGAACAGCGCTTACAAGTATTGCTAGTCCATGGGATATGCCATTTGCTTGGATATGATCATATTAGTGACGCTGATTACCGGCGCATGCGAGCGAAGGAAGCATGGTTGCTTAAAAAACTCTAATCAATGTCATCATTTTTACCCTGTAATTTTAAAATCCAAATTTTAAATTCGAATTTTAAATATATAAGGAGAAAATTCAAGAAAATTGAATGTTATTCAGCTTGCCAAGCCAGAAGGCATGCAACCCTTTCAATGGCAATGTCATAAAGTTTTTATAACATCTGAAGATAGATATATAACTTGTAGCGGTAAAAAAGGGGAAGACAATCGTCTTCCCCGTATAAGTTTGTTACAACTTAACTAACAGCAGCTGTGTTAATTAGGCTTCTTGTTGTACTAGGTGCGGTTGGTTTGTTAAAGTATGGAGGCGGGTACGTACGGCAGCTAAACGATTCTCCAGAGCAACAAGTGCTTGGGTAGTAGTATCAGTTTCTGCTTGTAATGGTGCATCTTTTACCGTTAACTTTTTGCTTAATAGTTCCAATGCTTTTAAAATCGCTTGGATACGCGCTATACAATTATTGGTTGTAGTATCTAGTTTTTCATAATTTTCAAGTGCTTGCATAAACACAGCATCATCTGCTTCGAATAATGCAGCGTATGCAGGGGTTACTTCTTGCAAGAGCTTTTGCGCATCAGCAATAAGTTGTTGTATTTTGCGCTGCGTGCTGGTAGACCAGTAATTCCATATTTTTTTAATTCCCCATACACCACCTACCAGAATCGCAACTCGGATAATGGGGTTACGCAACAGCGATGTATTGCGTGGATTTCGAGGACCTCTTCCGTCTGATCCATCACGATGAGCTATTGGTCGGAACGACCTTTCAGGCGATGAGGGTGTTTGTATTGGGGACATAGGACGTTCCTTCTGCCAATTTGGCTGTTCAGGTGAGCCGTAGTTTTTCCACCAGCTCTGTAGAGTTATGTCATAGACTAATTGTTTACCGCAGTGTCCTGTCCCTGTAATATAATCTCTTCCATCAGTGGTTCTCTCAGTAGTACATTGTGATTGGCGAAAATATCGTGTGAAAATTGTATTGCCTGTATGGCCCATAGCAATCAATGCGGGCGCACTGAATACGAGGAAGCCTAGCGTTAAGAAACTGTTATTCATAGAGATTGTCCTTTGTGTTTAAGAATTATTTTCTTGCAAGAGATGCATTTCTTTTTTTTATTATATTCATTATATTCATGCTGGTAAATAGCGAAGCACATCCGTTTGCTTCACCGTATCAGTTTTGCTCGTTATCATATTTTTAATGGTAACACTATTATTTTTTTGCTCATCTTCACCAATAATAAGCGCATGCTGCGCACCCAATTTATTCGCTTTACGCATCATACTTTTCATCGAATCGCCTTCGAGCAACACGGTAACGCATTTACCCTGCGCAATCAAGTGATCAGCAAGCAACATCGCAACTGCTTGTTGTTCTCGCGCTACGGGGATAATAACCTGTATCGGTTTTGGCTGAGGCAGCAGAACATCCTTTTTTGCTTCGAGCATCGCAACAACGCGCTCAATACCAATAGCAGCGCCAATTGATGGGTATGCAGTAGTAGAGCCCAATTGTTCGGCTAGACCATCGTAGCGGCCACCACCACAAAATGCATTTTGTGCACCTAAGTCGGTACTGACGAATTCAAACACGGTTTTATCGTAATAATCTAAGCCGCGTACCAGTGTTGGTACGCACGAAAATGATACGGATAATTTTTGAAGTGTTACTTGCAGTGTTTGCCACTCGTGCGCACAGTGCTTGCACAAGTGATCAGTTGTTTTCGGTGCATTTTTATACAATGCTTGGCAGTTTGCGTTTTTACAATCGAACACACGCAAAATGTTTTTATCTTTGCGTTCGATGCACGTGGCGCATAGTGCATCAATATTTTTCTTTAAAAATGCATGCACAATTTTTTTAAATGCTACTCTGTCTTGCACACAACCTAAAAAATTAATAAAGAGCGCATAGGTATCGAGCATAAGGTGTTCGCTAAATAGTCGATCGAGCATCGTAATAAGCAACGCATCTTGCATAATTGATTGCGTACCGATAACCTCTAAACTTATTTGGTGAAATTGTCTAAAGCGGCCTTTCTGGGGACGCTCATGCCGAAACATAGGGCCATAGGTATACACTTTCCACGGCAAAGTTTCGATATGCGCCTGCAAAAATGCACGCATTGTTGACGCTGTTGCTTCGGGACGCAAACAGATGATGTCGCTATCGGTAATTGCGCTTTTCTCAGGCCGCTCGCCCTGAGCTTGTCGAAGGGCCTCGGCTGCATTGGATGCAATCGTATACATCTCTTTAGTCACTACATCAGTTTCAAGCCCCAATGATCGCTTAAAAAGCTCTACTGGCTCGAGTATTGGTGTAGCAATTTCGGTAAAACAATATTTTTCAAAGTGATTTTTTGTTTTAGTAATAAGAAAATTATAGAGCGTAAGATCAAGGAAATCTTGCGTGCCCTTAATGCGTTGTAGCATGATATGCTCCTAAAGAACCTGTTTACTTGTACCAGTATAACGATAAAAATTATGCACGTCATTAATAGAGCCGTGGGATTGCTTGCCAACTAACAATGTAAGTGCTTGCTTTGGGTTGCTTTGCAGATCCTGCATAAATAATAAAATTGGTATTGGGATCCGCATTTGTTAATGCATTCCAATAGTTTAATCCTTCAAAGAATCGACTACTAATGGTACGGCTTGCTTTGATTTCAATTGCTATGGCCTTTTTGCCTTGGTCTATAATGCAGTCTACTTCGTGTCCGGTTTTATCTTTCCAGTAATAAAGGTGTGGCATCTCTCCTCTATTAAGCCCTTGCTTCATAATATCCGCAATAATAAATGATTCAAAAATAGCGCCTCTCTGTGGGCTATCCATCAAATCCTGTTCTTTAATATTAAGCAAATTGCAGACAAGGCCTGTATCATAAAAATAGAGTTTTGGTGTTTTGACTAATCGCTTGCTAAAGTTGGAGTGATAAGGATAAAGTCTAAAAACAATATAACTTGCTTCCAAAATAGTAATCCAACGGTTTACTGTATTATCACTGATACCACAATCATTTCCTAATGCAGTTAAATTAAGTGGCTGGCCAATCCGCGCAGCGCATAAACGAAGAAAAGTCTGAAATAAAGCCAAATCTCCAACATGAGACAATTGGCGCACATCACGTTCCAGATACGTTTGTATATAATTGCGATACAATGTCAGCGGTGGGATATCTTGCGCATAGAGTGCAGGATAGCACCCCTGGTAGAGAAGCGGCTCAATTTCTTCTTGCAAATTACCGCTGTTTTTGAGCTCATTAATCGAAAGTGGCAGTAATGTGTGTAATGAAATTCTTCCTGCGAGCGACTGAGTTATTGCTTGATTCATCAAAAAGTTTTGCGATCCCGTTAAAATAAAATATCCAGGTACTCGCTTTTCATCAACCTGGGTTTGAATGTATGATAATAAAGCAGGAACATGCTGAAATTCATCGATAATGATTCCCTCGTGCGATGCGTTTGCCAAAAGAAACGTACGAGGGTCGTTGGTAGCTGCTTCTCGTATATCAGGATCTTCTAATGTTACATACGTATGGTTGTTAAAAATTGCTCGCGCAAGAGTTGTTTTTCCTGATTGCCTCGGACCTAAGATGCCTACTACCGGAAAATAGGTGGCACTGTGCAAAATAACATCCGCTTGTTCCCTTTTAATCATACTTTTCCCCGAGGTTGGACAAATTCGATATTTGATCTCGAATTTGGATTATAGCATTGTTCCCTATTTTTTTAAAGCTTTCACTGTGCGCACGTCGAATTCCCTTATTCAATGACCAGAAAACCGGGCCTTTTAAGGCCAAGGATGAATGGGCATCCTGCGGAGCAACGCTTTTGCGTTGCGATAAAAGAATAACTATGACAAACTGTGAGCATGAAGTATTGGAAAGGAGCACAAACAAAGCATAGGCTCATGTATCACTTAGTCTGGATTCCCAAATATAGAAAAAGAGTATTAAAAGGTAAGATTGCAGAAAGATTAGCAGAATTGTTCCATGAATGTGCGGATATGGAGCGATGGAAAATAGAAGAATTAAATATCCAAATTGATCATGTACATATGATGGTACAAATGCGGCCAGAAATAAGTGTAAGTACTATGGTTAACCTCTTTAAAGGAAGAAGTAGTCGAGTAATCCGAGAAGAATTTCCCGAATTAGAAGAATTTTTGTGGGGAAAAAGTTTTTGGGCAGATGGCTATTTTGCAGAAACCGCTGGTCAAATTAATGAAGAACGTATACGTGAATATATTCGGAATCAGTAGAGCCCTTAAAAGAAAAGTATAAGGCGGTGGCCTAAAGGCCACCGGTGAATTACGTTTTTTTTCATGAATAAATACCGAAGGAATCGTATCGCAAGACGTGGATATCGTTGTCCACTTCAGCGCGAGTGGTTGCTATTTTGAGCCTCTTTATCGTACATTTTAATGGTATCAAATCTTATATGTATATATTTGTTGACTTACCTGTCATTCCTTTGTTAATAATGGCAGAAGGAAAATGTGTTACCCTTTTTAAAGGAGTTGGTATGAAAAAAATTTCAAAATTAGCGCTGTCTGTTGCAGCTGCTAGTTCTGTATTTACCGCAAAACCGGACGGGGCTGCTATAGCTCGATCCTATTTTGTAGTAAGACCGCTGTTCCAATCTGTTATGCCAGAGCGTGAGTCTTTTTGGCGTAACGATCGGATGACGGAACGCGAAGATGGATATGACGGAACTTTTGAAGCAGTAGTATTTGGGGGTAGATCTACTAATTCAAAAAAATTGGCACAGTACTTCACGCCATGGGAACGCTGCCAATTAACATTCTTGGAATATGATGGAACAGCAAGTGGCGGTAACTACGATACATTAAACCGCGACACTTTTAACATCGACGCAAGCAACTTTAATATCAGAACCGTGGGTGGTAACTTTAAAAGTACGGTAACCTTTAACCCACGCCAATCATTTGTTGGTGCGGGCTTTGCATGGAAACAGCTGTTAAGCCGTAAATGCGATGGCACCCCAGGGTTCTGGTTAGAAGCATCGCTTCCGGTGGTGCATGTTAAAAACACCATGGGTATTTGTGAGGTAATTACGAGCACGGGTGGTGGTGCAGCTGCAGGCGTAGGCCTTGATGGCGCGCCCTATGTCGCATCCGTTGTTGCTGCATTTAAACAGCCAAGCTGGAGATTCGGCCGTATCGATAACTGCTCAAGCTGCATGGAAAAAACAGGCGTCGCTGAAATCGAAGTCAAAGTTGGGTACAATACCATCAACCACGAACGTTCGCACTTTAATTCGTATCTTGGCGTGTTAATCCCAACGAGTAACAAAGCAAAAGGCGTTTACCTATTCGAACCAATTTATGGTAACGGTAAGCATGCTGCAATTATGTTCGGTTCTAACTTAGGGTTTGATGTATGGCAATGCGATCAGCATACCATTACTGTTGAATTAAGCACAAACAGCCGTTATCTTTTTGCAAACCACCAAGTGCGTTCATTTGACTTGCAAGATAAACAATGGAGCCGTTACTTGATGATGTACGCAGATTCAGATGCAGCATCAGCGGCACTTACTGCAGATGCTGGTATTCAGCAATCAGGTGCAGTAGCAGGTATTAACTTAATGACTAAATGCGTCAAAGTTGAGCCACGCTTTTGGTTTGATATGAACTCTGCGTTTGTATACACCAATAGCGACTGCCCATGGATGGCGGAATTAGGATGGAACTTCTTTGGTCGTCAAGCTGAAAAAGTATGCTTACCACGTTGGGTAGTAGATCCTGCAGTTGTTGGCGCACCAGGCAGTGGTGACACAACTATTGCTCGTACTATTAAGTATGAATTTACTAACGCTAACTTGGCGTATACTGCAGCAAACTATGCAGCAACGCAAATTCAAAAAGCTGATATCAACATAGAATCAGCAGCAGCTCCAGCAGCACTGAGCTATATCATTTATGGTTCTGTTGGATATAACTGGGGCACAAAATGCTACCCAACATTTGCAGGCCTTGGTGCATCATACGAATTTACACAAAACAACGCTGCTATCGAACGGTGGAATTTATGGGGTAAACTAGGGTTCTCCTATTAATTATAAGGGATGTATATGAAAAGAAATTTATTTTTGTTAGCTGCAACAGTCGTTGCAGCAGGCAAAATAGCTGCCGATGTTAACATTGGCGATGTAAATCATGCGAAAGCGGCGTATGCAGCAGATCCTTCTGTTGATAATGCACTGGCGTTAATTGAATTACAACAACGTATAAACGATGGTGAGCAAGCTGCTTTACCAACAATACGTGCATTACAGCGCGCTATTACACCAGCGGTTAGAGCTCGCGCAGCAATGAAGCATGTAGCGGCGCCAGTGGTAGAGCATGCAGAGCCTGTAGCTCCTATAATTCACGGTGCACCAACAGGAGCACCAGATGCAGCAGAAGAAGCGGCAGCGGCAGAAGCAGCAGCTAAAGAAAAAGCAGATGCAGCAGCTAAAGCAGCGGCCGCAGCAAAATTGACCAAAACTAAAGAGATAGCACAATCAAAAATTGCATATACAAGACTCAAAATGACAAAAGCTGTTCAGAATGCATTTAAAGCAAAACAAGCTACTCAAGCAGCATTTGTTAAGGCAGTTAAAGCTGCTGTTGCATCAATTGACGGTAAATACAAAACCTTATTTACAAAACCTGCAAGCAGCAAAGAATATGCCCCAGCTCAACTGAATAAGCAATCAGCATTGTACGCAGTTGTGGTTCCAGTAGCACAAAAATGGTATGACGCAAACAAAGCTGCAGATGCAGCAACGCAAGCAGCGGCTGCGCAGGCAATATTAAATGCTATGCCAGCGGCTAATAAGATACCTAACGATATATTGACACCTGCTAAAGTTGGCGGCAAGGCAGTCGAAGGCGCGGCTGCAAAAGTTGCAGCTGCACGCAAGAAATTATCAGATGATATTTATGCAAAAGCGTTCGGCGGTGGTGCTCCAACAGACACAGCTGATCCTGCAATTGCGACCTACCAAGCGGCGGTTGCTGGATTTAATCCTGCAGCAAAACCAGTAGCAACCCCATTGAATATGTTAAATGCTGGTCTAGCAGAATTGGATAAAATAGGGGACACTGCTGCAAAACATACTGCTGCACAAGACTGGTTAGCAAAATATGGCCAAGTTCAAGCAAGCATCCCTTCTTTACAACAAAAGGCATGGAATACGAAGGCTGCTAAAGTTCAAGCAATGTAAATCGGTTTTATAAAAAGGAATTGAATATGAAAAAAATGATAGGTTTATTAAGCTTAATCGCAGTAATGCAGGTTAATGCTGGTACGCTAGCTGATTTGTTTCCCGGTTTAGAAGAAGTATATCAAGCGGATCCTGCAGTACAAGAGCCAATTAAAGACTTCTTAAAAGCTATATATCCCAAGTTAGATGTAGCTGAAAAAAAAGAAGTAGAAGAAGTTTGCCAAAAAGTATTTGGACAAGACAAGGCACCAGCTCGCTTTACGCCAGCTATCGACAAAGCGCTTGCTGATGTAGAAGCTAAAAAAGGTGATGCAGGCTTGCAAGATAAAGCAGCGGAAGAAATCACTAAAGAGTATATCAGAGGTAAACCATACGCAGCAGCAGCAGCTAAAGGAATGGGCTTATAAGTCAGATAATACCTGTAGATAATCAGCGGGCCGGAATTTTCCGGCCCGTTCTTTGTGCACCCTGGTACGGGCGCTTCCTATAGGATGAAAGTCCCCGAATGATGAATAGCAACGTAGTCATTAACTTAAGACAAAGGCGCCCATTGCGAGGTGGAATCTGAAGGAAGTTGGCGGCAAATTTCCGGCCCAAGGAACACGAACCTCAAATGAGGTCTATAGAACGTATGAACCGTCGCCTGCCTGATTAATAACTTTCTAGTTAATTTCGCTACTCTCTATTGAACTAAATGAACCTGTAGTAGCTCTTTTTTTATTGAATTTTTCCCCGTAAATAATTAACATTTTGTAATATTTATATTAAAAATAAAAATTAATTGACAAAGTATGAATTTAAGGTAATCTAGGTGTTAGTAAGATAAAAAGTCAGAGGTTCTAAAATTAAGGTGCTTAGTAATGAATCCAGCCTTCGCTTATCCGGGCATTCCTAGCCGTCGCTTAACAGCTATGGCGGGCACAGCAGCTCGGTGCGTTACGGCGGACACGGCAAGGCCTAAATACAGAAATCTGATAGATAATAATCAATAATAATCCAAATGGAGGATGTTATATGAACCGTTTAAACCTTATAGCGTTAGCTATATTAACCGTTGCAGGCAACGTAGCTGCTATGGAACAAAAACCAGCAGAATCTGCACAACCAGTTGTTGAAGCTCCTACAGTTGGTAAAATGCAACGTGCTAAAGACGCAGTTGTAGCAGCGAAAGATGCTGTTGTAGCTGGTGCTCAAGTAGCAGCAGGTAAAGTTGCTGAGTACAAAAAAACTGCTATCGCAGGTACAGTAGCTAGTACAGGTGCACTAGTTGTAGCTGATCGCAAATTTAATAACGGTCGCGCTACTAACTTTGCAATGCATCAAGCAGTGAGATTGGTTAATGCTGTTATGGCAAATAAATCTACTTCTGCAAAACTAGCAGTTGCTACAGCAGTACTTGGTTACTTAGGTAAATTAGTTTACAACGAAAAACAAGAAGGCCGTAGCTTTAGCCAAATCGTTGATCGTGCTCGTTTCGAGCTAAAAAAATCATTGGTAGCCGCATTAGCAGCATCTAGTATCGCTGGTCATGTATATGGTGATTCAGTAGTTGCTGGTGTAAAATCTGTTGGAACAGCTGCTTGGAATAAAGCTAAAGCAATAGAATATGCAAAATTATTCAACTACCTTAAAACTTTAGGTGCATCTTTTGCTAACACTCGTTTAGCACAATATGTGGCTACAAGCCGCGCAGCTAAAGCTGTAGTAGCACATCCGTATGTTGCGGGTGCAGTAACTGCAGCAGCAGTAGCAGCTCCTGTAGTTTACAAAACAGGTTTAGTTGGTAAGCTTAAAGCTCGCTTTGCAAAACCTGCAGTTGATGTAGAACAATCAGATTCTTCAGATGAAACTGAAACAGCTCAGTAATTAGCTATACTTCTCGTTAAATACATTACATAGGTGGGATTCGTCCCACCTATTTTTTGTGCGCCCGGCATGGGCGCTTCCTATAAGGTGAAAGTCCTGAATGATGAATGGCAACGTAGTCATTAGCTTAAGACAAGGGTGTCCATCGCGAGATGGAATCTGAAGGAAGTCAGCGGCAAAGTTCCGGCCCAAGGAACACAAACCGTCTCATGTTGGGCGATTTACAAAGTAAAATGATCTATCTGGCGCACGTAGTACGGCAAATCTCAAGTGAGGCTTTTGGTATGTGAGCGAGTTTGCAAAACAAAACGAAGCTTCTGCTGTCAAAACATACCGGAGTAGATGAGGTGGGTAGATGGAATGAAAGGAAGTGCAATCACGCCACAAGTAAATAAAGCCTTTGGTGCCGCCTATTGGCGCGAGCAAGGGCTTGTAAGTCTATTGGACAGATATTATAGAATACGAGCTAATGTATGAACCGCCGTATACCGAACGGTACGTATGGTGGTGTGGGAGGACGGCGGTTAATCATTAGATCTCTTCTGAAACTATGCGGCATCGTATGGATTCGACTCGTTTTCACTCGCTCACCACGAGCGGCCGCTTACTTACCCCAGACTTCGTCAGGGGGCCCCGCTCACCCTGACGTGCCCGCCGGAGCCCTATGCGAAGGCTGGGAGCTCGTCGAAGGGTTCCTGGGAGCGGTTTCGGAAGAGATCTACTGTCTCCTACCCGATTTGCTCTTGGTACAAGCGCTTCATCTTGATGTATTTTTATCGCTTGTAAATAGTATGCAGCAATGGAACGAGCTTCTCCCAACGATACACATATCCTTTTTTTCTGCGCACTACCTCATCGCCGGTATATATTACGTACGATGACCCGTCCGCATATCCCGTAATGGTATTCCAATCTACAAGGCCTTTAAAGAACGAGTCATTCATTGTTTTTTGTGCCTTAATTTCTATGGGAATTAAGACATCAATCGACTGTTCTATAATGCAATCTATTTCGTGCCCTTGAACATCGCGCCAGAAATAAAGTGCCGGGCGCTCTGCACGATGATAATTGTATTTATATATTTCACTAATGATATACGATTCAAACAAAGCGCCTCGTATAGCGCTTAACGAAAGTTCTTCTGTTGAACGTATGTTAAGCAATGAGCAAACGAGCCCTGAATCATAAAAATACAGTTTTGGTGCCTTAATAATCCGTTTGTTGAAATTTTTGCTATAAGGATACATAAGAAAAATAATATAACTTGCTTCAAGAAGCGAAATCCATGCCTTTACCGTATTAGGGCTAACATCGCAGTCACGTGCTAAGCTTGCATAATTAAGGAGATTGCCAACACGCGCTGCGCAAAGCTTTAAGAATCGCTGAAAGGCGTTAAGATCGGCGATATTTATTATCTTGCGTACATCTTTTTCTACATATGTTGTAATGTAATTAGAGTACCATATCTTAGCGGGAATAGGCTGGTCATAAATTCGGGGATAACAGCCTTTTATAAGCAAGAATTCGAGGCTTTCAGGGAGAATATTGCTTTGCTGCAATTCGTCTAAAGACAGGGGAAGCAAAGTGAGCATCGCAACACGTCCTGCAAGCGTTTGTGTTATTTTTTCGTGTAATAAAAAATTTTGTGATCCAGTTAAAATATAAAAACCAGGGCGATACGATTGATCAATTATTCCCTGTAAATAAGATAATAACTCGGGTACTTCCTGGGCTTCGTCTATAATAAGACCTTTGCCATGAGAATAAGCTGCTAAAAAGTCCTTAGGATCCTCTTGCGCTGCCATTTTTTTATCAATATCTTCTAGGGTTATGTATCCATAGTCAGGAAATGCCATTTTTGCTAAAGTAGTTTTCCCTGATTGACGTGGGCCGGTAATAACTATGGCGGGGAACTGCTGAGCTAGTTCTTGCAGGGGCCCCATAAGAATTCTATTAAACATTTTTAAACTCCCTTAAAAGATTGTACAATATGCAATTCAATTGCATTTTATACCAAAAAACAGATTAAATATAGAATTTTTTGCCCATTGATTTGTTTTTATACACGCTATTTTTATATTACTCTGCTAAGCGCTGAACAATTAATGACATTACATCAGCATCATTGATAATGCGCATGCTTACAGACTCTACGGCTGCCTCGTTGTATGTATGACTTGTATAGTTTCTGTCGTCTGCACGTGGGGAAATAGAGCAGTGAGTATTCGAATTAATTTTTCTTTATCTTGAGCGAGCATAATACATTCTTTTTTATGGTATGGGTGAAGATTGTTAGTATAAGGGTGCCCTATACATGCCTTGCTTGTCAATTGTGTCGCTGCGTCTAGTAATTTAAAAAAGCTTGGTGGTGCTATTGTTCGCAATAAAGGTTGTAAGGCCAGATACAGAGATAGTTTCGGTGAGCCGAAAACTGTGATCGCCGGGGTATATAATAAACAAATGATCGAGTTCTAGATCATTGAGCGCAGAATGCATTGATTTTGTTATTTTTGGTGCATCGGAATATTTGAACTCAAAGCCAAACCGCTTGCCGTTAATAATGCAAAACAAATCAAGTTCAGCATCAGCCTGAGTGGCCCAGAAAAAAAACTCATTGCCTGGAGCGTCAAGAAATCGAATAGTCTCTTCGAGTGCATATCCTTCCCACAAGGCGCCTAATTTGGGATTGGTATATAGTTGTTCTTTGGTATGCACCCCCAACAATGTATTTAAAATACCGGTATCTCTAAAATAGAGCTTTGGAGAACGTACCTGTCTTTTGGAGATATTTTGGTACCATGGGGTTAAGGTGCGAATCATAAACGTGCCTGTTAGTATGTCAATGTATCGCCGTACGGTATTATCTGAAATCATCAGTGATCGTGCAATTTCGCTAAAATTTATAGTTTGCCCATGATAGTGTGCAAGCATGGCCCAAAAGCGGCGTAAATGAGCCGCTGGAATATTAAACCCTAGTTGTGGTATGTCCCTTTCTAAAAAAGTAGTTATATATGCTTGGCGCCATAAATAACTTTGTTCTTCGGTATCTGCTAAAAATGATTTTGGAAATCCCCCGCGTATCCATAAGGTTGAGCTATCTAATACCTCAAAGAGGCTCAATGGCGGTAATTCGATATATCCTATACGTCCTGCAAGCGTCTCTGACGATTGTTGTATTAAATCACGTGATGCGCTGCCTAAAATAAGAAACTTATTAGTATTACTGGGCTTATCAACAAGTACTCGTAGAATGGGAAATAAATTTGGTTTAAGCTGTATTTCATCTATGACTATCAGTTTTTTAGAGATATCAGAAAAAGCGAGCATAGGATTTTCTAACCGCAATAGATCTTCGGGATTTTCTAAATCAAAAAAAACAGCATCGTGTGCGTATTGCTCGACATACATGTGAGCTAAAGTAGTTTTTCCTACCTGTCTTGGTCCTAATAAACCACAGATAGGATGTACAGAGAGTTGTTTATTGATAGCTTCTAAATAACGCTTTCTTTCCATTATTTTTCCTTGTAATATCGACATAGTACTTCGAGTTTACAATAAAGTATCTATTAAAATCAACAATTTCCTTGTAATGTCGACATAGTACTTCGAATTTACAATAAAGTTTAATATGTACGTAACCTTATTTTATGTCTGAAATTTGTGAACATTTTATTTTGTGCTATTACTATATGCTAACTAAGTTTAAACGAGCAAAAAGCTATTTTGGCTGGGTCGAAGTGTATGGGCGGATAATATGGATAAATCGGTAGTAGTAACCGGCGGTGCTGGTTTTATTGGGTCGCACATCGTGCATCTTTTTTTGCAAAAAGGGTACCAAGTGATTGTTATCGATCACGCTGAAGATCAAAGCCATCTCCTGGCGCTTCCGCAGGCAGAAAGCCTTACTCTTTTTAAATCAGATTTTGCTGACGAATTAGTACTCGATTATATTTTTAGTACTTTTGTGGTTGATGTCGTTATCCATTGCGCAGCGTTTATAGAAGTGGGTGAATCCGTAAAAGACCCTGAGATTTTTTATACGAATAACGTGGTAAAAACCCATGTGCTACTCCAGAAAATGAGGGTATATGGCGTAAAGCGTTTTATTTTCTCGTCGAGCTGTGCAGTATATGGCCAGCCGCAGACAGAAGTGCTTACGGAAGATCATCCTCGCAATCCTGTAAGCCCGTATGGCATCACCAAGTATATTGTTGAGCGTATGCTCGAAGATTATGCACGAGCGTATAACTTAGCCTATTGTGCTTTGCGGTACTTTAATGCCGCTGGTGCCACCCCTGCCTATAACCTGGGAGAACGGCATGAGCCCGAAACCCATTTAATACCCCGTTTATTACAAGCCACTCACGACCAAGGCACCTTTGGTATATATGGCACGGATTACCCTACCTCTGATGGTACCTGTATTAGAGACTATCTACATGTGCGTGATCTTGCGGATGCTCATTGGAGAGCGTGCGAGTACCTCAAGGAAGGGAACTCATCCTGCGCCTTAAATTTGGGCACTGGGGCTGGTTTCTCGGTTAAGCAACTGTATGTTGTGGTAACTCAAGAAATATGCCAATCTCGGCCAAATTTGGAGCTTTATGGGCGGCGTGCAGGGGACCCTGCACGGTTAGTAGCCGATGCTACTGCTGCTCAGGAGCTTTTAGGATGGAAGCCTGAATATTCGTCTTTGGAGCGTATTGTGGGGGATGCGAATAGGTTTATGATGCAGCAGCGCTGGGGGCATGCCAAAGAAGAGCAATTTACTGAGCCATATGGGTGATGTTTTTCTGGAATCTTCTGGAAGCCTTCAACCGTGCATAATGTCGGCCCCATCGGATTTTAAAAATCCTAAAGGCCTCAAGATGCACTGATTCGATTTTTTACTCAGTATAAGGTGCTGTTGCTGATGGTGAGTTCTTCAACTTAGCTCAGGATAAACTACAGCAAGATGTGCGAGAGTTACCAGCAGTGTCATCGGCTATTTATTAGCGGCAATAAGACGGCGGTATTTTTCTTTAAATAATCGGTATTGTCCCATTTTATGGGCGAGGTATGTTATAAAAAAAGATGCAGGAGTAGCAATTGCTACGGCGCGGTATTGCTTACGCTCCTCAGGGTCAGCATGATAAACTGCGTTATACACTATAAAAAGAGCAAAGGCTATAAGCGAGCCACTCGTCCAATAAAGGGCATATTTTTTTGCCAGAGTACCTATTTTTTGAGCCATGGGACTTTCTGGTGCTATATGAGAAATCACGTATCCAGTAGCGTTTCCAATGCTTTGGAAAAAAGTTTTAATTTCTCGTACATCTATCTTTAAGCTGTGCATAATGCTATAGGGCGGGACAATAATAGTTTTTTTTGGAGGCTTTTCGGTGGCAATTCTATACAGTAACCGTACAGCATTTACGAGTGCTGCACGCCGTTCTCCATGAGCAGTGTGCGCTAAAGGTGTAGCGCCTAAAAGTAATAATAAGAGTATTTTTTTCATCGAATATCCTCTATTTATATTCATCTCAATTATTATATAATAAACATGAAATATGTCAATTATTTAAAGAATGTTATATTGCAAATTGTAATTATTATTTGATACCCTAGTAATAGTAATGAAAGGGAGATAATGAAGAAGAATAAAGCTAAAAGTGCCTTAGGAGCATTTATGGAAGAGGCAAATAATAAGATTGAGGTTAAAAAGCCCGGGCAAAAGACTCAAAAACCGGGCCATAAGACTAATCGCCATCATCATGATGATTTAGCCGAAAAAAAGGCCCACGTTAAGAGTGGTGAATTAAGTAGAAATAGTCAGTATCGTACAAACTTTAAAAAAGAGGATTAATCATGTGTAACTGCGGAAAATCATGCAAATGTGATAGATGCGATTGTGGAAAATCATGCAAATGTGGTAAGTAGATCATCATTTGTTTAAAAAATAATAAGCAGTAGGCATTACACCTACTGCTTATTATTTTAAATAGTATTGTTACGATCGTTGCCCTGGTACTGGCCGTTGCGGTAGCGGGCGAGTTCTCGGATAATCCGGAGTAATATCTGTTTGGCACGCGAAATCAGCGGCTGGAACCTTTAACTGACATTCTTTTGCGTCTGTATAAGGGGGCAACGTGTCTTGGGTTAAAATGCGGGGAAGCTCGAGTGTTATAGTTGCAGTACTTGTTTCAAAATCAAAAGCAACTGAATACATAAGCTTTTTTAAATCAGTTGTGTACGTACGTGCATGGTCTACAATCTGGTGAATTGCGTTTAATAAAATAGTTTTACGGGTATAATGACCTATTTCGACGGTAAATTTACGCATAAATTGTTGGGCACTAAAAGCAACTAACGCAAGAGCGCTCGCTGCCGCAGTTGCGTGCGTAACCTTATGTGATGTTTGGCGCCCCATAACGGCGACCAATGCGGTTGCCACCGGCCCAATAAGCACGAGTGGATCGCGGTACACGGTATCTAAGCAGATAGTAAGAGCTTTTGTGCATTTTTTATAGCCACGCGTTAGAGCTGATTCCACCGGTAACTCTGGTTGATTAAGCGTTATTTGTGTTGGCAAAAGAATCGCAAAAGGATTTTTTTCCTCACGCTGAGCTTGTTCAGCAATAGTGATTGGTGCAGCACTGTTCTGTAAGTCGACAGTTACTGTATAGCATTGTTTATTTTTAAAGGAATGTTCTTGGTCAAAAGCAAGAACAATAGTATCTATTTTTGTATTAAAAACACGTGTTTTATAATTCGTGTAAAAGCTATCCCAGGTATAGCGTGCTAATGCCGCGCTTAATGCGCCTAAAAGCATGCTATTTTTAGTAGTTAATTTTACTGATCCAGGATGAGTTTTTACATACCACGCAAGCGCGCTGAGTAAGCCAATTCCTATACTATTTTTAGCATTACGTTGTAAAAATGACCCTATTGCTCGTATTTTTGTAGAAGTTGATTCATTTGAATCTACACTTGCAGTGTCTTGGTCGGTTGTATCTACTGAGAACTCTGTTTCTGAATCTGATTGCATACCGAGAATAGGAGCACTGGTTGCTATAACCAAAGCAAGCGCTCCTGTTAATTTTAAATTCATATAACCTCCATTTAGTGAATTTAAGAACTCATTTTGAGCTTGTTATAATTATACTAATAATCAATTTTATGTCAAGCTTATCTCGTGTGTAATATTCTATTTGAAAATTATACGCTCGCCCTGCGGTGCCCGCCGGAGCCTTGTGCGAAGGCTGGGCCCCATCGGTTTTTTGCAAAAACCTAAATGGTGCGTGATGCACTGATTCGATTTTTTTATACAAAAAAAGTGGAGGGAGAACCCCTCCACCAAAGAATAAGTATTTCTTAAAAATTAAAGGCTATGCACATTAGAATGCGTCACGTTAAGAACGCTTTCTCTGGTGATAGCAATAGGAGTTTGAGCATTGGTTTTAAAGTCAAACATTACGATGTACGATGCAGTTGTTAGTTTTTTTGCACGTGCGTCTGCAAGTATTGCATTCATCGCTTGCGTAACAAGAACATCTTGGTGTGATTGTTTTTTTTCTTTAAGGAATTCTTTTACAGTAAGCCATGCAATACCAGTGCCTATGCCCGCATACGCTAAACCCATTTTTAGAGTAGTAGGTTTGCCAAACATATAGAGTAAAGTCGCTGCTCCTGCAGGGATAGCAATAGTTTCGGGATTTTTAGCAATCGTTTTACCGGCAACATACGCGTTATCAATAACCGTAATCGCTTTTTGCCATAGAGAATTTTTTGATGTTGGCGCAAAAGGTACCGGTGTATCTTGACCTATTTTACCATCAAGCGAGTGTGCTTTGTTAGGACGGGTTGATTCTACAATAGTTAATGGCTGTTTTTTATTTTTTAAATCAACCGTTACTACATACGTCTTTGAAGTCTTCATTTCTTGCGCGATTGCATATTTTTGTGCAACATAATTTTGCCAAACATCGAAACACAACTGAGATGCTTTGGTATAACAATAGCGCCCTGCTAATGCAGCAGCAGCGCCGCCAACGGCAGCTGCACCAGCGTAGAGGTGCGCAGAACCTGTCGGGTTAAAGTTTTTCCATGCTAAATTAGATAAAGAAAATCCATTAAGTATGCTTGATGTAGCAAGCAGTGTAATAAGTGCGTATTTGCGTATCATGATGTTCCTCCAAAAATAGAGGGGGGAAGGAGCAATCTTCCCCCTTCTGAATAAAGCTTATTTACCTGCTTTTTGAGCGCGGTATGCTTGGATTTTGTTATATGCTTTTTTAGCTGCGTATGCTGCAACTGCGATAGCTGCTACAGTGCCAAAAGCGTATGTTTTTGAGTACTTGTTAGCAAAGGTAACGTTTGCTTGCGCTAATTTAGCGAATGGTAAACGTGCCCATGCAATAACATTTTTCCAAGATGCTGGACGTTCTACGTTAGAGCCACCAACAAAACTTAATGCTTTAGAAACGTAATGAGCTGCACCGGTACCAAAAGCAGCGATTCCGCCTTTGATAACGTCCATATGATTATAGAACTTTGCAAAATCAGCAGCGCGTTGTGCTTCAGCAGGGGTTAATGCTTTAACAGCTTCTACCGTTTTAACTGTTTCTGTAACAACTTCTTTAGCACCTTCTACTGCTTGGTGAGTAACGTTAACAACGTCTGTAGCAACTTGTGTTACTTCAGGAGCTGGTGTTGGTTTAAAGCTTGCAAAAAATTCATCAGTTTCAACTTCATCATGCCACATAGCAGAAGCAGGTGTAATCGCAGTAGCAGCAACTGCTAATGCGAGTAATAATTGTTTAAAATTCATATATAACCTCTATGTTTTAAGTGTTAGTTTTTTTAAAAAAGTGGCTTAGGTTTTACGTTAAAATAAGTCCCATATACCTGTTTATGCTCGCGGCGAGTCATGTGTCTTTTTGCATAATAAAGGGCGCCATTAAACAAGTTGTATCCTGCGTAATCGTTATACTCAACATAGGTATCTAACCATTTATTGCGTGCTTTAACAGCAGCACCAATAACAACACCAGCTACTAATACGCTAGCGGCGATTTTTGCAGAAGTAGGTCTATTCTCTTTAACCAAGTTAAAACCCTTTACTGCTTGTTTCTTGCAAAACAAGCCTACTGCTTCTGCAGTAGATTTAGCCGTAGTTTTTACCGTTTCCATTGTCGGTAAAGAAAGCTTAGGTAAAGAAAGCTTAGGTAAAGTAACTTTAGGTAAAGAGAATGTAGGTATTGTGAAGCCTAAAAAGGTGCGCGCTGCCGCTACAGGAGCGTGGTCAGCAAAAAGACCGTTAGCTGATGCAAGTAATGCAAGAGCAACTAATGAGCGTTTATACATAAATTCCTCCATTTAGTAGTATAGTATAACTGTATTCATGGTGGCACTTTTTTTATAATTCGTCAAATTGTTTTAGGTTAAAAATGTATTAAATTCAATTTGTATATTTAATTGATCAAGTTTAGTTATTAGATGAGGCGCACCCCTTTTTTACTGTTTCGTATTGTATTGTTTTTACAAAAAAATCTTAATCAATTTGCTGTAATGAGATAGATATTTTACTCTATTTATATCAGTTTTTTTAACAATAAAGGATTACGCCATGACAGGTAAAAAAATATGTTTTATTCTTATCGCATGCATCACCCTACATGCTGCACAAAGCATGCAAAGAAAGACGGCCCCACTTATAGTAACGGACAACCATATTCAAGACATGGAACAAGCTCTTGTGGAAGTACAAAGGGTATCTGATGCCCTTTGCTTATTAAAAAGATATATGCTTATCATTAATAATCCCCATGCACTCGTTCCTGCTGATTATTATAAATTGAGTAAACTGTTAGAAATGTACCCTACCACTGAATTATTTGCTGCATATTTTATACGACTTAAATGTGATACTATGCTTAAGCGTATGTTGTATGATGTAAGACATTCCTTTGTGGGCGATGTTGGGCAAAAATTAAAAGCAACCTTACAAACAATAGAAAAGCATGCGGATGAAATGCTCCCTAAAGCGTACTTGTTTCACGAGCAAATGCACCGTGCGCTCGCAAACATCACACGTAAATTATCTATGCAGTAATTTTAAGTTCTAAAATAAACATGCCATCGTGAGCACGCTTTGTGTTTACGATGGCATAATTTTTTGCAAGCTCTTGCAGCCAGCTGGTTAAAGGGATACTCTCTTCTTGCTTTCCGGTAATAGTAATAAGTTCTTGATTAATCGTGAGTGCCGTTAGATGCACGGTGTGCGGTATTTTTTCGAGCACCTTCACACAATGGTATAACGCCGATCGGGGTACCGGCGCTGGCACGGAGGCAGCCACCGGGGAGAGCGGGGACACCTTATATAAGATATAATAGGTATATGCCGTAAGCCCGAGGGTAAGTATACTCAAAATTATGCCATATATCTGTGTAATAGAATACACAGGTTGTTGCGTTGCGTGTAAGTTAAATGCTTTCATAGGCGTTACACCCTTGTATAAGTATCTGTGTATCATATTCGAGTGATTCTGTTGCCGCATACGCAAGCAGCGCACCCGTAGTAATAGTCTGTATTGTAATCCCTAGTGATGTAAAAATACAATGGTATTGCAAAAGCAATGCCCCCGGGATACTGGCTGAGTATGTGCCGTTTTTTATAGCATGAGTGTGAGTGATATACCCGGATTGAGTTTTTGGTGTCGGGGTTGCTGCTTCTAAAATAATGCTACCAGCAAAGGCGAGTGAAATCTTTTTGAGCTTTTGACCGGCATACCACTGTGCAAGTAATGCATGTATACGTGAGGGGTTCACCATGTATATATTATGAATCTCAGCGCCGGTGAGTGTGTGCGTGTGATACTTTTTGGTATCGGTTTCAACGGTTATAAGAGTATGTTCAGTAATAATTAACCACATCATAGTATCCCGGAGCTCCCGCTCACCCTGAGCTTGTCGAAGGGTTTCTCGTGAGCGATCCCATGCACCACTCTATCATTACCATTATAATCTTTAAGAACTGTTACCTTACTAAACCCGTGTGTTATAAAGAGCTCTTTAACAGCGGGCCCTTGCTGGTAGCCAATTTCTATCCATAATTGGCCGTTCGCGTTTAAAAACGGTGGTGCTTGTGTAATAATACGCTTGATTAGAGCAAGGCCATCATCAGCAGCCAGTAATGCTCCGGGATCTTCCCAATTTTTAACTGATAATTCTACCGAATTCCATTCTACTTCCGTAATATAGGGCGGGTTCGATACAATAAGGTCGTATTTTTGCGCAGTAACATTTGTATATAAATCAGAAAGCACATAGGTGATATTAGCAATCCCATTACGCTGTGCATTTTTTTGAGTAAGTTCAAGCGCGTGCGGCACAATATCTACGGCGGTCACGTGTGCTTGTGGGAATGCCTGTGCAACTGCGAGCACTATGCAGCCAGAGCCAGTGCAGAGATCAAGTATATTTGTAATACGAGTAGTTTGTAGTTGCTTAATAAGCGTATTACACCATTCTTCAGTTTCGGGCCTCGGTATAAGTATTGGTGGTTCTACGACGAGAGTTAAATCCAAAAAGGGTACGGTGCCAAGAATATATGCAAGTGGCTTGTGGTCATGTACCATTTCGTAAAGCCATTGATCGAGTGTTTTTTCTTGTTCAGCAGTAAGAGTAATTTCTTTGGTAAGAAGTACGGTGCTATACGGCATCTCAGTAAGTTTTTGCAGCAGCCACCAAGCGGCATGCTCGGCAGCTGCGGTGTTATGAAACACTGCTTCTAGGGTTTCAGTTATTTTTGTTACAAGATGTATGGTAGTGTGTTTCATGTAATTAATAATAAAATTTTTATACTGCGTGCATTAGCTTCTCATATATTGGGTACTTAATGCAAGATATTTCGTTTTTATAGTTAGAATTTAACGCCAGGTATCCCGCACGTCATCTTGCCTTGTCCGCCTATTCCAGCCTACGCGGCCGCTCGCATCGAGCCTCTCGGACTTCGTTCGAGATAAACTCCATCGAGATGTGCAATGGCTGAAAGTCTTGCGAAGAAGAAGTTTCATCCTGAACTTGGTTCAGGATCTATCTTACCAATAAATTCTTTAATCCTACCGCCTCATAGGCCATCAGATAATAACAATAATCACGGTAGCCTATCCGGCCAGGACATAGGGGATTGCTTGCAATCCCCTTATGAATCCCCGCAACCAAAGGGAGACCTTTGGAAACCTTTACCGCTTATAACTTAGCCCCATCGGTTTTTTAAAAAAAACCTAAAAGCTGCGTGATAAGCTGATTCGATTTTTACCTTTATATAACAGAGAGGCTAAATCTACTTAATAAAAAAAGGGTTCTGTTATACAGAACCCTTTTTAAAAACACTGTTTCTTATTTAAATTCCTGCTGCTTGCTGCAATGCGATTAACGCATCGCCAAGGTTAACTAAGTTTGCCTGAATTTCTACAGGAGACATTTTTGAACCAGCACCTTTAGGTTTAGGCGTTGGAATTGGTGCTATTTTTATACTGTCTGCTGTGGCACCATCAGGTGCTTTCAGCACCCCAGATACAATCGCAGGAATTACTTTTGCTTTATCAGCAGCAGTTGCATGAGGTGAGTGTTGTAACCATTGCGCTGCAACTTGGCCAGCTAGGACCATTTTTGCAGTTTTAGCTTTTTGGTCTGGAAGTGTTTTGTAGGCAGCATCTTTTGCTAAATCAGCTTTTACAGCAGTTATCAATTGAGCTTCTGGGGTTTTTATAGCAGGCGCTTTAACTGTTTTTGCAGGTGTTGCTCCGGGGACATACGCCAAGGTAAATCCTGCAGGTATGTTAGTTTCAAGATATTTATAGAGCTTTTTGTAATAATCGTATTGCAGCGTGTAATTCGCATCTTCTGCAGGTTCTTTATGAGCTTTTTGATAACTGGCAACAGCTTTTGTAAGAGCAGTTTTTCGAGCTGCAGGAACTTCATTAAATAATGGTGTTGCCATAGCAACAAAATCTTTTCCATGAGATTTATTTTTCGCTAAGGCAAGGTTTTTAGACGCTTTAGCTAATACAAACTCTGCGTATAACTTTACCAGTGTTTTCCAATATACAGCAACGTCTTTAGAGTCTAGACCTGCTTTTAACTCTGCGATATGTTGTTCTAATGCTGGTTGCTGGCCTTGCATAATGATATGTGGACCAGCAAAGTCAGTAGCTGTTGCTGCAGGTGTGGTTTTTTTCTTTTTAGGTGGTGCATGTATGCCAGCGGTGGCTGCAAGTCCGCATGCTAATAAAACGTATTGTAATTGTTTCATACTAAATTCCTATTAAAATAAAGTTAACATTATTTCTTAGTTACAGCATTTAGAGAAACGAGTGAATCAGATAAATTTACGAGACTTTTTTGTGTTTGCTCAGGTGACAGAGCTACTGCAGCCTGTTTTGCCTTAGCGGCTGCTTTAGCTGTTGTAACATTTTGTCCTGCTTGGGTACGTGCACTTGTTGCGCGACTATCATTAGTTTTCCCAGCTTCTGTAGACTTAGTGGAAATAAAAGTTTTTAATTTCTCAAACGCAGATTCAGCAGCTGCTGCAGCATCATTCGCATCTGCAGCCGATGTGCCGGGAGCTACTGCCTTATTTTTATAGGCAACAATTAATGCAGCGCGTGTAAGAACCTGTTGTAAAGGTTTCTTGTTGGCATCTGCCTTTTGCACGTCGGTCTTTAGTTCTTCTATGCTTTTAATTTTGCCTCCTGCATTTGATGCCCTTGGTTGTTTCCCAGAAGCTGGTGCAATAATGCTGCAACATAATAGGATATATATTAATTTTTTCATAAGCTACTCTCCTTAAGATAATAAAAAAATCGTTCCTAGTAGCAGAGCTTAGCACTTTTTTTTTACAGTTCACAAGAGGTCTCTTATGCTGCTAATTCTTGCAGCGCTTCAGCAAGGTGATAGAGCATCATCGGGTCCACGGGCGCAATGCCTTGGGCTTGCAATACTTGTTGTAGCGGGGGTGTATACGATTTATATTTTTTAAGCAAAATATCGCGAGGAGATTGACCCTTTGCATTTTTAATATCTAATGAGGCGCCTGCCTGTAAAAGTGCTTGCAGTTGCTTAACATTAGAAACGCTGCCCGCTCTTGTCGATAAAATAATGCTGGCAAAATAAGATAAAGGGGTTTCACCTTGATTATTTTGAGCATTAAGATCAGCGCCATTGGCTATTAACAGTGGTATTAAATAAAAGTTGGCAGAATTGATATACGAGAGTGATAGGATTAAGTGCAAGGGGGTGTCGTTATTATTATTAGGGAGGATGCTATTTTGGGGATTTTTTATTAAAATCTCTACCGCGTCGAGATCCTCCGCACGTAAGGCTGCCATTAATGGTGGATCACCAAGAATAATACTTGCAGTTTTGGGGTCGTCCCTGCTTATTTGCTGGGCACGTAAGTATAACGGTATACTCCCGGTATTTAGGTCAATGGTGGCACCATGAGCAAGAAGTAAGGTGAGCACATCAACAGAATAGTTGCCATAATCATTAGACGAAAAGTTTCCCTCTACTAATTTGGTAAGTGCTGTTTCATTTTTTTGGTTTTGTATATTTGGGCTAAGACCATGGCTTAACAGTAACGAAACTAATTGCAGATGTTGTTGTATATTATCGATAGAATTGGCGAATGTTACATTTAAATTAATAGCAGGGAATAATAGACTGCTGCCATTAGTGGGGGATGGGTATTTAGTGCCTTTGTATAAAATAAATTTTTCTTCGAGTACCTTATTTAAGGTAACGGTATCAATACCTGCTATCAGGGCTTTTATTTCTGATAAGGGCTTCAATTGATTTTTGATAAAAAAATCATCATAGGTTAGTGCCCGAAGTATACACGGGGAAAGCAGAACAATTATTGCTTTGATGAGCATATCACTGCGCTCCTATAGCTCTTTTTTGCAAGATCAATAGCTCTAGTGTTCCAAATTAAAGAAAAATAAATCAAGAGATGTTAATCATCGATCACAGTGCTGAAAAATTATTGGGTATCACCGGATTTTAAGCAAGCGTGCAGGATACGGAGCTATAATAGTGGTTTTTTGTGAAAGAGTATTGCGATTATACCTAGTAAAATGATACTATTATAGTAAATATACGAGGTAAAAATGAATTATAGGAAAAGAATTTGTGAAAAAAGTATCGAGCAATGTGCAAAATTATTTAAAATGGTATTACTTGTGGGGGCCCGCCAGGTAGGTAAGAGCTCGCTTTTTGCTCATTTATTCCCCCACATAAAAACATTTGTTTTTGACCCGGTGCAGGATAGGTGGAACGTGCGGAAAGAACCAGATCTTTTTTTAAAGGATTTTGGTAAACCGTTAATACTTGATGAAATCCAATTTGTTCCCGAGTTATTACCCTCGTTAAAACGTTTTGTTGACGAATCAGATACTAAGGGACAATATTTTTTAACGGGCTCCCAGCAATTATCTATTTTAAAAACAGTATCCGAAAGCTTGGCAGGAAGAGTAGCTATTATACCGGTTGGACCTATGACGCCTCACGAAATGTATGATGAATTTGATGTACAAGCCAATTGGTTTTTGAATTATTTAAAAAATCCGGAGACCTTTTTTTTAAAAGTAACCCGTATGGACAAAACACCTCGCCGTCCCGAAGTAATATGGCGGGGAGGTATGCCGGGAGTAATAGAATTGCCTAATGATGCATTGCCTGTATATTTTTCTTCGTATACGCAAACTTATATTGAACGTGATGTGCGGTTATTAGAAAATGTACAGGATCTTGCATCTTTTGGAAATTTTTTGGCATTGGTATCTGCGCTCACTGCGCAGGAGATTAATTATTCTCAACTCGGAAGAGAAGTTGGTATTTCGCCACAAACAGCGCAACGGTGGTTACAATTATTGGTGCATACCTATCAGTGGTTTGAGTTGAGACCATTCCCTATGAATACCATCAAGCGAGTTTCGATGAAGCCTAAGGGAATCATTGCTGATACGGGGCTTGCCTGTTATTTGCAGCGTATATCCTCGCCAGACGCAGTAGCAGTGAATCCATTACAAGGCGCTTTATTTGAATCCTATTGCTTTAATATGATTAAAGGCTTTTGTAACGCGTTGCCTCTGATGCCTTACTTTTACCATTGGCGCACGCTTGCCGGCGCTGAAGTTGATATTATTGTTGAATTTGATGGGGTATTGTATCCTATCGAAATTAAATCTACTACTACTATTAGCAAAAACGATGTACGCGGCATTGAAGCGTTTAGAGCAACCTATCCACAATTAAAAATAGCTCAGGGAATAGTTATATATGCAGGAGATGACTGTTATCGTGTAACAGAAAACATAGTTGCGGTGCCCTGGAATGCGCGTTAATCACCCGATCAAATCGCTGACAAATTGTTGTGCATCAAAAGGCTTTAATTGCTCCAGTTTTTCACCATACGAAACAAATGCAATAGGTACTTTGATAGCATCAGTAATAGCAAATACAATGCCACCCTTACCGGTACCATCATATTTAGTTAATACTATGCCATCCAGCGGCGTGCACTCATTAAACATAATTGCTTGTTCTAATGAATTTTGCCCTAACATCGCATCAATAGTAAGCAAAGTTGTCACCGGCTGCTCGGGTAATTGGCGGGCGATAGTGCGGCGCATTTTTTCGAGCTCTTTCATAAGATTCGCTTTTGTTTGTAAGCGCCCTGCAGTATCTATAATAAGAATGTCGTACGGCCGCTCATCCTGAGTAACGCCCGGCCGCCTGCCCTGAGCAACGTCGAAGGGTTTAAATTTTTGGCATCCTGCAAAAATTACCGCAGAAGGGTCTTGGTTGGGTGTTCCCATAAAAATATCTGCCCCTGCTTGATGTGCCCAGGCATGTAGTTGCTCCGGCGCCGCTGCTCTAAAGGTATCAGCAGCTACGAGTAATACACGTTTTTTTTGTTGCGCATAAAAATGAGCTAACTTGCCAGCAAACGTTGTTTTGCCACTACCATTAATGCCGACGCACAGGATAATTGAATGAGTAGTTTGGTAGGTATGCTTTTGTGCTTCTTGGAGTAATATGTGTTTTAGTGTTTCTTGGACTGTTGCCAGAGCTTCTTGTTTTTTAAGGTTTTCAAGAATTCTTTTGGTCGTAGAGACACCCATGTCTGCTTCTAATAAAATTTTTTCGAGATCCTGCAGGCTTTGTGCATCAATAGTTGTTTTACTAAAAAGAGCTGATAATTTGTTTTTTATAAAATTAAACATAGGTAACAATACTCGTAGCAATATAAGAAAATAAGACCTGTATACCGTTATAGTATACTTGCTATTTGTTTTTTTAAAAATAGTGCGCTATCGTCATAGGGTATAAAAACCATTTTACAAAAGGGTAGTACTATGATTAAAAAACAGGTAGTTTGTTTATTGCTTGCGCTTACTATTACCTCAGCGCATGCTTATGTAGATAAGCAGCAAGTACTTGATATTTTTAAAGCCACGGCGCAGGGTTTTGGTGCAGGCCTTCTAAGCGCTTGGGTGGTAGATGGAGCGCGGGCAAACGCCTTGCCCGATCTTACTCGTTTTAGATTATATGATACGTATGGGATTTGCCGAGATCAGCTTGCAGGGCAAATAAAAGTTGCAATTGGCTATGGAGCAGCAACTGCTTTTATAGGGCATAAAAATTGGGTAGCGCGTATGGTTGGCGTACTTCTTGGCACTCATGGTGCAGTAATAATAAAAAAGTAGATACATTAGCAAAGCCCTGTATCAATTACGGGGCTTTGTTTATTGAGCAGAGTGGAGAAAGTCTGCGCGTTGCAGAAAGAGCTTAAGACGTCGATAGTCATTACCGGTAAGCAGGGAAAATGTATCAAGCAATTGATGTTGTCGTTCTTTTGAGAGCAATTTATGGGTAACTTGTTCTTTAAATAGTGCTAATATAAGCTCATCACTATTAGGGAGAATAGCAGTTGCATTAAAAATCAGGTGTAAATACTGGTCATGAGCCAACAAAGTAGCCATGGCTACAGGTGATGCGGGGGATACAAAAGCATGAATTTTAGGCGGTTCTGGAGCCCATTGATAAGTTATGCTATCCCTTTCTTGGTGCCCAAGCACGAGGCACGAAAAAGTAGTAATAAGAAATTCAAATATCTGAGGCTGCTCTTTTTTTAATTCTTCTTCGGTTTTTTGGTATGCAAAGGGTTGGCGATGCCCGTCAAGTGTACCCGTTTTTACGTCGTAAACTACCCCAAAGAGGGTTTTGTCTCCCGATTGTACCGACATAATGCTTCCAAAGTGTGGCGGGTTGTCCCATTGCCATGTTTGGGCAGTAAAAGTTTGCAAGGAACTTTCGATTACTTCTGCGAAGGCCACGCTCGCGTGGTTTTGGTGTAGTTTTTGGTTCATGAAAGCTCTTTTTCGCTACTTTGTTTAAAGGGGATAGTGTTTTGCGCGCTAAGCGCATCTTCCCAATGATCAACAAAGCTTACCCGATGAATAAGACAGATTTTATGCATTTTTAAATGGTTGCGATGACTTACCGTGGCATAGCCCTTGTGTTGTGCCAATTGGTATTGGGGAAAATCGTGCTCAAATTCTTGCATAAGCCGATCACGAGTTACTTTTGCTATAATAGAGGCTGCTGCAATAGAGATAGATTTGCTTTCGCCAAACGGAAAACTATGAATGGGTCCCTGAAAGTTGTCGAGTGATAACTTAACAGCGTCTATAACGATAGCAGAAGGGATAATGGGAGTATTGGCCAGTAGTTGAGAAATGGCACGCTTCATGGCTATTTTTGTTGCCTGGTAAATGTTTTTTTGGTCAACGAGTCGATTATGCACAATACCAATGCCGTACGTACTATTTTTTATTACCCATTGAAAAGCCTTAATGCGCTCTTCGAGCGTCAAAATTTTAGAATCCTTTATTAACGGGCTTTTTTTGCCCTTATGAATCATGGTTGCAGCAGCGACAACTGGGCCCGCGAGGCATCCACGGCCTACTTCGTCTACGCCTATAATGAGGGTGCCTGCTTCCCAGGCTTGAAGTTCGTAAAAATTTTTCTTTATGTTTTCCATTTGACAAGTTTATTTAAATGAGTACAATTAGAAATAATGCAGTGCTTACTAGAATATCACAAATTTAATGAAAGGTAGAAGAGGTTAGATTATGTCATCAACAGCTTTACGCGTCAAAGAACTTTTAAGAGAAAAAGGCTGGACTACAAAAATTTTAGCTGAAAAAACAGGGATGTCAGAGAGTTATTTGACCCATATTAAAAACGGTACCCGTCGTTGGAACGAAGATTCGCTCCGTAAATTGGCAAACGCTTTCGAAATTACCCCTATCGATTTATTTGCGCAACGCAGACAACGTACTGACGATATTAGCAGTAATGTAAGTATGCCAGAAAAATCTGATGTTCAATTACAGGTTCAAATTGTTCCTGTAGTCGGTGATATTCCATCAAATCCATCACCATACAATAATCAGCTTATGCAAATTACGAGTGGCTGCAAAGACATGTTTGTACCTGTTTTAAACCAAACAGATACTTCTATGTTTGCGTTACAGCTTAATAATAACATGTTGGCTCCTACTTTTGAAAAAGGCGATACTCTTATCGTTTCTTCTGAAGTGTGGACACGCTCAGGTGATATTGCTGCTGTTGAATATGGCAACGATGTGCCCGTTAAAGGTATTATGAAGGTAACCTTTACGGACGAATTTGTTGTTCTTGAATCAGTAAACTACAAGCAATCACCGATAGCTTTAATTCGTGGCAAAGATCACTTCCGTATTATTGGTCGTGTAATCGAATGTCATAAAAGCTTTTACGAGTAAATAAACTCGAGATTATAAAATATACTGGTCTGGTAGAGTAAGTGAGCTTTATCAGACCAGTTTTGTTTTTAAAGGACACAATTATGTGGATAGTATTATTATCCTTGATATTTTGCGCATCAACTGTTCGATGTGCTGAATCTGACGTGATAAAAATAACAGAGACGTCGTATTTGGTTAAAGATCTTTTGCAAAACATCCACAAGCAAAACTAGCAACAGAGGCAGCAAAACCGTATCTTGATGTAGAAAGCGAGCAATCAAAAATAATTATAAAGCGCTTTGTTGATTACTGCAGAAAAGTTAACTAAACAATTCTTGTAATTTTTTTAAAACTTCTTTTGCTTTTGAATTTTCGATTGTACCTAATTTTTTTATTAATCGAGATTTATCTACTGTACGAATTTGGTCCAAAACTATTTGACCTAGCTTATCTAAAAATTGTATATGAACTCTTGTGGGATAGGTAGTCCCCTTTGTAGTCATGGGGGCAACTATAACCGTTTTTATATAGAGATTAAGGTCGTTGGGTGAAATAACAAGACATGGCCGAATTTTGTTAATTTCTGATCCTCGTGTGGGATCAAGGCTAACTAAAAAAACATCAAATTGTTGTACCTTTACCATCACCATTCCCATTCCTTTTTATCAAAATCAGATTCAATGATGTCAGAGTCCAATAATGCATCATCACCATGTGAAGCCATTTTTTTGAACTCCTCAGCCCAGCCTTTTCTTGGCGCATCACCGACATCGGGAGTAATAATAATAGCATTATCTTCTATGCTAATATTTACTGAATCTTGAATGTTACATTGTTTGAGGATTGATTGTGGAATGCGTATGCCTTGAGAATTCCCTATTTTTATAATGGGTAATTTCATAAAAAACTCCTATTCTATGGTAATTACATTGTAATAACTTTTTTCAAGAAAGTCAATAAAAATCTCAAGACAGGGCTTTGGCTATTTACTTAATTTAATATTGATTAATTCGTTTAAACTAATGTTTTTTTGATCTGCCTCATGTGCAAGATGTGCGTGAAGCTCAGGGTTCATGCGCAGTTGTAATTTTCCTGAAAAAGCTTTTTCAGGTTTTTCGTTACGTTCTTTGCACCATTCAAGGTAATCATCAATTGAATCCTTGAAGGCTTGTTCTAATTCCTTTACGCTGCTTCCTTGAAATGTAATGACGTCTTTTAATCCAATAACATTTCCATGGAATATTTTTGCTTCGTTGTCAAAATCTACTTCGCCTATATAGCCTTTATATTTCATCATAATCTATTCCTGCATTTATCAAAAATTTACGCACAGACACCAACGCCCCCTTCTCGGTTTCTCTTTGAGGGTGAGGTCTGTGAAAAACAGCCGAACGTCTGAGGGCGTAGGCAGTTTGAAAATCTGCTGAAGTGTTTTTTTATGCTTTGTATTCATCAGTATTCTTTTTTTTAAGGTAAGGCTAGACCCTTCTGTTTAAATGGTACTATAAAGTGGTACCATTAATCAAGGCTTTTATGTCTTTAAACCTAAAAATAGCATTCCCGGTAGCTATTTTTTTGAAAAGAGATATACTAAATAAAGCTAAATACCCACCATGGTGGTCGGGTATAGTGTTAATAACACTTCCACTTAGTAAGGGGTTTTTTATGTTTCGTTACGAAGTTTTAATGCTGACAGTACCAGAAATTACTGCAGATGAAACTACTGCGCTCGAATCTCAATTCGAAGCGATTGTTAAGGAACACCGCGCTACTGTGCTTTCGTTCGAACGATGGGGCAAGTACCGTTTGGCGTATCCGGTAAATAAAAATGATTACGGTGTATACTTCTTGGCTCGCTTTGAGGCGGGTGTCCAAGATTACCGTGCACTTGTTGATGCAATACGTGTCTTTCTAATGGTTAAAAACGAAGAACTTGTTATGCGTCATATGATTGCTCGTCTTGATGAAAATGCGTCGCTGGCATATCAGCGTCCAGAGTCTTTAGAAGAAGTTCCTGCGCGTGATTCTGATACATTCTTCAAAGAAAATAAGATGACTGGTTTTATGGGTAAACAAGGTGCTCATCGTGCATCAGAAGATGCTGATAAGCAAGATATCGACGAATCTTTGTAAACACGTAAGGTAAAACAATGGCAAAAAAAGTTAAATTAAAAGTAAGTGCACGGTTATTACGTAAAAAAACGCGTCGTGGGTCCTTTTCTGGTTCAAAACACTGCCGTTTTTGTGCAAATGATGCAAACCTTGCATCATTAAATTATAAGAATGCCTATATGTTGCGTGGGTTTTTAACAGAACGGGGTAAAATTTTAGCATCACGCGTTTCTGGTAACTGCGCTTTACATCAACGTGCTATTACTAACGAGATTAAGAAGTCTCGCGTTATGGCGTTGTTGCCATATACTGCTTCGTATTAATTTTTTCTTTGAGAGCACTCGATACGCTCGGGTGAGTTGATTTTGCGGCGACCCTTCGAAGCGATAGCGTAGTAGGGTCGCTGTATTTTTTAAGATAGGTAAATTCGTTATGGAATCAAAAAAACAATCACAGGTGCGTAATATTGCTATTATTGCACACGTTGACCATGGTAAAACAACCCTGGTAGATAAATTATTACGCCAATCCGGTACTGTTTCGGCTGAGGCAGGTGATCGGGTTATGGACTCTAATGATATTGAGCGTGAGCGCGGTATTACCATTTTGGCAAAAAACACGGGCATCCAGTACGGTGATTATTCTATTAATATCGTTGATACCCCAGGACACAGTGATTTTGGGGGTGAAGTAGAACGCACCTTGCAAATGGTTGAGGGCTTCTTGTTGCTTGTTGATGCGGCAGAAGGGGTGTTGCCTGGTACTCGTTTTGTATTATACAAAGCGTTACAGTTAAATTTAAAGCCTATTGTATTAATTAATAAAATTGATCGCCAAGATGCTGATATCGAGCGCACCGAAGGTCTTATACATGATCTATTCTTAGACCTTGCGCATAATGAATCGCAATTAGAATTCACGTTATTATATGGCTCATCAAAACTTGGTTTTGTCACGACCGACCCAAAAGTTGCGAGTGATTCTATGAAACCGCTTTTTGATGCGATTATTAATGATATCCCTGCACCCGTTGAAAAAGCGAATGGCTTACAATTATTAACCACGAGCTTAGATCACTCTGACTTCCTGGGGCAAATTGCAATCGGTCGTATCTTTAGTGGTAAACTTACCGTTGGCCAGCAATTTATTTGCTGTAAAGACGACAAAGTCAGTAAACCTATGAAAATTACTAAAATTTATAAATTTAATGGTTTAAATCGAGTAGAGGCGCAAGAAGCTGCATTTGGTGACATCGTTGCAGTCACCGGATTTACCGAACCTGCTGAAATTGGTACCACATTGTGTGATGTAGGCAATCCACTGCCACATCCGTATGTAAAAATTGATGAACCAACATTGTCGATGTACGTGTCAGTAAACGATTCGCCGTTTAATGGACAAGATGGTAAGTTACTGACTTCGCGTCAAATTAAAGATCGTTTAGAAAAAGAATTAAAAACAAACGTAGCATTACGCGTTGAACCAACCGAATCATCTGATGTGTTTAAAGTATCGGGTCGGGGTCAATTGCATCTTGGTATTCTTATTGAGAATATGCGCCGTGAGGGTTTTGAAGTGCAGCTTTCTGCTCCTGAAGTTATTTACAAAATGATCGATGGCGTAAAATGTGAGCCAATAGAATATCTTTCTGTTGATATTCAAAGCGAGCACCAAGGGGTTGTTATGGAAGCATTAGGCAAGAAAAAAGCTGAAATGAAAAACATGACACACTTTGATAATGGTCGCGTTAAAATTGAATTTGAAGTACCATCACGGGGATTACTTGGTTTTAGAAGCCAATTTTTAACTGATACCCGCGGAACTGGTATTGCTACATTTAGTTTTGAAGGATATCAGCCCTATAAAGGTGATATTCAAATGCGTACTAAAGGTGCATTGGTTTCTATGGAACGTGGCCCTGCGACAAATTTTGCATTAAATACATTGCAAGAACGCGGTACATTATTTATTAGGCCAACAGAACAAGTATACGAAGGCATGATTATTGGTGAAAATAGCCGCGAAGGTGATATGGACGTTAATCCCTGTAAGCTGAAAAAGCTTACCAACATGCGCGCATCGGGTTCTGATGATTTAGTTAAAATTGAACCGCCACGCAAAATGGAACTCGAAACATGTATGGAATGGATTATGCCAGACGAATTAATTGAAGTAACTCCAATTAATATTCGCTTGCGCAAGAAAATTTTACGTGCAGCTCTTCGTAAGTAAAATGATTAAATATACACTGATAGTTTCTTACGATGGCACAGCTTACTGTGGCTGGCAGCAGCAAGAAAAAGAAGTGACGGTGGCAGGAGTTATCTGCTCACGTTTTAAAAAAGTGTTTGGCCGCGATTGTTCGATTATCGCGGCCTCTCGTACTGATGCAGGAGTACACGCATTGGGGCAAGTTGCCCGTATTACCACTGATTTAGTTATAGATCCATCATTATTATGTCGTGTATTAAATGGGGCATTGCCTCCCGATATCCATGTGCGTTCTGCGCAATTACGCGGTGATGATTTTCATCCGTTGTATCACGTAGAATATAAAATGTATTACTACCATATTTTCACCAAGCGCCCGTTACCGCAGTGGGCACGTTATGGGTATTATTGCTCGCGTAAACTTGATCTTAAAAAATTTGAAGAAGCGCTCCAGATATTTGTAGGCACGCATGATTTTAGATCATTTGCAACGGGTGAGTTAACCCGCTCAACAATAAAAACGATAGCAAGTATTACTCTTACTTTTGATAGACGCATGCACGCGTATCGCGTTACTTTTAAAGGTGCTGGTTTTTTACGCCATATGATCCGGCGCATTGTTGGCGCAGCGTTGCATGTTTCCTGTGCAGACCATCTTCCCATAGAGTCGTTACAAAAAGCCTTGTTAGAAAAAAATCCATCACAACAATTGCCAACAGCACCAGCACACGGGTTGTTATTACGTAAGGTTGTGTATAAAAATTCTTGATTTTAACGGCAATTTAATGGCATAATAATGGCAGGAAATCAGGGGTAAAATTTGTTTAAACCAAATTATATAATAACGCCCGCTATAGCCGCAGATTTAATGAAAATAGAGGCATTAAAGGCTGAAATTTCATTGGAAAGCGCTCACCTTTTTTAAAAAACATGAGTATATTACCACAAAGGATTTAGAAGCGTTATTTGGTATTAAATCCCGTACTGCACGGGCACTTGCTTTAAAGTGGGTGCAAAATGGGTTCTTGGTTATTGCTGAAAAATCAAAAAAAACCCGTTCATATAGATTGAATCAAACCTTATAACTTTGGTATACTAAGAGAGTGGGTGCTTGTTTTTGTATAGGTTAACATTGATGAAAAATAAAATTATAAAAATAATAGCCAGCATAATAATTCTTGCTGGGCTTGTTGGGGGCTTTTTAGCGTATCAATCTACTCATGCTAATGGCTTTAAAGAATATAGCGAATTACGCGATAAACAATTTTTACATAAACTTTTTGATGATAATTTATACTGGCTTTATGCGGGTGAACCGGGCGGCTTTTCGCTTGATGAATTATTAAGAACCCGTAAGCTAACTCATGGACCAGCAACGTATGATGTAGCCATGAAACTGTATGTTGTAGACGATAAACCGGTAGGCTTTGTAGCTTATTATATGAAAACTTTTGTGAAAGGCATCCTGCTCTTTTTAGTAGTTGATAAAGAGCAACGAGGGCACAAATATGGCGAAAAATTGCTCCAATATGCGTGTGATCAGATGTTTAAAAAAGGTGCGCAGGTAATACAATTATTAACGCGTACTAATAATAGTTCTGCCTTAAGCTTATATAAACGTTTTGGGTTTAAGGAATTCCACGAAGAAGACGGCTTTGTACAGCTTGAGTTGGTAAAGTAAAATATTATTCGTGTATAGTCAGTTGGTCACTATCAAGCTGCTGATAATACATATCAAGCATTTCTGCAAAAAGTATAATCTGTGTTTCTGATAGTTTGTGCTTATTATCTTGTAATAAAAAATAAGCATCCTCAAGAGCATTTTGCACATCTTGTTTAGAAGCAATAGTCTGCCCTTTCTGGATAAGCTTTACACTATTTTTTAAAAATACTGATTGGTAATTCGGATCGAGAAAAGAATTTTGCTGGTAATAACATATACGATCAAACTCACGTTAAAATGGTAGCTGAAATAAAGAATATTTACTTTATTAGCGCTACTTTTGTACACTTAATATAAGAAATAAATAGTAATAAAAGGAGATTCTATGAAAAAAAGTCTTATAGTAATCGCATTTTTAATACCACCGTTACTGTGTGCTGACGGTGATCAAAGCTGGTATTTTAGTAGTTACTTACATACCTGTGACAATTGTACCGTCGAAAACGATGTACTACGCTGCAACTGTTCTATAAGAGATACTAATATACAACGGCCAACGGCCCTGTATCGCATGTCGCAGTGTCCACTAGACATTAGCAATTGCAATGGTAAGCTTACCTGCGGGCGCTGTCAGTAATAGTGTGATAATAAAATAAAAAAGGGCTCCGCAGAGAGCCCTTTTTTTTATGCAGTATTATTTACCGTGACATTTCTTGAACTTTTTACCAGATCCGCAAGGACAATCGTCATTGCGGCCTACATGATCGCGTGCTTTTTGTGGAGCACCGCTTGGTACTTGGTCTATGGCAGCTTCGATATTATGAATTTGTAACTGATCCAGCTCATGCTCACGTTTTTGTTCAATCGCCTGTGCATCAAATTGCTCAAAGTTAATATGGAAAATATGGTGTACAATTTCGAGACGAATTGAACGCATCATATCTTCAAACATTGCAAATGCTTCTCGTTTATACTCGATAAGCGGGTTCTTTTGTCCCCAACCACGTAAATCGATGCCCTCTTTGAGATGGTTAAGGTTAAGCATATGCTGCTTCCATGCTTGGTCGATAGACTCGAGCATCAACCATTTTTGTGCCTGTTGCGCACTTTCTGACTGGTGTTTTTCAACAAGTGCCGTGTATCGCTCAATAAGGAATTGGATTAAGCCTGTGGTTAATGCTTCTTGCGTTACTTGCGCCGTAACACCCTGCACGTCAAAATCTTTAACGGGCATATTAGTCATATGTGCAATGGCATGTATAATGCGGTCGCGAGTTTCTTTATCAACAGACCGTGATGGGCTGTTTAAGCCTACAATAATTTCCACACTTTGTGCGATAAGGTCTTTTATAATGCCAATAATTTCTTCTTCGCCTTCAAGCACCGAACGTCTAAAGCTATAAATAACGATACGTTGTTGATTTAAAACATCGTCATACTCAATAAGATGCTTACGAATTTCAAAGTTATATTTTTCAACGCGTTCCTGAGAACTTTCGATAGTTTTCGAAATAAAGCGAGATTCGATAACTTCATCAGCAGTCATACCCACGCGCTCCATATTCTTTTTAATACTATCGCCTGCAAAGCGACGAATTAAATCATCTTCCAACGAAATATAAAAACGAGACTCACCAGGATCACCTTGACGACCAGCTCGTCCCCGTAACTGGTTATCAATACGACGACTTTCATGTCGCTCAGTACCCAAAATATACAAACCACCCGCTTCTACCGATTCAGGCGTTAATTTAATATCGGTGCCACGACCCGCCATGTTTGTTGCAATAGTAACGCGTCCAGGTTCACCTGCATGCGCTACAATGTCTGCTTCGCGCGCGTGTTGTTTTGCGTTTAAAACATCATGCGGAATACCATGTGCTTGTAAAATTGCACTAATATGCTCAGATGTTTCAATAGCTACCGTACCAATAAGTACTGGCTGTTTGCTTTTAAAGCGATTTTGGACATCTTGTGCAATAGCGTCGTATTTTGCTTTTTTGGTAAGAAAAATAAGATCTTGTTTATCAAGCCGTATCATCGGCTGATTAGTTGGAATAGTAACAACATCGAGCTTATAAATTTTATGAAACTCTTCAGCTTCAGTTGATGCGGTACCAGTCATACCCGCAAGTTTAGTGTATAGTCTAAAATAGTTTTGTAAGGTAATAGATGCGAGTGTTTGGCTTTCGCGCTCAACAGGAACTGCTTCTTTAGCCTCTAATGCTTGATGCAACCCGTCACTATAGCGACGTCCTGCCAAAATACGGCCGGTGAACTCATCAACAATAAGGACTTCGTCATCGCGCACAATATAATCAACATCTCTTTTAAACAACGCGTGCGCTTTGAGTGCCTGATTACAATGGTGTAATAACTTAATATTTTCGATAGCATACATGTTTTGTATATTAAATGCGGCTTCGAGTTTATCGTTACCCATTTCTGTAAACTGAGCAGTGCGCGCTTTTTCATCAATTTCATAATCAACGTCTTTTTTAAAGTGACGAATCACTTTATCTACATCACCATACAATTTACTACTTTCATCAGTAGCACCCGAAATAATAAGTGGTGTACGCGCTTCGTCAATTAAAATAGAATCAACTTCGTCAACGATAGCGTACGATAATTCGCGCTGTACGTAATCACTTAGCCGAAATTTCATGTTATCGCGCAAGTAATCAAAACCAAGTTCATTATTGGTAACATAAATAATATCACACGCATAGGCTGCTTTACGCTCGTGGTCATTCAACGAGTTTTGTATCACGCCAACCGTAAGGCCGAGTGCCTCATAGACAGGTTTCATCCATTCCGCATCACGTCGTGCAAGATAATCGTTTACCGTTACTAGATGGGCTCCCTTCCCTGTAAGAGCATTAAGGTACAAGGGTAATGTTGCCGTAAGTGTTTTACCTTCACCGGTTTTCATCTCAGCAATTTTACCTTGATGCAACACAATGCCACCAATAAGCTGCACATCATAATGACGTTGTTTGAGTGTTCTAAATGCTGCCTCGCGTACGACTGCAAATGCTTCGGGCAACAAAGCGTCAAGTTTTTTTCCGTGTGCTAATTGTTCTTTAAATTCAGTTGTTTTTGCGCGTAATGCCTCATCGCTAAGCTCTTTAATGCGGGGTTCGTACGCATTAATTTCGGCCACAATGGGTTGCAACCTGCGCAATTGTCGTGCATTATTGGTGCCGATAATTTTTGCTAAAATTTTGGCTATCATTCTATTCCTTACGCGCCTAAAATCATATATATATTTTTATCTTAAAGTACAGTATAACAAAAAGCCGCGCGTGCGTCACCGGTTTTGCCGAAAGAATAAAAAAACCATTAATTACTCAGGATAAGTTAGATATGCAATAGTCATTTGACGTTGTGCCTGTGCGCCGTCGCGCCGGTGAGAACAAAACTGTATATTGCAGATGGTACAGCGGTTATATTCTTGATTAATATTTTGTGCAGGTACTCCTGCGTGCATCAGCACTGCTTTATTGTACGCACTTACATCAAAAAAGAGTTTTTGATCTCGTGTTATAAGACCTACAGGGTTTGGAGTAAAGTACGTTAAAAAATCGGGCTGTATTTCGTAGCAGCAGCTCCTCGCTGCAGGGCCAAAAAAAACAAGAATATCTGCAAGCGAACATGCATATAATTGCTGTAAGTCAGTAAGTGCTTTGTGGGTAATACCCGCGGCGCTGCCGCGCCAACCTGCATGGATCACTGCGAGTACGTGCTTAATGGAGTCATATAAAATAATAGGCAGGCAATCTGCCGTTGCGACACCTAGTGATATAGATGAGTGTGGTGTAATTATATAATCCCCTTCAAGAGAATAGGGAGTGTATTGTTGTGCGATTTCTGGGGTAATATGATAACCTACTGCGCTATGTGTTTGGGCTAGAGTAATAAATTGCTTATTTTTTAAAAAACTAAATTGTGGTTGATTGCACAGAGCTGCTTGAGTGGGCAGTGAATAAAATTGTTTTGGAGCAAAGCCTGTTTGTTGTGTGCCGAAATGTATAGTAAGAGTATTGGAAGTATAAGTAACCATAGAGGTGAGTATAACCCACCTCTATGGCTTTTGACTAGTTATTATTCTTCGCCATAATTATTTAAATAGCTTGATGCATGAGCTGCAGCAGCGTTGCTTTTGTTAGCAATTGCTCGTCCTGCAGCTTCTGCATGCATAGTTGCTACTGCAACAGCTTTTTGCGTCGCCTGTCCCAGACGTGATTTGTGTAATGCTTCAGTTGCATCGCTGATATGTTCATCAGCTGCGCGACCTGCTGCGCCTAAACGTGAATCATTTAATTTTTGGCCATATCTGTCTACTGTTGCGTTAATTTTTTCTGCGCCACTTTTGCCCAAATCATCAAATTTTTGGCTTAATTCGCTTGCTTTTCTATTAATTGCTTGTTGAGCTGCGCTTAATTTAGTAGCAACAGCTTGTTTTGCCGCAATAGCTTTTTCCGCAGCAGATATGGTCAAACCAGAGGATGAATTTAACTTATTGTTTTTACAGAAAGTTCTGATTTCTGCAGGAATATCTTTGTTATCGCAAGAACAATTAAAATCACCAATACTTCTTTTATGTTCATAGGTTAACGGTTCTGTTTCGCCTACCGGCACTCGTTTGCTGTCGGTAATTGTACACAATACCGCAAACGCTTGCTGGCTTATTACCAGTAACATACTTGCAAAAAGTAATCGCATCTTCATAAAATCTCCTTTTTTATTTTTATATATATTCTATTAGGAATTTTATCACAAAATAAAAACGAGAATCAATAGTTTAAGATAGGAAAATAATCTAAGGGGGAGGGGATCTCCCTCTCCCCTCGTCTTGTTAATTCTTTTGTTGTGCGCGTTTTTCTTGGATTTTACGTAATAATGTGGGGATTTCTAAGTCTGATTGCGCGGTGTTTACCGGAATTTCTTTAACGCTTGGTTTGTATGCTGATGTTTGTACGGGAGCTGCGGTAAGTGCAGGCGCTGCCACGACAGATTCGGGAGCAGCAGGTTCAGCTATTACCACTTTTGCTTTGGGTGCAACTTCCTCGTATTTTTCGTATATTTTTTCTGCAAAGGGAGAGCTTACCGTTGCTGGTTCTGTAATTATTTCGGTTTTTGGTTGAGCAAATCCTGTTGCAATAACCGTGACCGCAATTTCATCCGCATATGTTTCATCAATTACCGATCCTACAATAATGGTCGCTTCTTCGTGTGCTTGATCATAAATCACTGCAGCAGCTGCGCTTAATTCGTGAAGTCCTAAATTAGCATTGCTGGTAATATTAATAAGGACACTGCGAGCGCCTTCGATGTTCACGTTTTCTAATAATGGAGAGGCAATCGCTTGTTTTGCAGCCTTTTGCGCGCGGTCTGCACCCGCTGCCTTACCAGTCCCCATAAGGGCAAATCCTTGGTTTTTCATAATTGCTTTTACATCAGCAAAATCAACATTAATATGTCCCGGCTTAACAATAATATCTGCAATGCTCCGCACTGATTGATTAATAACGGTGTTAACCATATCAAATGCGCTCATGAGTGATACTGAGTTATCAGTAAGAGTAAGTAATTTCTGATTTGGAATGACCAGTAACGTGTCAATTTCTTTTTGTAAAGCATGTAATGCTTGTTCTGCAACAAATGCTCTTTTTTTACCTTCAAAGTCAAATGGCTTGGTAACGATAGTCACCGTCAGTACGCCTTGAGTTTTAAGCGCTTTGGCAATTACCGGTAGTGCACCCGACCCAGTTCCCCCGCCAAGTCCTGCAGTGAGGAAAACGATATCTGCTTGTTCAACAGCCTTAAGAACTAGTTCTAAATCTTCTTCAGCCGCTTTTTTACCAAGATCAGGATTTGCTCCCGCACCCAGCCCCTTTGTTGACTTGGTGCCTATTTGTATCTTAATAGGTGCATGAGATTTTTTTAATGCTTGAGCATCGGTATTAACTGTAATAAACTCAACAGTATCATATCCTGATTTGAGCATGCTATTAACCGTATTGCATCCTGCTCCACCAACACCAATTACGGTAATGCGCGCATTGGTGTTACTGAGTGTTGCATTATCAATTTCGAATTCTATCATACACATTCTCCTTTTTTTTCAATATGAATCTTTTGCACTGTCATAAGCTGTCTTATTTTTACTTAAAAATTACCGGTGATTACAAGAAAAATATAGCCGTTTGCAAAGATATAGCTTTTGGTGGGCATATTTATGTATTCTTGAGAAATAAACGAAGGGGGATTTTATGAAACGATTTATTATTATTATTGCGGTAACGTCGCTATTAGGCGCAGTACGCAAACCAATAAATTTAGCAATAGCAAAGAATGACGTAGAGCGGTACTATGAGTCCTGTGAATACGCAAAAGAAGTTAAAATCGTTGTTCAACAAGCATTAAAATATTTTAAAACCCATCACTTTGAGCGTGGTGCAGTTGTTATATTTGATATCGATGATACTCTGTTGTCAGATTATTGCGAAATGAAGCAATTATCTTTTGGTTTTGTACCAAAATTAAATCATGAATGGATTTTAAAAGCAGTAGCGGATGAAGTACCGCATATTAAGGTGTTATATGATTATTGCATTACTGCTGGCTATGATATCGTTCTTATAAGTGGGCGTAACGAAACTGAACGCGAAGCAACTATTAAAAACTTAACAAATCACGGCTTTACCGGGTTTAAACAGTTAATTTTGCGCAATTCAGCTGAAAAAAACCTAACGGCACTGGCCTATAAATCAGCCCATCGCAAAGAGCTGGTAGCAAGCGGCGCGCATATTGTTGGATGTATCGGCGATCAATTAAGTGATTTGCGCGGTGGGAATACGGGTTATCAGGTGAAAATACCCAATTATATGTATATTATTGAGTAATAAGCGGGGACTAGCTTGTAAAAAAGTCACATGAATGGGTTGTAGGCGGGGTTGGGGAATCCGTAGCCACTAAATTGCAAATAAGCTGCAAATCAGGGCTATCTGTTTTTGATTTTGCTCTACATGCTGAAGAGGACATATAGCCACCACTTACGTGGCATGATTTATTATAATTATGCATACGGAGTGTGCCACCCGTTTCGTAATGCGTGCAAATACAATGGTGATACAGCGTTTGAGGGCGTTTAGTAAGATTGTGTACGGCAGCCCGCGCAGCAATTTCTTGCGCAGCATTTGCCTTCACGGTATTCATGTCATTTGTAAGGGTTGTTATTTTTGCCGTCATAGCGTCCATTTCTTCCACCGTTGCCGCCCCTGTTGCCTTCATGGTATCAAGGTCTTTTTGTATAGCAACAATATGGGCATTTAACGTATTTATTGCGTTATTATCCACGGCCTGTATAAGAGAAAGGAAGCCGAATACGAAAAAAATATACTTTTTCATGATAATCCCTCTTTGATTTTTATTTCAATTATTAGTATAAATTTAAATAATGGTTAAATTCAATGGTTTTTTAAAATTAACAAGGCCTTACTTTTGAGAGACAGTTTTGGTATAATTGATAATAAAATTAGCTACATTAATAAGTAATGGAGATTGCAATGAAGAGATTAGGGATATTTTTTTTACTGATTATAGGTACGGTAGAAAGTTTTTGGAGACGCACAGAGTTTCAAGTTCCTGTTCGCACTGAGGTAGATGCCTCTATGTATACAAAAGGTATCTATGAACCTATTAATACATTGCCACGAATCATATTTTTGATTCGTGCAGCGGTTGAGCACCAACTTAGTTTAAAGCCTCACTTACAAGACTCATTAGATGAGAACCTCTTAGATGTCTATTGGGATATCTTCAAGCATTTATCGTGGCGTGCATATCATTCTTTTGTGGCAATTGCGCTAGACCACTTTATTGCTCAATATGTACAGAGTGGGAGTGTGCCTCTAGAAGCAATGCGTGACCAGGAGCAAATTAGGCAGGAACTGCTGGCAAACGATGGATATTGGTATAATCGAATTATTCAGGCTGACCAAGAGGACAAAAAGAAAGATCAGCGGAAGAGATAGAGATATAACTGAATTTTTTTAGTTATATCTTGTATGCTTTGGAGCTTTTAAAAGAAATCAAAAACCCACGACTTCATACGCCAGAATACTTGTTTAATCAGCGGTCCGTCAATATGCTCCATTGCAGATCTATTTTTCTTAAGCGAATGCACGAGAAGGCCATACCCTGTTGCATACATAGGATTATCAAGCGATTCCTTAAATGTTGCCGGAATGCGTGGATGCCCTACGCGCACTGGGATTCCTAAAATATTTTCAGCAAGCTCGGGCATACCCAGAAGCAATGAACCACCACCAGTTAACACCAGCCCTGCGGTAACATATGGTTCTAAGTGATAGCGGGTAATTTCTTCTTTTATGAGGGTAAAGAGTTCTTGTGCACGTGATTCTATTACTTCCACTAATTCGTGGCGCCAAATCCTTTGTTGGTCGGTGCCATGTACCATATCAATTGAAAATTGATCGTTTTTCATTAACAAGGGGCTATACGCCAATCCCTGTTCTTTTTTAATACGTTCGGCATCGTTTTTTGTGGTCCGTAAGCACACGGCAATATCGTTGGTAAATAAATTACCAGCAATCATAAAAATGCGCGTATGTCGTATACTCCCGTGTTGATAAATAGCAAAATCAGAGGTACCACCACCAATATCGAGCATGCCCACGCCCAATTCTTGTTCATCGTGACTGAGTACCGCATCAGCAGATGCGAGTGGTTCGAGAATAATATCGCGTGCTTTAACGCCTGCCATTTCGCAACACCGGATAAGGTTTTGCACCGACGCAACAGAGCCGGTGATAATATGCACTTGCGCTTCCATGCGCACTGCGTACATGCCTATGGGGTCCTTAACACGATGTGTATTATCTAACGTAAAAAATTGCGGTAAAACGTGTAGTATTTGTTGCCCTTCGGGTAACGCTATAGCTTTTGCAGCGGTAATAACGTGTGCAATATCGAGCTTGCGCACTTCTCCGTGTTTAATAGCAACCATACCTTCGGAATTTAAAGAATGTATATGGCTGCCTGAAATACCAATAGCTGCAGATTCAACAGTAACACCAGCCATTAACTCTGCTTCGCGTACTGCTGCGCGTATTGATTCTACTGCTGGTGCAATATCAACAACAACACCACGAGCAAGGCCATTTGAAGGGGCTTTACCAATACCGATAATTTCGCAATTACCATTACCCATATTGCGGGCAATTAACACACAAATCTTTGTAGTTCCAATATCAATCGCGGTAATCAATGAATCATTCAGAGGCGATTTCATGATGCGCCCTCCTTTTTATAGCTCAGTATAATCTGGTTTTTAAAACGAATATCAGCAAAAACGGACATTTTTTTGGTTTTTTTCTGTGATGCTTTTTCTTGAGCAATAGTTGTTAGCAGCTGCATTGTTTTTTCGGTAAACTCCGTTGCGTAATGTGCAATAATAGTAATATTCGGCAGCTCAGGTAATTCTAGGGTGATATAGGTTTTGTTACACCACGTGATGTGTGCGTCATACAGAATTTCTTGAGGCATTGTTTTTAAAAAGGTAAACAAATCTGCGTTAAATGCTTCAATTTCTAAGGTAGTAAGATCAGCATTAATTATGGTTAAGGTTTTAAGAAGCTCGGTATTAAAAAAATAAGCAGGTAAAATAAAACCGTCTCGCGTTAACACATGCTGCGTATTTATCATAAGCCATGGCTTATGACCATGTATGGTAACATGCATCGTTTTATAGCGATTAATATGCGCGTGTATCGTTTGTACGGCTGGTATTTCGTCCAATGCTTCATCAATATACCGTGGTAGACCCCCCAGAGTGCGGGGTAATGGATGCGCTTCAAGTGCTTTTTGCACCAGTGGCGCAAGAAACCAGTCACACGAAATAGTACGATGTGTAGGTACTAGGACAAAGCGAAGGAGTACGCATGGTAGTGCGATTGTTACAATAGTAATACATGACACTCGTAGAGCGTTCATACCCCTAACCCCTTTAAAAAACTAAGTCCCTGTATATGGATATAGCTTTTTCGAGCGATTGAAGTCAACACTTTTTAAGATATTTAAATACTTTTGATTTGCTGAGCAACAGTAAAGAGCACAATTCCTGCAGCAACCGACGCATTGTACGAGATATCAGGCGTACGCTGAGGAATCATAATTCTAGTGCCAGCATTAAGAATTTCAGGAGAAACGCCGATCGCCTCATTGCCAATAACTACGCAAATAGGCGTAGTATAGTGTACAGAATTAATATCCTGGCCTCCGAGCGCGGTAAGAATAAGAGTATACCCCAGTTTTTTAAGTTCAAGAGCCGCAGCAGCTGCAGAAGGTGCTTCATATATATCGATATGCTCAGCAAGCCCCGCAGACGCCTTAAGCGTAGACGCATTGATAGGCGCCCCCTTTTTTTTGCAAATAACAATACCATTAACACCCGTGCAATAGGCAGTACGAATAATCGCCCCCAAATTACGAGTGTCTTGCACACCATCGATCATGACTAAAAAGGGGTGCTTAACAGAGTCAAAAGATTTTTTACGATACTGAAATGGTGATGCCCAGCCAACGACCGACTGATGATCGTCGGTATTTGCCATTTTGGTAAGCGCTTCACGAGAAATATAATTAACAATACAGCGCTTAGGGAGTAACTTTTCTATGTGAGACCAGGATTTTGGGAATGGTTTTGTAGTATAAATAGCATCTAAAGAACGTTTTTTTGCTTTTAAAAGTTCAACAATAGGATGTATGCCAAAAACGACTTCTTGTTCTCTCTGATTTGTTTTTTTACTCATAGCCCTGTACACTCAAAAATTATACTATTTACCTATAGTATTTAGTATAACAGAAATTATACATTTCGCCAGAATAAAGGGCTTTTTATAGTGGCAAAGGAAATTTTTAAACGTATTGCTTTAGTAGGAGCGCTTTCAGGGATACTAGGACTCTTTTTAATAGTAGCTGATGATTGGCGTGCAGCCTTAGATCCCGTACAATATTTTGAGCGGCAACTAGGCAAAACAGAACCCGTTTTACAAGCGCTTTTTTCTCCTGACGATAGTATTAAGGATTATCAAATAGATTTAATAGAACATGAGCAAGAATCCCTTGATATTGCTATTTTCTCGTTTACTGATCCAGATACTGCACAAGCAGTATTAGACGCGTATAAGCGCGGTGTTAAAGTGCGCATAGTCTGTGATCGCGGCTCGAGTGTTGGTGAATTTAGCAAAATTTTATTATTGCGTAGAGCGGGCATCCCTATTTATGTATGTCCCACAACACTTGATGAAAATAAAGTAGACGATAAAGCGATGTTTGGGGCGCTTATGCATAATAAGTTTATTATTTTTGGCAAAACAGTAGGTGACAAGCGTCTGTTGTGGACCGGCTCATTTAACTTTACCCGTACTGCGAATGCGCGCAACCAAGAAAATGTTATAATTTTGAGTGATGCTACTATTATTGAACGGTATGCGCAACAATTTGAAAAGCTGTTTACTCGTTCCGAACAATTGTAAGCGATATATATTATTATATAAAACGCGTGAGTAATGCATTGTTTGTTTACTCTGCAGAAGACGCTGTATAGGGAGAGATTTTAATAATTTAATAATTCTCTGTTCGGCTTCTTTTGGATTATAGTATAGTGCTGGTGTATTTGGTGCTGTGCTACAATAAAATAGGGGGGATAGGTGAGAGCATATTATTATATTTTATGGTCCTATCAGTTTTCGTTGTTTGCGACAAACGTCTTAAATCCCATCTATGCGTTTTTTGTGAAAAAGGTGGGAGGTGGGATGCTCGAAACATCAACTAGTTTAGCCACCTTCTCTATTGTTGCTGGTATTCTTACTATTCTCATTTCTAAGGCAGAGTGGGGACATACGTATAAACGGGAGTGTTTACTTTTGGGATGGTTTATCTGGTTGCTGGGGCTTGTAACATATATATTTGTAAATTCGGTGGGCATGCTTTTTCTTGCGCAAGTACTTGGCGGTATCGGCACCGCATTATCGAGCCCTGCGTTTGATGCAGAGTTTTCTGAAAGCACTGCAGCAAACCTTCTTGGTGGGTGGGGCGAGCTCGAAGGACTTAGTAGCATTATTACCGGGCTAGCTACAATTATTGGCTGCTGCGTTGTAGTCACCGTAGGATTTAACGCAATGCTCTATGTAATGATCAGTGTTGGGATATTATCATTTGGTTGTTTAGCATATTACTTTTATGCAAAGAAAACAGCGTAATTATGGTTTTCCAACGAGAGCGTGTATGCTTTTCCAAGAAAGCACCTGTCCTTTAGATCTGCGCTGATTTTGATCGCCACCATATATAAGCACAGGATCTTCTTGAGAATTTGTTTGTTGTTTAAACCATGTAATAGTATCAAAAAAATCAGATTGTATGGTTTCAGAAGCTTTTATCTCCACGGCAATGATGCTGTTTTTTAATTCTATAATAAGATCAATCTCTTTGTGATTACTATCTCTAAAAAAAGTTAAGGTTGGCTTTGGTGCGCTGATGTTATAATTTTTTATAACATCAACGATAATCATATTTTCAAACAATTGACCATATAGATTTCTGTTTCTAGTAAGCGTTTCTTCATCTATTCCAATTAATGCGGCCGCAAGCCCCGCATCGTAAAAATAGAGCTTAGGCGATTTAGTAACTCTTTTGCCTAAATTGTCATGGTAAGACGGGAGCAAGAATAATACAAAGCTTGTTTCTAATAAAGAAAGCCAGCTTTTAACCGTGGCTACAGTAACTCCACAATCGTTGGCTAAGTTAGTAAAATTAAGTGTTGTACCAAGGCTTAATGCACAGAGTTGCATAAACTTTTTAAAGAGCAAAATATTATCAATATTACGTATGGTGCGTATATCGCGCTCTATATACGTTGAAATATAATTTTCATAATACTCATAGGCATTAAGATTATTTTGATATACCCGAGGATAAAATCCTTTTATGATTTGTTGAGCAGGAGAATCTTGTGTTAATCGAGCTTGTTCTAATTCGTGTATAGATAAAGGTAAAAGAGTATAAAAATACACACGCCCTGCTAACGATTCACTTATTTTTTCGTGCAGCAAAAAATTTTGAGATCCCGATAATATAAAATATCCTGCCTGAGGATGCTTGTCAGCCTCTACTTTTATTTGTGAAAATAATGCGGGCGCATACTGGGCTTCATCGATAATTATCCCCCGTTCGTTTTTATAAGTATTTAAAAAACCTTTAGGGTCTTCTTGCGCAAAACCCAATAAATTTGCATCCTGCATATCCAGATATATATGGTCTTTAAATAATTTTTGCGCAAGAGTGCTTTTACCAGATTGTCGTGGTCCGATGATCGCTATTACCGGTATTTGGGCTGCGCCTACAAGGATAGAATTTTCTAAATCTCTTTTAATATACATTAGTTTCTCCTAGAATTTATGTATATTATATCATATAGTATATGATTTTCATAGAGGTTATTATCTGATTTTCATAAGAAACAGAGAAAAATCTGCAGGGTAATCGGCGTTAAACGAATATGATATACCGTCAAACGTAAAGGCAATTGATTCTGCATGGAGCGCATGACGATCGATGAGTGGAGAAAGTTTGCCGTACGTGGCGTCCCCAACTAAGGGGTGGCCGATGGCTGCGCAGTGTACGCGTATTTGGTGCGTGCGCCCAGTAACGGGTTTAAGCTCTAAGAGTGCATAGTTTTTAAATTGCTCAAGAAGCGTATAATACGTAAGAGCATCTCTGCCGGTGCCATACAAATGCGACATGCGTGTTGGCTGAGTACGATCTCTATCGATGGGATAATCAATGTGGCCGCTTTTGGGCGGGTGCCCCTCGACAATAGCATGATACGTCTTTTGTATTTTGCGATCTTTAAACAAGGTGCCAAACTGGCTCAGTGAATATGCAGTACGCGGTATAATCATAATACCCGATGTATCTTTATCGAGCCTATGCACAATCCCCGCGCGTCCTGCAGGTCCAACGGTAGCGATATCAGGATACGTATTCACCAACCAATCTACCAGTGTTATATCCATGCTGCGCTCGCACGGCGCATGGACTACGAGGCCTGCTGGCTTATTAATAATAAGAAACTGTTCATGCTCAAAGATAACCTGGACACCAAGGTTTGCAACATTTTTTAAATCTTTTTGCGTTGCGGGATTTTCGGGGAAATATACCGCAACAGTATCGCCTGTTTTTAATTCTTGATGATGTTTTTTAACAGGGGTGCCATTGAGAGTAATATGTGATGATTCTATAAGTCGTTGGAAAAAGCTGCGAGAGTACCCGGGGATGAGCAGTGGCAAAACAATATCTATGCGAAAGCCATTATATTCGGGGCTTATAGTAAGGTTAATGGTAGTTTTTGGTGCTATATACATAATAATTAAGCCTACGAGTTAATGCAAAAAACGTCAAACAGGGAAATCTTTTTCATTTCTCTGTTTTCCCTTGTCAATCTGAATAGAATGCAGTAAACTATTTGGTAAGCGATTTTTAGTGTGGAGGCCCCCATGGCAATTCAAAGACTTTTTGACCAGATTAACGAAGCAATGCCTGATGTTATTGCGCGTAACACCGAGCTAGGAATTGATTTATGGGAAGAGCTTATTAAATTACACCCTGCTGATATTGCCCAATTTTTATCAAGTATTAAGCGGTACGATGCACAACAATTATTTAATACATTCCCTGATCCCATTAAACTTGAAGTATTCGAAGAAATAACTGACTCGCTTAAGCTGTATTGCTTATCATCACTTGATGATAAGGCGCGAGGTCACTTGCTCAGTTATTTACCGGTTGATGAACTTACTGATTTTCTTGATGATTTGCCCGATGAGGATCTTAAACAATATTTAAAAGTATTGCATAAAAGTGATCGTGACCAAGTATTATCGCTGTTGCAGTTTAATCCTGAATCTGCGGGCGGTATTATGGATACCAACGTGCTAACACTCCTACAGGATTTTACCGTTGGAAAAAGTATTCAAATTTTGCAACGCATTCAGCCTGATAAAGAGTTGCATCATCAAATTTTTATTACGAACCAAGACAACGAGCTTAAAGGACATATTAATATAGAAGATTTGGTACTTAAAAGTCCCGATACGCGCATTGCGTCTATTATGAAGCCTAATGAGCTTATTGTGCATGCTGATGAGGATAGAGAAGATGTGGTCCAAAAAATGATGCACTACCATTTGACCACCGTGCCTGTTGTAAGCAAAGAAAATATCTTTTTAGGTGTTATTCCTAGCGATACGCTTGCTGAAGTCATCGAAGAAGAAGCATCTGAAGATATTTACCGTATGTCTGCGCTTGCCCCTATTAAACATACCTATTTTGAAACGCCCTTTTTTAAATTATTGTACCAACGATGCTCAATTTTGCTTATATTGCTTGTTTTGCAAACCTTTTCCACTATCATTATTCAAATGTACGAAGTTATGCTCGCCGGTTTTTTTATGCGCTTTATAACCATGCTCACTTCTACGGGAGGCAATTCGGGCAGTCAGACATCCGCGCTTGCTATTCAAGGTATGGCGTCAGGAGAAATTAATGCTGCCAACGTTAAGCGATTTATTCGGCGTGAGTTTTTTATGGCGCTTCTTATAGCAATAATCTTAGGAGTATTTTCACTCGCTCGTATTTTTTTTACCCATGGATTTACTCTTGATGGAATAGCCGTCAGTCTTTCGCTTGCAGCAATTGTGCTTGTTTCTATTATGCTTGGTAGTACTATGCCGTTGCTCTTAAAAAAATTAAATATGGACCCAGCACACTCAGCAGGGCCAGTATTGGCAACTCTTATGGATGTTATTGGTCTTCTATTGTATTGCTTTATTTGTCAGCTACTTTTGCAGTAGAATAAAAGATAAAAAATTTCTTGAAGGGTTTGTCGTATGAATTACTTAAAAATAATTGTTTGTAGCGTATTATTAATGAGTTGTACCGCAGAAGCTCGTAAAAAATCAGTGTGTTACAGCATCAATAAAAACTTAAAAAAACAATGTCCTTATAAAACAATATTGCAAAATTCACTATGGGTAGTGCCTCCTCAAACATTACTTTCATATCATTATTCAGGAAGTACCTATACCGCAGAATCTGATCAAACCGTATGGGTTATTAACGTGTATAAGCATGGATATTTCTTTGGGCAAGCATATACTCTTATTAATAATACCACGCGGTCGCTAAGAAATATGATAGGCACTATAACTCCGTGCGGGAGTGTGTACATAACTTTTTATTCCACTGATGGCGAATCGTCTTCTAACGATTTAGTTACTGGATTGGGAAAAATGATATGCTCCTATGGAAATCCCTTGTTTATTATGCAAATGAATAGTGCACAAGGGGGCGCTGATGGGCTCAGTCATTGGTCGTATATGACTAAGGTGTATCCAAACGATTGTTGGTATCAAAAATTACCCGGCGTTGGCATCAGCGTGCCTGACTTTATTAATCAATTTAATAGTTAAAGAGGACCTTTTTTAAAGCTTTTAAAGAATATTATAGTATTTCTCCTTGACAAAAGGGCCTATGAAATATATATTTTTACATATCTTTGACTTTAAACGAGCCGCTAGCTCAGTCGGTAGAGCAACAGACTTTTAATCTGTGGGTCGTTGGTTCGAATCCAACGCGGCTCACCATACTTCGCTTATCCACGCCTTCTGGGCTTGGCAAGCTCCGTATGGCAGGCCAGTTTACTTGGTCTTTTTCTTTGTAATATACGTCCCTATCGTCTAGCCTGGTCTAGGACATCGCCCTTTCACGGCGGAAACAGGGGTTCGAATCCCCTTAGGGACGCCATAGTTGATCATCAGAACATTTTATGATCAAATCAAATGGCGTTTGCAGCGTATAATCGAGCTTTTCGTCAGTTATCACTACGTTCGATAGTATAAGCTTGATAAGTTGCCGTTTTTCCTCAACTTCAGAACTTATAAATAAATCATAGGCCCTGGTAGATAGATCTAGAAGGTATTTTGTGGTGATATAATAGTTATCATCTGCCTCTTGGAGCTGGTCTAAGCGGATGGCAATATCGGTGGCTTTTTCTTTCAGCGATTTGTAAAATTTGTCATATTCGCTCTCAGTAATACTCCCCTTGAGTTTATCAAGGTATAAATTCTCAAGCATATTGCTGAGGGTTCTTTGTTCTTTTTTAAGCTCAGCCCGTTGCTGTTGCTGAAATTCAACAGTATCGTGTTGCATAGTGTTAAGGGCTTCAACAAGCTCCTTGAGTATATCTGCGGGCAATTGCATACGTTTAAACACTTCACCAAGCTGGCGGGTAATTTCTTCTTCGCGTAGCCATTTTGCGTCATGCTTGCCACGATATTGGGTGCAATGGTAGTATACGTGCCCTTTATGCTTTTCTGGGGTAATTGCTAAATCGCAGCGATCGCAACGAAGTAAGCCACGATAGATATAGGGCTTGCCTGCATATTTTGCGGGTTTCTTATTAAAGCTTGTTTTGATTTCCTGTACTTTTTCAAAGAGCGCTTGTGCAATTAATGGCGGATATTTATGGGGATATTGCTTACCTTTAATAACCATAATCCCATAATAAAAATGATTATTGAATATTTTATCAAGATGACTTGCTGTCCATACTACACCATAATCATCTTTGATTTTGTTGCATAAGAGCGCCAATGAATAGGCGCCGGTTGCATATAATTCAAATGCTTTTTGCGCGATTTTAGAAGCGTATTCATCAACAACGATATCTGTTTTATCGCCGGGTAATTTTATATTTTTATAGCCATAGGGTGCTTTGGCAATCCATTCGCCATTGCGTAATTTTTGTTCTTGTGCTCGTTTTACATTATCACTAATGGCGTCTGAATAATATTTAGCAAGGCCTAAGCTGATACTGAATTGGAATTTTTCTGACGCTGAAATGCGACTATTAATAATTTGGCCATCAGAAACAAAATGCAATTCTACACCATCAACTAATGCTTTTTCATACAGTGTTGAAATACGTTTATCAAAGATGTTGCGTGAAAGCCTATCCACTTTATCACAACACACAGCAACTTTTTCAGTTTGCGCAAGGATAAAATCAATGATGGCATCAAAGCTATCCCGTTGCATTTTATAAGCACTTTCATCAAAACTAAAATTTTTGATTATCGTAAAGCCCTTATTCTGACAATATTTTTCAAGCCGCTGTACTTGTGCTGGCAAAGATAAACCCGCTTCTTTTTGCTCTTCTGTGCTGACGCGTGCAATGATAATCGCTTTCATGCAATGTCCCTCGATGATACATATGATGTAAATTTTTAACTGTGTTATTGTAGCATGAAAAATGATAATGCTTGAGCCAAAAAATTAGAACCTTTAAAGATGTGGGCAGCTACTCGGTTTTTCTGAAATAAATTTTTGTAGCTGATGTAGTATTATAGGAGCATTTTCTTCTGGCTGAAAGGTTGTCGGATCAATAGATTCCCATCTGTGAAAATGAAAATGGGAGACAAGACGATCTTTGAATTGGTCAGCATTAGCCAGTGCTACAAGAAGTTTTTGTTCCGTATCGTTGATTATGATGCGGTTAGAGTTTAATGAGAACCTCAAAGGAATGGGGCTAAATAAGCTATGCTGCAAGTAAATTAAGCTTGGTTTTTTGGGGTAATCGCTAAAAAAATCAAGAAATGATATTAATCCTTCGCCGAAATGGGCCACTTCAATGATTATAAACTCTGTGTCTGTAGCAGATAGAGCTTCTTTTGAAAGACCAATCTTATCGAGGTAATGCCGATAGTGGTGTCCAAGCCTTATATATTCTGGCAATACCCAACGATCAATTTTGAACTCGCCGCCAGATGCGGTAAAATAAGAACCACTAAAGGCAACATTTAAATACCTACGATCAGATCTGTTTTGTTTAGCGTCGATTAATTTTATCATTTCTAATAGATACGCAGGCGATTGCCCAAGGCCTACCAACACTTGCTTTTTACCAGAAGCCATACGATCAATACCGGTGGACACTTTATTTGCTAATTGCTCTAACAAACAGAGATTATAATGATTCATCAGGGCATGTTCAGAGATATGTACTTTCTGCATCCCGTGAACAAGGCGTGCATTTACACTCATCAGCAGACACATGAATATGATAGATATGATACCTGATTGTATAAATTTCATAATAACCCTTATTTATTAATTTTAACTTCTATATTAGTATATTAGCAAAAAAAACCCTTAAATATCAATACTTTTTGGCATTACTGGTTTAAATTTTTCTAAAGACTCTTTAATGGCCTTAAAAGGTAAATCTTGGGTTGGCAATTCCATCAATTGCATGTCCTTTGTAAAGCGAGTCCAGCCTTGTTTATCGCTCTTGGTAAAAATATTCTGCAGTTCTCTCAGTGTTGCAACTTCTAGTGCTTTTTTTATACCAAATAACAAGAGCGCTTGTTTTGGTTTAATATCTGGATTGTTAAATGCTAAATCTGCAAGAAATTCTTTATCATCAACATGCTTAAAATTAAGGATGGGCGCACGCTTACTTTCAATTTCATCAAGATAGTGCAGCAACACTTTCTTTGCAATTGCGGGCTTAAATAGTTTCTTAAACGTAAGATCTGCTTTGATATTGAGCTTGTAAAAAAGCTGTTTCATCTTTGCACGTTTATTCAAGCGTACTTCCATGCGCAAGAATTCTAGATTTTTGCGTGATTTAAATTTTTTAAGCAAATGCAATTGAATGTCATTATCTTTTTCAAGAGCACGTTTATTACTTTGTTTCGCTTGTTCAAGATCCCGTATTTTATCGTAAAATACTACTTCATATGAATTACAATGCCAACGATAACTATGGCCCTCATTGCGATAATCTGTTTGATTAACATCAAGAGATGCGTGTGTCTGGGCCTCTTTAATCTTTTGAATATAATGATAGGGTGTTGAGCCGTCGGTAAGTGGAATATTCTTGGCATAATGTATTGCTGAAACGGGAGCATGCGCTAACGTTGTAACATCGATAACGACGCCCATGGTTGCTAAGATCGCGGCGAGCCTTTCTGTTACTTGTTTAAAATCTTTGTATTGTAATTCATAAAAATTATTTCCATAAACGAGCTTGGGTAGCGACAGTTCAATGCGTAACAGTGGTTCATATTTGCCGCGCAGATTTATGACATTTGCAAGCGTAAGGCGCGGTTTATAGTTCCCGTTTATGAGATCTTTTTTGGTAGGGTTTTGTTTTGACTGTATGTTGCTGTAATTCTTATGATGTGGGGCATTAATCCACTGCGCAGAAGGTTTAAATGCATCAGGATCGTTGATATGAAACAGGTCTTTTGTGAGTGTTAAAACTATGGTGTCTATCATGCTGAGTATCCCCTAGTGTCATTCTGAACTGGTTTCAGAATCTAAGAATACTGTAAATACACAAAAAAAATAGACCTACTATTACATAAGTCTATTCTGGGATACGGTGCTTTTTTTGCTTTGCGCGTTCTTGTCCCTACTCGTCGGTCTACGACTAGGAATAGGACATATACTTGCGCAAGTCGGTTACGTGCATCTATAGGCAACAACACTTTTGGTGGCCCATGCACGCGCACAGCAGCTTTTTTAAGTGCCATATTACCTCACGATTAATGAGTATATTCGAAAATAATTATTGGAGAAATGGTGAAACGGCTCAGTTAACTGAATGAGCCATCAATATAAAGATTGGCATTCAGTCAAGCAGAGGATCGTTGTAATAAAAATTAATTTATCTGCTTTCATGATATTCCTTAAGAAGTTTGAATACTTCGATTATGAGAGATCATTCTATAGAGTTTGTTGATAATTGTAAAGAGTGTGTAATTTTAGCGTCTTTTGTCGTGCTGCGTAAGCCCTAAAGATGTTGTAACTCCATTACGTTCAAGAAGCACATCATATCCAAGCCCTTGCAGAACTTTAAAAAAGCTTTTCGTGTTAAAGCTTTTTTTAGTGCCTGACCGCATATCTTGAACAATAGTTGGTGATACGCCAACGAGCTTTGCTAATTTTCTTACTGAAATATCATCTTCTTCCATAGCAGCGAGAATCATTTCAGAGATCAAAAAATCACGATATCCTTCTTCGTATGCTTTGCGTTGTGCTGGAGTTTTTGATTCCATGAATTTTTCAAAAGTGGATTTAATTTTTGTATCTTTTAATTTACTCATAGTAAGTCCCTTCTTTATAACGTTTTGCATAATCATCTTTTGCTTTTAAAGCGCGTTCTTTTTCACGCGGCGGCAATTTTTGTGTTTTCTTTTGAAAAGCGTTAGTAACAATAATTCTTGAACCCTCAAAGAAAAAACATAAAAATCTGTCAGGCACTGGCTTAAATGCAAAGATATGGTCACCCTCATAGTTGAATTTTTCTTTATTAGTGATGGAACCTGTATCACCCATTCGTTGAAATAGGTGAAATAGTTTTTCTTTCTGCGGCTCTGTTAGATCATTGTAATATTCAAGAGCGTTGCTCTTTCCTAGTGGTGAGAAATACCATTCAATAGTAAACTCTTCACCTTCATAGGCTATAAATTCTTTATTTTTCATTCTTACTACCCTTGTGTAGTTTTTATCAGTGTACCATAAATCTAGTACAATCGCCAGACTTTCTTTTAAGTGAATTTTATTTCTATGCCAAATGACGAAAATAATGTCTGGATCGTGCTTAATCGTATAGTAATATTTAATGTGCGGTTTCTGAGTGTATCAATCAGGTGACGCCAGTCTTCGCTTGTCTACGCTTTCTGGCTTGACACGCCACGTATGGCATTTCATTTTTATCAAATTAAGGACACTATGAAAAAACTGCTGTTTTTATCAATAGTTGCAGGTTTGCTACACGTTAGCATAAACTTTGCAAATGCCATACTAGCAAATATCGAACGTTTCAATAACATATCCACTCCACGACTAATAACAGCGGCTCAAAATGGCGCATTGAGTGAGCTAGAAAATGCTTTGACCGATCCAAAAGTCAATGTTAATGAAATAGACAAAGAAGGCCTAACCGCATTAGTATATGCGAGCAGAAATGGTCATAAAAAGGCGGTGATGCTCCTTTTGAATAAGGGTGCAGAACCTCATTTCGAAGCAACGGGTACTACTGCTTTAAGAGAGGCTGTTAAAGCAGATCATAAAGAAATTATACAGCTATTAATTGATAAAGATAGTATTAATGCTCGCCGTAGTAGGGGTTATGCTCTGATAGAAGCTGCCAAAAAAGGTGATAAATATATGGTAGAGTTGCTCCTTGGTAAGGATGTAGATGTCAACGTTGCAGGTGCAGCTAATAGTGAAGACCCGTATGGCCCTGAGTGCTGCACTACGGCTTTGATGCAAGCGTCTATTTACAGGCATAAAGATATAGTTAATCTACTGCTTAATAAAGGAGCCAATCCTAACTTTAATGGAGGGTCAGCAGGCATGACTCCTTTAATGGCAGCTGCTAACAAAGGCCATGAAGATATTGTTAAGTTGCTTTTGGATAATGGCGCTGATCGAAATATGAGAAATGTATGGCATTCTACCGCTTTGGATCTTGCCAAAAAAAATGGCTACAAAGCGATTGTTGCGCTTATTGAGGCAGCAATGCTCGTGTAGTCAATGCACGTAACCCATACGACCATGATAGACTATTAAGTTTTTTTGCTATAAATCTTGTCTAATTTTTCGATAGTTTTATCGCTTAATACTGATTTTTTGCGCGTGTTTACTGGGTTAGTGCGTGTACTTGCATACGTGTCATTTACCTTAATAAGCAACCAATTTTTTTCCTGAAATTTTATAAGAGTATACGCACCTTTTAATTTTTTACCGTGCAATATAACGGTAATATGCCCTTTTTTGAATGCGTCCTGTATAGGAATGGGTTTTTCGTTTTTTGTGCTTATATTTTCGTAAGTACCGGTATCCCATACAATCACTGTCCCGGCGCCATACCCCTCGGGGATTATTCCTTCAAATGTTGCGTAATCTAATGGGTGATCTTCTGTCAGAGCAGCAAGCCGTTTTTCGTGCGGATTGGTAGAAGGTCCTTTGGGAACTGCCCAGGATTTTAATACACCATCCATTTCAAGGCGCAAATCATAATGCATATGAGAGGCATGGTGTTGTTGAATGACAAAGATATTTTCTTTGTCGCTTTTATTTACGCGGGGTTTTGGTTCGGGAGTTTTTTTAAAGTTACGCTTTTGAGTATACTCCGTTAATTTTTTACGTGCCATAAAAATGCCTTACATTGGTAAAGTTATCTAACATATAGAGACAGTGTGAGCCTAATAGGAGCTTTTTTACAAGCAAAAGGTTGCTTTAATCGGCTATTACTCTTTATAGTTAATTAATACCAAAGGAGATATATATGGTTACATTCAAGGAGTTATCAGTATTTTTCTTTTTTACGATTAATGCACTGGGTCCTATTGATATTGTATATACTTGGGTAGATGGGAGTGACCCCCTATGGCTTGCCCGTAAAGAACAGTATCTTGCCTTGGAGCTTTCTAAAAAAAATATATCAGACGAATATACCCAAGAATTACAACAAGAATATAGAAAATGTCTTAATTTAAAGGCTCTTACCGTTGATTCAGCGACTCATAATCGGTTTGCAGACCACGATGAATTACGGTATTCGTTACGATCTGTTTACCTGAATGCGCCCTTTGTTAATCATATTTATATTGTGACTATGAATCAAATTCCCGGATGGTTTAAACCGCATCCTAAAGTTACCTTTGTTAATCATGCTGATATTTTCCCTAATTCTGCAGACTTACCTACCTTTAACTCGCATGCAATAGAAAGTAACTTGCATAGAATCCCGGGGCTTTCGGAGTATTTTTTATATTTTAATGATGACGTATTTTTGGGAAACTTAGTAATTCCCGAAGATTTTTTTACTTTAGCAGGAAAACCTTTGGTATTCTTCGAAAGAGGGATGACGGTCTCGCCATCCGCAACAGTAAATGCGACAGGTTTTCGTAAAGCATGGGTTAATACTAATAAATATCTTGATGCACACTACAAAAAAGAAAAACGACATCGTATATGTCATGCACCTTTTGCGTTGCGTAAGTCATATATAGAATTTTCCGAGGCCGAATTTGGTTTTATTTTTACCAACAATTCAGCGCATAGATTTAGATCAGCGGAAGATTACAATGTTACGAATGGGTTAGTACAATATCATTGGTTATATCATAATAAAATAGAACCATTGTGGAATTATCCAAGAAATATTGTTGAACTGGGTACGGATGCAATGCTGTCTAAAACTACCCAAGCGCTTGAGAAATTGTACCAAGATTTGGTACCGTTCTTTTGTCTTGAAGATGGTATGACCGAAAATAGCACAGAGACACGTATCGCTTTGCATGAATTTTTTGAAAAATACTATCCAGTTCCTGCACCGTGGGAAAAATAGTAGCTATTATAAAAAAGAGTATAGTAAGCTAGAAAGATAGTAAGCTAGAAAGGTATCGATTAATTGTATGTACTAAGGAGGCATTATGTTACAGCTTGTTATCGCGTTTTTATTGATAGCGCTTATTGCAGGTTTTTTTGGTTTTTATAATGTAGAGCATACCGCTGTTGATATTGCAAAAATTATTTTCTTTATATTTATCGTATTATTTGTTCTTGGATTACTTGGTATCTACGTTTTATAAAAACTGTATTTTAATGGTATTCTTGCGTAATATACTTAAAAATATTTTTTAAGGAATAACGATGCAAGATATTGTAAAAACAGTGCGCATGCACCGGATGCGTGTTGAAGATTTACCCGGTGACGAAAAAGCATTATTAGAAAGAGCATTATTAGTACGCAATAATGCTCAAGCTCCTTACTCCCAGTACCATGTCGGTGCTGCGGTCTTAAGTGCCAAAGAGACAATCCATGTAGGGTGCAATGTGGAGCGATGCACCTATACTCAAACAACGCATGCTGAACAAGGGGCCATTGATGCGATGGTAGCGACTCTCGGGCCAACAAAGATAGAAAAAATTGCCATTGTGGGCGCAGCACGTGATGTGCAGGTTTCGCTTCTTAATACCACTGAGGTGTTAGAAAATAAAGTATGTGGCCATTGCTTGCAAATAATTTGGGAAAATAGTTACCAAGATACACAAGTAAAATTATTATTACTTGAAGCACACGGCATTGCGCTTTACATGACTATTGGCGATGTATTCCCTTTTTGTTTTGGGCCAGGTAACTTGGGAATATCTGTATGTTGATACGGATTGTTGCACGGGTATCAGAATTTTCAAAATAGAAAGGAATTGATTATGAGTGGAATGCGGCACATGGTTTTGAGTTATATGGTATTAATTATGGTATCGGTGCACGCATTGCATAAAACGAGCAGAGACTCCATACAAGCATTATATACCCACGCCTTGGAAGGCAAAGCAGTACATCGGCAATTGGAGCTCTATACGCGTGCTATACAACGACATTTGAAGAATAATGAAATACAGAAAGAGAACCATTTAGAACAATTTCTTTTGGCAGCTGCCTATGGTACGGTTGAGAGTATCCAATCTTTTATAGATGCCGGATTTAGTATACAGGCGTGCAATAAAAATCAACGTACGCCATTAATGATGGCTGCCTTTTGCGGTAATGTAGATGTAGTACAGTTTTTATTACATAAAGGCGCTTCACCAAGTGCGATGGATGCAAACGGTAATGCCGTTTTATGGTATGCAAAAAAAGTACCGAATCTTATCGACGAAGGGTCACTTACCGATGCCGTTCTGTGCGCTCCCCTATTTATGCTTGCTACCTCGCGCTATACAAAAGAAGATCCCTATGATAAATGTATTGCGTTAATTACTGCAGCATTAGAAAAGCAAGCAGCAGCTAATTTTACCGCACGCGATTATAGAGAGCCGGTTGAAATCAATAATTTAAAAGGAGAATAAATGGCAATTCCTTGGGATAGTATTAAATATTTTCTAACGGGATTCTTAATTGTCTTGCTGCCTGTATATCGGCGGTATTATGGTACGCAAAACTTTCTCTGGCTTTCGGATATTGGTTTATTTCTGACTATTATTGCGTTGTGGTTGCAATCAACACTTATTATGAGTATTGCTGCGGTAGGGTTATTGGCCGTAGAGTTATTTTGGAATGTCGATTTTTTTGCGCACTTACTGTTTAAAAAAAAGATCAGTGGATTATCAGATTATATGTTTGATAGTAAGTATCCGTTATCGTTACGTATCTTGTCATTATTCCATATTGTTATACCCTCGCTCTGGATGGTGTACTTTATGCATCATCAGTATGATAAGCATGCAATATGCTACTTTGTGCCGTTGTATTGGGTAATTATTACGATGACCTATTGGTTTACTGACCCTAAAGAAAACATAAATTGGGTATTTGTGTATAAAAAACGCTGGTGGCCATTATTGTTAGCAGTAGGATTTCCCTTATTAATAGTATTGCCTACTCATGTGCTACTACGAGTTTTCGCATGAAGCTAGAGGCATACGTATCGCATCTGCACAGCTTCTTTTGCTCGGTATAGCATAAATCCTAAACCTCCGTGGTCTTCGTACATCTCGAGCTCTTTTTCGAATGCTGCAAGCGTTGCAGACCAGGATTGTAGGGTGTGTTTATCGCGCGTAATTGGTGCACGCCGTAAAATAAATTCTAATTCTGCTCGTAGTGTGTGTGCACGTATAGGATGGATAGGTTCTAATGATGGAACTTCAGGAATTGCGGGAGCAGCTTCAGCTATTTGAGGTTGATCATCAATGGGCTGTGATGCCTCTATGGTACCTGCTCTACGCGCAGCGTGTTCTTGGCGCGCTGCTTCTTCGTACGCTAATTCTTGCTCAACGCGTGTTTGTATATCATCGATAAGTTGTTGAATTTTGAAAGCAGAGGTATGAATGGTATCTAATTTTGAATAAAAAGGCAGTTCTTTGGTGTGGCGCATAATAACGTTAAATAAACCATACGCTTTGAGCGCTTGTTCTATTCGTGTTGCTGCTGATATCGTGGTGTTATTAAGAATCTGCGATAAAAGATTTTCTGTTTCTACTAAAAAGGCGTGAATTTGCGGAATTAATGTATGTTGGCGAATATCACTTTTTGCAAAACGATACATTAATGGTTGATACAGCGTTTCTTGTAAAGTAAGAGTAGCTTTTTTTGGTGGTATGGTGTGTATGTACGCCGAGAATAGTACAATGACGGCTGTTAGTAAATTTTTCATGATACTTTCACTGTGTTATTATTGCTTATAATTATTACAATTATAAGTATATAAAAATTATTTAAAAAATAACAAGGATATTTGCATAAAAATAGTGGCTATATATTATGCAATAGGAAATTTTCTTGATATTTAATGCGATTTTGCTTAAAACTTAAATGAGTTAATCACTATCACAAGAAAAATATAAAATAAAAAGGTTATGATATGATGCACAAAACCTCCGTTGATATTCCAGAGTCCACACGTAAACAAGTTATAGAAATGTTAAGCAAAGCGCTTGCTGGTGCCGCTGATTTGCAGAGTCAAGTTAAGCAAGCACATTGGAATGTAAAAGGTCCCACATTTTATTCGTTGCATTTGCTGTTTGACGAGATTGCCGAAGAATTGACAGAAGCAGTTGATGATATTGCAGAACGTATTACGGCGATTGGGGGAACTGCGTTAGGTACGGTGCGTATTGCTGCGCATCATTCTCCCTTGCCTGAGTATCCAAGTACTATTTTTAAGGGGCAGGACCATGTGGTAGCGTTGGCAAAGCATATTGGGCTGTATGCAAATATCATACGAGGTATGATCGACCCTGCATTAGATGCAGGCGATGCTGCCTCATCCGATCTTTTTGTTGAGCTTACGCGATTACTTGATAAGCGTTTGTGGTTTATAGAAGCGCACCTTCAAGGCTAAATAACCTCTCATAAATAAGGGGAGCTCTGTATTAAGCTCCCCTTATTTATTTTTGAAAAAGGAATTACTTTTTCTTGCGCAACATTGGCAAGCCCGTACGTTCATTTTCCATAACTTCATACCCTGCAGGTAAGGCATCTAATGAATTTGCTGCAGCTTCGCCGGCAAAATAATAGATTTTTTGTTTACGGCCACCCGCAAGTTCAACTTCTTTAGTATGGAGGTAATACATCTTACCGCTTTTTTTAGATTTAACGCTATACGCCATCAGGTGACTCCTTGTAAATATAATAAATTACTCTTATAACCTTGCATAATAGCATGAAACTACTATAGGTTCTTCTGAAAAATCTACACATTGTTTATTTTTTTGTAAAATAAGAATAGAAAAATAGGCATATTTGGCGCATAATATTCCTTTTTTTAATGATTTTGTTTGTTATTTTTGCTGTAATATAGCACCGTTCATCTAAAATCAGTTACACTATAAGAGGTGTAACAATATACAAATATTAATTATTAAAAGGTATTTTTATGGTAAAAAAATTAGCATTATATGCGGCATTGATACTATTTGGTGGCGCCGTGGTTACCGTACAGGCAGAACAAGTTCAATTATGCAGCCAGGGTGATTGTGATAGTTGCACGGGTAATAATAAACGCTAGCTTTTTCTTGCATGTTTTTTTATAAATATACTATTGATATAAAAAACAGTACTAAAAAGGAAAAAATATGAAGTTATTAAGCTATGCATTCGGGACTGTTGTATGTGTATCCTTATTAGTAGAAGCTGCGCATACGGCTTCTACCCATGTAAAATTACAAGAACTGCATGAACGAAAAAAAGAGCTTGATACACAACTTACTGATTTAGTACATGAGCGAAATACGTTAAAAAAGAAATTTGACGCGTATGATGCGCAGCGCAAGCAACTTGATGTTGATAAAGAGGGACTTTTAAAACAACTGGGTTGCCATACAGCGGAGCATGGCGCTAAAAATGAAACATTACATGCACGCATGGCATCACTCATAAAAAAACAAGAAGAATTACATGCAGAGTGGGATGCGTATGATAAAGAAAGAGAAGCTTTACATACATCACATATGAATCATTACTATACAATGTGCCGCCAAATCGAAGATGATAGACAATAATTATTACTATAAGGATAGGATGAAGAACGCAAGAAAAATATCATTTTCAGAAGTGTTACGTAAGAGTGCTGCGCTGAGTATTGATAATATAGGCCTATTTGTACGTGTAGCATTAGTAGCGTGTCTCTTTGGTGCGATTTTATTACTTATACCGGTATTTTTTGTGGGCATTGGGGGCATTAAAGGGTTGCTATCACATTCTATGGGGGATGCTGCTGGCGCACTGCGTCCGCTATTGCCATCCGCTAGAACTATACTATTTGGGCTATTATATGGATTGTTGGTGTGGATAATCGTTACGATATGCTGGACAGGATTAATTCGTATAGCTTTTGATCTTGTAGATAAAGGCACGAGTACGGTACGCCATATGTATGTGGGGGATAGAAAGTTATTGTCGTGCATTAGTGCGTCATGTATCTTATTACCCGCAATACTCTTGGGTTTTTTGTGTTTAATTATACCCGGTGTGTATATAATACTTATACCCGGTGTGTATATAATACTATCGTGTATGTTTTATAGTGCCGTAATTATTGACCGCAATGTAACGCCTATCCAATCGATTAAGGAAAGTTTTTATCTTACCAAAGGCTATCGCATGCAGTTATTTTGGTGGCTACTTATTTGTATTATATTAAATAAAGTAGTGGGTGTAATTGCACTACCACTGGCATTAATAGGGAATATTGTTATTTATCGCCAACTACAAGAATTAAAAGCTATGCATTAATAATCGTTAATGATGATTAGCGCTTATGATTATCGGAATTATTTTTTGATTTTGGAATAGGCTTTATTGTTTTATCTTTAAAAAATAAAGAAAGCGTTGTATTCATAATATTTTTAATAGTAGTTCGATGCCAATAGGCAAATTGTTTTATTTTTTCTAAATACTTTTCTTTAATAATGAATGTTGCTCGTGTCCAGCCGCTAGATAATCCCTTTTTGGTGCTGGTGATTTTTTTTTATTAGATGGCATGCGAGAACTCCTTTCTTGCTGCTCAGGCTACCTACTATTTGTTTATATGTCGATAGTATTTATGGATTTTTGGATAAATATGCGTAGTTGCTATTTAAAATCTTAATATTGGTACGTATTGTCATTCAGTGTTAATGGATCAATAACAGAAAAAGTATTTAAAAGCTCCGTCGGCTGATCGTCGATTTCCTCGCATACCATATATCCTTTGGCCTTCAAAAATTTAAAGCGGTGTGTTCCCGTAAATGCTGAAAGTTTGTTTTTTTCTACCGTAATAATGATAGAAGGATTATCTTGTTCTTTAAATTCTTGAATACTTTCAGGATGCAACATAAAAACAACATGAGCATTATAGCCAAATTTGCTCGTTTCCATAATATCGTGCATAGTTGGTCTTAAATTATGATGATATTTGGAGTCTTTTTTGCGCACCTCAACGGTAGCTATAACGGGAATCTTGTATGAATCAACGAACGCTTTTAATTTATTCGCGCGGAATATATTATCTTCGCGTATTGAATTAATAGGAACATTAGTGCTTAAGTTATAGATCCCGTCTATACATACAACAAGATTATTATTTTTACTTTGTTCAATAATGTTTGTTACTTCTTCAAAATTGTTTACATCATTCATATCATAAATTGCAAGACGATTAGATTGTGCAAGTTTTTTTAGATAATCATATCCTATGTCTAGGAGAGTGGTACCCAGCAGAGGAGTAAGCGATTTTGGTGATTGTACTTGATTGATATCGAGTGAAGTTAGAATTGCTAAGAATCTATTTATAATCGTATCTTTATTATCATCAAAAGAAAAATAAATACCTTTTACATCATCATTAGATTGTATGGCGTCTAAAAATAGATTGGTCATAAAAGCAGTCTTACCTATATTGGTTTCAGCCCCAACAATATACAGTCCTTGCTGAAGACCATTAAGAGCTCGAGTAAGGCATGAAAATCTCCTTAAAGCATGGCCTAGCAAACAAGAAGAAGCTTTGGCGAATTCCCGTTCATATTTGCAATTAAGATGATATATTAAATCCATAAGAGCTACCAGTTTTTGAATTAAGAAAAAATAATATAAAGAAAATACATAAGGTAATGTTTACATTGTAAACCTTATTTTATATTAAGCTAATTTTTTATATTGTTTTTTCTACGATTTTGAAGCTATTGATATTGCTTTCAAAATGTTTACAAAATCATTTTGAATCTCTTCGCCTATCATATATCCTTTTGATTTTAAAAATCGCAAACGCATGACCCCTTTAAAGGCCGATAATTTATTTTTTTCAACATTGATAATAAGATAAGGATCATTTTGTTCTTTAAATTCTTGGAAATTTTCAGGATACAACATAAAAACAACATTCGCGTTGTAGCCAAACTTACTCGTTTCCATGATATCGTCTATGGTAGGTGTTTGCTGTGTATTATTTTTTTTGCGGACTTCAACAGATGTTATTAAGGGTATTTTATAAAGGTCAACCAATATCTTTAATTTATTTGCGCGCAGTATGTTTTCTTCGCGTATAGAGCTGGTGGTTGTATTAATGCTTAAATTATAAATGCCATCTATACATACAATGAGATTATTATTCTTATTTTGTTCAATAATATTTGTTACTTCTTCAAAGTTATTAACATCATTCATATCATAAATGGCCAGACGATTAGAGAGTGCCAGCTTTTTTAAACAATCATATCCAATATTCATGAGTGTTGTGCCAAGAGCCGGACTAAGAGATTTTGGGGATTGTACTTGATTAATATCGAGCGCCGTTAAAATAGCTAAGAATCTATTTATAATAGTATCTTTATTGTCATCAAAAGAAAAATAAATGCCTTTTATATGTTCATTGGACTGTATTGCATTTAAAAATAAATTAGTCATAAAAGCAGTTTTGCCTATATTAGTTTCTGCACCAACAATATAGAGCCCTGATTGGAGGCCATCAAGATTACGAGCGAGGCTAGGGAATCGGTTAAGGGCATGTCCGATCAGGTCGACCCGCTCGCGTGAACATTCTCGTATATATTTAAGATTAAGATAATTATCTAAGGACATATACAATCTATCGCTCTGTTAAATGGTGATATTCCATGTATTGTAGGCTTTTTTTAGCTATTTGGCTAAAAAAGGGTGGGTACTATCACATGATAGTACCCAAATGTGGAGGATAAAGGGATTTTATATACAATCGCATTCATCAGGATTATCTTCAATGCATTCGCAATTTATGTCGCATGCATCACAATTTATACTAATACTTGGACAGTCGATGGATACCGTCTGACAGGGTAATGATGGGCATGGTTGACCGCATTCGACGGGACAATCAGATGATAAATAATGCACGATTAATAAGGTGCCACCGGGCGATGTTTGGTCAACCGGTGTGCCTCCATCTAGGAGAACAGTTCCTTGATACGCGATTTGCCCGAGTGTTGGATCTTGCACTAACATGTGAAGGCGCCCTCCTACTCTATCGCCTTTATTAAGGTGTATGAGGCCTGCTGTACTGTTGATTTGATCGAGAGAGAAGGTGAGAATTGCGTAGCGGCCAATTCTGCGAGGAAGCCCATTTACGGTAATAGTATTTTGAACTACGGGCACACCGGTAATAACCGTTGTTCCTGCTAAATCCCTAAAATTTGTTTCGAATTCTACCAAGTAATATCCATTGCGAGGGGCAACGTATACGGTACCTTCGGTTGCGGTTTGTAAAAAGCTTAAACAAGGATCATCAATAATGGTATTAAATATAATCGGATCACCAAAGGTATAGGTATATGCAGGATCCACTCCAGCAACGGCTTTCCAGCAAGTGCATTGCTCAAGATTGCCATTGACGCAGATATTTTGCGCTTGTATCGAGGTAGTGCATATCAGGCTTAATGCACCAAGTTGAGCGCATACAGTATTAGTTGTTATATTTTCTATAGATGCGCGTTTTGTCCTTAAGTCATTAATGCAAGCAGAATTAGCAAATTCTCTTTCAAATGAACCACATTTCGCACGTACGCGTTCAGAGCATATACTTTGTAAATCGGCTTTCGTTGCACATATCTGTTGTGTTTTTATTTTTTCGGCGCATAGTTTGCCAACTTTAAGCCAGCAATCTTTAACATTATTTTTAATTAAGGCTGTGTCTTCAGCAAAAACGATTGATGTGCTTGCAAGTAGCGCGTACATACAAATTTGTATGTTTATATATTTCATAAAAGCTCCTTTAATGATTTTTTTCATCTTTTTTTAGATTGAATTAGGGGTTTAGTGTTCCGCATGGATCACAATCAAGACAATCTAAATTACAAGGTTTGCAATCAACACTGACTGTAGGGCATTCTACCGTAACAGGCGTGCATGGTTGAGGTAAGCAGGGGCAAAGATCTGCACACGAATCATCAGATAAATAGTGGAAAATCATAAACGTACCGGTACCAATTCCATTTACAATGTCATTGGGTAGCAATGTTACTGTTCCTGGATAATGTACCTCGCCCAATACAGGATCGATAACATTTACAAAAAATTTGGCATGAACATGATCGCCTTTAATAAGCCGTGTTATTCCTGACACACGCGAGGTTTGAATATTTGCAAAAGATAAATATGTTGATTGTGCATTACGGCGAACTACATCATTAACATATAAAAATGGTTGTGCAATTGGCTGTCCAGCAATAACAGAAGGCCCTTGTAATTGGCTTGATGTTATTTGTAATTCATATGCATACCAACCGGTGCGCGGAACGCGATACACTGTTCCTTCGGCGGCTGTACCTGTTTGTAAAATATCGCCATTAGGGTCGATAGTCGGATCGGTGGTTTGGAATATTATAGGGTCACCCAAATTGTATGTATAAGGAGGACTAACGATAGCCGCGCCTTTAAGAGGCGAGCAATTAACAATAGGGCCCGCAATGCACGCATACTGAGCATTTACCGTAGCAGTACATACCGAATCAGAGCTTACTCTCTGTGCGCAAACGGAATTTGTAACAAGATTATCTACAACTGCACGCAATGCGCGTAGTTCGCGTATACACGCTTCGTTAGCTCTCATTCTTTCTACCCAACTATCCTTAAGGCGAGCTTTTTCTGAACAAAGGCACGGTAGTTCTGCTTTTTTAGCGCATAAGTGACGGGCTTTTATCTGATCTGCGCATAATTTACCGACTTGCAACCAGCAATCTCTAGAGTTTTTTGTTAAGAGATCATCTTGTGCAAAAATGAGCGTTGGAATTATAAAAACCGCGTATACAAAGACTTGCACGCTTATACGATATTTCATAGATACTCCTTTTTTGATATATGAAATGTAACTAGGTACAAACTCTAGAAATTTAAAAAAAATAAATCAAGATAAATATTAATTTTTTGATAAACATGTCTATGTATTAATATTTATATATTTTAAAAAAAATAATTTACAAATATTACAAGCGAAATTTTTATTAAAAAATAAGCGAACGTTAAATTTATATAATAATGATGTAAAGGGATTTATAAATCGCTAAACTACGCATAACAAAGTCGTTTTTCGGTGTGACTCGCGACTAATTTGGGTACTCCGTGCGACTGATTTGGGTACTCCGTGCGACTGATTTGGGTACATAAAGAAATTTATTTTAATCGTCAAATAAAATTCTATTTTTATTTCAATGGTGATTATTTGTAGCGGCTAAATGACGATCTGGTCGTTATTATAAAGATTTTTAACGTACTAAAAAATGATATTCGCTGCTCCCGGTGCGTTTCTGCTAACAGCGTAGGTATAGTTTTATGGAATTGATTGAGTTGTGTAGCATTCAATCAAATAGATATGTCGTCTTTAAGGGAGTATTGCTTTTGGTAAAATTTATCGGGATTAAGTTTAAAAGTATATACGGTATTGGTTTGTAGCTCTTCCATACTATATTCAAGGAGGTAGGTGGTTTTTAGAGCAAGCTCAATACTTTTGCAAAGGATATCGTATGCTTTTTGGGGATTGCGTAATTTACGTGATAAGTAGTGGTCTAAGCGCATTTTAAAAAGGAGCGTATCAAGGTGTATTGATATAGTACACCAATCCGCTTGCCGTTTACTCCGTTTTATTTCTGCTTGATACAATAAATAGCCAATAAAGGTATACGCTTCTTTGGGTATGCGTTTTCCGTCGCTAGCGATGCGTAAGTCTTGTTCATAGGGGGGAATAAGCATAAAATAATTATCAATATCGAGCATCATAATAGGCGATGGGTTAATAACAATATGAGTCATCTTTGTATTTTGTGTATCAGACATCAAAAGATTTTCAAATTCATCGGGGGTAAGGTCTTGGTGAAAGTTAAATAATTTAAACAACGGAGCAACGGTTTGTATAACATCTATTTTTTCTTCGAGCTTTCCCTTAGCATTTTTTTGCCAGTGTTTTGTAGTAAAATAAAAATAAAACATTTTTGCAGAAAGTTTCACCAGAGCTTTGAGCGCTTCTTCGCGTTCATTTGAATTAAATCTTGCTTTACCATCATTAGCAACTTTTTTATTCACACCAAAGGCAGTTAAATATTCAGCAATGGTTACTTTTAAAGGAGTGATATTGCCGGTAAATTTAAAGGCATTATTGCCATCGAATGGTACTTTGTTTTCGGGTAAATTGCCTTCGTAGTCAGTGTCAGTTAAAAGTCTTTGTATGGCCCTTAACGCGCGATGTTCTGCTATATATAAATCAATGCCCACTACTTGAATATTATGCTCGTCAATGCGCTGGATGAGCGCAGATTTTTTGTGTTGATCATCGATCGCTTTAATTTTTTGGAGATGATCCTTCCACTCAGCATATCTTTTGTCAAAAATTTTTAAAGGATATCGTTGTCCTTCTAAATGCATAGAGGCTTTAGTAAAGGCTGTGCTGCCATTTTTATTGAAGAGAGAATTATTTTTTTTAGGCCATTGCATACAAAAATTTTTTACCTTAAAAAGGTTATATAAGCTGTGCTGAGTATAGAGGATTTTTTAATATTTACAATGCATCCCTCTTTTTCTATGAGGTCGCTATTCAATAAAATTGTTCCTCTGTGCATGTATGCTTAAATGCGCTTAAATATTTTTTGAATATCAGTAAGCGATATATTCCAATGCGTTGGTCTGCCATGCGGGCAGGTTAATCTATTCTCAGTTTTTGCAAGAGCTGCAATAAGTGCTTCCATTTTTTCGCGTGTTAACATATCTCCTGCCTTTACCGCAGCTTTGCATGCCATTTGCGCTCGTAATTTTTCGGTAATTTTTTTAAAAAAGAGCTGTGTATCAAGCATCTGTAATTCATGCACCCAGGCAATAACTTGGTGTATAAGTTCTTCAACAGAATGATTTTTATAAGGTACGGGGATACCGGTTACTACTACTTGGTGTGGACTTGTTTGTTCGAATATAATGCCATGCTCTTTAAAAAGAGCCCGGTGTTCTTGGATAGTTACCAAATCCTGCTCCTTCAGTGTAATAACGTGCGGGAACACTAGTTGTACCGTACTTACTTCGTGGAACCGTTGCGAAAATTGTTCGTATAAAATGCGCTCATGCGCTGCATGTTGATCAACAAGACTCAGCCCTGTTTTTGTTTCGATAAGAATATAAGTTGCATGTACTTGCCCTATAATAGTGCTCAGCTGGGCTCCTTCTGTAGGAGTAACAAATGTTTCTTGGCGTCCCTTCTCATTTGATACATGCTGCGCGTACTCCGGATGAGTGTGGCTCGTGATTGGTTGATTGTACCACTTATTAGATAGTGGTTTTTGTGGGATTGCCCGCACGTCCTTGGTGATTTCGGCGGAATCGTATTGAAGAAGAAATGGCGCTCGAATATGAATAGGCTCTTGTGTCGGTGGTATTGGCTGTATCATTTTAACTAGTTTTGCTTCGAGCGCTTTTTTTATACACTGAGTAAGCGCGCTTTCGATAGCGCGAGGGTGCAAAAACTGTACTTCTTCTTTGCGTGGATGAATATTAATATCCACTTGGCGGGTATCCACGGTAAGCGCCACAACCCCAGCAGGATATTTGCCCGTAGGCAATACATTCGCGTATGCCTTAATAAAGGCTTGCGACAATTTATAATTCTTTACCCAGCGCTTATTAACCAAAAAGAATAATGCACTACGGTCGTATCGTGTGTATTGATGGTCAGAAAAGAATGCAGTAATAGAAAGCCCCGGCTCTGTGGTAATGGCTTCGAGCATGTGCTGATGCATGCGTGTATCAAATAATTGGTGTATGCGTTCTAATACGCGCACTGGAGGGCAATTATGTACTAACGTATCATTGTGATACAGTTTAAAATGTACGGTGGGGTATGCAAAGCACATTGCTTGGAATAATTGTACAATAACACGACGTTCTGTTTCATCTGATTTTAAAAATTTTCGGCGTGCAGGTACGTTTTCAAAGATATTATCGATAGTAATATCAGTGCCCTGGGGTGCTGCACACAGTTCTTCGTGTGCAATAGAGCCGTGAGTAATAGTAAGTTTAGTAGCTTCTTGTGTATGTGCTTCTTTAGTAATAAGCGTCATGGTGCTGATCGCAGCAATGCTTGAAAGTGCTTCACCTCGAAAGCCAAATGTGGTAAGAGTTTCGAGTTGATCTACGGTAGTTATTTTACTTGTTGCATGATGCACAACACTCATACGTGCATCTGCAGGTGACATGCCGTCACCATTATCAACAACACGAATAAGTTTTTTACCACCATTTTCAAGATAAATAGTGATGCTCGTTGCTCCGGCGTCAAGCGAGTTTTCGAGCAACTCTTTAACAACGTTTGCAGGACGCTCGACAACCTCTCCTGCTGCAATTTTTTGTGCTTCGTGTGGCGAAAGTTTTTGTATTTTATTCATATACTTAGTATAACGCATTATGCTGTTTGATGTACAAAACATAAAAAATTATTTTAATGTAAAGCGGTATGAAGAAAAATTATATAGTTATTTGTTTATTCGCCGTAGCTATTGCGCACGGCGATTATAATTGGCACACCATTAACGTCGATGATATGTATTTCCCTAAAAACTTTGTGTGGGGCACAGCAACAGCTGCGCATCAAGTCGAAGGCAATTGTATAAACAATTGGTCTATCTGGGAAAAACGGCCTATGACGATAAAAAATAATGAGCAGTCAGGTGCTGCATGCGACCATTGGAATTTGTATCACCAAGATATACGATGTATGAAAGAGTTGGGAGTAAATTCGTATCGCTTTTCTGTGGAATGGAGTAAAATCGAACCCCTTGAAGGGGTTTTTGATGATACTGCCCTCGCGCATTATCGTGATGTATGCCAAGCGCTTGTTGCAGCAGGTATTACACCGCATATAACAGTGCATCATTTTACGCATCCTCTGTGGTTCGAAGCAAAAGGCGCCTTTGAGCACAGTGAAAATACCGCGTATTTTGTGCGCTTTAGTAAAAAAGTATTTGAAGCGCTTCATGATTTGGTGCCGCTTTGGTGCACTATAAACGAAGCAAATACGTGTGCCTTCCAAGGCTATTGCACCGGCATGTTTGCGCCTGGTGTTAAAGACCCTCAGCGTGCATTGGTTGTTATGAAAAATATGATCGAAGCACATGTGCAGGTATATCACGCATTAAAATCGTGCAATGCGCAGGTACAGATTGGTTTTGCCCATAATATTACTCAATTTAAAGCGTATAGTACCTGGAACCCCCTAATACGTATTTTTTGTGCTATAGCAGATCATTGCTTTAATACCCTTATTATAGAATTTATAAAAACGGGGGTATTTTCGTATCATATACCCGGTTTTGTGCAGGTGCATCACGAAAATAAACAAGCTATTGGCGCATTAGATTTTATCGGGCTCAATTATTATTCGCATCTTACCTTTGACTGGCAATTAAGTACAAAAGAGCCAATTAAGCCACGCTATAAGATGCACGAGATTATGACTGATTTGCCGTATCCCTTATACCCCGAGGGATTTTATGACGCTGTTACCCGTGTAGCGCAATTGGGTAAGCCTATATACGTAACCGAAAATGGCATAGCCGATCATAGCGATGATCGGCGTGCATTATTTATTCGGCGTTACTTATATATCTTGTCACAAGCTATTAAAAATGGCTATGATATTCGTGGGTATTATTACTGGTCGCTTATGGATAATTTTGAGTGGTGCGAAGGGTATGGTCCTAAATTTGGTTTGTATCATGTGGACTTTGCAACACAAAAACGTACACTGCGACCCGGGGCTGAGTCATTTAGTACTATTGTTAAACGATTTTTGCCATAAGTTGTCGCGTGCGCTGCATTTTTATATACTGATCAAAATATACAAGGGTGATACAAAGCATAAGGTATATCATGATACAAAATACCGGTACCATTTTACGGGTAAGTGGCACTATTATCGACGTTGAGTTTCCACGCGAGTCTGCTCCTGCTATTTACAATCTATTAACCGTTTCGCTTCCTGGAGAATCGGGATCTAAACAAGCACATTTTGAAGTAGCACAACAGTTAGGTGACGGGGTAGTGCGGTGTATAGCGCTTGATAATACTTTTGGTATTCAACGGGGTTTAAAGGTCATAGATACTCAGGCGCCTATTAAAGTACCGGTGGGTCCGCAAACGTTGGGACGCGTTTTTGATGTATTGGGCGAACCTATTGATGGTCTTGCGCCTCTTACTAAATCACAAACAGAACCAATACACCGTGATGCCCCGCCTTTTATCGAACAAAAAATCGAAAACGTAGTGCAAGAAACAGGTATTAAAATTATTGATTTGATGTGCCCCTATTTAAAAGGGTCTAAAATTGGCCTTTTTGGCGGTGCCGGTGTGGGTAAGACAATTTTAGTAACTGAGCTTATTCGTAATATTGCAATCGAACATAGTGGTGTTTCGGTATTCACTGGTGTGGGAGAGCGTACGCGCGAAGGTAACGAATTATGGCTTGATATGAAGCGTTTTAATGTACTTGATAAAGCGGTACTGGTGTTTGGCCAAATGGGAGAAATGCCTGGTGCGCGGTTGCGCGTTGGTTTAACTGGTCTTACTATGGCGGAGTATTTTAGGGATGTCGAAAAAAAGGACGTACTATTGTTTGTTGATAATATTTTTAGGCTGGTACAAGCGGGTTCCGAAGTTTCTGCATTATTAGGGCGTATGCCATCAGCGGTAGGCTATCAACCAACATTGGCATCTGAAATGGGCGCGTTCCAAGAACGCATTACCACAACGATGAATGGTGCTATTACTTCTATACAAGCAGTATATGTACCTGCTGATGATATTACCGACCCTGCGCCAGCAACCACGTTTATGCACTTGGATGCGAATACGGTATTATCCCGTAAACTGGTTGAGTTGGGATTATATCCTGCTATCGACCCATTAGAATCAAACTCCAAAGGTTTAGATCCGCATATTATTGGTGAACGGCATTATACTGTAGCGCGTGCAGTACAAGAAACATTGCAACGTTATAAAGAGTTACAAGATATTATTGCGATTCTTGGTATGGATGAATTGTCCGAAGAAGATAAGCAACTGGTTAAACGAGCGCAGCGTATACAAAAATTCTTAACACAACCATTATATACTGCTGAGTTTGCGAGTGGTATACCGGGTAAGTATGTATCAAAAGATAAAACAGTAGAAGACTTCGAAAAAATTGTACGTGGTGAATGTGATCATTTGCCCGACCAAGCATTTTATATGGTTGGTACACTCGAAGAAGTGTATGCGAAGGCCAACAAATTAGCTAAAGGGTAATAATGCAATTTTCAATTATTACGCCAACAACAAAGCGAACGATGAAAATAACATTTTTAGAGCTCGAAACGTTGCGCGGTAATTTAGTTATCGAAACTGGGTATGCGCCATCGATTATTATGTTACAACCCCAATCAAATATACGAGTGGGATTTTCCAATGGCACGACAGAAGCGTTTGCCCATATGTCAGGGATAATGCAAGTGAACCGAGATTCAGCGCAATTACTCGTAGATACGCAATAACACATGAAAAAACAAGTTCTTGGCACATTACTATCGGGCTCATTGCAAGAAGGTTTTATGGTGCGCATTAATGCGCACGTAAATCTTGAACACATTAAAACAGGTAAATTTGTTTGTATAGAAGGCGCGCAATATACATTTTTTTCGTTAATCTCTGATTTAACGTTGCAAATAAGTAATCCTGATATTTTGCTTTTTCCGCCAACAAATAGTGAACCTATTTTACAAGATATTGTACGCGCAAAACACACATATGCAACAGCAACATTGCGCCCGATGCTTATGCTTGGTAAATTTGATAAAAAGCCAATTCCCGTTAAAACTATTCCTGCGCATTTTGCACCGGTATTCGAAGCAGACAAAGAGGATATAGCTCATATCTTTGGTGATGAAAAAAAATCAGACGACTTTTTTACTATTGGTAATCCAATCGATATGGATACGCCGGTGTGTTTAAATTTAGAAAAACTGGTGGAACGCAGTAGTGGCATATTCGGTAAAACAGGTACCGGTAAAACTTTTTTAACACGACTTGTTATTGCAGGGCTTATTAAGAATAATAAAGCGGTCAGTGTTATTTTTGATATGCATAGCGAGTATGGACTACAAGCACGTAAAGAAGGGACTGGAAAGTCGTTTGTTAAAGGCTTAAAGACATTATTTCCTGACCGAGTTGCCTTATTCTCTTTAGATCCTGTTTCTACACGGCAGCGTGGCGGCATGCCCGACGTAACGTTAACTATACCGTATCAGTCAATTCATGTAGAAGATATTATTTCGTTACACGAAGAGCTTAATTTACACGCAACTGCATGTGAGTCAGCCTATTTGCTTGCTGCTAAATATAAACAAGATTGGCTTATTAAATTATTGGCAAGCGCTGACACGCTTAAAGAGCTTGCGCAAGAGATTGGCGCAAACACTGAATCTATTGCGGCGCTCTATCGTAAATTAAAGCCTATCGAACGCTTCCCTTTTGTAGTGCAGGGTTCTAGGCCGCTCGCATCGAGCGAAGTCGAGATGAGCGCGCGGCGCGCAGAAAGTGCCGATGGGGTTAGTCACATGATGGAATATATAGATCGTAATATTTCGATAATTATTGAGTTCGGTAATTATACTTCTACATTTTGCTATCTTTTGATTGCTAATATTATTACGCGCAGAATTCACAGTGCGTATATCAAAAAAACCGAAAAGTTTTTGGGATCGCAACGCACCGAAGATGAACCAAAAAAACTTATTATAGCAATTGAAGAAGCGCATAAGTTTTTAAATCCGCAAACAGCACGACAAACAATCTTTGGTACTATTGCACGAGAAATGCGTAAATATTACGTTTCGTTATTAGTGATTGACCAGCGCCCCTCGGGTATAGACCCAGAAATATTATCGCAAATTGGTACAAAGATTGTGGCACAAGTGAGTGACGAAAAAGATATTAATGCGTTGTTTATGGGCGTGGCAGGAGCGCAGGCATTACGCGGTGTACTCGCATCACTTGATAGTAAAAAACAAGTGTTATTGCTGGGTCACGCACTTACCATGCCGATTGTTATTGAAACGCGTTCATATGATGAAGAATTTTACAAAGCAATGGCATCTACTGCTACGGTTAAGCCGGTTGACCAGCTTATACAAGAATTGTTTTAGTGTCTTAATGGTGTCATCCTGGATTGGGTTTAGAAAATCAAAAAGTACTTAAAATCAATGGCGCGATATCGGCAAGTGTGTGCATTGGTATAGGCAATGCTTTATCACGAAGATTTTGGCGTACCATGACAAACGGCACCGGGTTTGCCGTATGTGCCGTGTTGGGCTGATTATTTTTAGTATCCCATAGTTGTTCAGCTTTACCATGATCTGCGGTGATATATAATGTGCCTTTTTGTTGCAACACAATTTCATTATACAACTGCGCAAGTTGTTCATCAATGCATCGCAGCGCTTGTACTGTTGCATCAAAGTTACCGGAGTGTCCCACCATATCAGGATTTGCATAATTCACTAAATAAAAATCGCAGGGCTTTGTGCGCAGTGACTGCAAAACTGTTTTCGTAATTTCTGGTGCACGCATTTCAGGATGTGTTACAAATGTTTTGGGATTCAGTGACGGGATAATCACCCGTGTTTCATGCGGTAATACATCTTCTTTGCCCCCTTTAAAAAAATAACTAATGTGTGCGTATTTTTCTGACTCAGCGCACGTGAAAATAGTTTTGCCTTGCGCGACAAGCTTGTCTAGCAAAGTGTCTTGCAACACCGGTGGGGTGTAGAGGGAATGTGTTTGCATTTCTTGTTCGCTAAAGGAGTGCTTGTTCTTCGAAGCTTCAGTGAAATAGGGGATGCCCGTAATTATCCATGCAGGGTGCGTTTTTAAAAGCAATGTAGTCAATTGACGTGCACGGTCGGCGCGAATATTGCAAAAAATAATACCATCACCCGGCTCAATAGTGGAGTCTGAATCTAAATGAGTTGGTGGTATAAACTCATCAGTAATGCCTTGCGCATATTGTGTTTCGAGCACTTGGGACCATGAAGAATATCTATTTTTGAAGTCTGGCTGCGTCAGCATGGTATAAGCAGCGCTCGTACGGTCCCAGTTTGCATTTCTATCCATAGCATAATAACGCCCAACAAGCGTGCCAATTCTAGCAGTAGGAGTGTTAATCCAGGATTGTAGCTCGGTAAGATATTTTTGTGCAGATTGTGGCGGTGCATCGCGGCCATCAAGTATCGGATGCACGACTATCTTTTTTATACCATGTTCTTGCGCTATGCGTATGCAGGCTTTTATAATAGCAGTATGGCAATGAATGCCGGCATCAGAGAGTAAGCCAATGATATGCAAAGCGTTGCTCGACTTATGTAAGCTGTGCAAGCAGTGAGCTAATTCTTTGTTGGAAGCAAAGGTACCATCATGGATAGTATCAAGAAGGACTTTTATTGGTTGAGGTACAACTCGCCCAGCCCCAATAGTAAGATGACCAACTGCTGAATTGCCTATCATCCCAGGCAAAAGGCCAACACTATCGCCCGATGCGTCTAAAAGGGCATGAGGATAGTGGGCACAGAGGTCCACAAAAGTGGTCATATGTGCTGCCGATATGGCGTTGTGATCGGTATTTTTGCTATAGCCAAAACCATCGAGAATAACAAGGGCTACAGGAGGATTAATAGGGGCAAGGGCTCGGTGGGGACCTGCCCTACGAATCCTGGGCGAAGTAGGGGGTACCATAAATTTCCTTTTTTGGTATACTATACTATATGGGGTTATTTTTTGTCGATATTTGAAGGGTACAGATGAAGAAACGAATTATTCTAGGTTTGTTGTTTTTAAATGCTTTTTATTCAGCGAAAGCAGCTCAAAACGAGTATACTATGCCAGATCCAAGTACGTTCGCTCACGAATTAGACGCGTATAGCAATGAAGAATACTCGCCAGCGCCAAAACCATGGCTAAGCTCTTTTGCTGCCACCTGTGCTGAACATATGCCAGAAGCAGCTATGATCGCTGCAGCAACAGCAATTTGCGCTATTTATTGCAAATATGATGATATTAAGGATTGGGCTGGTAACTTAAAGCCTAAATTTCAAGCGATGGTAGAACGCTGTGTGCGTTGGCTTCATGGTAAAAAAAATGAAAGCAATAAAAAAAAGCAATCATGAATTTGCATTGTTTATCGATGACCAGCTACAAAAACAGCTGATTATTACTGATAAAGATTTTGTCTTTAGAGTTCAGCATATAGTGCGTTTAAGTGAAGATGATACGCTTATTGTATTCAATAAAACACACCATGCGCGCGCTACGTATATAAAAGGCGATAAAAAACAGATCGTTTTTGAATTAGTTACTATTGTTGAAAATGTTCCATTGGTACCTAAAATACACTGGTTTTTACCGGTACTTGAGCGTGAAGCGTTTGAAGCAGCGCTGTATAGCGCTACCGTATTGGGTGCTACTTCAATTCAACCTATTATTACCGAAAAATCTCGTCGCCAATGGGGAGCTGATAAAGATCTTGAACGTGCTACACGCATTATGATTGCTGCTGCTGAGCAGTCTAAGCAGTATGTGCTTCCGCATATTAAACAAGCTGTCGTTTTAGCTTCGCTGGCCGCTCGTGGTGAGCGAGGCGTAGTCGCGTCGAATCCATTCGAGTGGCAAAACAATCAAATCAAAAAAATATTCTTTGATCCTACCGGAGCACCGTGCGCGCAACTCTTGCATCACATTAAAGATACACACGAAATAATTCTATGTATTGGGCCCGAAGGTGATTTAACCGATTCGGAAAAATCTTTGCTTAAAAATAATAATTTCCAATTTTATGCACTCACTCCTACTATTTTGCGTGCCTGCGATGCAGTTATGGTTGCACAAGGGATTATACGGTCATTAGTGTAAAAAACTTATGGTCAAGTTATTCGTTTTCCCATAATAGCAGAGCCACTTTTCATATATAATGGCAGCAGTTGATTGACCATGTGTTGTTTATTTTGCCACGCGATGAGGGCATTTTGCGCAATAGTGTCAATAGAACATATTTCGGGTAGTGGTTCTAGAATTTGTGCATTGCGTAATGTTTCGATTTTTTCTTTATTAAGTAATACGCCGTTGCCGATCCAGGTTGTTTGTATAGCATCACGTATCAGAGGGTTGTTGCAAATGGTTTCAAATGGCGCTACGCCCATTTCGCGCGTGGTGCCTGATTGTATCGCATAATAGAGATCGTCACAATACGCATCAAGGATTGCTACAAGAGTTGCTGGGATATTTTGATGTTCATTAAGCAAAGCGTCGAGGCCGTTAACACCCACAAGGGGCAATTGTGTTGCAAAGGCCAACCCATTTACCGAGGCTATGCTTACTCGTACGGTGGTAAACGGTCCCGGGCCAATATGGGCACCAATAAACGCACAGTGCTGTAGGGTACGATTATGTTTAGATAAGAGCATATCTAATGTAGGAAGTAGGCTTTTACTAGAGTTTTTTTTATCAATAGTAGCTGTTTCTAGGGCATGGGCGCCTTGATACAGGCCGATACATATATCAGCATAGGTTGTATGAAAAATAATAAAGAAAGGTTCTTGAATTGGGATGTTCATTAATTTTTATTGTTGCATTTTTGTTGTTGGTAAAATAAACTAAAAGCGTCATACTCTATAGTTTTTTCTTTTTTTGCTATTATTTTACCACAATTGAGGCATTTCCAGCCATCAAAGTTTAAAAAATGGTCAAAAAAAGATTGTAAAACCATAAGCCCTGAGCATTTTGAACACTTCATATACCACCTTTTCTTTTTGGTGTCATCCCTCTTAAAATCTAATTTTGAACATCTATAAATGTCAAGACTTTTTTTTTAAATGTCAACCATTTGACTACTGAGAAATGTTAAATAAGAATCCAAAATAAAAGCAGCAGCTCGCGCATGTGATTTTTGCTTTTCTTCAGCGGTTTTTTGCGATTTTTGTTGAGCGGCACGTTGACTACTTAGTCGTTCATCCCACAACACAAAAGTAATAGCGGGAAAACGTTTTTTGAGCATCTCATGTTGGGCAAGTGCCTTACGTGTTTGGTCGCTTTCAGTACCACGCATAGTTTTTGGGTAACCTAATACTATAGTATCGAGACTTTGTTCATTAATTAAAGTAGTAAGAGTTTTTATTAATTCTGGTGGTTTTATGGTGATTAATGGTTTAGCAAGAATGCGGGAAATATCCGAAATTGCTATGCCTATCCATTGTTCGCCAAGGTCTAATGCTAGTATTTTACTCATAATATTTTATACTTACAGGCTAAGTGAGGGTGTCACCCTAAACTGGGTTCAGAATCTAGTCTTATTATCCTATATTATTTATTCAGGAGTAACAAATGTTAACCTCTATCGAAAACGCTGTTGAAGTTCTTAATAATTTTTTGTGGGGCTGGCCCCTCGTTATTTTTGTGATAGCGACGAGCCTTATGGGAACGATTTTACTCAAGGGCATTCAATTCCGTTATTTTTTTGAGTCTTGGAAGTACGTCTTTAAGCCCGAAGCTGGACATGGCGATAAAAATAACTCGATGAGCCCCATTCAAGCATTTATAAATACCTTAAGTGCGAGTATTGGTAATGGTAGTTTAGCAGGTATGGCAATTGCCGTATTTTATGGTGGGCCTGGTGCTGGGTTTTGGATATTTTCATTAGGATTCTTTACGCTTGTTATTCGCTTTTTAGAAGTATTTGCTGGTACTTATTTTGTTGAACGTACGCCAACGGGTGCTGTACGCGGTGGTCCGATGGTATATTTGCAACGGGTACCGGGCGGTGCCGTTCTTCCTGCTTTGTATGCATTCTTTTGTTTACTTTTAAGTTTTATTGGGGGTAATGCGATGCAATGTAATTCTATTAATGCGGGCTTAGAACGTATTCTCTCAGTTAACCCGTATATTGTTGCAGCATGTTTATTATTATTTGTGTTGTATCTATTGTTTGGCGGTGCCCAGCGTATTGCACGGGCTGCTGAAATTATTATACCATTCAAGGTTGGGTTATTTTTTATCCCGACGCTTGTTGTGTTTGCATTTCATGGCCATTTATTGTTTGATGCCTTAAAACTTATTGTTCTGAGTGCGTTCACTTCTAAAGCGGTGATGAGTGGTGCGATGGGGTATGCAATTCAAGAATCAATTCGACGGGGCATGTCTCGCGTATTAAATGCAACTGAAATTGGGCTTGGTACTTCTGCGATTTTATTTGGTTCTACTGGAACAAAATCGCCGATTCGTACGGGTATTATGTCAATGGTAACGGCGTTTGTCAGTAACCATTTAGTCTGTTTTTCTTTAGTGGTGATGCTCGTGGTGACAGGTGCATGGCAAACAGGGTTAAATGGTACCCAAATGACGCAGGCTGCCTATGAATCAGTGTTTGGTAGTGTTGGATCGTGGATTGTTGCATTGTTAACTATCTCTTTTGGCATGGGCGTTCTGGTTGCCTATGCATTTATTGGACGCGAATGCTGGAATTATTTAACCAAAGGTAAATATGGCATGGTCTATAATCTGATTTTTGCCTGCATGGCAGTCTTTGGTACTCTCGCAAAAGTAAAACTAGTATGGGATGGTATTGATATTGCTAATGCTGGTTTGATCGTCATTAACTTGTATGCTTTACTTATATTACTAAAACAATTACGTCCACTCGTATTAAAATATATGCGCACTCATGAAGATACACATCCCTGATATTTTTCCTGTAACGTGTCATACTCGTCATGTTGGTCTTGGTTCTACATTTGTAGCAATTAAAGGTACCCAGTTTGATGGACATGATTATATTCAAGAAGCTATTAACCGGGGGGCGACACGCATTGTCGCCCTATCCTGTCATCCTGCAGTGTCCACCGAAGCTTCATGCAAAGGTCGGGAACTGGGTTTAGGATCTAGTCATCACATCACGCGAGTTCCCGACACGCGCTTAGCATTAGCACAACTGAGTGCACAAGCGCTCGACTACCCTGCTAAAAAATTAAAAATTATTGGCATCACCGGTACTAAAGGCAAATCGACTACCACCTATTTAGTTGAGCATATTTTGTCTAGTGCAGGATATAAAACCGCGCTCTTAAGCACTATAAAAAATAAAATTCTTGATACATGGTTACCCACAGAATTAACTACACAGCAGCCCGATTACTTACACGTATTTTTTAACGAATGTGTTAAAGCCGGCGTAGAATGGGTGGTGATGGAAGTAGCAGCACAGGCGTTTACGTGCCACCGCGTGGCGGGCATCGAATTTGATGTTGCGCTTTTTACCAATTTTAGCAAAGAGCATGGTGAATTTTATGTAACAGAAGATGACTATTTCGCGGATAAGCAAAAATTATTTACGCAATTAAAGCCACAGGGCGTTGCTATTCTGAATGGCGATGATGTTCGCGTTGCGGTGTGCTCTATTACACATGGCACCAAACGCGTATATAGCTTGTCTGAAGTACAAATATTTTCTAATTCTCTTGCAGGTCTTGCAGTGTGTCTTATGAATCCCATGAAACAGAGCCGCTCGCATCGAGCGGAGTCGAGATGTGCGACGGCTCAGGTACTTAAAGCACCTGCTTTAGTAGGTACATTTAATGCGTATAATATGCTTGCAGCATATACCGTTGCTCAATCCTGCGGCGCATCTTTTGAGCAAATACAAGCAGCACTACAAACGTTTACAGGCGTACCTGGTCGATTAGCAAAATATGATTTGCCCAATGGCGCAACGGCTTTTATAGATTACGCGCACAATCCTTTGTCGTTTGAAGCGCTATTTTCTACACTGCGGCCGTATACCAAGCAATTAATTGTAGTTTTTGGGGGCGGTGGAGATCGCGATAAAACTAAGCGGCCTATTATGGGAGCAATTGCAAGTACGTTTGCTGATATTGTTATTTTAACATCTGACAACCCGCGGTCCGAAAACCCTGCTGATATTGTACAACATATTTATGCAGGTATTATGCCTCAAGAGCAATATAAAATTATTATTGAATTAGATCGTGAGCGAGCAATACATAAAGCTTATGAGTTATCACAAAAAAATTCGATTATTGTTTTGTTGGGTAAGGGGCCTGATGAGTATCAGTTAATTAAAGGGGTTAAATATCCCTTTAGTGAAGCACAGATTTTAAAGGCATTATGATTATGAAGAAATACTACTTATCTGCTTTTTTATTCGTTGGCATGCTTCATGCTGACCCAAGTAAAATAAATATGCCCATGGGACCACAGCAGATTAAGCTAGATGTATTTTGGGATGCGTGTGTACGCAAGTTGCCACATAGTTTAGTGGTAGCAGGAGTCACTATTGCATTGTGTCGATGTTTGAATATTATTTGGTAATAAACCAATTATAATAACTGCTCGGTATTATAATTGAGTTAATTCTGCTTTGATTCTTTGAATTAATACAAACAATTCCATGTTATGTGGGTCGCGTTGATAATAATTTTGGGCAGTTGCTAAAATCTTGAGCAATGCTTCTTTGTTGAGACGATTACTCTTAAAATCTTGTTTTAATTTGGCTGTTTGTGCTTTGAAATCTGTTTGCATAGTACGGACGGCATAGCACATGAATTGGGATGCAATAAGCGCACCAGTTATAAATAATACTTTGTAGAGGTCTTTCATTATAGCCCCATTCTTTTAGTTTTTATCGTATACCTATAATTAATAATATTCTATTTGTATTAAAATGTCAAGCGGGTGTTTTATGGTAAAAAAGATATTCTTTTTAAAAAAATAAACAAGCCCCAAAGAGTTTTTGGTTCTTTACAAAAATTGACAATTTAGTACTCTGAAATTTGTTATTTTTATCGTCAAAAAAGTTATTTATCAAAGATAGGGAGAACTATTTTTATGCTGATAATACATATGTATTATGCTATTGCGCTTTCCGCTATTGCAGGATTAGCGCTTGTGGCACTATTACTGCAACGCATTAGCAGATTACCAGTCAATGATGCTAAAGCGGCACATATAGCTGCTGCTATTAAGCAAGGCGCTATGACTTTTTTACGCGAAGAATACAAAATTATTGCTATAGTCGTTGCGATTGTTGGGGTATTGCTTGCTTATTTTGCGTCATCACTTGCAGCTGGGATGTTTTTTATTGGTGCGATTCTTTCATTAACCGCAGGCTTAATTGGTATGCGTGCGGCTACTGATGCAAACGTGCGTACCGCCTTGGCAGCTAAAGAGCAGGGCGAACGCTCAGCATTTTTAGTAGCATTCTTTGGTGGTGGCGTGATGGGGTTTGCTGTTGCAAGTATCGGGCTACTCGGGCTTGGTACCTTACTCTATTTTGCTGTTAATCGCGCAGATTTTAAATTATTATTAACTGCGTTTGGTGTTGGTGCATCGCTTGTTGCGTTTTTTGCGCGTGTTGGTGGCGGTATTTATACTAAATCTGCTGACGTTGGTGCTGATTTAGTCGGTAAGCTCGAAGCGGGTATTCCGGAGGATGATCCACGTAACCCTGCAGTAATTGCGGATAACGTTGGAGATTGCGTGGGTGATACGGCGGGTATGGGCGCGGATATTTATGAATCATATGTTACTGCTATGGTATCATCAATTTTGCTAGCTGTGACTGCATACAATTTTAACATGGTATATGTTTTATTCCCCGTTATGATTTCTGTATTAGGGATGCTCGGGTCGTTTATTGGTCTTTTTTCTAGTGTTGTTATTAAAAAAATTGAGCCTGCTGCGCTGCTTCGTAATGCAACATATGTCGCCGTTGGCGCATTTTTAATTGCAACGCATACCTACATGCGTCATATGGATATGGATATGATGTTATTTTGGTCGATAGTTATTGGCTGCATATCAGGTATTATTGTTGGTCAAATTACTGAGTATTATACGGGCATGGGGCCAATTCGCAAGTTGGCTGAAAGCTCTAAATCTGGTGCGGCAACCAATATTATTTATGGGTTATCGATTGGTATGGAATCTGCGGTATTGCCGGTAATTATTTTAGCGATATCGGTATGGTTATCATTTATTTATGGCGGTGGTCTTTTTGGTGTATCGATTGCAGCGGTTGCGATGTTAGCAACGGTGGGTATCACTATGACTGTTGATGCATACGGCCCTATAGCAGACAATGCGGGCGGTATTGCAGAAATGGCAGGATTTGGTGCCCCCGTTCGTAAAATCACTGATAAACTAGACGCGTTGGGGAATACTACTGCAGCTATTGGTAAAGGCTTTGCTATTGGCTCTGCATTACTTGCAGCACTCGGTGTTTTTGCAGCATTTGGTGAAGAAGCTGGTATTAAGGTGCTTGATTTATTAGACCCGTATGTTTTAGTGGGTATTTTTATTGGTGGGGCTATGCCATTCTTAATATCATCGCTTACGATGCGCTCAGTTAGTAACGCAGCGCTAAAAATGGTGGTTGAAGTACGCCGTCAATTTAGAGAAATTGCGGGTCTTATGGAAGGTAAAGCAGAACCAGATTACAAGCAGTGCGTTGCTATTAGTACGCAGGCAGCATTACGTGAAATGGTGCTTCCTGGTATTTTAACGGTAGCAGCGCCAGTATTGGTAAAATTGATATTTGGTAACTACGCTCTTGGTGGGTTATTATTGGGTGCAACGTTATCGGGTGTATTGCTAGCATTGCTTATGGCCAATGGTGGTGGTGCTTGGGATAATGCTAAAAAATATATCGAGGCGGGCAATCTTGGAGGTAAAGGCTCTGAGGCGCATCGTGCAGCCGTTATTGGCGACACGGTAGGTGATCCATTCAAAGATACATCTGGCCCAGCGCTTAATATTTTAATTAAGCTTATGAGCATGGTCGCGCTATTACTTGCGACATTATAAAAAAATAAAAAAAGGCCCTCTCAATTTCTGAGAGGGCCTTTTTTTATTTGTGTTTGTTATCGCTTACGATTCTTTTTTTGATTTTTTTTCACGGGAACAGGTGTTGGTGCAACTTCTTTTTTAGCAGGTGCTGCTTTTGCTTTTATTATCGCATCGATTTCTTGGTTAAATCCTTCAATTGGACGTGCGCCAACCATTTTACCGTGTTGTTTGAGAGTTTTTCCATCAGGTTTAAAGAAGATAGTTGTTGGAATTCCGGTTGCATCAAATGCGCGAATTTCTGCAGCTAACTCTTCGTTATCTACATCAAGCATATAAAATTGTACGTCGCTCCGTTTTTCCGCAACGTCGTTAAAGGCTGGTTTAAACATTGTGCACGCGCCGCACCAGGTTGCGTAGAGCAATAATGCTGCCGGTTTTTTACCGCTCAGCATTGTCGTATATTCTTTTTTAGTTTTTATCTCTTTGACAGCGTTTGATGTTTTTGCAGCTTCTTTTTTAGGTGGCGCTTTTGCTTCTACTTTCACTGCTTCAATAGGTAACCCTAAAAAGTCACGTATTTTTGCATTGAAGCCTGCTTCGTTAGTTCCACCTAAATCTTTTTTAAAGTACAAGATTGTAGGGAACCCTTGTATGCCTAACGCAGTCAGTTCTTTTTGTAGATCTTTATTTGATTCGTTCCAGGTATAGAAGTGTGCATTTTTTTTGTATTTTTCTGCAACTTTTTCAAATGTTGGTTTAAATTGCTTGCACGCACCACACCAGCTTGCATGTACCATGACTATTATTGGCTCAGTGCTACTCATCATTTTTGTGTATTCTGCGTAGCTTTCGAGCTCAGAAACAGCATTTGTGGAATGAGCTTCTTTACGCACCTCATCTGCGCGAATCTGCGTAGCAGTTGCGATAAGCATAGTGCTATAAAGTGCGAATTTAAAAAAATAATGTAATGAAAAGTGTGTATAAATCTTCATATACGTATCCTTATGTTTAATGTGAAAAAAACTACATTAGCTAAACTTTACCCTATCATGGGTGTGTGCATATTTGTCAAGGAGAGTGCAGAAAAGTTTCAGGATGAAATGTTATTGTTTTCAATCTTTAGAAAAATGACGAATGTTTTTTATGAAAAAAAATTCGTATAAAGTGTTGATTCTCCATGACCAACCTGTTACAGTAGAGTACGGTCTTTAAAAAACGATTTATTCAAACTGAAAGAAATATTTTTAATAGATTGTGATTGTGCGATAAAGGGTAAAGCTTTTTTATGCGAGTAAGGGAAATGTATGGAAATACGTGTTGCAACGGTGGTCAAACGAAGTGGTCACCATGAGCCATTCGATGTTAATAAAGTACGGATGTCTTTAGAGCGTGCATGTTCAGGATTTGATGTTTCGGTGCACGAGTTATTAGAAGAGGTATTGCGTACTCTTTTTGATAGAATTACCACGGTCGATTTACAAAAGGCGTATGTCCTTGCAGCTGTTACTTTTATTGAAAAAGATCCCGTATACAATAATATTGCTGCTCGCTTATTGCGCCAGCGTCTAGCGCGCGATGTTTTAGGCAAATGCGATATGTCCGCCTGCGATCAATTGTATCGAGATGTATTTCAAAAAACTATTTTAAAAGCGGTCACTATGGGGTACCTTGATACCCGTATGGCAACCTATGATTTAGGCGTATTAGCCAGTGCGCTTGAGCTTGAACGGGATGAGTTATTAAAATACACGGGTATGCATACGTTATACGAAAGATACTTCTTGCGTCAGGGCCAGCAGCGCCTTGAGTTAGTTCAGATGTTTTGGATGCGTATTGCTATGGGGCTTGCGCTCAACGAATCAAACAAAGAAGCCAAAGCTTTAGAATTTTATGAGCTGTTTTCAACGTTACGGTATATGCCTTCAACACCAACATTATTCCACGCCGGGTTCCCTGTTGCTCAATTAAGTTCGTGTTACTTAAATAAGGTAGATGATAGTTTAGGGCATATTTTTAAAGTTATTGGGGATAATGCGCAGCTAGCAAAATGGGCTGGTGGGTTAGGTACTGATTGGACGTCTATTCGAGGCACGGGCTCGTACGTTAAAAGTATTAAGGCAACAAGCCAAGGTGTTATACCTTATTTAAAAATAGCGAACGATGTTGTAGTCGCTATCACGCGTAGTGGTATTCGTCGTGGAGGGGCCTGTGCGTATTTAGAAGTATGGCATTATGATATAGAAGACTATTTAGATTTGCGCCGTAATACGGGTGATGAGCGTCGTCGTACCCATGATATGAATACTGCTAATTGGATTCCCGATTTATTTATGAAACGCGTACAAGAAGATGATAGTTGGACCTTATTTTCACCCGATGAAGTACCTGATTTACATGAAATATATGGCGCTGCATTTGAAGCGCGTTATAAAGAATATGAGCAACGTGCACAAAAAGGTGAAATGCTTCTTTTTAAAGTGATTTCAGCAAAACAATTGTGGCGTAAGATGTTAACACGTCTTTTTGAAACAGGGCATCCCTGGATTACCTTTAAAGACCCTTGTAATATTCGTTCGCCGCAAGACCATGCAGGGGTTGTGCATAGCTCAAATTTATGTACCGAAATTACACTCAATACGTCAGCTACCGAAACAGCGGTTTGTAATTTAGGCTCTATTAATTTAGAGCGCCATATAATTAACGGCATTCTTGATGACGCATTATTGCAAAAAACCGTATCTATAGCCGTACGTATTTTGGACAACGTTATTGACTTAAATTTTTATCCGACTGATGAAGCACGCAATTCAAATAGGGTGCATCGTCCCATTGGGTTAGGCTTAATGGGTTTCCAAGACGCGTTATTTAAACTCAATGTACCATTTTCTTCTCCCGAAGCATTAGATTTTGCTGATACGAGTATGGAAAAAATATCATACTATGCTATCGAAGCTTCTGCCCGTCTTGCCCACGAAAGAGGCGCGTATAAGAGTTATAAAGGTTCCAAATGGGATCGCGGTATTTTCCCCATTGATACGCTGGATTTACTAGAAAAAGAACGAGGAATGCGCATCGAAGTATCTCGTACTACGCGCCTTGATTGGGATAGACTTAAAGCGTTAGTTAAAGAACACGGGATGCGCAATTCTAATTTAATGGCAATTGCGCCTACTGCTACAATATCAACGATTGTTGATTGTTATCCGTGTATTGAGCCGCTCTTTAAAAACATTTATGTTAAATCCAATGTAAGTGGCGAATTTACGATACTTAACGCATATCTTGTTGAAGATTTAAAGCGCTATGGTTTGTGGAGCAAGCAAATGCTTGATCAGCTTAAGTATTACGATGGCGATTTAGCACGTATTACCGCCATACCATATGCATTAAAAGAAAAATATAAAACCGCGTTTGAATTAGACCCAATATGGTTGGTAAAAATAACGGCAACACGGGGCAAATGGATTGACCAAAGCCAATCACATAATGTGTTCTTGCAAGGTGTTTCGGGGGCTAAATTGGACCAAGTCTATCTCACGGCATGGCGTTGGGGCATGAAAACACTCTATTACTTACGTACACTTGGTGCCTCACAAATCGAAAAATCAACATTAGATGCAAAAGAGTTTGGTTTTACACAAAAACGGGAATATACTGAGCCTGTTTCGAAGCCGGTGCCGATAGCTGCTATGCAAATGGCTATGCCAAAGGCATGTGGAATTGAAGACCCAACTTGTGAATCTTGTCAGTAACAAAGGAGCAACAATGGCAATTATTAACAATTCAAAAACAGATCCAAACAAAATACTACCAATGCGCTATTTATGGGCGCGTGAGCATTATAAAAACGGTGTAGCAAATAACTGGACACCCGAAGAAATTGCAATGCACCAAGATGTAGAGCAATGGAAGTCGCCCACAGTATTAACGGCTTCAGAACGCCGTATGATTTTATGGAATTTAGGTTTTTTTGCGACAGCAGAATCATTAACCGCAAATAACTTAGTACTTGCAGTCTATAAGCATGTAACTAACCCTGAGTGCCGCCAGTATTTACTACGGCAGTCATTTGAAGAAGCAGTACATACTGACACGTTTATTTATTGCTGTGATACATTAGGATTAGATCCCGAAGAGATTTATACCATGTATCAAACAATACCTTCAATTCAGGAAAAAGATGATTTTGTCGTTAATTTAACCAAATCTATTTTTGATCCTAATTTTAATACCGAAGGATCAGCGAATATTCAAAAGTTTATTCATGATCTTATTGGGTATTATGTAATTATGGAAGGTATTTTCTTTTACGCTGGTTTTGCCATGATGCTCGCATTGCGCAGACAAAATAAAATGGTTGGTATCGGCCAACAATTTGAATATATTATGCGTGACGAAAGTATCCATTTAGCATTTGGATGTGATTTAATTAACACCATTAAAGCTGAAAATCCAGAAATTTGGACTCAACAATTTCAAGCAGAGATTGTTGAGTTAATCAAACAAGCAGTTATTCTTGAAAAAAATTATGCATTTGATGCATGTCCGCAAGGATTGCTGGGTATTAATGCGCAGCAGTTCTGCGATTATGTAGAATATATTGCGGATCGTAGGCTTGAGCGTATAGATTTGCCAAAAGTATATTTTAAAGAAAATCCATTTCCTTGGTTATCTCAAGCAACAGATTTAACGAAAGAAAAGAATTTCTTTGAAACTCGTGTAACTGAGTATCAAGCGGCTGGTTCTTTAGAATGGGAATAAGGTAAAAGAGGGCCGAAAGGCCCTCAAGAATTAAGGGGGTACGGGATTTATGTTTAGTGTAAAAAATAAAGATATATGTACGTGTCTCATTGTAACGCTGTTGGGATTGTCAACAGAGTATTGCAAGGCAGGACAAATAATGGCTAAGATTAGCCAGTGGCGAACAAGTAGTGATACTGCTGGTGCAACAGCTCAACAATCAAAGAATTTAAAGCAATCTGTTAAAGAAGTTAAAGAGCCATTTGCTGATCGTCCCGTGATTAGGCTCAGTACCGTGAGCAATAGAGGTAATGTATGTACAGGCCAATTAATTTTTGAAGATGAGATTTATGCAGTTGGGTCTATAATTGTTGTAACTCCACAAAAAAACCGTATGGCTTACACCATAACATATTGTGCGGGGATTTTTGCAGGAAAAATTACTCAAAAATTTTTGGTAATTAGCCACTTACAAGATACTTTGGTGCAAGTTAACAGTGGTCAGTACGGTATTGATTTTTCTCGCGTTTCAGAGTTAAAAACTGGCATGAATGGATGCGTTTTTTTGCCCCTAGAGATAGTAAAAATGATACAGGATTTAGTTAATGAAATTAATCTACTTATAGGATAGTTAAAAAAGGGAGAATATATGAAGATAAGAAATTATATGAATAAAGACGCAGCGGTTGGTGTTGTGCGTATAACTTTGGGATCATTGTTTTTTGCGCATGGTGCACAAAAGGTATTAGGCTGGTTTGGTGGTCCGGGCTTATCGGGGTTTGTGCAATGGGCTGTAAGCTTGCATATTCCAGAATTTTTAGCTTATTTAGCAGCGTTTGCTGAATTTATCGGTGGTAGTATGTTGTTATTGGGTGTAGCTGCAGAAGTTGGTGCGTTATTTACTATACCCGTAATGATTGGTGCAGTAGTGGCAGTACATTGGAATAACGGGTACTTTGCCCAAAATGGCGGTTTTGAATACCCATTAAATTTAATATTTTTTGCTTGCGCAATTATTATTGGGGGGCCCGGTGCGTGGGCATTATGGAATCCGTTTGCTTCTTGGAGAAAATAATTAGAATATTTTTGTAGACAATTATGTATACGATTTGGTATGCTCTTGCTTATAATGTAAGGATATACAGATGTCTAAAATGATTCGGATTACTGAAGCAACCCAGGTAAAATTGGAGGCGTTGCGTAAAATAACTGGCAAGTCTCAGCAAGCGTTGTTAGAAAAAGCTGTTAATATTTTATCGCGTGAAGCATTTCTACAAGCTGCTAATGAAGCGTATAAAAATTTGCGTAATGATCCTGTGGTATGGCAAGAAGAATCGGTTGAGCGCGCATTGTGGGAAAAAGCTTCACTGCAAGATTTAATCAAAGATATCGATCATGACTAAAATGCAAATAAAGCCATTAAGGGGAGATATTTGGTTTGTCGATTTAGACCCAGTTGTCGGGCATGAACAGGGTAAGCGACGCCCCTGCTTGGTGGTTTCTACAAATAGTTTTAATACTGGTTATGCAGGTTTGGTAACATTAGTACCCTTAACATCAGTTGATAAAAAAATACCGTGGCATGTTAAAATCACTTCTCCAGAAGGTGGAGTGATTAAAGTCTCATTTGCTCTGTGTGAACAGGTTTCAACTGTATCTAAAGATAGATTTAGTGGAAAACCATTAGGAACGGTAGATGATCTTACATTACACGAAGTTGAAAATAGACTGCGCGTGTTATTAGAATTGTAAGCTTTACTGTAAAAGTTCTTTTGCCCGTTTTTCGAGTGATCCGAATGATTGCGCACCGGTATCACGTCCTTTAAGATGACCTTTATAAAAATATAAAATAGTGGGCACTTTGTTGACATTATAATAATTTACAATGTCACGCGCAACCGTGCTATCTACTTCAAAATACGTATAGGAGCTATATTTTTTAGAAAATTGTGTAAGTATTGGTGCAAGTTGTCTGCAGGGCGGACAATTATCGCGCGAAACTTTTACTAGTACTGCACGATGGTGGGTAATCTTTGTTTGTAATTGTTGTAATGACGTTAATTGTTCAAAGGCATGAATAGTGCTCGCAAATAATCCAATGAGGAGGGTAGCAAGTTTATAATTCATAGAATCCTTTCTTGTTTAAAAGTATTAGTTTTTATTTATTATTTCAGTAGAGCACGATCTATGCAATTCGTCAAATACTAACAAGGAGCGTATGTGATACCGATGTTCTTGTTTTTATGAAAGAATTTTTGATGTGCGGAAAGCATGAGCATATTCTTGAAAAAGTTCCCATTATAGTTATTGCTGATTATAATGTAAATTTATAGGGAGCCGTACACTTTATGCAATTGTATAACTAGGGAATGGTATGAAAATACGGTATGATATTCAGCATGCTGGCATTGCACATGCGCAGTTACGTGACATTTGTATACGACTTAATGATCATGGTGATGTGCTTAAAGAAGCATTAAATCGGTGTTACGAATCGGTATACGCTTCTTTGTATGCGCCGTATGATGGAGCCCAATTAGATGCAATTGAAAAATGCATAGAACGTAAAAAAAAGCTTAACCATACATCATTATGGATTATTGGCATTGGTGGGTCTAACATGGGCGCTATGGCTATATATTATGCCTTATTCCATGAAACAAATGGTTTACCGTGTCATTGGGTTGATACTATTGACCCGCTCGTTACCACTGATATGACCACCCGATTTGAAGAAGAAGTAAGGAACGGCGGTCGACCACTGATTATTATTATTAGCAAATCAGGTACAACACTCGAAACAACTATAAATGCATCATTATTTATCGGGTTATTACAGTCACAGTACAAAAATTATCGCCACTCTATTGTTGTTATTACGGATCATGGCTCAGTGTTGTGGCACGATGCTCAACGCAATAATTATATGGTACTCGAAATTCCAAAACAAATAGGAGGCCGATATTCAGTGTTTACTGCAGTTGGGCTTTTCCCCTTAGGAATGATGGGTATTTCGATACGTGATATATGTGCCGGTGCATTACTTGCCGTGCAAGAGGGGCTTCAGGATAATAGTGATGTGAGTGTACAAGCAGCGTTGATATATGCGCATTATGCGCTTGGTAGAAATATTTTTGATCATTTCTTATTTGGGCAACGGCTAGCGTTTATTGGCCATTGGTATCGGCAGCTGATGGGCGAAAGTTTAGGAAAAATTGCGCACAAAAAAGGAGTTCAAATACCCGTCGGTATTGTGCCAACTGTTTCTATTGGGTCAATAGATTTGCATTCAGTTTTGCAACTATATTTGGCGGGACCGCGTACTACTTTCACCAGTTTTGTTTTAGGTACTGTTGCTAAAAAAGAGTATACTGTTGTACCCTCGGGGCCTTATGCAGGTAAGTCAATGGCACACATTCAACATGCATTGTTTAAAGGAACGCAAGCAGCGTACATACAGCAAAAGGTGCCGTTTGTTTCATATGAATTTGAATTAAGCCCATTTTCGGTAGGTTTTTTTATGCAATCTAAAATGCTCGAAATGATGCATCTTGGATTCTTATTGGGGATTAATCCCTTTGATCAACCTGAAGTTGAGTTGTATAAAAAGGAAGTGCGGACATTGCTTGGTAAGTAATAGTAGTGATGGCTATATTTTTTTGTAATTCGTTTACAAACGCAGGAGTAGGAGTAATACACACTATTAAAAGGTCAAGTGTTGCTTTACCGGTAGTTTTGATAAGCGCTGGCTTGAGCGTATATTGTACCCATTGATCACCATTTTTAGCAGGCAATTGTTCGCCGATAAGCAACACACTTCTTGTTTTGTGTGTTAATAATACCGTATTTTTACCTTTAAAGGGTAACACCTGGGTGAATGTTTGGTTATCGGGTACTAGATGGGTCATAATACCAAAAAATATAAAAAATATGCTTAATAAAGCGATGCGTAGAGAGCGGTGAGAAGTAACAATAATAGAACTAACTGCACAAAAGGCTATAACAAGTAATACTATTGTCGAAGGTTTAGGGAAATACAGCAAAAAAGAGTCCGATCCCCAGGATATGCACCAGAGCCAAAAATTGGTAAGCTGATCAAGAAGCCAGATAAAAAACCCATTGGGGATATGGAGTAGCTCAGTAATCAGACAGAGTGAGCTGAGAAAAATAAAGCCTGCCAATAGAGGATTAAATAATAAATTCCCTGCAGGTGTTGCCCAAGAAAGAGGGAGCCCCCACGCAAGGAGTAAGGGCCACGAAATCAGCGAGACAAACAGCTGTAATTCGAGGAATGATAAAAAGAATTGCGATATCTTTTTAAGCATGGTTTATTATTTTGTTTACAGATAGAAAATATATTGTATATACTGTTATTATAATAGTATATCATATAATATGCTGGAGTTTTCTCAATGAAAAAGTTAATGCTGTTGATTTTAGTAATTATGGGCTATTGTGGACCGATTCAACCAATGAAGCGTCGTAATATAGGTATAGGGGCAGGGATCTTGGTTACAGCGGCTGTTGCAACCCTTATCTATTGGTGGAAGCATGGAAGACAAGAGGTTGCTCAAGTATTAGCGTCGCCAACAGCATCAGCAGTTGTTGCACAGGCGCTAGCGCCGTCGCCTGCACGAGCGATGCATGACGCGTATTTTGGGATCTTAATACAAAAATCAAACGATTTTGCCAAACACATTAAAAAGATGCCTACGGTAAATAACAAGATAGAAACGATTGTCGGTGATGATGCAGTAAAACAAGCAACTATTGCCCAACAAGCACGTGAAGTGTATCCCATATTACACGGAAAAGTGAAACAATTAATTGCTGATTTTTTGGCATATAAAAAAGAATATGGTTCGTCGTACGAACGACGATTATATGCGACCATGAGTGAAGTAGATTTTATTACTCGTTTAATAACAAATCGGCCATTAGTGTTTGTTGGAGGTGGCGATAGTTATTTGTTGCGCAATGGTCAGAGTGGCCATGGTGGTTTTGTAGCAATTGGAACAGAAGACGAACAACCACCATTAATTCTCAATGATTATATTTCCTATGACGAAATGCAAATCGCTGCATTAGTAGGTGTGTCAGTACCTACCTATTTTATTAATGCGGGTGCCCGTTGGAATGCAGGTAAAAAAGATACCCCTGGTACTTTTGAAGAAAAAGGCATTTATACAGGGTTGGTAGGGGCGCGCTTTGAAAAAGAAAATTACATGGAATGGCAGCATATGGTCATTACAAAACACCAAAATATTAAAGAAAATGGATATGGTGCAGATTCTATTGCACCGCGTAAGCAGTTATTGGATATTTGGGCGAAATTTTACGGAATATCTCATTTCCCTACATACGAAGAAGCGCAAGCGGATACTACAGGCAATTATATTAAAGTTACGGATATCTATTTAAATAAAGACGTTTATAAAAAGCGTGTGCGTATGTCACTTGAGCCCTATTTGTTTGATGCAGATATTCGTGCACAAAAAGCTGGTACACGCGCGTATGTCCAGGTAGTAGGGTTGGGATTGGGTGTGTGGATAGGGGCATTTTCCACAATAGCACCTCAATTATTTGTTGATACCTGTGGCGAAATTATACGCGATAATAATTTTAACCATATAGCAGATGTGGATTTTAGTTATATTCCAGTCACGAACTGTTTAGGCGTTACCAATGGCGCATTGTTACAAGGTATAGCTATTCATTTTTCAAAACGAGACCCTGCGGCAAAATTAACGGGAGTTAACGAAGGTAAGCTTGCTGTTGCTTGTTATGCGTGGGATGGCAATGCGTACCCTGGTAATGAGTATTGGAGTGGCGCTTTAACGGCTTCGGGTGACCCTGCAGCTGCTTGTTGCTCTACAATTCCCGAATTGCAAAATCCCTTAATTAATGAGCATGTTTCGGGGAAATATGCCCACTATTATGGTACAGATCCCGATAGTGTCTTAGCTTAATGCCAGCCTATTGACAGTCGAGTGCCCTGTTATTACAATTAGAATAGGTATATTTTCTTTGAAAAATTCTGGGGGCGTAAAGGCTTCGACGTGAGGTTGAAGTTTTAAAGTGCATGTCGAGATTGTTGGTCGGGTTCTCGTTAAAAAACGGTCAAAACAATAAATGCAGACAATGCATCTATGGGCTACGGCTCATTCGGCGCAGCATACGCGTAAGCTAACTCGCCGTCTTGTTAGCACCTACCTTTGTCCATAGGTACGCTAACTCGTATTACCCAAATGGAACTGCAATAACGAGATTTGTTCTGTTCGGTAGTTATTGCTGTATACGTAACGGACGTATAGAAGAACTTAGTTCTTGAGAGCTTCTATAGGTATAATCAAGAACTGAGCATGGAGTACTTTAAAATGGATATTTTGCGGACACGGGTTCGACTCCCGTCGCCTCCACCAACCTTCGTAGCCTGCCTCGCGTTTACTCCTGAGCCAAGTCGAAGGACCGAAGGCGTGGATAGGCGAAGAATGGGCCCGCTCACTAAGCAAAAGTTTTAATTTTTATGTATTTTGTGTATTTGTTAAGATCATTAAATTTCCCTGACCAATTTTATATTGGATTTACGAGTAATTTAGGCCAGCGTTTGCAAACCCATGATTAGGGAGGTTCTCCTCATACCAAAAAATATAAGTCTTGGGAGTTGCTGGTGTATCTTGGTTTTAAAGACAAATATAAAGCCCTCGAGTTTGAAACTTATTTAAAAACATCTTCTGGTAAGGCTTTTGCTGAAAAAAGGTTATGGTGAGGGCTCATTCACCAAGAAACAATTTCTTATTCCTCAGTTTCTTTTAAATATTCTTTTAATCCCGCTTGTGTGGGATTCATTGTTTTTTCACCCTTATGCCAATTAGCAGGACATACCGTGCCATGCTTTTCAGTTTCCTTCATTGCATCAATAATACGTATTGTTTCATCAACACTGCGGCCTAAGGGGTTATTGTTAATGGTAATACTTTGAATTACATGATTTTTATCAATGATAAAAATTCCTCGGAATGCCACGTTAGTCTTAGGGTTTAATACCCCGTAAGCGCGTGCAATTTCACCCTCAGGATCAGAGATAAGGGGAAATGACACATCTGATACACCACCTTTTTTAATGGGCGTAGCAAGCCATTTTTTGTGTGTTTTAATAGAGTCTGTCGAAATCCCAACAATAGTTACTTTTCTTTTGTGTAGATCTTTTATACGTCCCTGGAATGCACGCAATTCAGTTGGGCACACAAAGGTAAAATCTTTAGGATAAAACAGTAAAACGATTGGTCCTTGTAAATCCTTAAGATGTACCGTGTATTCTGTGCTTTTTGTAACTGCTTGTGCGGTAAAATCAGGTGCTTTATTTCCGACGAGACAAGAATATATTGTGTGTGTTTGTGTTAAGAATGATAAGACAACAATTACTATGAATAGTATCTTCATGGTAAACTCCCTTTATTTTTTGGTCTCAAGGGTAGCTTACCATTTTTATTTTTCAAAAAGCAATTATTTTTGAATGCCCCATTGAATAAGCAATTTTGTTAATTGTGCTTTAGCTGTCGGAGTTCCTTTCGTTAATAAGTGGGTAGCTCTGCGCTGGTTATGCGGCGCTAATTGGCTAATCTGAGCTTGAAGAGATTGTTGGGCTTTTGCGGTGCCGGGAGCTGCGTTCATGTTATTTGCTAATAAAATACTTAACATTAGTATATGCTTCATAGAATCCTTCTCATTAATTTATTACATTTTTGCGTGTATTTGATTTTTTAGTCTTTGTACCAATGGATTTTTTTTATCAGCTTGGTTTAAAAGAGCCATTATCTCGTGTAATTTATTTTGTGAAGAAGTTCGGCTCAGCATTGTTTTAGCTTTTTCTAACAAAGCAATCAGCGTATGATCGTTACCCCTTTGCTTTGGAGCTCTGTGAGAAACTGCTCGTGTAGTAACTTTATGAGCTTGGTGTGCTGGAATATGTATTTGGCAAGGCCGAAATGCAGAAAAGATATTATTTACTGCTAATAAACTTAGACTTAAAAATATTGCATAAAGTGCACTCATTTGATTTCCTTTTTCATAAAGAGATCTTTTGCGGTGTGTTTTTATGAAAAATAATACTCGGTGTCACAAATAAGTCAATGTTTTTGCGTAATAATTGAACAAGATTTACCCATTTGATCAGTACATTGGGGTTCTATGGTTATATGATGTATAGCAAAATCGTTACCCAATTTTTGTTTAATACTATTAATTGTTTCCACGCTTTCGTCAAGTTTTGCGCAATACAGAGTTACTTGGCAGCTTAACGCAGTTTTTTGTGGCGCAATGTTCCATATATGTAAATCGTGTACAGCATGTACTGCGGGGATTAAGCGAATGGTATTTTCTATTTGTGCAACATCAAGTGAGCGTGGTACTCCATCAAGAAGTACGTGGAAGGTTTCTGCAATAAGCTTAAATGCGCTCACCAAAAGCATGCAACCAATAATAATGCTAAAAATAATATCGGCATGCGTTGTATTTGTGATATACGCAAATAGGCCTGCAATTATTGCAGCCCCAGAGGCAATTGCGTCATATATAATATTGGTAAATGCACTTTTAATATTGATGTTATGGCGGTGGTTCTTAAACAAGAGAGCAATACTACTGTTAACAATAATCCCCATACAACCAATGAGCATAACATGGGTGCCTGCCATTGGCTCCGGATGTAAAAAACGTTCAAATGCTTCTTTAAAAATATAGAGAGACATACTAAGCAAAATAATACTATTACCTAACGCTGCTATTAACGGAGCGCGACCATAGCCATAAGTCTTCTGCTTAGAGGGCATTTTTTTACCGACGAGATGGCCAAATAAACAAATAGAAAGACTGCAAGTATCAGTAAAATTTTGTAGTGAATCAGCAATTAAAGATAAACTACCGAGCAACATGCCCATAGTGTATTCAAAACACGTAAATAGGGCGTTAACGATAATGCTAAAAACTAATTTCTTTGTAATAGGATCGTATGAAAATTTTGCCATTGACGGTACCTCTTGATAATTTTTAGCAGAGATTAATACATTATCGTAGGTAACAACTATAGGGCTTTTTTGATAAAAGTAAATTGAGTTTTTTTAGGCGTTTTTAAGCGATTTGTGGGTTGCAAATGAATGGATTGACTGCGAATAATAAAGATTTTTTATAAAATAGAGTGCACTCTTGTTTTTTTATAATCAGGTGCAGTAGCTTTAAAACATAAAGTATCCAGAGAGTGTGTGGTATCGGGTTGTGGGGATAGGGATATCCAATACTCTCTTGCGGTACTTTTTCTTTTTAGATTGACTGATGAGTCGAATCGCGCTACTTTTTATGTGATTTTGTATTTTTCAAATAAATAAAAAGGATCTCTATGAAAAAGTATATACTAACTTCATTGTGCGTTACCTTAGCAATTGCTGCAGAGGTAACAAAAAAAGGACCAGATATTGTGGTAGTGGATTTAGCAAAAGTAGTGAATGCTGAAAAACCAGAAGAATCAAAATCATCAGAATGGTCCGAAGTATTTAGCAAATTAAAATCAAAGATTATGGGGCATCGCTCGAAAATTGAAGCAAAACAACAAGAATTTCAACAAAATTTTGCACAGCGTGATATGAATAACTTAACAGAAGATGAACGTGAATCTCTTATTAAATTAGAGAACGAAGTACGTACAACAACGCAACTCTATCAATCTGCTGAAAGAGAATTAAATGACTTCCAAGGAAAATTCTTCCAAAAATTAACGACTGCTTCTGAAGAAGTTCGTGTTGAAGAAGGTGCAAAAATAGTATTGCAAGGACCAGTTTTAGCAGCAGATCCATCAGTTGATATTACTGATAAAGTAGTTAAAAAAATGAATGCGAAACACCAAACTGCACAACGTGCTCAAAAATTAACAAAATTGCCAGAAACAAAACCGGCAAAAAAATAAATTTTATCTATGATTAAAGCAATTATTGGCCTGGGTAATCCAGGCCAAAAATTTATATATACTCGTCATAATATTGGTTTTCGTATTGTAGAGGCGCTCGGTGAAGAATATGATGCGCAGTGGCGTAGCAAAGATAACATGGAACTTGCTGAAGTAACAACACCACAAGGAAAACTGATATTAATTAAGCCGCAAACATATATGAATAACTCTGGCGCCGTGATACCATTTTTAACTAAGCAGGGCATAAAGCCCGAAGAAATTATAGTTGTGCATGATGAGCTAGAACTTCCCTTTGGCGTAATTAAATATAAAATTGGGGGTAGTGCTAAGGGGCATAATGGCTTAAAATCTATTATTGCTGCGTGTGGTGATGCTTTTGGTAGATTGCGGTTTGGTATTGATAGACCCGAAATCCGGGAAGCAGTTCCTGATTATGTATTGGAAAAATTTAAAGAATCTCTCGATGTAATTGATGCGCGCATTAGCGAGGCAGTTACCACGATACAATCTCTGATTTAGAAAAATATTATTTCGCTTCCCGTATTACTTTTTTAGCAGATTTATCTTCGCGTAATCCTTTATAGCGCCCCACGCGTAATTTACCCCCGTTGGTCCATTCTGCAAATTCAAACTCAGCGACTAATTGCGGTTTTACCCAATGTACTTGGGTAACTGGGCCATCATAGTTAAAAAAAGGGCATTTTTTTATTGTAAGTTTTTCTAATTTTTTCCCTACGAGCGCTAAGGTTTCGTGGCTATATCCGGTGCCTACCTTACCCGCATAGATAAAATTATTTTTATCATAATAACCCACAAGAAGCGCACCAAAATGGCTACGAGAGCCTTGAGGTGTTGTATATCCGCCAATTACTAGTTCCTGGCTTGCAGAACATTTAAATTTGAGCCAATCGCGCGAACGAGTATGACTATATTTACTATCTTTTTGTTTTGCTATAATGCCTTCTTCGTGTTTTTTGCATGCTGCTGCAAAGAGCGCCATCCCATTGCCAACGGCGTGGTCTGTATATTGAAGGACATCATTATACTGTAGAAGCTGCTTTAACAAGGCTTTACGGACATACAGTGGCACCTGTTCCATTGAGTAGCCGTCGGTATAGAGTATATCAAAGATACAGTAATGTATGGGCACTGAAGAAAAATGGTTAGTACGATTTATACGACTTTGTAATAACTGAAAGCGAGAGATGCCTGCTGTATCAAATGCGACAATTTCACCATCTATTACAAAATTATCTGCAAGTTGCTGGGTTAATGCTGTCACAAGTTCAGGATATTCTCGATTTACTACATGCCCATTGCGCGAAAATAAGTGTACTACCCCATTTTTTTTATAAGCAACACAGCGTACCCCATCATATTTGGGTTCATAAAGCCATTCTTTTTTAGAAAAATAATTTTTGGTAAGTGTTGCAAGCATGGGTGGTTCAAAAGTGGGAAAAGATGCTTTTTTGCTTCGCTTCACAATTACTTCTATACAATATGGTGATAAAACTATTTTTTTTGTCATCGAAAACCTCTTACTCTCTATATAACGACAAGCGGTTATAAAAAATCAACAAAAAAGGGATTATATGGCTATAGTATGGAAAGGTGCATTATCTTTTGGGCTCATAACAATACCCGTCGAATTGTATACAGCAGTGAGTGCGCATGCCTTGGGGTTTACCTTACTGCATGACAAGTGTCATACTCCTTTAGAATATGAGCGATGGTGCCCTCATTGTGAGAAAGAGGTAGTTTGGGCGAATGTGGTAAAAGGTCTTAAAGTAAAAGATAGATATATTGTTCTTGATAAAGAAACATTAAAAAAGTTAAAGCCAGAAAAACTTAATCTTATTTCGATTGTGCACTGTGTGGATAAAGATGCGGTAGCGCCATTGTATTTTAATCAGCATTATTATTGTGCGCCATCGGGAACGGTTGAACCCAAGGCCTATTTTTTGTTTATGGAAGCGCTGCATGCGCTTAATAAAATGGCAATTGCAACGATTATTTTTAAAGAACGAGAACATGTGTGCTTGATTCAGCCGTATCAGGGAATATTTTTATTAACAACGCTCCATTATGCGTACGAAATTCGGGATATCAAAAAAGTACAACGCGTTGCTACGCGAACAATAAATGCGCAAGAACTCGCCTTGGCTAAACAATTTGTTACCCAATTATCGCGTAAAAAGTTTGATATAACGCAATTTAAAGATACCTTTGTCGAAAAATTAATTGCCCATATTAAGCAGTTGCAAAAAAAACCGGCAACTAAAAAAGCCCCCCACAAAGCAATTAAAAAACCGCAAACGACATCGTCGCTTATAGGGTTGTTAAAAGCGAGTGTGGAAAAGCCGATAGCACGCGCACGTGCGCGATAAAAAAATTTTTAACCAAAAATACGAATAATATATTCGTCCATTTTGCGTACCTTTTTGAGAGTAGTACGTTTGGTAGGTACTTCTAAACTTTGTATAATAGTTGGCAAATTTTTTAGAAAGGGTTTACCTAAAAAATCACTATGCCCCATTCCACGGCCATTAAGCCGTAAGCGACAATGAGTAAGCTTCTCATCTTTGGGAAAATGACGATGCGAAAATAAGCGGCGTTGGCCATGCTTAATGTTTTTGCGGGTCTCTTCGTAAAATCCTTGTGGGTCGGCAACTTGGATAAGATCGACAGGCGAATAGAGCACGTAAATAGTGTTAAATAACGATGCATGTACATATGATGCCGTGACTTCTTGTACTGGGCATGCTATAAGCACCAATGTTTCAATAGATAATTCTTGGTCGTCATGCTCTTGCGCGATGCGGGCAAGATTTAAGGCAACATTGCCGCCATGGCTTTGCGTGATAACTCTCAGAGGAAGACCTGGGTGTTTTTTACTTAAATCTAAAAGGGCATGGTATAAGTCTTGCGCGGCTTTATAGCGCGCGTCATAATTTAAATCACCTGACCAGCCAAAAAAATAAAATGTTTGCTTATTGAACTGTTCGGGATTTTGCTCGGTCATGAGTTGAAAGTTACTCAATGTATATTTTTTATCCATGTCATGTACCAAACTTAGCCCTTGAGGACAATAGAAAAAATCATGTAAAAAGGGTATTTGGTAGATAAAATCTGGTGGTAACGTGCCATGTACAAAAACCGTAATATTTTGAGGTTTATAAACAGGTATCTCTGTATTTGTTGGAGACGTATATGTTCTTTTTTTGCGCTTGCATGCAGGACTGATATATAACAAAAACAATAAACTTAATACTTTTAAGGCGCGCATACCATCTTTCTATAATGTATTTTTTTAATAATACCATTAATTGACATGTTCTGTAAAATTTAATATATTATTGCAATTTGAATTAATATAATGATATACTAGAGTTAGAGTATTAATGGTATAATTAAAAAGGAGAAAAACTATGAAAAATGTTGTTAAAATACTTGCTATTTTAGTTGTAGCGATGAATACGGGTCTATTAGGAGCCTTGGATACCTTAGGTTGGGTAGCTCGTAAGGTAACCGGTAATTATGCATATATTTGTGGAAGGCATTTAAGTTCCCATGAAAAAAATGTTATGAGAATCAGTGACAGTCACCACCCACAAACAGATGTATTTGCTGCGCCAAATTCTCAGGATGCTGCCCGAAATTGTGGAAGAGGCGATCTTTATAAAGTTCGTTCTAATGGTGCATTATCTAAAAAGTAATTTTTTTAATTATTCCTATTGTAATATTATTTTGGTATGCTTAAAACAGAATGATATAAACAAAGGTAAATATAAGGAGATTCCTATAAAGCGTTTATTAATAGCATTATTAAGTATTGCCACTTTTGCGCAAGTGATTGCAGATGGATGTCAGTGTGTGGAAGCATGAATATTGCACAAGCTGAAAAGGCGGGTCATATCAAAAATAAACCAATGTTTGGTAGTTGTCCTGCAGGAACTAAACAAATGACTGATGCTCATTTAAAGCAATTTTATAGCCGCCAGTGTTAAGGCTTTAAAAATAATTAGCACAAAATAAAGAGGCGCGGAAATTTTCCGCGCCTCTTTATTTTTAGATTGCTGTGTTATTGCAAATCAGGGAAAAAGAATCCAAGTTCAGTTTTCGCTGTTTCTGCAGCATCAGACCCATGCACTACGTTATAACTAATGCTTTTAGCAAGAGTGTAGCGTAGTGTGCCCACAATGGCTTGTGCAGGATTTGTTGCACCCATAAGATCGCGCCATTGCTGTATAGCATTCTCTTTTTCAAGAGCAAGTAATACCACAGGACCTGCGATCATGTTTTCAACAAGCTCGTTGAAAAAGGGACGTTCTTTGTGAACCGCATAAAAACTTTCAGCATCTTTGCGAGTAAGCTGACGCTTTTCCATGCGCACAATAGTAAACTTATTCAGTTCTATTGCGTTAATCACGGTGCCTACAAGAAGTTCTTTAACGGCATGAGGTTTAATCATAGCAAATGTTTTTTCTGCCATAGTTATTCCTCGTCGCTGCTTTTTGATTTTTTAGAACCACGAGCAGCATGCTTTTCAAGTTCAAGTTGCAGCTGTGACTTCACTTTTGAATCGTCTTTTTCTTTACGTGCTGGCTTTTCGCCCCGATCAGAAGCAGAAACTTGCTTCTCTTTACGTACGCGTGGCTCACGTTTTTGTTCTTCTTGTTCTTCAGTTTTTAAGCTGAGACCAAGTTTATGCTCTTCTTGGCTGACCTTGATAACTCTAAATTGTGCTTTTTGGCCAACTTGTACAATGTCTTCGACTTTGTTTACGTTATTACCAGAAAGTTCAGAAATATGGACAAGTCCTTCGATACCGCTTGGTAATTTAACAAATGCACCAAAATCAGTAATTTTAGAAACTTCACCTTCAACAATAGAGCCTACCGGATATTGTTTTTCTATTTCTTCCCACGGATTTTGAGCAAGTTGTTTAATGCCGAGAGAAATTTTCTTTTTCTGCTTATTAATATCGGTAATAACTGCTTCAACTTCATCACCTTTTTTGAACATATCAGCAGGGTGTTTTACATGCTCTGTCCATGAAAGGTCAGAAATATGTACAAGACCGTCAACACCAGGGATTAACTGAACAAAAATACCAAAGTCGGTGATGTTGCTAATTTTGCCCTTAATGTGTTGGCCAACAGTAAATTGATCAGTGATCGTATCCCATGGATTTTTTTCAAGCTGTTTAATGCTGAGAGACATACGACGATTTTCTTTGTCCAATGAAACAACCAGTGCTTCAATAGTGTCGCCCACTTTATAATGCTTATTAAGATCAGTAATGCGATCTGTCCATGATATTTCAGAAATATGGATAAGTCCTTCAACGCCTTTGCCGATTTCAACAAAAAGACCGTAGTCTGTAATGCTCGAAACAGTACCTTTGATGCGTGAACCAACTTGGATAGATGGATCCAAGTGTTCCCATGGATTACCATCAAGTTGTTTAAGACCAAGTGATATTTTCTCATTTGCTTTATCAAATGATAATACCTTAACGGTAACAGTATCACCTAGTTTTACTAATTCGCTGGGATGAGAAATGCGACCCCATGTCATATCGGTGATATGAAGAAGACCATCTACGCCGCCAATGTCGATAAATACGCCGTAGTTGGTGATGTTTTTAACCACACCTTGGATAACTTGACCAACATCAAGGGTATCAAGAATTTTCTTACGAGTATCAGCGCGTTGCTCATTAAGGTATTTACGACGCGAAATAATAACATTACCCCGTTTTTGGTTGATTTTGATAATATGGGCAGTAATCATTTGACCCACAAATTGGTCAAAGTCATTTACCCGTTGTACATCAACTTGTGAACCTGGTAAGAATGCTGGAATGCCGATATCGACGCTCAAACCACCTTTAACTTTATGAGTAACAAGACCTTCAACCGGTTTGTTTTCTTCAAAGAGTTTGGTAATAGAATCCCATGCTTTAAGCGCTTTTGCTTTTTCATAGGATAAGATAACGTTCCCATCTGGATTTTCGAGTTCATCAAGAATAATCTCTATGTCAGCGCCCGGAGTCATTTTTTTAAGTTCATGCTCGGTAAATTCATAGAGAGGGATTAAACCATCAGATTTAAAGTTAATATCAACAAGTACGCCATCAGCGCTTGTTTTGATAACTTTACCTTGGATGATGTTACCTGTTTTGTAAGGATTTAAAGCGCCTTCATATAATGAAGCCAACGCTTGTTTTTCTGCGTCAGTTATTTCATATGATGCATCGTATCCAACAGATTCGGTATGCCCGAATTGTTGCGCTTTTATACGCTCTTTTGACATTAAAAGAACTCCTAAAAGAGTATAGCCGACAGCGCAAGAACTGCCCTGTGGGTTATGGGTGTTATAGCCAGCTCACCATGAGTATTTGGCTTAATTAAAGATTAGTATAGCAATAAATTAAAAAATAGTGTAGTATGAGTAAGAAATATTCTTTTATTCAAGAATTCTTGAATACCTTTCTTTTTTTATTTCCCCCTTAACTAGGTAGTATGCGTGGCAGTGAAGGTATTCTTCGGAATTACTTGATATATCCTCTTGGGGATACGCTGCGTGAGCTAGTGCTCTTCTGTAGATATAGAATACATAGCTGTAAATGAGGCTATATGCTTTGTCGCCAGGTTTGACAAAGATTTTCACCCATGTTATAATAAATATATTATAACTGAAATAAAATTTAAAACACGGGCGTATGACTACACTCTTTTTTAGAGATAAGTTCTTGCCCTTTACATAATGGATGTATATGAAACAATTATTTAAAGATTTTTCGCTTGCTGCTCCTATTCAGCATACATTGGATACGCTTGGATTCACTGAGCCTACTGAAATTCAACGTAAAGCTATACCTGCTCTTTTAGCGCAGTCAAAGATTGATGTGCATGGTCAAGCCCAAACCGGAACTGGTAAAACCTTAGCGTTCGGTATTCCTTTGTTGCATCGTATTGATACAAAAAGCAAAAAGACTCAAGCGTTAGTAGTTGCACCAACTCGTGAATTAGCGTTGCAAATTTACGAAAGTTTAAAACCTTTTGCACAGGCTATGGGTATTTCTATAGAAGCTATTTATGGCGGTATGTCTATGGAATTACAAATGCGTGCATTAAAACGGGGCGTACAGATAGTAGTCGGTACACCAGGGCGTTTAAATGACCACGTACGTCGTCGTACCTTAGATTTAATGACGATTTCTACATTAGTACTTGATGAAGCAGATATCATGCTTGATATGGGTTTTAAAGAGGAAGTAGATGAAATTTTAGCGTGTGCAGCTAAGGATCGTGAAATTTGGTTATTTTCTGCAACAGTAAAACCGGGTATCAGCGCGATTATGCGTGATCATATGAGTGATCCCATTTCGTTGCGTGTGAGCAAGCAAAATGTGGGTACGGCAAGTACTAAGCAATATTTCTGTGCTATTCCCATGAAATCTCGCTTATCCGCGTTATGCCGTTTTATTGAAAGTGCTCCAGAATTTTATGCATTTATCTTTTGTCAGACAAAAATCTTAACAAGCGATGTTGCAGAGCAGTTATTATTACGTGGTTATAAAGTTGGCGCGTTACATGGTGATATGAGCCAAGCGCAGCGCAATAATGTTATTAAGAAATTTAAAAATAAAGAAATTACTATCGTTGTAGCAACAGACGTTGCCGCACGTGGTATTGATATTGCTAATTTAAGTCACGTAGTAAACTATAGTTTACCTGAAGACCACGAAAGCTATGTACACCGCGTTGGCCGTACCGGTCGTGCAGGTAAAGAAGGAGTTGCTATTACTTTTATTGGTAGAAGTGAAATGCGTTTAATCCAAATGATTGAACGTAAATTTAACCTTAAAATTGAGCCACTCGAAGTTCCTTCTCGTGAGCAGATTATTAAAGGGCGCGTTGCACAAATTAATGAATGGCTTGCTCAAGAACAAGGTCATCAAAAAGTAGCCCAAGTGCCACAAGATTTAATGGCGATGCTTAAACAGCTCTCTGAAGAAGAAGTCCGTACTCATTTAGCAGTGTTATTATATGATAGATTCTTAGCAACCTTTATGCAAGAACCCGATGTGGTTGCAGGCTCTGCACATCCCGCGCAACAGCGTTCGGATGAAGAGCGCCAACAAGAATTCTATATCACTGTTGGTCTTGAAGACCAGGGCTGCACGAAAGATGCTGTTATTGAACATATTTTGGGTCTTGGAATTGTTCAAGAAGATCAAATTATCAAAGTACGAAGCATCAAACGCCGTACGTTTATTGAAGTAGTGCCTGATAAAGTATCAGCAGTTATAGATGCATTACAAGGTACAATGCTTGCTGGCCGTCGTCTTCGCGCGCAAATGGTTGAAGAAGAGCAATCTTCGTTTAAGCGCGGCGGTGATAGACGCGATGGTGGACGTGGTAGAGGTGGCGATCGTGGTGGATATCGTGGACGTGGCGGCGATAGCCGTGGCGGAGACCGTGGATACCGTGGAAGATCTTCCCGACCATATGCATAACACATATTGAAATTCAAAAAAATAAGAGCCATTCTATAACAATAGAGTGGCTCTTATTTTTTAAGGAGAGTAGTTATGCGATGTCTCTTGTTGTGTCTATTATCTTATGCCTTACAATGCATGCAAAAAGATACTGTTTTACGGGAAAAGCTTGAGGGAAAGTTATGCGCAATCATAGAAGCTGCGAGAAAAAATCCTGGAAAAAATCATATGTGTTTGCATGAGGTGATGGAAACTATTGTTCCTATAATGGATATAATTAACCATCCGAGAGAATATGTACAAAAACTAATTGGCGGCGGTACTCATGGTACGGTTACTATCCGGCAAGCGCTGGAACTCTTTTTTGACCAACCATTAATTATGGATATTGGACATACCGTAGACGATAGTCTTTTGGATACAAACTATAAGCTATTTGATAAAAGTTTATTGGATGATCATCGATATTTTTTTAGAAAAAAATTTATGTCCACATTGAAAAGAGGATTACTAGGCACTTAAAAGGAGTCAAAATTAGCCTTTTTTGCTATTTGGTGTACTGTGATTATAGCGAGTTTACACCGTTTTTGTGAAAGATTAGTCTATGGTAAAGCGTATCGTATGTCTCTTGTTATTGGCAGTTTTCTCAGCATTACCTATGCTTACTGAGCGGCGAGTTTCATTTTGCGAAATACCACGTATTCGCCATTTGATTAAGGAAAAAGATTTAACTAGTTATCAAATGCGTTTAAAGGTACTTAACAAAGAGCTTTCTTTCACTACTCAGTGTATAGAAGTAATTCGTAAAAGCTTGGTTAGTGCTCACGGAAATTCAGCAGAAACTTTGCGGGAAAAATTAGCGCGTTGTTGCGCGATAAAAACTCGATTAGAGAGAGATATCAAAGCAATAAACACAACTATGAAGAATTCTGTAGTCTGTTAAAAATTAAATTTTTTCCCTATAAAAAAGGCCCTGGATATCAGGGCCTTTTTTATAGGGCTATTGCTTTAAATAATCAAAAATAACTTGGGTCCACGTTTCCATAAAAGGATAAAACTCTTCACATTCAGTAAGTGTATATAATTTACCACTTTGCAACTCTTCTTTTACCTTAATTTGCGCAGAATTGCCCGTAACTAAAAATACAAAACCAATATGCACTTTTCCAACGGGGTTAGAATCATCGTTTAATACACCAAGTGGGGCAATTTCTAAGGATCCAGAATAATCAATTTCTTCTTCGAATTCTCGTTTTGCCCAGTCCACGAGAGTACAGTTATTCATATCTTCTTCGCGGATATGGCCGCCGATGCCTAAACTATATTTACTTTGCAAGCGAGTTTCTGATGCTTTTTTGTGTCGTTGCATAAGAAAATACGTGTCTTCGTGTTTAAATACGAGATACGGAATAATTTGTTTATACGTAGGATCTTGCTCCATGAGCATGCGAGGCAAAAATTCTTTATTTTTCTGAATAAGTTCTAGATAATTTTCGGGATTAATTGTTTTGAGCCCTTGCCATGCGCCATTGGGAAATAAGGTGTCTCTTTTGACCACTAAAATTAATTCATCAGGGATGTTGGTCATACTAGGTGTTTGTTGTACTTGGCTCATCGCAATCCTTTTTATTTTTAGAATAAGTATTGGTCTATGCTGTAGTTACGGTATCATAGAATAGTAGAATTGACAATGACAAGCGGGGTTGATTGAGAAATCCATTACGGTATAAAGATCATCATTATTTATTGGGGATGGACATTGTTAAGGTACCGATTTTTTTAAAATTTCTTTGTTGTAAAGCTCTTAAATCTGCCAATGATTTTTCTAACATCACAATAACATCATGTTGTACAGCAATTACTTCCGGACGTAAATGCTTGTCTTGTGCAGTCTTGAGATCTCTTTTACCTTGAGCGATGTACTCTTCTTGTTCAGTGATAATTTGTTGTAATAACTGTTGTTTTTCGGTTAAATCTTCTATTTTTTTCCCAAAAGCAAAACTACTTACTACTAAAAGCACTATTAATAATTGTTTCTTCATATTATTTTCCTCTCTAATGATAATTATATTGAAAAATAGACATAAAAAGCAAGAATTGTTTATTCTATAAAAATAGCCTAATCCACCATTTTTAATCACGAGGAGATATCGTTTCAATTATTTTTTTGCTATAGGTGCAGCCTGAGACGCCTGTTTTTTTCTTTGTTGAGCCAATTGCTCTATTTGTCTGGCACTTAACCCAATATGATCTCCAGGACTTCTACTGAATGGAGATGGTGCTTCTGAGCGGGTGCCTTTTGGTATTTGCATAGCGTAGAGGCTGTTTATTGATAGGCTGATTACAAGGTATATATATTTCATTATCTTCTCCTTTAATGGTCTTTATTATAATAAAAAAAGGCTTCTTGGGATCTGTAGAGTAAAAATTAGTTTTTATAAATATGCTAAAATTACTGAATAAACTGCAAGAGTTTTTCGATAAGTATTTGATTATTAGTGCTATTTTTACATATTTGTTAAAATATTAATCATTCAAAAATTAACGATAGCTGCACAAGTGAAGCAGTTAAGAAAAATTGTATTAAATCGCTGTATAATTTTAAGGAATGGTGCGCCCAGAAGGAGTCGAACCCTCAACCTTCAGATCCGTAGTCTGACGCTCTATCCAGTTGAGCTATGGGCGCATGATTATTTCAAAAGATACATATAGTTTCAAGATATGTATTAGTATAATTCAGAGAAAACAACCTGTCTACCGAGAGTTTATCTCAATGAGATTCGGTAGAAATAGCGAAGGCCGATGTAAGGCCAGGCTCGGCAAGCTACGTCGGACACTTTGCCGAGGGCAAAAGTGGTGGAGAGAGAGGGATTCGAACCCTCGTGCCCCGTTACCGGAGCTCTTGCTTAGCAGGCAAGCGCTTTAGACCGCTCAGCCATCTCTCCAATTATATCAATAATTTCAATTGCGGCCATGACCGCACGCTATTTCAACTAATATATATCTTAAAAGGATAAAGAATTTGACAGTTAATGCAAGTATTTGGAACACTATTTGTAGAAAGGGTATTATGCCATTACTCATAGAAATTAAAGTTTTTCCTGCATCAGGACAGCAGAAATGGGCTTGGGATAAGGCGGGGAAGATAAAGTGCTACTTAAAAAGCCCTGCAGAAAAAGGCAAAGCAAATGCTGAGCTTATAAAAATCGTTGCTCAAACACTCAAAATTCCCCAATCATCTATCGCTATTCAGCTTGGTGGTCTCATGCGTAATAAAGTGCTTAAAATCAATGCAGATATAACCTATGAGCAGTTTATTAACAAAATAGGCTTGGAGTTACAGCATGCCTTATTTTAAATGGTCGGGGGTAGCAATTACCGGGGATATGAGGTATGGCACCACCTATGCGCGTTCTTCAAGCGCTTTGGATGCAGTATTATTCAAAAATGATATAGCGCTATTAACCTGTAAAAATGCACGATGGCGCCTGAAAAAAAATATACCGTACAAACAGCGGGCTTTTTTTTGTAATCAGCTGGCTACCTTGTTAAAAAGTGGCATTCGATTATACGATGCGTTAATGATGTCCTGTATTGCTCTGACGCATAAGGATTTACGCTTTTTTGTCCAAGATTGTGCACTGCAAGTCTACGAAGGAGTGGCGCTGAGCAAAGCAATGCATGAATATCGTGATTTTTTTGATGATTTTGTCATCCAAATGATATACATTGGTGAAGAATCAGGTGATTTAAAAAGTTCGCTCGAAAAATTAGCTATCACGCTTTCTGATTATAATTCTTTTAATAAGCGATTGCGTGCGGCGCTTATAATGCCCTGTATTACCTTTGTACTCTTTATCCTGCTTTTTTGTGTTATATTTTATGCTGTTATCCCTCGATTCCAGGTAATGTTGCAAGGGCAAGATCAAATAATACCGACTATAACCCGCGTCGTTTTTGCAGTAAGTAATGGATTACGCAGCGCAGTGTTTTTTTATGTCTTGCTAGCAAGCGGGCTTATTGTTGCCAGTATGTCGTGTGCATTAGTATTGGTAAAGTCATTGTGTAGCGTTAAAGAGAGATTACTCCTTTATATTCCCGGTATTGGGTATCTCATAAATGAATATAGTCGAATTCAGTTTTTACAGGCTTTGGGTGTGCTGCTCGATGGAGGTGTGCCGTTAGTTAAATCATTAACGATAAGTGCTGACTTTATCCCGGTAACTTTTTTAAAAAAGAAATATCTTATTGTTGCGGGACTTGTGCAAAATGGGGCTTTACTGGCAGATGCTCTGGCGGCCGAGCCACTGTTGCATACGCCGGAGCTCGATGCGTTTATAAAGGCAGGGTTTACTTCAGGGTCATTGAGTTCGATGATTGCGCAAGCAACACTGTTTTATAAAGAGCAATTACATCAGCGTATATCTTTTTGCATTACCCTCATACAACCTGTTATGCTGAGTGTGATGGGACTGTTAGTTGCCGCGCTTATTATTGCCTTATATATGCCATTATTTACTTTCTCATCAATACTTTAGTTGGGCCTAAGGGGGGACACATGATAAAGAAACTCGCGATGGTTATTAGCATGCTCATTTTTAGCATCATATTTATAATAAGTATGATAATATACGTAGTATATAAAAATGCGGGTAGACCAGTATATTCACATGATCGTAAAACAATCATGCTCACCAATAAAGAATTATTACGCACTGTGCATAACGCGCAGCCCTTTACCTGTAATACGCATGATAATGTGCGATTATCGGGGTGTATAGTGCACCGTCCGCACGCGAAACGCGTAATTTTATTGTGTCATGGATATAGTAGGTCAAAAGAATTTATGCTCCCGGTGGTTGAAATGTTTCCGAATGATACTATTGCGCTCTTCGATTTTAGAGCGCATGGAGAAAGTGAAGGCACTATGATATCATTTAGTGTTCATGAATCCGCAGATGTGCATGCCGCGGTACAGTACATTAAGTCACATCCTGATTTGTGTGATCTGCCATTATATGGACTGGGTGTTTCGATGGGGGCTGCGTCTTTAATTAAAGCCGCGCACGAAGGGGCGCCATTTAAAGCGTTGGTTATTGATTCATCGTTTGCAGAGCTATCTTTACAATTGCGTCGATCGTGGAAGCATAAGACCTGGTTACCTCAAGCATTGTCTCCCGTTACTTTTTTAATACACGAATGGCTAGTGGGAGCTTCGTTTAAAAATATATCACTTGTTAAGATGATCTCATCCGTTGCGATGCCTATTTATTTTATCCATGCAGACAAAGATTGGTTTATACCCGTAGATGACGCATACGCCTTATATAGTGCAGCTCAAGCATGTAAGCGTTTGTGGATTGTGCCTAGCACTCAGCATGCGCGTAATTTTACTGAAAACCCCAAGGAATATAAACAGCGCGTTGACGAATTTTTCGAGTCTGTTACACTGTAAATAGCTTTTAGATCGCCGGGGTGGCGAAATTGGCAGACGCACGGGACTCAAAATCCCGCGATGATAACATCATGCCGGTTCGAGTCCGGCCCCCGGCACCAACCTACGCTTGAATTTTTTTCTCTCATTATTTTATGATTAATCAAACATATATCTATTCTCTGATATTAATCCCTACCGAAAAAAGTAGATTTTTCGATGGCGAAGAATTTTTTATTAAGGTGGTAACAGCATTAAAAAAAACAGCTGCTGCGTGCCAATGGCATGTTGATGATCTTATGCATGATGACGATTATGTATATATAACTGTTCAAGTACCATTAGAAGTATCGGTAGAACAATTAGTTGATATCTTGTATTCTGATACTGAAACCTCGTTAAAAATGCCGGCATTGTGGTCTGGTGATTATACGGTGCGAGCTGTGCGAAAAGGTTAAAGATTATTAGGTATTGTAGGAGTTTTTTATGTGTGGTTCGGTATTTTGGGGATTATTAATAATCTTATTTGGTATTTCGGTAATAGTAAATGCGATATTTGGTATTAATATGCCAATCTTTAAGCTTTTTTTTGCTGGTTGCTTAATTTATTGGGGTGTTTCGATGCTGATGCCCTCACAAAAAAGAAATTGCTCATTGTTCTTTAAATCCGCCATGGTATATGGCGATTGGGACCAAGAGAAATACACAGTTTGTTTTGGTCAAAGTACTATTGATTTAGATTTTTTACGCGGCTTGGCTGTACCAAAAACAATAAAAATATCAGCAACGTTTGCCGATGTTACCGTATTATTGCCGCGAGATGTCCCTGTGCATGTTAAGGTGAATATTACCGGTGCAACAGTGCATGTGCCGGGCAAACAAAAAAATTCAGAATATCTTAATGTCTATGGCGCATCAGAGCCAGTATTAACGGTACTTATTAATAGTACTTTTGCGAATGTTGTTGTTAAGGAGTAGTTGCGAATTTTGTATACCCTCGGTATAGTTTTTCCATTACAGAGTATTGTATGAAAGGCTATATATGAAAATAAGACTCGTATCATTTACAACAAGCTATTTGTGTTTTTTGTCTCTTGCTGCGCTTAGTTATGAGCAGCAAATGATGACAGACTTTTTCCAGTATGCGCGCTTAGATGACGCAATACAGCAAGAGTTGTTTGCATTAGCATCTGTTGAAAGTACTCCAAAAAAGTTTTCTCTTGATACATTGATCCAGTTACCATTATTTAATGCATATCCTGCATTACAAGAACATATACCGTATATCAAATTGGGTGGTATGCCAACGCCTCTTCATCATTGCAAAGCACTGGGCAGTATGTTTAAAAAAACACAGGTGTATATAAAATGTGATAATGCAACAAGCGGTACCTGTAATGGTCAAAAATTATTTGGCGGTAATAAAGTACGTAAATTAGAATTTCTCCTTGCAGATGCAGTTGCACAGGGTGCGCGATCGGTAGTAACGTTTGGATGTGCGGGATCTAATCACGCGTTGGCCACGGCTGCCTATGCGCAGCACCTCGGGTTAGAATCGCATCTATTTCTTGTTGACCAGCATAATTCGCATGTAGTACAACGTAATTTATTGCTGGACGCATATCATAATGCAAAATTAGTACATGCCGAAACAAAGCGCGATCGCTTTAAATTAGCAGCGCAGTTTTGTAAACAACACAAGGGGCAGTTTTGCTCATTTCCTTATATTATTCCTCTAGGCGGTTCTTGTGCGCGGGGGATAGTAGGGTTTGTAAATGCTGCTTTTGAGTTAAAAGAGCAAATTGATGCAGGATTATTACCTGAGCCAAAATATATTATCGTAGCATGTGGCAGTTACGGTACTGCTGCGGGATTAATGCTTGGATGCAAAGCAGCAGGCCTACAGAGTATTATTGTGCCGGTCGCCGTGGAACCAGACGATGCAGCCGGTGAAATTGAAGAAGGTATAGCGCAACGATTTAATGATACTGCAGTATTGCTTGCTGAATATGAGCCTGCATTTGCGCGTTACTCATTAAAGCCACAAGATGTCCAGGTTGTTCATGCATTTGAAGGCTCCGAATATGCATTATTTATTCCAGAAGCTATGGAAGCACTTAAAGCGCTTAAAAAAGCAGAAGGTATAACACTTGATGGGGTGTATTCAGCAAAAGCAGCATGCGCATTGTTTTCGTGGTTAACGCACAGCAAACAGGATGAACCGATTTTATTTTGGAATACTTTTTGTGCAGATTCATTTGAAGAATTAACAAGTATCGTCGATTATAAAAATTTACCGATGGAATTTCATAAATATTTTACGGAAGATGTTCAAGAACTTGATACGTAATAAAAGAGGCCCGATAAAGGCCCTTTTCTTTTATACGATAGATACAAAAACTTTGGCAAATTGTAAGTTGTCACCGATATATTCATACAATTCAAAATCGTGTGTATAGGCGCGGGGCAAATCAGCTATAGACCAAATGTGTTGCCAGGTTTTTAGGACATTTGTTTCTAAGGGGCCATTAATAGTAAATACAGCATATTTGCTTGAGGGGAATTCGCGTCCTACTAAATGTACTGGTACAGTTTCAAGCGATGTTACGCATGCACCAATAATAACGGTATATCCTTCGGGATTATAATCAGTATAAACACATACTCGATTTAATGGTTCTTGTTTATGGGGAATAGAAATCTCGATATTTTTGGTGAAATAATTATCCCAAAACTGTGGCATATCAGTAACACTTTGATTATTGTTATTAGTTGTTTTGTGCTCGATGCCAATGATTTTTAACGTAGGTATGGTTACGACTTCGTATGACATAGCTATCCTCCCTGATACGGTTATAAGAAAAGTGATTAGAGTGAATAGCATAAAATAATATATCTTTAAAGTGAAGACTTGTTTAGAAGAGTGCGCGCGGCATGAAGTACTAGAAGAAACAAGCCTATTGGACTATCGATGTTAGGTAGGCAAAATTTAATGAAGCAAGGCTTTAATCTGGATACAACCTCGGTATAATTAGGTAATAGAAAACTTGCAAGATATTTTTTTTATAGTTAACTAACTCTATACAACTTTTTTTTAAATAGAGGTGAGTGATATGAATGATTGTATATTTTGCAAAATAATTACTCGTCAAATTCCAACAACCATTGTTGCTGAAAATGACGATATCATCGTTATTAATGATATTGCGCCCAAAGCACCAATACATTGTTTAATTATTCCAAAGAAACATGTGCAAGATATCCAATCATTTAAACGAGAAGATCTTTTTTTTGGCGCTAAAATGTTTGAAATGGCACAAAATTTAGCAAAAGAAAATAATACTGATTTTCGCTTTATAGTAAATAGTGGTAAAATGGCAGGACAAAAGGTATTCCATGTTCACGGCCACTTCTTAGCAGGTAAAGAAATGCACGATTAAACAGGAGCGCTGTATGTTAAAAAAATTAATTATCCTGGTCTTAATAACAGCGCTTCCCTGTTTTGGTCAATTGTCTCGCGGACAGCAATTTTTTAATAATTTGCCTACCTATGAAACAGAACGTACAATGCTTCGCGCCCTTTGTTTAGAAGACGTCAACGATATATATGCTATGAGCTCCGATCCCGAAGTAATAAAATTAACGGGTATGCTTCCTTGTGCTTTTTGCCGTGGCGATACGTTACCCGTTATCTAATGCGCGCGATATAAAGCTCGCGAGCTTTTCAGCGTATTGATATTTATATTTTAAATGATGACACGCATGTTTTGACGGTGTTTCTATCCACCACTGTTCTGTATTGCGTACCATACCTGCAAGTCGTTGCGCTGGTGCAATAGTGGTGAGTGTATCGTCGTGCGAGTGTATAAATAGTGTGGGCATTTGTAGCGCAGTTATTTTATTCGTTAAATCAGTTTCGTGTGCGTAGCGACGTACTAACGGTGAAGCAATATATGCAGCAAAAAAACGTCCCAGTCTTAGACTGAATCGTTTAAAATATGACGTTGTTCGACTCAGTTCATCATCAACAACACCAATGGTTACTTGGTCAACTGATGACCATACGCTATCACAAATAAAACCGGCAATGTTGTAAGACTGAGTTAAATCCCGCACATGGTATAACGCATGCGCTGCATGGAATGCTCCAGCGCAAATACCATGAATAAAGAGCGGGCCTTGATTCATAAAATGGGCGTAGTTGATGGCGCCCAGCGTATCCATATAATCATACCGACCATAATTAAGTAAATTAATAAACGATAATAGACCGGTACTTTTTCCTTTGCCATGTCCATTAAAAAAAAGAATATTACAATTTTTAGGCATCATAGTAATAAAAGTAGCAATTCCTTCTTGTTTACCGGGAATAAAGCCTGAGCAAAAAATAATAGTAAAATCGGGATTTGCGACTTTTCTAAATAATCCTTGTAATACATGGCCTGCGGGGGTAGGGAAAAATACTTCGGTAAAGTTTTCTTCTGCTAACAGTACTTTTTTAACTGCAGGATAATTGCTGATAAAAGAAGTATCAAAAAAACGTGAGTGTTCAAGATCGTCGGTGTGGCGAATAAAGTCGTAAGCGCTCAGAGGAGCGCACATAAAACTCAAAATAAATAGTGAATAATAAAGACGCATATTAAGATCCCCCATCTTTTTAATACGTTATTTATAGAGCACTGAGATAGTATATCACATTGCATATTTTTGTAAAAAACAGGGGCAAGGAGGAGTAGAAATGATATCTGTTGAATTTTTAAAAAATGATAATGATGAGTATAATTATACAGCGTCAATTGTGCTAAAAATAAGAACCATAAAGGTGTACTCTATGCAAGCTGTCTTAATTATTGCGACAACACTGTTTTCGCTATTTACTACTATGGTGATGAGTTACATATCAATGGCGACACCCATTGGTCCGTGGATGGAGGCAACGGTAGTATTATTAGCAACGCTTATTTTTAAAGGAATATTTCGTATAGCGCCTACTAAGCAAATGGCTACCATTGGTATTGTCACTGCTGCAGGATCTCTGGGCGGTATTATTGCAACAGCATGTGCATTTTCGTTTCCTACGTTATTTTTTTTAGACAAAGATTTGTTTGATGCGTGGCTTGCGCAGCCCCTCTATTTTGCAACAATTCTTGGCGCGCTTGTGGCTGTGGCAGGGAGTGTGGCTTTTTTAATAGTTAATTTTTTTGAAAAACGTTTGTTAGAAGAACCGAATATGCCGTTCCCTATTGGCACGATGGTGTATAAAATGATTGCCGCACAAAATCAAATGCGTAAGTCATTAGAGTTGGTAGCAGGTGCTATAAGTGCGCTGTGTATAACAGGCGTACAGTACATAGTGCGATCGATACCTAATAAAATTACGCTTTTAGCGTCTGCAGGCGGGGGTGTATTTCGAATCCCCCCGGTATTCGTACAATTTGATACATTGCCTATGCTGTGGGCTATTGGTTTTGTAACAGGGCATGTTATTGCACTGCCATTATTGGTTGGTATGATTTCGAAAATTATTCTTGTTGACCCTCTGCAGTTGTTCTTTTTCCCTACCATGACTAATGGTAACTTTGTACTGGCATTTTGTAGTGGTATGGTTTTACAAGGAGCATTACTCAGCTTTATGGATTTACCAGCAACAGTATATAAAACGGGTAAACGATTGTATGCGAGATTCTTTGACTCTAGTGCAACATTGAATATCCCACGCCCCCTGAGCGTGTCGAAAGGTTTCTTAGGAGCGGTTCCCCTTGTTTTTCTTATAATTACCAGTGTGATTATTGTCTCATTTTTATCGTGGTTTAATTTTTCGCTATTTTCACAATTATATTTAATAATTGTTACGTGTGTGTGCGCTTATCAGTTATTGATTATTGCAGGTAAAGCGGGTATTGCACCGCTTGGTCGTTTTGCAACATTTGTGATGGTGCCTGGTCTTATTATATTTGGATATAATGCAGTGCAGGTAACAATAGTAGCAACATTTGTGGAGCTGTGTGGTGGTATTGCCGTTGATGTGATGTTTGGTCGCAAAATGGCGAAACTTGCAGCAATAGAACGCGCGCGCGTGCAAAAATACCAATGGCTTGGATTATTAGTGAGCGCATGCTCAATTGGTTTTATATTTTGGGTACTTATTACCCACTTTGGATTAGGTACAACTCAGTTATTTGCACAGCGTGCACAAAGCCGTGCATTATTAATTAATGCCTACAGTTTTAATTGGATTGTCGTATTATTTGGTGTTCTATTTAGCTTTGCCCTAAAGTATATAAAAGTTAACGCAGTCTTGGTACTTGGTGGATTACTCATGCCGTTTGATTATTCGTTACCATTAATTCTCGGTGGTCTTTCTACCTATTTGGTTAAAGATAAAGAAGCACAATATCCGTTTTGGTCAGGAGTCTTTGCAGCAAGTTCTATTATGATGATTTTACGAACATTGTTGTAAAATTTTTTGTATTGATTTGTAAATCCACTCATTTGTCTTGAAAAATACTTATGTTTGGGTAACTTTTTAGCACCAAAAGAGTAGTGCATCTTTTGCTTCAGAGGCTCATATTCAGCCTCTGATAGGTATATCGTGATTATAGCGACATAAAATGAATATTTAAACTTGAGCCGTTCGCATGTATTTGATCACCACCGCTTGTGGTGATACCAGAAAAATCTACACGTAAAGTATTACCAGCAGTAAGCTGTATAATTGATGCAAGATTTAATGTAGTTAACTGATTAGCGGTAGCGGCAGTAGTGCTGCTGGAATAGCCTATTTGAGCGACGCCATTTTTCACGAGCTGGATAGTGCGTGGCGTAGTATTAGAGCCACTATTCGCAAGGAAGTATACCTGTGCAGATACAAAATAATATCCTGTTACCGGTACAGTATACGTCCAGGTGGTAGTGTCAAAATTATTATTTGGATCAAAATTTTCTATATCAAAGCGTACGGTTTCTGTTGAACTGGTAATAGTACGTGTGGTTCCTACATATACATTTACTTTATAATTTGATGAATACGTAACATTTCCTGATGAATCAATAGCAAGACGTGATGCGCCGCCAATGCTGAATGCAAGAGCATTTGCCGTAGGTGCTGATATGCCTGTATTGGTGCTACCCGTAAATTGTAATGTTGGTGCTGCAGCACTACCTGCATTAAGTGTTATAGTACCTGCTGCAAAATTGCCTGACGCATCACGTGCAACAATAGCATTTGCAGTATTCGTACTGGTTGCTGTAGTTGCTGAATTCGCAACTTTACCTGCTGTTGAAATAGTAGCTAATTTGGTATCAGCAATCGCAGCTGCTGCTGCCACATCAGCATTGACAATTAATGAACTTGATACATTGCCACTTGCGTCATTATGCACAACACCGGCAGTGCCTGCAAGAGTTGTTATTGACACAGTGCCACCTGAGGATATACCTAATTGACTGGTACCATTCGTACTGAAAAGCAAGTTGCTTGTAGGAGATGATAACCCTACATTCGTTGCACCAATTTGGAGTGCGGGAGTTGCTGCTGAGCCAACAGGTAATAGTAATGGACCTATCATTGTATCGCCAGCTTTGAGTACGTTGAGTGATGCAGAACCGGTTACGTTGCCTGCTAAATTCGCGGTGATAGTGCCCGCTGAAAAATTACCTGAACCATCACGTACTACAATAGCACCAGCGGTGTTTGCCGAATCTATGGTCGCTAATTTTGCATTTGCTATTGTTGCGTTAGTAATATCTGCATTAACAATAAGTGATGATGACAGTAATCCACTTGCATTGTTGTGCACTACGCCGGCAGTAGAAAATGCAGGGACGGCAACACCTGATGAACTAATATTCATACGCTCAGAGCCACCAGTATCAAAAGACAGCGTATCAGCAGTCGCTGCCGATATGCCCGTATTAGTACTGCCAGTAAATTGTAAAGCGGGTGTTCCTGCGCTACCAGCAGGCAGCGTGAGCACTCCAGTCATCGTATCGCCTGTTTTGAGAACATTGAGTGAAGATGCACCAGTGATGCTTGCAGTGATAGTGCCTGCAGAAAAATTGCCCGAAGCATCTCGAGCTACAATGGTGCTTGCGGTATTTGCATTTGTCGCGTCAGTCGCGAGTGTTACATCATCGGTATTAGTAGTAGCAGTAAGATGGGTGCCCGCTACAATTGTTCTAAAGTTAATGGTATTACCCGTTTTATTTTTAAATATTTCGCCTGTCCCTGCACCAACGTTGGCACCGGTGGTTTGTCCGGGTATAGAAAATTGTTGGAAAAATATATCATCGGTACCAATAATTGCCGCTGGTGTTGTACACAGCCAACTTGCCCCTGCATAGGTGCTGCCCGAGGTAACCAACACATAAGCTTCTCCTGCAGGGTCGCCAGTATTAAAATCTGCAGGTCGTGTCCATGCGCCTACTTGTGCGAGCCATAAACCATTTTCAACAGGATCTGTTTGCCCTACGAGGAGCACTCTATCATTTGCAACGAGTAAAACACCATCAATGGTTTGTAACCCGCTTATGGTAACATCAGTTGTACTGGCAACGAGTGCTGGTTCTTTTGCAACAATACCGCTTGATATGGTACTATCTACATACGCTTTAGTCGCGACATCCGTAGAGTTAGTTGTTGCACCTGCTATAGTTATCATATTAGTAGCAAAGTTGCCTGAACCATCACGCACTACGATATTACCGGCAGTATTTGTGCTAGAAATGGTAGCTAATTTTGTATTTGCTATTGTTGCATCAGTAATATCCGCATTAACAATAAGCGAACTAGAAAGTAACCCGATTGCATTATTATGTACTATACCTGCAGTAGAGAATGCAGGTATAGTGACGCCCGATGAACTAATATTCATGCGTTCAGAGCCATTGGTGTCAAAAGAAAGTATATTTGCAGTCCCTGCAGAAATTCCCGTATTGGTACTGCCCGTGAATTGCAATGTTGGTGAAGTTGCGCTACCCGCTGGCAATATTAAAGCTCCGGTCATGGTATCACCCGATTTAAGCACATTTAATGATGCAGCACCAGTAACGTTACCGGTTAGGTTACCAGTAAAACCTGAAGTTGCTGAGATAGTTCCTGCAGCAACAAAATTATCATCTGTTTTTAACGTGTTTCCAGCGCTTCTGTATAAATTAGTATCGGCACTAAATACGATTTGGGTATTTGCGGTTGGTAGTTGTACTTGATTGTTTACGCCATCAAGTTGGAATACCGTATATGACGTAACAACACTTTGTCCTGTTACGTCACTATTTTGATAACTAAATGCGAGTTCTGCGGTAGTTGGGTTTTTTTGAATATTCCAGCCTCGCAAAGCCGTTGTACCACCAATAGTTGCTCCGGTGTCAGAAAATAAATTAAGCGCGGCTGCTTTTGATCGATCGCTGGTGATTGCAGCTATATTTGAATTATCGGGGGATAAGGTGAACCATGTTTGTGTGCTGGTGTTAGTATACCCAATTGCTTGAGTGTTATAGAGTGACGATACGTAATTAATAGCGGGTACTGGGTTAGAAGCTGCTATATGAGCTTCTAATAATGTTGTGTTAGTATCAGAAAATTTACCAATACCTAAAGAATTATTGCTTGCAGTGTCGAAAAAAGCTACGTGTACATTGGTTGTATCATTAATAATTATTTTATTCACATCAGCAACGCCATTATTTATAACTAATGTGGCAGTACCATGTTGAGTAATGTCGTTGGTACTCCCATCAAGAGTAATATTATTTAACCGCATCACAGTAGAGCTCGTATCGCTGGGAGTACCAGCTTTGATAGCAGTGATAGCGTTATGCACAACAGATCCAGTAGCAAGAACCGCTCCTTGGGCTGTTGCTTGCAGAGCAATACCCTGGTTTTCTCCCACTAAATCAGCGCAATCAAAATGGCAACTACTTACATGGGCCACGGTGCCAGCTCCAGAGCTCGCAACATTGATTGAATTTGTGTTATTAACAAGAAAGTTACAACCTATAATCTCTGAGATGCTTGCCCCTGTTGACAACACGCCATTTGTTGTTGATTCAATATTGCTACCAAGTATCCGCATGCTGGAATTTCCCGTAACCGATACAGCAGTATTCATTAATCGAAACGAATTGCTGAGTATAGTTACGAGCGATGTTGCGCCCGTTATTGTTATGCCAGTATTACTTGGGGTGGTGCCGGTAAAAGCTCCTAAAAAAATAGCATTTTTTATAATGGCTCTACAGCTGCTGAGTGATATTCCTGTACCATTACCACGAGGCTGTACATTGTTAAATATCAATATAGGAGTACCATCTGATCCATTACATTCAAATGCAGTTAAGAATCGGTATGCAGCTAGAGATTCAAAGCGAGTATTCCCCGCAGCATTAGAGGCAAAAATAATACCGCTTGCTGTTGAGCCGCTTGCTCCAGCATCTATAGTAAAGCTATTAAATTCTAAGCCGTTTGTAGAGCATTGTATTAATGCTTGTGATAGAGTATCCGGTTGAATTACAGTGCCTTCAATTGAAGCTCCTACTACACTAATGCCTGGTGCAGTGATTTCTATAGGACCAGCACTATTATTTTCAGTATAAACACCGGCACCCAGGTTGATAGTAATGGGAGTAGTTGCGCTGGAAAGGGTATTCGCTACATCAACAGCCTTAGCAAGACTTGCGTAAGGACTGGTAAATGATCCGTTACCGGTAGTGTCGTTGCCAAATTTGGTGACATATATTGTTTGACTAGACACTGGGGTCACGCTGCCGCCACTGGTAATCCATTCTAGATTAGTTGGTGTGACGGCATTTGCTGCAAGTATTTGGCCAGCAGCAGGTGCAGTTGAGGGAAGAGAAAGCGTATAGCTAGTACCGACTGTTGCTGGTGCGCTCAAACCAACATAGTCGCCTGAACCACTATTATCTTGTAAGCGCAATACTTTAACACCATCAATATTACCCGTTGAATCTATGGTGACAGTAGATTGTTTTATGCTTGTGGTACCATTTGGTAAATCAACGGTAGTGATTGCGTTATTAAGGGTAAAATTTGAAGCGGTATTAACATCTCCGCCTTCTGAAGGCCGATTAATTGATCCAGTGACGATTAAATTGCCAGAAATAATAACATCTTCATTAACGCGCAAGTTCCTTTGAACAAAAATAGTATTAAATGTAGCGTTTCCGGTGACGACTAGTGATTCGGTAAAAAGCTTGCTTTGTACGAATAGATTATAAAATGAAGGGCTTATACGAAGCGCTGTAGTATGGTGGGTTTCTTGCGCATATGTTGTCTCAAGATTCTGTTTATAGGTAAGCAAAAGATCTTTTGTTGTCTCATCAAGAGATGCATATTCGAGTAATTCATCTAAGGCTTGCATCATCACTTCGTAGCGAACAATATGTACATTTTGTTGTATAAGATCGTTTATTTCCCATAGGGCGGAGTTGCTTGTATGCGAAAATTCTTTTATAAATGGCTTTATAATAGCGTGTAGTTTACGTGAAATATATACAAATGGTACATCGGGATGTGCTGTGATAAATTCGAGTTCCTGCGGAGTCACCCTTTCTGTCGTATGTTCATCTAGATAGATAGGATGTTTTTGCTGTTGTGCCTCCGGGATTGCTAAGAGGCATTGGAATGGTTGTAATGCTATTCCATACAGTATCATGAGCACTGTTATGTGTTTAAAAATGTAACGCATCCATTGTTTGTTCATAACTCATCCTTTTTCTTTCTTCAAAATGAAGAGACTATATCATTTCAGATATAGAGCAGAATTTTTAAGAAGTAAATTTTTCAAAAATGATAGTTATGGTGATGCTAAAAAAGAGGGTCACTTTTTAGAGTGACCCTTGCAGAGAGCGGCTATTTCTTTTGGTGAATTATGCTTCTTTATGTGCCCAAATGAGATAGCTTTCGATAAAGTCCATTAAATCGCCATCAAGAACTAAATCGGGTTGAAATGATTCTAAATTTGTGCGGTGATCCTTGACCATTTTATAGGGATGTAATACGTACGAGCGTATTTGTGATCCCCATTCTATTTTCTTTTTTTCAATAGCATCAGATTTTGCTTTTTGCTCATCTTTTTCTTTTTGGATAAGTTTTGCCATAAGCATTTTCATGGCAGTTTCTTTATTTTGTGTTTGTGAGCGTTCGTTTTGACATTGCACTACAATGCCTGAAGGAAAGTGTGTTATTCGTACCGCAGAATCAGTTTTGTTAACGTGTTGTCCGCCAGCGCCACCTGCACGATAGGTGTCGATACGTAAATCTTTTTGATCAATAGTAATAGCAGTAGTTTGTACTTCGGGTGTTATAAATACGCCGGCAAAAGACGTGTGTCTTCTTTTATTAGCATCAAAAGGTGATACGCGTACAAGACGGTGAATGCCTTGCTCACCTTTAAGAAGCCCGTACGCATTTTTACCTTTAATAAATAACGTTGCCGATTTTAACCCAGCGCCTTCACCCACTTGATAATCAAGAATTGTCGCATTCATTTTTTCACGTTCGCAAAAGCGGACATACATGCGGAGTAATATTTCAGACCAATCTTGTGATTCGGTACCGCCTGCGCCCGCGTTAATATTTAAAAAGCAATTCGAACTATCTTGTTCTTCGTCTAATAAGAGGGATATTTTAAACCGTGCTATATCTTTGCAATGGCGAAATACTTCCTCGCGTAATCGTTCCATTTCTTGCGCATCAGATTCAAAGAGACTCAACAGTTCATTGAGTTCTGTGTGTTCATTAATAATACTCAAATAGTGTTCACGCTGTGTTTTTATGCGTTGTAAGTTTTTGAGTATTTCTGTTTGATTGGGATTTTGCCAAAAATTTTCTTGGTTGCTGAGTGTGTGTAATTTTTGATACTCATCTTCTAAGTGAGAGTTGTCCCAGAATGTTTTTATAGTAGCGATATCAGGGTCACTACTTTTTAATTTCTCTTTTAATTCATCAACAAGCATTTCATTATCCTTACTTTATCATTCTGGTGCTTCTATATACACTGCGTGTACTCAACCCTAAAGACTGCCGCTCATCCTGAGTGTTTTTTGCTTGGGCAAAAATGTATCGAAGGAGAAGGCACGTTTCAGGATCTCATCGTTTATAGTGTAGCAAAAAAGTGAAACTCTTTCGAAAGAGATCCGATATGGTATCCTATATATAAGATATTATTATAAGGATATTACTCTATGACGATTTCTAAAGGCACATTATTTGTTGTTACTGCTCCATCGGGGGCGGGTAAGACCACCTTAGTAGACGCGCTCCTTAAAAAAGTAGAAAAATCACACAATCTGAAGCGTGTCGTCACCTATACGTCTCGAAAGCCGCGGTCTCATGAGATTCCGGGGAAAGATTACCATTTTTTAGACCCTCAGGACTTCGAGCGGCAGATCTGTGCGGGCTTTTTCTTAGAGTGGAGCACGGTGTACGGTACCTATTATGGATCTGCAGCTACTCTCTTAGAGCAATTGCAGCAAGGAACATCTCTTATTATAATTCTTGATATTCAGGGCGCGCTGGCATTAAAACAGATATATGAACAGGTAGTACTTATATGGATAGCCCCTGTAAATATGGAAACACTACGGAATAGATTGGTTCATAGAGCTACCGATTCATCAGAGCAAGTGAACTTTCGTTTAGCTCTAGCAGAGAGCGAAATAAAAAACCACGCTATGCAGGCATCGTATGATTATACGATTATTAATGATGACTTCAATCGTGCATTAATAGATCTAATCGATATAGTCACGCAGAAGTTGCATGCTTGATCCTCTTTTTACAGCTTTTTTAAAAAAAGATTGACACGGTGTAATATGTAGGTATAATTTTCATATACTTAATTGAACAACTCGTCATCGAATGATTTAATTAAGTATAAAATTGAAATAAAATAACGACCGTTTGGTGTGTTTTTGCAAACACTAAATCGTAGCTAAAAAAAGATTTAAAAAAAGTTTGACATAGCGCGATTTATCGGTATAATTTTTCATATCCTCTAACGAGCAAGGGCTATTAAAAGTCGTTGCAAAGAGTAAAAAAATTGAAATAAGTTTATTACGGTTTTTTTGGCTTTTTTGTATTAACAAGTGGCAACAAAAAAAATAATAAAAAAACTTAAAAAAAGAAGTTGACATTAGTGATTATCGCTTTATACTATATAAAGCTTAATCAGCTGATCTAGAGAGTAGTTGATAAAAAATTATCTTTGAAATACATAGGAAATTTTAAAAAGTTTAAATCTATGATTTTGCGATCACTTTCCAAAACTTTGTGATGGAGAGTTTGATTCTGGCTCAGAATAAACGCTGGCGGCGTGCTTAACACATGCAAGTCGAGCGAGAAAGGTCTTCGGACTGAGTAAAGCGGCAAACGGGTGAGTAACGCGTGGGAATCTACCTTTTAGTGAAGAATACCTTCGAGAAATTGAAGTTAATACTGCATAAGTCCCTTCGGGGAGAAAGCTGGCCTCTTTGCTGGCGCTAGAAGATGAGCCCGCGTACTATTAGCTAGTTGGTGGGGTAAAGGCCTACCAAGGCGATGATGGTTAGCCGGCCTGAGAGGGCGTACGGCCACACTGGAACTTAGACACGGTCCAGACTCCTACGGGAGGCAGCAGTGAGGAATATTGCGCAATGAGCGAAAGCTTGACGCAGCGACGCCGCGTGGAGGATGAAGGTCTTCGGATTGTAAACTTCTGTTAAGTGGGAAGAAAAGCACAGTCTTAATACGATTGTGAAATGACTGTACCATTAGAGAAAGCACCGGCTAACTTCGTGCCAGCAGCCGCGGTAATACGAAGGGTGCGAGCGTTATTCGGATTTATTGGGCGTAAAGGGTGCGCAGGCGGTGTAGTAAGTCAACTGTTTAATTTCTCGGCCTAACCGGGAGTCAGCAGTAGATACTATTATGCTAGAGGATGGAAGAGAGAAGTGGAATTCTTGGAGTAGCGGTAAAATGCGTAGATCTCAAGAGGAACACCGATGGCGAAGGCAGCTTCTTGGTCCACTCCTGACGCTCATGCACGAAAGCGTGGGGAGCAAACAGGATTAGATACCCTGGTAGTCCACGCCGTAAACGATGATCACTAGACGTTGGTTTTGCTCTGCAAAATCAGTGTCGTAGCTAACGCGATAAGTGATCCGCCTGGGGAGTACGGTCGCAAGATTAAAACTTAAAGAAATTGACGGGGGTCCGCACAAGCGGTGGAACATGTGGTTTAATTCGACACTACGCGAGGAACCTTACCTAGGCTTGACATGCTTATGAAAACTCTAGAGATAGAGTCCTCTGGGGGTAACCTCAGACATTTGCACAGGTGCTGCATGGCTGTCGTCAGCTCGTGTCGTGAGATGTTGGGTTAAGTCCTTTAACGAGCGCAACTCCTGTCATCAGTTGCTACTTCGCAAGAAGGCACTCTGATGAGACTGCCTGGGAAACCAGGAGGAAGGCGGGAATGACGTCAAGTCCGCATGGTCCTTATGCCTAGGGCTACACACGTGTTACAATGGTTGGTACAAAGGGTTGCGAGCTCGCAAGAGTAAGCCAATCCCAAAAAGCCAATCTAAGTTCAGATTGGGGTCTGCAACTCGACCCCATGAAGTTGAAATCGCTAGTAATCGCATATCAGAACGATGCGGTGAATACGTTCTCGGACCTTGTACACACCGCCCGTCACACCATGAGAGTCGTTTGTACCCGAAATCATTTTAGCTGACCCGAAAGGGAGGCGGATGCTGAAGGTATGGGGGATGATTGGGGTGAAGTCGTAACAAGGTAGCTGTAGGAGAACCTGCGGCTGGATCACCTCCTTTCGAGGGAGATTCTTTTAATATCTTAATTATATTTGATATTTCAATTATATTTTTAAGGTGTGTTATATTTTTGTTATTAACTGGTCGCAAAATCATAGATTTAAAAAACTAAGCCGGGCCTATAGCTCAGGTGGTTAGAGCACCCCGCTGATAACGGGGAGGTCAGTCGTTCAAGTCGACTTAGGCCCACCAAGGGCGCCCTCCCAATAATTATATAATTGAGGGGGATGTAGCTCAGCTGGTAGAGCACCTGCCTTGCACGCAGGGGGTCATCGGTTCGAATCCGATCATCTCCACCATGTATAACCCGGTATTATAAATTTCTTATGTTATTTTACTTAAAAATCTTGTTCTTTGAAATATGCGTAACGTATGGTTTTTTACAATTTTTGAGTTAATATCTCAACCTTGAGTTAATAAAGTTTGTGATTAATTGAAAAGGGCTTTTGGTGGATGCCTTGGTATCAAGAGGCGATGAAGGAGGCGGAAGGCTGCCATAATCTTCGGGGAGCTGTCAATCGAGCTGTGATCCGGAGGTCTCCGAATGAGGAAACTCACCTTGGTAAACCCAAGGTATTCATGTTTGAATATATAGAACATGAAAGCGAACGGCATGAACTGAAACATCTCAGTAGTGCTAGGAAAAGAAAACAACGTGATTCCCTTAGTAGTGGTGAGCGAACGGGGAAAAGCCTAAACTTATACTATGTGATAGCCTGTAAGCGTTGTAGTATAGGAGTTGTGGGACATATCGTCAGAAATTACAGATTCTGGCATATGAGGATATATTTTAGCTGAATAGCTCTGGAAAGGGCAACCAAAGAAAGTGACAGTCTTGTAAGCGAAAAAATATATATAGTATGTGATATGCTCCCGAGTACCGTAGAGCACGTGTAATTCTGCGGGAATCTGCCCAGACCATCGGGTAAGGCTAAATACTACTTGATGACCGATAGTGAACAAGTACCGTGAGGGAAAGGTGAAAAGAACCCCGGGAGGGGAGTGAAATAGAAACTGAAACCAATTGTCTACAATCGGTAGAAGCACTGTATATGAACGTGCGACTACGTACCTTTTGCATAATGAGCCAACGAGTTATCCTATATTGCAAGGTTAAGTTTTGAAAGAACGGAGCCGCAGCGAAAGCGAGTCTGAATAGGGCGCTTAGTAGTATGGGATAGACCCGAAACCTAGTGAGCTATCCATGTCCAGGGTGAAATCTCAGTAACATGAGATGGAGGCCCGAACCGGTGTAGGTTGAAAACTGCTCGGATGAGGTGTGGATAGGAGTGAAAGGCTAATCAAACTGGGAAATAGCTGGTTCTCCCCGAAATATATTTAGGTATAGCCTTGGTGAATCCATCGTGGAGGTAAAGCACAGTTGGAGTTTTGGGGTCGCAAGATTACCGGATTCTTACTAACTCTGAATGCCACGATGTTAGAAACCAGGAGGCAGACTGTGGGGGATAAGCCTCATAGTCGAGAGGGAAACAGCCCAGACCATCAGCTAAGGTCCCTAAATATTTGTTAAGTGGTAAAAGAAGTGATAATACACAGACAGCCAGGAGGTTGGCTTAGAAGCAGCCATCCTTTAAAGAAAGCGTAATAGCTCACTGGTCTAGTGTTTTTGCGCTTAAAAACGAACGGGGCTAAACAAATTACCGAAGCTATGGCTTGCGTCTTTAGTGACGCAGGGGTAGGGGAGCGTTCTTTAGTAGATACGAGCTTGACCGGAAGGACAGGTGATGGACTAAAGAAGTGAGCATGTTGGTATAAGTAACGATAAATAGGTGAGATTCCTATTCGCCGTATGTCTAAGGATTCCGTGAGATTGGTTCATCCACTCAGGGTTAGTCGATATCTAAGCCGAGGCCAATTGGAGTAGGCGATGGACAACAGGTTAATATTCCTGTACCACTTAAAAACGTTTGAGTGAAGGAGTGACGCAGTAAGGCAGGTTGACTTGGACTTTGGATTGCCAAGCTAAGTACCTAGAAGAATCTTGTAGGTAAATCCGCAGGGTTGTTATCTTTGAAGTATGATGGGTATTCTGAGCTCTAGTAGCGAAGAGTATTCAACTGATCCTACACTGACTAGAAAAGCTTCTAGCGAGTTATTTGAGTGATCGTACCGCAAACCGACACAGGTAGACGGGCTGAAAATGCTCAGGCGTTGAGATAAGTATCATTAAGGAACTCGGCAAAATAGCCTCGTAACTTCGGGAGAAGAGGTGCCCATGGTGTGAGAAGTAATTTGAGCACTTATGGGTTTCAACAAAGAGGCCCAACCGACTGTTTAACAAAAACACAGGGCTCTGCGAACTCGTAAGAGGATGTATAGAGTCTGACGCCTGCCCAGTGCCGGAAGGTTAACAGGAGATGTCAGCCGTAAGGCGAAGCATTGAATCGAAGCCCCGGTAAACGGCGGCCGTAACTATAACGGTCCTAAGGTAGCGAAGTCCCTTGTCGGGTAAGTTCCGACCTGCATGAATGGCGTAACGAGTTGGGCGCTGTCTTAATGATATACTCAGTGAATTTGTAGTACAAGTGAAAATGCTTGTTACCCGCGACTGGACGGAAAGACCCCGTGCACCTTTACTGCAACTTGACATTGATTTTTGGATTGATATGTGTAGGATAGGCGGGAGGCTTTGAAGTGGAGGCGCTAGCCTTCATGGAGCCAACCTTGAAATACCGCCCTTATCCGTTTGAAAATCTAACTTCGAGCCCGTAATCCGGGCGGAGAACAGTGTCTGGTGGGCAGTTTGACTGGGGTGGTCGCCTCCTAAATGGTAACGGAGGCTTACAAAGGTTCCCTCAAGACGAATAGAAATCGTCGGTAGAGCGTAAAAGTATAAGGGAGCTTGACTGCGAGACCTACAAGTCGAGCAGGTGCGAAAGCAGGTTTTAGTGATCCAGTGGTTCCGTATGGAAGGGCCATTGCTAAAAGGATAAAAGGTACGCCGGGGATAACAGGCTGATCTCCTCTGAGAGTCCACATCGACGAGGAGGTTTGGCACCTCGATGTCGGATCATCGCATCCTGGGGCTGGAGAAGGTCCCAAGGGTCTGGCTGTTCGCCAGTTAAAGCGGTACGTGATCTGGGTTCAGAACGTCGCAAGACAGTTCGGTCCTTATCCGTCGTGGGCGTAGGGTATTTGCGAGGAGTTGTTCCTAGTACGAGAGGACCGGAATGAGTGAACCTCTGGTGTTCCAGTTGTCTACCAAAGGCATGCTGGGTAGCTAAGTTCGTAAGAGATAACCGCTGAAAGCATCTAAGCGGGAAACTCGCCTCAAGATTAGATACCCCTGACGTAAGTCAATAAGACCCCTTGAAGACTACAAGGTTGATAGGCTGGGTGTGTAAGCACAGTAATGTGTTCAGCTAACCAGTACTAATAGGTCGAAAGTTTTAATCACATTTATTTTTGAATAAAATAAACTTTATTAACGGGAAAAAATTCTTAAATCATATGTTACGTGTATTTCAAAGATCGAGTACTTGGTACTCGTTGAAATAAATTATAAAAATTTCCTGGTGGGGATAGTTGTAGGGTCACACCCGTTCCCATTCCGAATACGGAAGTTAAGTCTGCAACGCCGAATGTACTTGCTTGGTAACGAGCTGGGAGATTAGGTACCGCCGGGATTAAATTCGAGCTCTAGAGTAAAATCTAGGGCTCTTTTTTTTGAGTTAATAGTAAAAATGCGCTGTAAATACGCACTTTTTTGATGTAATTTTGCGCATGTGGTATAGTAAAAGTAATTGAATAGATTATAAAAATTTCCTGGTGGGGATAGTTGTAGGGTCACACCCGTTCCCATTCCGAATACGGAAGTTAAGTCTGCAACGCCGAATGTACTTGCTTGGTAACGAGCTGGGAGATTAGGTACTGCCGGGATTAAATTCGAGCTCTAGGGTAAAATCTAGGGCCTTTTTTATTGTTGATATACAAAAACAAAAAAATAGTGCAGATTTCTTTAATAAAGAAATTGATGGATTATCAGCAATTGGACGTAGAATATGAAAAAAGTAGTGAGATTCGTAACGAGCGTATGTGTACTTAGTATAGGAGCAGAAGTGGAAACACAAAAAGTAAGCCAAGAAGCAGTGGTCCCTGCGCGTAAAATCGAAGTTGGCAAAAAATACAAACATTATAGCGGCAAAGAATATAAAGTGATTGCGATTGCGCATGATAGTGAAGACCCATCATTGATGCGCGTGGTTTACCAAGGGTTGTATGATTGCCCAAGCTTTGGATCGAATCCAATATGGGATCGACCATATCCTATGTTTGCCGAAAGCGTTACGATTAATGGTAAGCTGCAGCAAAGATTTGCAGAAATTCCTGAGTAGTTTATATTATTTTTTTTTATGCATTGTGTGGTTGTTAAAGAAATGGGCAGAGACCAGTTTGACCGCTTCTGTTATTGCAAAATAGACGCATGATAGTGCAAGTAATGCAACAATAGCGGTGGTAGGTGGTTGTACAAAAGAAAAAAGTTGTTTTCCGATGAAGGTAAAGGGTAACAGCACACCTATAATACCGGTGGCCGTTAATAATATGAGTAATAATTTTGAAGGATATGGTTTTTTAAAGAATATTTTTTTGGTGCGTAAGCTCAGAGTGAAAAGCATATCAGTAACAATATTGTCAATAAACCAATAGGTTTGTACATATGCTGCGGGTAACTGATAAAATATAAAGAAGAATATAGCATCTGTCAGTGAGCATACTATGGCAAAAATAAAAGTGGTGCGCAAAATATCCGTATTATTATACGAGCAAGGTCGTCGTAAATCATGAGCGTCAACAGTATCGGTGCTCAAGGCGATCATAGGAAAATCGGTGAGTAAATTTACGAGCAATATTTGGAGTGGTAGTAGGGGCAAGTAGGATGATATAAATGAAACAATGGAAAGCGTAAGTACATTGCCGGTGTTACCAGCGAGCGTTATTTTTACGTACTTGATGGTATTTGCAAACGTTGCACGGCCTAATGCGATGCCATTGATAATAACTCCAAGATCTTTTTTAAGTAAAATAATATCAGCAGTACTTTTGGCTAAATCAGTTGCTTCTTGAACTACAATCCCCACGTGCGCAGCTTTGAGTGCGGGCGCATCGTTAATGCCATCACCCAAAAAGCCAATGACGTTATCCTTTTTTAATGTTTCAACAATCATATATTTTTGTTCGGGAGTTATACGCGCAAAAACTGCATATTTTCGTATCGTGGCTTCGAGTTCTTGCGCCGATAAGGGGGCAAGTTCTTCACCAGTAATGACAATATCGGGAGTTGGAATAAGCCCGATCTGATGTGCAACAGCTCCTGATACTACTTTGCTATCACCACTAATAATTTTAATATCTATCCCTAACTGTCTTGCTTTAATAAGAGCGTCTTTACTGGTTTCTTTAAGCGGATCTTCGAACGCCAATAATCCTAGTAAGGTTCCCCTGCTCTCATCCCTGGTACTCTGTGACACGGTACAGCCAATAACTCGTTGTCCCAGTAAGCCCTTACGATGTTCCCACTCGACTAATTCTTTATTTTTTTGATCGTGAACATCTATAAGACACTCAAGCGCACCTTTAATAATAGTTATTTTTTTATTGGTTTTAGAATCGGTAATAATAAATGATTGTGTGCGGGTTTTTGAGTCGAAAGGTAATGCTTGTACGAGGGTAAAATTGTTTTGTTGTGTACCACGATGATTTTGTGCAGCTTGCTCAAACGCACTCGGTGTTTCTGCGCCTATACTGGTGAGTTCAAGTAAGTCGTATTCTTTTGAAGTTATATAATAGTCAGCCAATACCAACTTGTTTTGCGTTAACGTGCCTGTTTTATCAGTGCATAAAATGGTAATATCACCAAGATCTTCAATAGCAGAAAGTCGTTTAACGAGTACCTGTTTTTTTGCAAGCTGCGCGGCACCATGGGATAAAGCAATAGTAATAACTAGCGGAAGCGCTTCTGGCGTCATACTTAACGCAAGTGCAATAGCAAATAATAACGTCATTTCAAAGTTATGGGTACCATTGATCAAAAAGTTAATAAGAATAACAATCAGCGCAGTCACTATAGTAATAATAAAAAAAAGTTTACCGAGGCTATTCATGGTGGTTGCAAAATGACTTTCTTGTTTTTTTTGCGTCGTTAGGGTGTTAATAGTTCCAAAACGAGTTTTGCTGCCAATACTGGTGACAAGGGCTTGCGCCGTTCCTGTGATAACCAGAGTACCCAAATAACATTCGGTATCTTGCTCAGATGCACTATCTGTAGTTTTTGCTACGGGTGCAGATTCACCGCTCAGTACTGATTCATCAATGAATAGCCCATCTGTGATAAGTAGTCGAAGATCTGCAGGTATTAACATCTGGGGCGCTAAATATACAATATCACCAGGCACAAGCTCGGTGCTGGGTATTTTTTGTTTTTTACCATCTCTGAGTACTAATATTTGTAAAGAAAGATAGGCGTTAAGAATATGTAATGCTTGCTCTGCGCGATATTCTTGGAAAAAACTCAAGCCGGTATTAATGGTGATAATCAAGACGATTATTGCAGCTGTTTGAGCATCGTGTACCAGTAGCGAAATGAGAGCGGCAGCTCCTAATAAATAGGTAAAAGGCGACAATAATTGCCGCAATAAGAGGGTATACCAAGGCCTTTTTGGATATACGGTAAGATTGGGTCCGTATTGTTTTTGACGTGCGAGCACTTGCGTGGAAGAGAGTCCATGTTCTTGGGAGCTTGAATATTCTCGTAATAATTGTTCGATTGATTGCATAGGAGGATCCTTTTTGGGAAGTATATCAGGAGTGAATGCGTTCGCACTAGAATTTTTATGAGAGTATACAAAAGGTATAGTTCTGGTACGTTGATGAATGCTCTGGGCAAAAAAATTGTTCAACAGTCAGGAATTTTAATGGTATGAGTTTGGAGGAAATAGTATGAATGTTATAAAATATCCTTTTTTTACCTTAGTGCTTGTAGCTACGATATCTGCTGCAAAAGAAGATGCTGTGCAATTGTGCAAAGATAAAAAGACTATCCAAGCTATTTTTGAAACAGCAAAAAATAATAATAAAATAGTAGTTATAGATTTTTTTGCCGAATGGTGCGGACCTTGTAAAATGATGGCGCCAACATTTGAGCGCTTAGCAAAGGAATTAAAAGAAACCTGTATTTTTGCAAAGGTAGATGTCGACCAAAGTACAGCGATGGCTTTAGAATATAATATTCAGGGTATGCCTACTATTATTGTTTTACGCAATAAAAAAGAAATAGGCCGTATTTTAGGCTCAAAGACCTATACAGTACTTAAAGCAGAGATTGAATCCTGTGTAAAGAAATCATACTGATCAGACTGCGTAGGTAGGTGCAGCAGACGCCCTAAAAGATAGTAGTGTTAGATATTGTATACGATGCCCCTGTGAAAAATGGGGGCTATATGCTATACTATTGTGTTATGATACAACTAAAAAATATTACCCTACAGTACGGGGAACGCATATTATTCGATAATATTAGCGCCACGTTTGCACAAAATCAGCGTGTTGGCCTTGTTGGTCGGAATGGGGCAGGCAAATCGACTTTGCTTAAAATTATTGCTGGTCAATTAAAACCGGATGAAGGATCTATCTCTTTTAGCAAAGATTTGCGTATTGCGTATATGCCCCAAGAAATAGTACTGCTCTCTGAAAAATCAGTTTTTGACGAGGCATTTTCGGTTTTTGATGAGCAACAAAAAGACGAACATTTACACTATCTTTTTGATTCCTCAGCAGCACAGGCACGTACGGTGCGCATCTTAAAAGGGCTCGGGTTTACCGAAAGTACCATGAAAAATAGCGTAGCAACACTGAGTATTGGGTGGCGTATGCGGCTTGTTCTTGCCCAATTATTATTGCAAGAAGCTGATTTTTATTTATTTGATGAGCCCACCAATCACTTAGATATTGTGACTAAAGAATGGTTTTTACAGTTTTTAAATAATGCAAATTTTGGTTATTTGTTTATTAGCCACGATCGTTATTACCTTGACCGAGTGTGCGATTATATTTTTGAGATTGAACGAGGTAATGGTACGGTGTTTACGGGCAATTTTACGAAGTATCTTACCCTAAAAGCGCAACAACAAGAACTAATTCGTTCTACGTATGAACGGCAAACTCGTGAAATTGCGCAAAAAATGAAAACGATTGAACGATTTAGAGCGTCTGCAAGTAAGGCAAAAATGGCGCAGAGTATGATTAAACAAGTGGATAAAATAGAAGTAGTTAAGCCAGAGCCAGTATTACCTTTGGTAACGTTTAGCTTTCCTGCAGTACAACGTGCGGGGCAGATTGTATTGCATTGTAACAATGTTGGATATAGCTTTGGGGATAAACAGATTTTTAAAAATGCCTCCTTAGAGATAGAGCGAGGCGAAAAGGTAGCACTCGTTGCTGCGAATGGTAAAGGGAAAACGACGCTTTTAAATGTACTCATGGGCAAACTTGCTTTGCAGCAGGGGACAGTAACTCTGGGACATAATGTTTCCGTTGCTCTATTTGAGCAAGAACAATTACACGTGTTAAATCCCAAAGCTACCGTTATAGAAGAAGTGATTGCTCATTGCGCTGATACACCAGAATCGTTAATTCGCGGATTTTTGGGATCCTTTTTATTTTCTGGCGATGATGTGTATAAAAAAATTGCTGTTTTAAGCGGTGGTGAGCGTAATCGTGTGGCAATGGTTAAAGTATTGCTGCAAAAAGCTAACTTTTTAATATTAGATGAGCCAACAAACCATTTGGATTTATATGCAAAACAAGTATTATTGCAGGCCTTACAACAGTATCAAGGTACTATTTTATTTGTATCGCATGACCATGATTTTTTGAATATTCTCGCAACAAGAGTTGTGGAATTAACACATGATAGGTTATATAGTTATACCGGGAATTATAAAGAATATTTGTATCAAAAAGAACATCAGCAAGCGAGTGATTCATCTCTCGATACGCTTCTGAGCGGCACGCACGATGAACGGAATCTCGCCATACCACAGAAGTCTGTCATATCTTCAAAAGAAGCACGAGAAATTCGTAAAGAAGTAGGTACGCTTGAGGGCAAAATAAAAAAATATGAAGCGCAACTTGAAGAAATTAATGAAAAACTTGTTGAATCATATGGTTCTGCGCAGCACAAACACCTATTGGATGAAATGACTCGTGTGCAAAAAGAGTTGGATCAGGCGCTTGGACGCTGGGAAGCGTGCCAAAGAATATTGTTTACCTAATATAATTTCTTTTGTTACAATAGGTGCATCCTAAATAGTGGGGGAAAGAGTAGTTAGCGAATAAAGGGTGAGTAATGTATAAAAGCATGTATGCGTTTTTTTTTGTTGCATATATAGGCGCGCATATTCAACAAACAACCGACCATATTAAATCATTTCTTAAACAATATACACGACCAATTACTTTTTTAGAGCTTGGTGTAGAATCGCGATATACGGCAGCACTTGCCGAAAACCGGTGCGATGTAGGTGTTATGTATTCAATGCAAGCATCAACAGGTGAGGCGATTGCTCAACAATTAGCTGCTACAAAGTTATCGAATATTGTAGTTCTTAATTCTGCACAGTTTGGGATACATGAATTACAGACAATAGGGCGATGCGAGCACTTTGATGTCTCTATTGTAGATGAAGATGTATTCAAACAATGTGATTTCGCATTAGCTATGCCCTATTTACTAAGGCTTGGAGATTATTTATTTTGTATTGTTAACGAATCGAGCGTAAAAGTTGTTCAACAAGCTGCAGAAAAAATGGAAATCGATGCGGTAGTGACTGATATCCCAGGTTCTTTAAAAAAGATATGTCTGTGTAAAAGTTTAAAAAAAGGGCTTGATATCGCGCGTTGGAACATGCATGGAATGGCGGTAAAAGAATACAAGCGATATACGATTTGCTCTAATTTTTCGAGCAAAACATTACGCAAAAATAGTACTCATACCACATGGATCCCCGGTATTAATATGGTAACCTTTATTGGCTGCCGTGGACTATTGCCAAGAGACACTGATATTATTGCATTGATTGGATTAATGAAAAAAGTGGAGCATAATGATCTTGTATTAGGTAATATGATTGTTCAAGGCAATAGACTGGCAATTATTGATTTTGACGACGCTCGTCGAAATGTAAGGCAACGTAAATGTATACGAGTTGCCCAAACATTTTTTAAAAGTGGTATTAGATTTAAAAAGAAACCAGAAGAGGCATTGCACGATTATAAAGTTAGTTTGCTCGGTAAATAACTTATTTTGGTGACAATATTTTAAAGGTTATCCTTGCTATAAGAGTGGTAAAAAAAAGAGAAAATCCACTGAGAATAAGAAAAAGCATTAAAAAAGACATACTGTACGACTCATAAAAAATAATAAGGGATGCTTTTTAGGCACCCCTTATCTTAATTACTTAGTAATTCCAACCGCCGTTGTCATCATTGCGGGTGTTGCGATCGCGATTACCGCTGAATGAACGGTATCCACCGCCATTACCACGGCTACCATCTCTATCACCGCCACTACGGTAACCATCACGGTTTCCACCAAAACTACCGCCATTGCTTGAGCCGCCGAATGGACGACGTGGTGGACGATTTTCTTGTGGACGCGCTTGGTTAACAGTAAGCGTACGGCCATCAAGTTCTTGACCATTTAATGCGTTGATAGCAGCATTTGCTTCAGCTTCATTAGGCATTTCAACAAAAGCAAAACCTTTAACAGCGCCTGTATATTTATCTTTGATAATTTTTACTGAAGTAACTTCACCAAAGGTGCTAAAAGTATTCTGTAATTTTTCTTCACTTGTACTACGATTGATATTTCCGACATAAATGTTCATGTATAAAACTCACATAAAAAAATTAAAAATTAAAACTAAAACAACGTGGTAAAAATATATATAACTTACTCTATAATAATACCTCAATATAAAAAAAGAAGATAAAAAACAATACATATAGCTAGTATACCATTAATCCCTTAAAAATAGCAAAAACTTATAAAAAGAGGGCGAAATATGAGCGATTTAAGGTGTTTTTTGCTGAATAAAGGGGAATTCTTGTACATAAAAAAGGATAATCCCCGCCGCGGTTATGCCAATTGCGGCAAAAAAGTGCCACGAAAGCGGCTCTTGCACAAAAAGGTAGCCAAAAAATTGAACAAATAAAGGGACAAAAAAACCAGTAAGCGAAATTAGCGTAGGAGAGTATTTTTTGAGTGATTGACCCAGCAAGGTATACCCCACCATGTTCCCGATAATAATCGTATAGCTAAGAAGTATTATTACGGTAGGGGTAAATAGAGAAGGGGTTATGGTAGTATATGATTCATTATACCAGGTGGTAATTGCGGCATATATCCCCCCTATAATCATCATAAGTCCATTAAGTTCAGCAGGGGCGTAGCGTTCTTTTTTGAGTAAGTTTTGTGCTAAAATCCACCCATACCGGCTAATAGCTACTGCAGCTATGGCAGCTAATTCAGGATAGGAAATGATACTAAACGCAAGCATTGTTTCTTCAAGCGGCGAGGTTGCAGTGAGCATAATTGAGGTTCCTAAGAAGCCCAACAAGAGACCTACAGCTTTTAAGGGAGTAAGTTTTTCTTTCCATAAAAGAAAGGCATACAGGGCAGTTATAAAAGGATCTAACCCGCCAAAAAAGGCAGCTTTTGAGGAGATTAAGTATTTTAAGGCAAAGGCCTTTAATAAAGAAGGTATAAAAGTTACACAAAGCGCGATAAAACCAAGAGCAAGTATATCTGGTTTGACATAGCGCCACCGAAGTCGTTCCGAAGACCAAAATCCTATAGAAAAAAGTAAAATTCCGGCAAAAAGCATACGGAGTGCTACAAATAAATCGGGAGGTAAGGTAAATAAGATGATTTTATTGGCAGTGATAGCGCTTGCAAGTAACATATAGCTCGTAATAAGTAATATCATAGGTGCTTTCTTTGTATTTCTTGATAATAGAAACAATAAAAACCCAAGAAAACAATCCCATACGCAATAAGAAAGATGTTGGTGATTGGTGTTCCTAAAAGGATATACTCAAAAAACGCAGTAAAAAAGGGGGTAGTTAACCAACTTAGAGTTAAAAATGTAATAGTATAATAACGTGAAAGTCGGTTATAAAGCTCATAAGCGATAATATTATACACAAGGATCATCAGAAGTGCCCATCCAATGAAAGGATAGAAATCAGTTACCGGTACGGGGTTCCAGGGTTCTACGACTAATGAATGCGCGAGTGCGCATATACCCCCAATCAACATACCAATACCATTAGTCATCAGGGAGCTATACTGCTGATCTTTAATAAGTGCTTGGAGAACAAATGATCCTATAATGCTAGCGCTAATTGCTGCAAGTAATAGCAGTTCGCCGCACGACAATATAATAAAGGAAAGGCAATAAGTGTTCTTATCTGCTAATATCAAAAACGATGATCCCATAAAACTAATACCAATACCAAGCCATTGCAAAGCCGTGAGCCTTGTTTTTTTATAGAGCGCTGTTATTAATGCAGCAATAAATGGTGAAAGATTATAGAGAAATGCAACTTTAGTAGGCGTTAGTGTTTTAAGACCCCAAAATTCAAAAGCATTTGCTAAATACATGTATAATATGCCGAATGCAAAAAGAGGTAAGACATACGCACGAGGAACTTTAAATTGGTTTCTATTAAAAAACCATTGATATCCCAGTAAGAGTGCACTTGCAATAAGCATGCGAAATGCAATTAAAAATAAAGGACTGGCTGTGCTCAGTGCTACCTTAGTAATAATAAATCCCATGCCATACAGCATGTTGATTAAAAAGAGAGAGAGAATATTCATATTTTAGGCCGGCTAAATAGAGAAAATGTAATGAGTCGAAATATATTTATTGAGTTTATAGAAAAAGAGCTGGAGATACAAGCGAACCTTTTGTATACTACAATAGTAATTTTTCAAGAAACAAATATTTTCATATCCATTTGTCATCCTGAATTTATTTCAGGATCCACCTAAATTGTAAAAAATCGATTATTAAGATGGACCCTGAAACGGTTCAGGGTGACACCGTGGGATACTACAGAAAGTGATAACAGATGGTAAATGAGTTTGTGCATATAGAACAGTCGGGACCGTTATCGGGAGAGTTACCACTCGTTGGTGCAAAAAATGCGGTATTAGTCATAATGGCATCATTAATTTTAACGTCAGGCAAATCTATTTTGCATAATGTTCCCTGCTCACATGATGTGTATCAAATGATAGAATTATTACGTATCTTAGGAGCAGAAGTTGCATTTGATGAACAAGCACAAACGTTATACGTAAATACTGCGACTATTACACAGTATACCGTACCATTAGAAATCATGAAAAAATTACGGGCTACTATTCTTGTTATGGGTCCGCTTGTTGCACGGTTTACTCAGGCCAATGTTGCCGTTCCTGGGGGCTGTGTTTTGGGTGCGCGTCCTATCGATTTTCATTTGCGTGCATTAGCTCAAATGGGTGCCGAAATTATTATGCAGGGTGATTTTATTACGGTGCATGGTAAAACATTGCGTGCAAAAACATTAATTTTGGAATATCCGAGTGTCGGAGCGACTGAAAATATTTTGATGACGGCCGCGTTAACACCGGGAACAACGCGTATTGTCAATGCAGCACTGGAACCCGAAGTTTTTGATTTAATAAATGTGCTTACCAAAATGGGTGCTCATATTCGAATATTACCACCAGCAACTATCGAAATTACGGGCGTGCAATCATTGCAGGCAATTGATTACGAGATTATGCCGGATAGACTGGAAGCGGGAACACTATTGCTTGCTGCAGCGGTGACGGGTGGTGAAATAATATTGCCCACAGCGCCTGCGTATACGCTTGAAGTGTTTCTAGAAAAACTATCTGAGATGGGGCATTCTATTACCGTCGGTGCAAATGGAGTAGGTATTGCATTTAAGGCAACGCAAAGTCCACGATCAGTTTCTTTTAAAACAATGCCGTATCCTGGATTTCCTACCGATTTACAAGCACCTATGATGGTACTGCAATGTCTTGCATCGGGTGTCAGTATGATTCACGAAACAGTATTCGAAAATAGATTAGTGCATGTCCGGGAGTTGCAAAAAATGGGTGCGCAAATTACCGTTGATGGTAACCATGTTGCGACTATTAAAGGTGTTGATGAGCTCTATGGCGCGTCAGTTATTGCGCCTGATATTCGTGCGGCGGCAGGACTTGTTATTGCCGGGCTTGCTGCAGTGGGTAAAACACGTATGACTGGTGTGCACCACTTGCGCCGTGGATACCAGGGACTAGATAAAAAGCTCATGCAACTTGGGGGAAAGATTGCTATATGCAATGAGATGGCTTAAGAGCGAGTGTGCGGCTTTTCTAATTTTCTTAATTCTCGAGTGATTGTACCAAGTTGTGTGATAACCGTTACACGAGACTCTGGTGAATGTTTTGTGAGTGCCTGCGTTAATGAGTCGGATACGGTCATAAGAAGTTCTTTTTTCGATGAGTTGACTGCGCTTGGTATAGAAACAGGAGCGCTCGACATGCGTTGGTGGCGATTATGATATCCATCTGGTCCATGATACATGGGGCAGAGGGCACCTACATTACTAAGACCGATTAACGCATATACCAGTTTGTTCATATAAAAAACTCCTGTATAAGGTAATGGAAAGATGTCTATAAGTAGTATAGGCGAATAAAGAGCACAAAATCAATATTAAGACTGACTGTCAAAACTGCCCGTTAAATCAGAAAGTTCGCGAGTAATATCGGCTTGGCGGCGCTTATTGTATTGCAACTTCATAGATTGTAAAAGATTTTCAGCATTACGGGTAGAATTATCCATAGAAATAAAGCGTGCTGATTGTTCAGCAAGAAGTGATGAAAATAATAACTCTTGCATATGTACTTTAACAAGCAGTGTGCATAGATAAGCGCTGAGCTCTTGGGGCGATTGTTCGTACAAATATTCTTGTGTAGTCTCGGCAGTGTCGGGCAATGCTAAGGGCCAAACAACGGTTGCTACTTGCTGTTGGATAAAAAATGTTTTTGGTTGATTGCTAAATACTGTTATTAACCGATAATTATCCGATAAAATTATACTGCTTAATTGTGTAGCAAGTGTAATAAAGTTTGACGCATTTAGTTCTGGGTACACAGTTTTTGGTGCTACGCCGTAGAGTATGCATAAGTTAGCCATTTGCTTTCCTACAATAATCACGTCGCACGGAGCAGCAGCATGGCTTTTAAAAAAGGTAAAAAGCGCTGTGTTAAAGGTTCCACAGAGTCCTTTTTGTGATCCAATAATAATTACCAGATCTTTTGTTTGATCTTGCGTTATAGGGGTAGTGGTGAATAATGGCACTAATTGAAAAAGTTCTTTTTTATAAGCTTCGAGATACTGTTTTTTATGGCGCAGGCGAGAATGGAGCGACATAGAAATGAGTCGCATCGCATTGGTTGTTTTTTTAATAGTATCAACAACTTTAAGTCGTTGCCGAAGAAAAATAAGGTTGGTCATAATAAAAGACCTTAAAATAAGCATACAAATTATGGTATTCTTGATTTTAGAGTACGTTGTACTGATATATTTGGCAAGAATTTTATATAAAGATGTATATTATGCTACTTATCGTTGATGCATATAATATTTTAAAGCAAGTAAGCTCAGTTCTTTTTATTGAAGAAGGGCAACGAGATGCCTTTATAAAAAAAATTGAGCGTTATGCGTACGAAAAAAATAACAGCGTAATTCTTGTTTTTGATGGTGGCGGCTATGTGCGTCCTACAAAATACTTGTATGGGCTTGTTACCGTAATATATGCAGGTATTAATGATAGCGCTGATGATGTTATTAAGCAGATGATTATGCGAGGAGTAAATCCCGCGCAAACAGTTGTTGTTTCATCGGATAGAGATCTCTGTAATTTTGCTGCTAACTTTCAAGTGCCTTCATTAGGATCGCATGATTTTTATCAGTTAATACAACAGCAACAACAAGAAAAACAACGTGTTGCTAAAAAAATAGTAGGCGTATTAAAAAAGGCAGTAGATTACGAAAGTAGTGCAGAAATTGATGCATTAATGGAAGAAGCAAGTACGCTGGGGATGTACAAGCAAGAAGATATAGTGAGTGCAAATCGTAAAAGTTCAGCGCGACAAGAAGCAAAACGTGATAAAAAATTAAAACGGGTGGTGAAAAAATTATGAAAGTGCATGAGTTAATCTATAGCATTGATACAATAGATGACGTGGTAGAAGATCTTAAACAATTATTACCCGATTATAAAATATTTACGTTCACGGGGACGCTTGGCGCAGGAAAAACAACGCTTATTCAAGCACTATTAAAAGCCAATGGCATTGATGAGTATATACAAAGCCCTACATTTACCTATATGACATCGTATACCAATGCAGCTGGATACACGTTTTATCATTTTGATTTATATAGATTAAAATCTACGCAAGAATTTTTATATGCAGGATTTCAAGAATATTTATATGAGCCAAAAAGCTGGGCATTTATTGAGTGGCCAGAAATTATCAAGCCACTCATTAAGCATAAAGTTTGTGCTATTGCTATCGATTATTTTGGTGATAATCGGCGCAAATTGCGTTATGAATTAGTTGATTGAGCCATATGGCGTTTTAGCCAACGGTCAAAACGATCTTGTTTTGCAATGTCGTTGAACCACCACTCAGCTTTACCGTGCAATAATCTATAGGTTTGTTTAAAGAATCCTACAGTATCTTCTATAACTTCTGGGTAATAATTGCTAAATGCACCAGTAATATCGTCAAGATGTGTAGGTTTTTCTAAGTGAGTAGCTATTACAGCGCAGCACTGTTTGCGTTGGGCAACGGCTATACCAAGCTCTACCGTTCTTTGAGCAGCAATACTTTCTACGGTGCCATTGAGTGGTTCATCGATAAGTAATAATGTATTGCCCATATCATTACTCTGTACAAGAGCCATGAGTTGGTCAAAGCGTGTACTTTGCGCCATGTACGTAGACTTACCTTCTTGAATATTTTCATGAATATTAATAGATGTTCTAATATGTTTTAGTGGTGTAATATCAGCAGAATCTGCAGCTGCGATACCCCATGATAAGGGTAAAATTCCCCAATTATAGGCAATTGTTTTCATAAAGGTAGATTTACCACTCCCATTGGGCCCTGCAAGGAGCAGACTTTCAGTTTTTTGTGCACCCAAAGTAAGCGAATTAAGCACTGGTTTAGAAACATTAAGTAGTGGTAACCAGAAGTTTTTAAATTCTGCATGCGGGTGTGTACTTGATGTATCAAATGTCACAAAACAATAATGATTTGTTTTAGTTTCGTGTTCTTTAATAAGTGTTGCCATGGAAAGATATGCATCTATTTCTGCAATTGCACGCAATAACGGTAATAATTGATCTTTAATAAGAAGTAATTTTCTATGTGCAAATAACACGCGTCCTCTGCGATAAAAAAAGCTTTTACTGCCCGTAAATGTAGAGCTATGAAGCAGCGCAATTAAAGAAGCAATTTCTGGGGGCGGGTTTTGTATGAATGCTTGCAATGCTTTTACTGCAGGGAGTTCTTGCAACAGCGCATTACGCATGCATATATCATACAGTTGCTCAGTTTCTTTTATAATCGTTGCTATGTGCGTGAGGCGTGCCCGCAATTTATTAATGATATTGTTTGATTCATTAAGACTCTTAATGTTCTGGTACAATACAAATGCGCCTACGACGTCAAGGAATGCAACATAACCGGCCGCGCATAAATAGCTATTGGTTGGGGTAAAACCTAATCGTTGCTGATAATCGAGTGCTTGATCCGCAATAGACAAATTAGAACCATATCGCAATTCATCAGTACGAAATTTTGCATCAGCAAGATCATTTGATGTATGACCCTGAAAGGAATAAAGTTGCGGTAGATGCATTACAAGTGGTGTGGCAACCGTCTTGAGGGCGCCATTCCAAACTGCTCGTATTGATTGTAAAAAATGATTTGATTGCGTTTTTTGAGCAGCATTCGTTTCTGTTTCGCGCATAAATTCAAGACCAATATTATTGATAGCGCGTTGTATAAAGAATTGTGCAGCAAAAATACCTACACCAATAAAAGGTCCACATTCGAGTGCAATGGAATTTGAATTTAAATAATTATTAAAACGTTGTAAGCGTGAAAGTTTTGTTGCTCCAGGAGTACTGGGCGCAAAATTGAAAAACATGTTTCGGGCTTCAATAGTCAGTACATCAGATTCATTAAAGTATGGCAGTAACTCGGTTGTTATATTTTTCATAGTACTTAAGGTGATTGTAAGATCTTTGTAGAGATGGTGATGCGAAACGAGTTGCTTGAGTACTTTCTGCCGTTGCTCAATGATAGAAATATCAGTAAGGGGATGCGTCATCTTAGTTAATGCCCAAATACCCAATGGTGTTATGGCTCTATTCATAACCGTGATTGCATCGTGTAGCGATAATTCATCTGCAGCTTCGTGGGGCAGTAATGCATAATTATAAGAATGAGTATAGTGCTTATCAAGGATGGTGGTTACTGAAGGAGCTGATTGCACAATAGCGGGTTCTTGTGACGAACTACCCAAAGAGAGTGATAGATTAAAGCTTGGAGTAAATGCTGAACATACTGAAGAAATAAAAAAAGCCTGTGATAAGACTGATAATTTTTTCATGATAGAGATTTTCTTATAAAATATCTGATATATACCTATTTTTTATTATTTTAATATTACATGATTTGTATTTTTTTGCAAAAAACAGCGCAAAGCCTTGTTTTTTTGAATAAATAGTGAAAATTGTGGTTGAAATTTATTAAGAAAGGCTTTATTCTAATGTAAGCAAAATTGAATTGATTTGGTGAGATGCCCGAGAGGCTAAAGGGGGCGGACTGTAAATCCGCTGTCGTAATGGCTACGTAGGTTCGAATCCTACTCTCACCACCAGTCTTCGCCAAGGCTATGACAGGGACAGGCCAGTTTTTTTAAGCGATTTATATTGTTAGAAAATTGTTGGCGAAGTATGTCCTTCGGAACTTGTCGAGCCCTAAGAGGCCGTACAAGGTAGAATAGGCGGCTACGGTAATCAGGTAAAATTTTTAATTAATTTTTGCAAAAAAAATGGATGCGTATAAAATAGAGTGAATAAGTGAAGGCGGGAATAGCTCAATTGGTAGAGCGGCAGCCTTCCAAGCTGTAGGTTGCGGGTTCGAGTCCCGTTTCCCGCTCCAAAAGGGAATTAAAGAATTGCTGGCGTAGCTCAGTTGGTAGAGCAGCTGATTTGTAATCAGCAGGTCGCTGGTTCAAATCCAGTCGCCAGCTCCAGTTATTTCTATAAGAAATAACTGGCAGTCTACCCCGTCTAGACTAAGGTGGTAAAATTCTTCTGAAATTCCCTGTTGTCATTTATATTTTTTTTAACTAAAATAATATAGATAAGCTTGATAAAAAATGCCTTTGCCCACGTAGCTCAGTTGGTTAGAGCACTTCCTTGGTAAGGGAGAGGTCACCGGTTCAAATCCGGTTGTGGGCTCCAGTGGCTGTTCAAGGTTAAAAATCTGTTAACCGTCGTAGATATAGGTTTATTATGGCAAAGAATCGAGTAACTACTCATTTAGCATGCGAAGTATGCAGAGAGCGTAATTATTCACAAGTTATTTCTAAGAAGAGAACCGTAGGCTCTCTTAAATTAAGTAAATATTGTGCGCGCTGTCGCAAGCATAATATGCATAAAGAGACGAAATAAAAAAAGGATGTAGGCCAGTAGCTCTAACGGCAGAGCGGCAGACTCCAAATCTGCGGGTTGGGGGTTCGAATCCCTCCTGGCCTGCCATAACTCATTAGTGTGCAGGATTTCTCATGAAACAAATTGGATACGCGATTCAATTTTTACAAGAAGTGAAAGCAGAGTTGTTAAAAGTAGAGTGGCCAAGCTTGAAGGAATGGATTGGCGCAACTATTGTTTCATTGATTCTTGTTCTCTTTTTTTCAGTGTTTTTTGGTGGTCTTGATAGAATAATTCAGGTGCTTGTAAAGCATATTTTTATGTACAGTTTTTAAAGGCTAAAAAAACATGAAACGTTGGTATGTTATCCAAGTATTTGCTGGTTACGAAGAAATGGCTAAAGCCGATATGCTTCGAAGAATAAAAGAAGAAGGGCTTGAGCAGTATTTTGGTGAAGTGTTAATTCCTTCAGCAAAAATGAAGCAATTTTTTGATGCTGGCGATGCTTTGCAAGATCAGCAACTTTTCCCGGGCTATATGTTAATCGAAATGGAGTCTGTTCCTGAGGCTATCCGTCTTGTTACCACCAGTTCACGCGTTCTGCGCTTTTTGGGTGGTAAAGATCCTGTGGCGCTTTCGAAAAGAGAAATCGAGCGTATTTTGGCGCAAATTCGGGGTGAGGTTGTTATTTCGGGTGAAAAACGGCAATTCGAAGTTGGTAAAGAGGTTGAAATTACTGCCGGGCCATTTGCTGGATTTGTCGGGATTGTTGATAGTATTGAAGAAGAGAATGAAAAATTGACGGTTATGGTTAGTATCTTTGGCAGGATGACTCCTGTTGAATTGGGTTTTGACCAAGTTAAACATTAAGTATAGGTACGAGGATGACAAAAGAGATTAAAGCGACGATTCGCATGTTGATCCCTGGAGGCGCTGCTACTCCTGCTCCACCAGTAGGTGCTGCATTGGGACAACAAGGTGTTAACATTATGGAATTCTGCAAAGCTTTTAATGCAAAAACTGCAGATAAAAAGGGGCAAACCGTTCCCGTTGTTATTACCGTGTATACGGATAAAAAATTTGATTTTGTTGTTAAAACTTCTCCAACATCAGAATTGATTAGAAAAAAACTTAATATTGCTAAAGGTTCTTCTAAGCCAAATACCGATAAAGTTGGAACACTTTCGTGGAAAGATGTTGAAGATATTGCAAAAATTAAGATGCCTGATCTGAATGCAATAGATATAGAACAGGCAAAAAAGTCGGTTGCGGGTACAGCTCGCAGCATGGGCGTTCAGGTAGTTTAAGAGTAAGGATAATGACGTTATGGCTATGCGTGGAAAAAAATATAAAAAGGCGCACAGTGTACTGGGCAAAGAACAAATGTTCTCGCTTCAGGAGGGCGTAGCAAAAGTTAAAGAATTGGCGTACGCTCGTTTTGATGAATCTGTTGATGCAAACGTCAATCTTGGTATCGATCCTACTAAGGGTGACCAAGTAGTTCGTGGATCAGTTTTATTACCTCATGGAACAGGCAAGAAAGTAAAAGTTCTTGTTTTTGCTAAGGGTGACTATGCTGATCAGGCAGAGAGAGCTGGTGCTGATTATGTTGGCGCAGATGATCTTATCGAAAAAATTGAGTCTGGATGGCTTGACTTTAATTATGCTGTAGCGACTCCTGATTTAATGGGACTTGTTGGTAAGGTTGCAAAAATTCTTGGGCCTCGCGGTTTATTACCAAACAAAAAATCAGGTACTGTGACTTTTGATGTAGCAGAGACTGTTTCTGACTTAAAGAAAGGTCGTCTTTTCTTTAAAAACGACAAGAATGGCATTGTTCATTTTTGCTTTGGAAAAGTTTCGTTTACGCCGCAGCAATTACATGAAAATTTGGTTGCCTTTGTGCGTGTTTTAGGTGGATCTAAACCGCCAACATCTAAAGGTAAATTCATGAAGAAGATGACGATCTCATCAACCATGGGACCTGGTATTGTAGTAAATCAAGATGAAGTATGATGTGTCTGGTTGTATAAGAGGTAAAATATGAATCGTCAAGAAAAACAGACAGTTGTCGATACGCTAAAAAATGACTTTGCGGGAAGCAACGGTTCATTTTTAGTAGCAGTACAAGGCATGACTGTTAGCCAAATTCAAAATTTACGCAAAGAACTTCGTCAGCAAGGTGGTACGCTTAAAATAGCGAAAAATACCCTTTTAAAAATTGCAGCCGATAGTGTTCCTGCGGTTAAAGATCTTGTTCCTTATTTCAAAGAACAATTAGGTATCGTATTTGTTAGTCAAGAAGCTCCTGCTGTTGCAAAAGTCCTACATACTACTGCTAAAGAAAATGCAAAGTTAAAATTAGTAGTAGGTATGGTTGATGCGCAGGTCGTAAATAAAGATACCATCGTTATGCTCGCATCTTTGCCTTCACGAGAAGTGCTTATCGCACGTATCTGTGGTGCATTAAAAGCTCCAGCATCGCGTATGGCATTTGTAGCGCAACAAAGAGCAAATTCAAGTACAGAACAGTAATAGTATAGTTAGTTAAGATACAATTTTTTGGAGAAATCTATGTCATCAAAAATAGAACAATTAGTCAGCGAGATTAGTTCATTAACACTTATGGAATCAGCAGAACTTGCAAAAGCATTAGAAACAATGTTTGGCGTTTCTGCATCTATGGCAGTTGCAGCAGCAGCTCCAGCAGCAGACACTGGCGCTAAAGCAGAAGAAGAAAAATCTGAATATAAAGTTGAATTAATCGAAGCAGGTCCTGATAAAATCAAGATTATCAAGGCATTGCGTCAAGTGAAAAAAGATCTTGGCCTTACTGAAGCTAAGAAAGCTGTAGAAGAAGCTCCAACCGTTATAGCTGAAGCTGCATCAAAAGATGAAGCTAAAACTATGAAAGAAGTATTGGAAGCAGCTGGCGCTAAAGTTAAGCTTTCTTAATGTTGGTAAATAGGTTATAACAGTTTTTTGTAAATACGAGGAGCAGCTTAATGTCTAGCCTGCACACGGGCAAGGAAACTGTTCGCAGATCTTTTGGTAAGATCAAAGATATAGTTCCGGTTCCTAACTTAATAGAAGTTCAATCGAGATCATTTAATGAATTTGCTCAGTTGGATTACTTGCCTTCCGAGCGGCAATTGATTGGATTGGAAAAAGTTTTTAAAGATGTTTTTCCCATTGATTACCATGACAAAATGTCATTGGAGTATGTCAGTTACGAGTTGGGGAATTGGGCCTGCACTTGTGGCAAGTTGACTGGTATAGTTAATCGCTACACATGGAGCTGTTCTTCGTGTAAAAAATCTGATTGTTCGCGTTTAGACGCATCATTAGCATGCACTTTTTGCCATAAAAAAACTGCACGCTATAAAACGTGCTCAAACTGTTTGGCGCGTGTTACTGTTCAGCTAGGGCTTTCTGTTGATGAATGCCGTTCAAGCGGGCAAACTTTTGCTATGCCTTTAAAAGTACGTATTCAGCTTATTAGTTGGGATATGGATGCTGCGGGTGGTAAAGTTGTTCGAGATATTAAAGAACAAGACATTTTCTTTGCTGATGTTCCGGTTATGGCCGACTTATACGAAGAAAATGGTCGGTTTATGGTAGGAAACCTGGGCACCTTCTTAATTAATGGTGTTGATCGTGTCATTGTTAGCCAGTTGCATCGTTCACCAGGAGTTGTATTTTCTCAAAGTAAAAAAGTAAAAGACTTACGCGGTAAACCATATTATTTAGCGCGTATTATTCCTATGCGTGGGTCTTGGCTTGATTTTGAGTTTGATAGTAACGATCACCTGTATGTCCGTATTGATAAAAAGAAAAAGATTTTAGTTACAACGCTCTTACAAGCATTGGGTATTGCTCGGGAAGAGATAATTCCTTTCTTTTATCGTTTTGATAAGATTTTTGCACAAAAAGGCGAATTCTACCAAAAATGCGATGACTCAGCAATAGGGCTTCGTATTGAACGTGGTATGGTGGATGCAGATGATGAAGAATCATATATCGGTAAAAGGGTTACTAAAGAGCTTTTACAGCGTTTAAATAATGCTGATATTACCAAGCTTATTTTACAAAAAAGTAATGTTATTGGGCGTGTGTTTGGTGCCGATGTTGTTGCTCCTGATACCGGAGAAATCTTGGTGGAGCAAGGTCAAACATTTACTGATGAACATTATGAAATTCTTAAGAAATATAAAGATATATCATTTGAACTTATCGCTTCATTTGGGTATGTATTACAGCCAACTATTCCTTTAACGCTTTCTCAAGATCGTTGTTATTCTGAAGAAGATGCGTTAAAAGATATTCATGCTAAAATATGGCCTGGCGATAATTCATCGCTTAAAGAAATTAAAAGTCGCCTAGAAGATTTATTTTATAACAGCAGATTATATGACTTAACGCGTGTTGGTCGTATTCGTATGAATCGTAAATTAGGGCTTTCTATTGCTGAAAGTATCACTACATTAACAAAAGATGATATATTCGCAACAATTAAATATTTAGTTAATTTGCGTGAACGTGGTGAAGGTGAACTGGATGATATTGATCATTTAGGCAATAGACGTGTACGTCTTGTTGGTGAATTGTTGACCAATCAAGTGTATATGGGATTATTGCGCATTGACCGTATAGTTCGTGAGCGCTTTAGAGTTCAAGAAGCACATGGTGCCTTAATGCCACAAGACTTCTTGAATGTAAAACCACTAAATGCCGTTGTACGTGAGTTTTTTGGTACTGGTCAACTTTCACAATTTATGGACCAGACTAATCCGCTTTCTGAAATTGCGCACAAACGACGTCTTTCTGCCCTCGGGCCCGGCGGCGTTATGAAGGATCGCGCAACCTATGAAATTCGCGACGTTCATACCTCACACTATGGCCGTATATGTCCTATTGAAACACCAGAGGGTCAGACCATTGGCCTTATTTCGTCATTAGCGACTTATGCCTTAGTGAACGATTTAGGGTTTATCGAAACAGCGTATCGCCCTGTTGTAAACAAAAAAGCAAAAGATGAAGTTGTTTTCTTAGATGCTTTTGAAGAAAGTGGTAAATACATAGCACAGGCTGAAGCAATTAAAAAAAGTGGTGATACTTTTGTTGAAGACAGAGTATTCTCTCGACAAGAAGGTAACTACTTATATGTTGATGCTGAAAAGGTTGATTATGTTGATCTTTCACCAAAACAGTTGGTTTCTGTTGCTACCGCATTAATTCCTTTCTTAGAGCATGATGATCCATCTCGTGCATTGATGGGTGCGAACATGCAACGTCAAGCAGTACCACTTATTAAAACGGAAGTTCCGTTGGTAGGTACAGGCATGGAGCATGAAATTGCATACGCTTCGGGCGCTTGTATTTCTGCAAAACGTGCTGGTATTGTTGAATATGTTTCAGCAGAAAAAATTATTATCCGTGCCTTTGAAGATTCATTTAAAAACGTTGATGATTGGATCTCTCAAGGTGTTGATATTTACTATTTAAGAAAATTCCAACGTTCTAGCTACAGTACTTGGATTCACCAAGCGCCTATTGTTAAGCGCGGTGATAAAGTACAAGTCGGAGAACTATTAACTGATAGTTCATCGATTAACGAAGGTGAATTGGCATTGGGTGCTAACTTGCTCGTGGCATATATGCCATGGCGTGGTTATAACTTTGAGGATGCTATTGTATTAAATAAGCGTCTGGTTGCTGATGATACATTAACCTCAGTACATATTGATGAATATGTCGCAGATGCTCGTGACACAAAACTGGGGCCTGAAGAAATTACTCGAGACATTCCTAACGTGAGTGAAACTGCGTTGGCAGGTCTTGATGAAGATGGTATCGTCCGTATTGGTACACGCGTTCGCCCTGGTGATATTTTAGTGGGTAAAGTAACCTTAAAAGGTGATATCCAATATTCACCAGAAGAGAAATTATTGCGCGCGATTTTTGGTGAAAAATCTCGTGAAGTACGTGACACATCGCTACGCGTACCACCAGGAATAGAAGGCACTGTTATTGATGTTAAGATTTTCTCTCGAAGTGGTATGCGTAAAGATAAGCGATATAAGGATATAGTTGCGCAGGAAACAGCGCGATTGGCTTCTGAATTCGCTATGCATAATATCTGTTTAGAGAAGATGGTTGCTGAAAAGATCATGGCTGAATTAGCAGGTAAAGTACCAGCTGCTAAAACGATTAAAACCGTTATTACTGATGGTGTGTTTGATGCTAAGAAATTTTTAACACTTACGTTTGCTGAGTTATGTGAATTGCGCACAACTGACAAACAAACCAACAGCTTGATTGAACAGTTAAAGAGTACTCTTGATAACCAGTTACGTATTTTAACTGGTTTACAAGAAGAACGTATTAATAAGTTGAAAAAAGGTGACCCACTACCATCGGGCGTTATTAAAATGGTTAAAGTATATATTGCCATGAAACGAACGATTCAGGTTGGTGATAAGGTTGCAGGACGCCATGGTAATAAGGGGGTAGTATCTATTATTCTTCCAAGAGAAGATATGCCCTATATGGAAGATGGTACGGCAGTAGATATCGTATTAAATCCACTGGGTGTGCCTTCTCGTATGAACGTCGGGCAGATTTTAGAGACAGTCCTTGGTTTTGCGGGTAAGCAGCTTGGTGAAAGACTTGAACAAGTTCTTGATGCTGGATATAAATCTATTAAACAAGAATTAGAAAAAATATATGGTTCTGATCTTATAACTACCTATGAAAAACAGTATGGACAAGATGGTGTAAAAGAGCTTGCTCGTCGTACTGCAGATCGTGGCGCATGTTATAAAACGCCAGTATTTGACGGTGCTGATTTTGAAAAAGATATTCGTCCGTTATTAAAAGGAATGCCTATTTCAGAAATGGGTACCTGCAGATTACGGGATGGTCGAACGGGAGATTATTTAGATCAGCCGGTTACTGTTGGTTGTTCATATATTATGAAATTGAACCACATGGTTGACGATAAATTGCATGCTCGTTCTGTTGGACCATACTCCTTAGTAACGCAGCAGCCATTGGGTGGTAAAGCTCAAATGGGTGGACAGCGTTTCGGTGAGATGGAAGTTTGGGCCTTAGAAGCACATGGAGCTGCATATGCGTTACAAGAAATGTTGACGTATAAATCGGATGACGTGACTGGTCGTCATAAAGTGTATGAGGCAATTGTTCGTGGTGAAAAGGTTCCAGAACCGGGATTACCTGAATCATTTAATGTGTTAATAAAAGAGCTTCAAAGCTTAGGGTTGCGTATAGATCTATTTAAGAGTGGCAAGGAGGAAGTCAGTGACTAATCAGATGCTCGAGAGATTTAAAGAGTATATTCAGACTACACAATTTAATGCGCTGAAGATTGGGCTTGCTTCTCCTGAAAAGATTAGAGCTTTATCGTATGGCGAAGTTAAAAAAATAGAAACGATTAACTATCGTACATTAAAGCCCGAGCGGGATGGATTATTTTGCGCACGTATTTTTGGTCCACAAAAGGATTGGGAATGTAACTGCGGCAAATATAAGCGCATGAAGCATCGTGGTATTACGTGTGAAAAGTGTGGCGTTGAAGTAATTCAAGCGCGTGTTCGTCGTGAGCGTATGGGACACATTGAGCTTGTGGCGCCCGTATGCCATATTTGGTATCTCAAAGGTATACCAAGTTATCTTGGTCTTATTTTGGATATGCCGGTTAAAGACCTTGAGCGTGTTATTTATTTTGATGCGTACATTGTGGTGAACCAAGGTAAGTCACCCTATCCTCGTAAAACATTATTAAGCGCATTAGATTACGAAAATTATCTAGATCTTCATCCTGAAGATCTAGAGTTTGCCGCTGGTATTGGTGCCGAAGGTATTCGTCAGTTGCTTGTTATGCTTGATCTAAAGCTTGAACTTGTTCGGCTAAAGGAAGATTATGCAAAAACAGCTTCTGTTGCTTCTCGCCATAAAATCATGCGTCGTATTAAAATTTTTACCGGTCTTTTGACCGGGAACTTGCGTCCTGAGTGGATGATTATGAGCATATTGCCCGTATTGCCACCAGATTTGCGCCCCTTAGTACCCTTAGAAGGTGGTCGATTTGCAAGCTCTGACTTAAATGAGTTATATCGTCGTGTGCTTAATCGTAATATTCGATTACAACGTTTAATTGAAATTGAGGCTCCCTCTGTCATTATAAAAAATGAAAAAAGAATGCTTCAAGAATCGGTTGACGCCTTAATTGATAATGGCCGCAGAGGACAACCTATTCGTGGTTCGAATCGCCGTGCATTAAAATCATTAAGTGAAATGCTTCGTGGTAAACAAGGTCGTTTCCGTCAAAACTTATTGGGTAAACGAGTTGATTTCTCCGGCCGATCAGTAATTGTTGTCGATCCAGAATTACGTATGGATCAGTGTGGGTTGCCTAAAGCTATGGCGCTTGAACTATTCAAATCACATGTATATGCGGGCTTGTTAGAGCGTGAATTAGCGCCTAACTTACGTGTTGCAAAACGTATGGTTGAAGAGTTAGAGCCAGAAATTTGGGACGTGTTAGAAAGTGTTGTTAAGAATCACCCCGTATTGCTTAACCGTGCACCAACCTTGCATAGACTTGGTATTCAAGCGTTTTATCCTATCTTAGTTGATGGTAAAGCTATCAAAATTCATCCATTAGTATGTACCGCGTATAACGCTGACTTTGATGGTGATCAGATGGCTGTGCATATTCCATTGAGTAAAGAAGCGCGCATGGAAGCAGAACGGTTTATGCTTTCTACTAAGAATATCTTATCTCCATCGAATGGCCGTCCTATTACTGTCCCATCACAGGATATGATTCTAGGGTTACATTATTTAACGAAAATTCGCAGTAATGCATTGGGTGAGGGTTCTATATTCTCTTCAACGCAAGAAGCATTGGTTGCCTATCAATTTAATAAAGTTGATTTGCATGCACGAGTAAAAGTACGTGTTGCTGAAAAAGTTATTGATACTACCGTTGGCCGTGTATTAATTTATGATATATTGCCACAAGGCTCTGACTTTACGTGGGTCAATAAAGTTATGGCAAAGAGCGACATTGTGAAGCTTGTAGAGCGTGTATATTACACGTATGGCAGCGTATTAACAGTGAAATTCCTTGATAATCTTAAGCGCCTTGGCTTTAATGCTTCTACTATGGGTGGTCTATCTTTCTGCATGGACAATTTAATTGTTCCTGAAAAGAAGGATGATATTATCCGAAAAGCAGAAAAAGAAGTACACAAGGTTGAAGATTTGTATATGAATGGGGTAATTACCAACGGTGAGCGCTACAATAAAACTATTAGTTTATGGAATAGTGCTACTGCTGATGTTGCATCGTGCATGTATAAGGAGCTCGAAGAACAAGATAAAAAAGCATTTAGAAACGAAGATAAGAAAACGCAGCCATTTAACTTCATTTTTATGATGATTGAATCCGGGGCGCGTGGTTCTCGTGAACAAATTAAACAGCTCGTTGGTATGCGTGGTCTTATGGCTAAGCCATCAGGCGAAATTATGGAAACACCAGTTAAGAGTAACTTTAAACAAGGACTCAGTGTTTTTGAATATTTCGTTTCTACCCATGGTGCTCGTAAAGGTCAGGCTGATACAGCGCTTAAAACAGCGAACTCAGGGTATTTAACACGACGCCTTGTTGATGTTGCGCATGACATGGTTATTACTATGCAAGATTGTAAAACCTTAGGTTTTGTTGATGTGGAAGCATTGCAAGAATCGGGGGATGTTATTTGCAAACTTTCTACTCGTGTGTATGGTCGCGTTGTAGCACAGGACATTAAAGATCCAATCACAGGGCAGTTGCTCTGGAAGCAAGGTGATGTTATCCAACGTGATGATTTAGAAAAAGTTGATGATTCTGCGTTAACAAAAGTTGCTGTTCGCTCGGTATTAACGTGTCAAGCAAAACGAGGTGTTTGTGCAACGTGTTATGGTATTGATATGTCTAAAGGTGAGCTTGCGGCAATTGGTACTACCGTTGGTATTATTGCAGCGCAATCTATTGGTGAACCAGGTACACAGTTAACCATGAGAACATTCCACGTGGGTGGTACAGCAAGTGTTTCTGAGCAATCGTCATTCTCTGCTAAATTTGAAGGCACGGTGCAATATCAAGGAATTCGTACGATACGAAACCGCGATGGTCATGACATATTATTAAGTAGAAAAGGTCGCTTAGTTGTTATTTCTCCGGATGGCCGTGAATTACAAAAGAATGATCTAGAGTATGGTGCTCTTATTTTAGTTAAAGATGGTCAAGCGGTTAAAGTGGGTACCAAGCTTGCTGAATGGGATATCAATAATAGAGTTCTTGTAACTGAGCATGCGGGTAAGGTGCAGTATGTTGACTTAGTTGACAACGTAACCATGCAAGACCGTTTTGATGAAGCTACAAAGCGTTCATCAAAACTAGTTCTTGAGCATAAGAGTGATAAATATCAACCAGCGATTAGCATTCATGATGCTGATGGCGAAGAACTTGCGCAGTATTACTTGCCAACGGGTTCCTATATTACCGTTGCTCCAAAACAAAAAGTTGAAGCTGGTGATATCTTAGTGAAGATTCCAAGAGAAGCTTCTCGTACTAAGGATATTACAACCGGGGGCTTGCCTCGCATAGCAGAGCTTTTTGAAGCACGTATGCCAAAGGATCCAGCTATTATTGCTGATATTGATGGTGAGGTTGTCTTCGGTGGATTGCATCGCGGATTACGTAAAGTTTCAGTGGTAAGTGGCGACGAATCTTTTGATTACTTTATTCCTCGCGGCAAACAGTTAAACGTTGCGCATGGTGATCGCGTTAGTGCAGGTGACCATATTACAGCAGGTGTCCCCGTATTACATGACATTTTACGCATTTTGGGACCTGAAGTAGTGCAACGCTATTTGGTCAACCAAATTCAAGAAATTTATCGCTTACAAGGTATTGATATTAACGATCGTCATATTGAACTTATTGCGCGTCAAATGCTGCGTAAAGTACGTATTGTTGATTCTGGTGATACCGATTTCTTGTTAGGCGACCGTGTTGATCGTATTCACTTAAAAACGATTAATGAAGCATTGAAGGTTGAAGGCAAAAAACCAGCGGTGGCAAAACCGGTATTAATGGGTATTACGCTTGCTAGCTTGGGCACCGAAAGTTTCTTCTCTGCGGCATCATTCCAAGAAACGACGCGTATTTTAGCGGAAGCTGCGCTCTTTTCGCAGGTTGACTATCTTTATGGATTAAAGGAAAATATAATTATAGGGAAGTTAATTCCTGCAGGAACAGGTGTTGAAGCATTTCGTAAGAAATACTTAAGCGAAGAAGTAGGTCATTAGATAGGTATAATGTAGGCGCGTAGCTCAGTGGCAGAGCATTGCTTTGACGTAGCAAGGGTCAGCGGTTCAATCCCGCTCGCGCCTACCAGATGTAAAACGATAAGGTATTAAATGTCGATCAAAAAAGAATTTCAACATAATGAGCACGATACAGGTTCTGTAGAAGTACAAATTATTCAATTAACAGAGCGTATTAATGATTTGTCAAAAAACCATTTTAGCGTGAATCCTAAAGATAATCATTCCCGTGTAGGGCTTTTGAGGATGGTGGGACAACGCCGTAAATTTTTAAGTTACTTACAACGTAAAGATGTAGTAACATATGAAAAACTAGTTGATAGCTTAGGACTAAGAAGATAAAATATGGAAAAAAAATTTAGCTTACCGAAATATGGCTATGAAGTAGTACTTGGTAAATATGCTACACAAGCTGCAGGAGCAGCTTGGTTAAGTCAGGGTGGTACTGTGGTGCTATCTACTGTTACTACTGCTGTATCAAAAGAGTTTCCTGGTTTTTTACCATTAACGGTAGATTATCGCGAATATTTTTCAGCTGCAGGGAAAATACCAGGAGGGTATTTTAAACGAGAAGGAAAATTTAGCGATAAGGAAGTTTTAACAGGTCGCTTAATTGATCGTGCAATACGTCCATTATTTCCAGTTAACTTTTTTGACCAATTGCAACTTTTATCAACTGTCTATTCTGTTGATCAAAAGCATATGCCCCATGCGTTAGCATTATTGGCAAGTTCTATAGCATTAACCGTATCAAAAGTTCCATTTTTAGGACCTGTTGGTGTTTGTGAAGCTGTTCGCATTAATGGTGAATGGATTTTAAATCCTACATTTGAGCAAAGTGAAGCATCTGATTCACGTATTCTCGTTGCAGGTACACAAGAAGGCGTAAACATGGTAGAAGGTACTGCTGCTGAAATGTCCGAAGCAGAATTTGTTGATATTATGTTTAAGGCGCATGAAGTAATTAAAGAACAAGTAGCATGGCAAAAATCTATTGCTGCAGAGCTTAATGTAATTAAAGATCCCATCGTAGATACTCTTGATTGGGCTACCTGGACTAATAATGCACTTTCTATTTTGACTGAAGCGCAGGTACAGCGCTTATTTACTGCTGATAAAGTTGAACGTGCGCTGGTACGTGATGAACTTGAGACTGCTTTTTTAACAAAATTTGCCGAAGCTGCAACAGAAACAAAAGTTTCAAATACATTTTTAGCATATATTTTTGATCAAACGCTAAAAAACGGTATTAATGAATTAATCTTTTCATTAGGTAAGCGTATTGATCAGCGTGGATTTGATGTAGTAAGATCTATTTCAAGTGAAGTTGGCTTATTACCATTTGCACATGGTTCGTCATTGTTTACGCGTGGAAGAACTCAAGCCTTAGCAAGTGTGACTTTAGGTGGTGGGCAGGATGAGCTTAAAAGCGATAGTCTTATGGGCGAGACGGTCGAAAGCTCCTTTATGTTGCATTATAATTTTCCTGCTTTTGCAGTGGGTGAAGTGCGGCCTAATCGTGGCCCGGGCCGCCGTGAAGTTGGACATGGCTATTTAGCTGCATCTGCTATCAAGCAAGTATTGCCGACACAAGAAGAATTCCCCTACACGACACGCATCGTTGTTGATATTTTAGAATCAGATGGCTCTAGCTCAATGGCAACCGTCTGTAGTTCTACATTGGCCTTAATGGATGCTGGTGTGCCTATTCGTAAAATGGTTGGTGGTGTTGCTATGGGATTATTAGGTAACGCTCAAGGAACATTCCAAGTTGTTACTGATATTTCTGGCATCGAAGATGAATTTGGATTAATGGATTTTAAAGTTGCTGGTACCACTGACGGCATCACAGCTATTCAGATGGATATCAAATACAAGGGTGGTTTACACCGTGACTTGTTTGTAAAAGCCTTAGCGCAAGCACGTGATGGCCGTTTACATATCTTGCAAGAGATGCGTAAAACTATGACAGAACCGAGAGCGAAACTGTCAGCGTTAGTGCCGGTTATTACTTCTTTTAAAGTTGCTCAGGATAAAATTGGTGCTATTATTGGTAAAGGTGGTTCGGTAATTAAGGACCTTATTGCTAAAACGGGCACAACAATTGATATTGCAGATGATGGTACGGTGAAAATTTTTGGCCATCCAGGCCCAAAGCTTGCTCAGGCAATTAATTGGGTACAAGCACTTGGTGGCAACATTGAGCGTGGTACACGATATGCGGGGGTCATTAAACGTATTGCTGATTTTGGATTATTCGTGGAGATTGCGCCGGGACTTGATGGTCTTGTGCATATTTCGCTGATTCCAAAAAATGAGCAAGAAAAAATAATGAAGACCGCTAAGGTTAACGATATGGTTGAAGTAGAAGTAGTTGATTATGAGCGGGAGACGGGGCGTATTCGCTTAAAACTGATAAGGTAGTAGGTTTTTATGCAAACAATGTCATTAAAACGTCGAGCGGCTAATCGTGCGGCAGATATGTTGCGACCTTTAAAAGTTACATATGATTTTTTTTCATATGCATCAGGGTCCACACTTTTTGAAATGGGTAATACAAAAGTATTATGTTCGATAACGATCCAACAAGGAGTTCCTCATTTTTTACGAGGTAAAAAAACAGGATGGTTAACAGCCGAATACTCTATGTTACCAGCATCGACCCCGATTCGTACAGTACGCGAATTAACTGCCAATAAGCGCAGTGGTCGTACTATTGAAATTTCACGGTTAATAGGAAGATCATTGAGATCTATTGTTAATTTAAGTGTCATTGGTGAACAGACTATTTTTATTGATTGCGATGTTGTACAAGCTGATGGTGGTACGCGGACTGCGTGTATTACGGGTGCATACTTGGCCTTAAAAGCCGCACAAATGCGCTGGCTCGAAGAAGGGTATATTCAAGAACCATTTTTGCTAGACGAACTTGCTGCAATATCGGTAGGTATGAGCACAGCAGGTCCTTTGCTTGATATGGATTTTGCAGAAGATAGCGCTATTGACGCAGATTTTAATTTTGTATTAACACGATCGGGTAAAGTGGTGGAAATACAAGGTTCTGCAGAGCGCGCACCCTTATTGTGGCGTGATTACGATGCAATACGAGCATTAGCTGTACAAGGTGCGCAAGAATTATTTACTTTTTTTGATGCCGTATCATCAAAAATGAATATTGTATGCCCCGAAGAAACGAAACCTTTTTTAAAAGATTTTTCATTCTTTATGCAATCGCAACATGAATAAAAAATCGGCCGCTCACCCGGAGCCTGTCGAAGGGTCTATGAATAAAATTGATTTAAAAGCTTTTTTGGCTTTGCCTCGTGCAGAGCGAATGGCTAAAAAAAAACTCTGTTTTCAAGGAGCGGTATATCCGCTTCTTTTTTTTAATGCGTATTTTTCGCTGACTAAGAATCAGGGCACTCCGGTTCAGACTATTGATATTGGCACTCTCCGGTTTTCTGATGTTGTATGCCAGTTAGAGATGGCGCTCTTAGGGAATACCTCTCTCTATTGGTTAAAGGATCTGTCCCTTTTAAGCGATACGGTGATACGCCAGTATACGGCCTATATTCAACAATACCAAGGGCCACATCAGGTATATTTTTTTACTACACAGCCAGTACCATTGACTGATATATGCATTGTACAATTTCCCGATGTGATTAACGAGTCTGAGTATCGAGATTTAGCGCTTTTTTTTCAGCAAGATAGTGGCGTCATTGATACCTTTATTAAAGCATTGTTTGCACGAAATAAAACTATTTCCTTTGAGAATGCATTGTTGCTCATTCAGTATCAATTATTCTTAGGGCGTAAATTTCAATCGTTTATGCAGCACTGGTTACCACGAATTGTTGTTTCTGAGCAATCATTGTTTACGATTAGCCAGCTTTTTTTTGCACGGAATTACGCTCAATTTTTAAAAGAGTGGCATATGATGAAATCACAATATCCCGATGAATTTTGGATTGTATTTTGGTCGGAGCAGTTGTGGCAGGCATTAATTTTTATTGAACACGTAAAACGAGGTCAGCTTGCTGAAGTGCGGCGTAAAGTATTTCGGTTACCATTTTCGTTTATGAATAAAGATTGGAAAATGTATTCAGAGCCTGAATTAATGCGGGCACATCAATTTTTATACGAAGTAGATTATGGTATGAAAAATGGGCATGCTACTGAGGGCATTGATCTTTTTGTGCATTCTTTTTTAATAGCGCACTATAAATAGTAGAGCATTCATTATTTTTGATGTAGGCTTTTACCTGATAAATGATTTTTGGTGGTTATTATCAGGAGAAGATTCTATGAAAAGGAACATGTTGTTTTTATTCGGTGCTACTATCACCATGGTAGGGATACAGGCCGATACTCTTGCTGATGCGCATACGCTTATTAATGGCATTAAAAAAAGCGATCCAGTAATGGTTTATGATGTACTCAATAAAAGATCAATTGATTTTAAAGAATGTGGCGAATTTGATTATTTAGATTTTGCCTGCTGCAAGCTCACGGGCTGTATCGAAAAAATTGAACATTATAATGAAAAGCAAAAAAAATGGAGTGAGCGGGTTGATTCTGATTACGATCAGGAATTAGTAAATAGTAAAATCACTCATTATAAAGCGATGAGTGATAAATGGTCTGGTCTTAAAAAGCAAGTGCAATATATTGTACAAATGCTCGCGTTCTATCTTGGCTTAAGCCAAGAAAATATTGAATTAGCGGAAGATCTTGCTGAGGATCTAGTAGAAGTTGTAGCAGATGTTGATACAATTCTGCATAACAATCAGATTATACCTACAGTTCCTGTTGTTCAGGCTCCTGCAGCTACAATTGCACAAGTATCAGAAAAAATTATTAATATTTAATTTTATTTGGAGGGAGGAGAAAGAAATTTTCCTCCCTCCAAATAAAATTATTAGAACAGTATTGCCGTAATAAAAATCAATGAGATTGGCAGGATATCATTTGGTGTTTGCCTTATGAGTAGCTGTTTTTACTGATTTTAACGGTAATACCGTAGAAAATAAGCTATCTCCTTTTGGTGATCTTGATAGTATTCATTTATTTTCCTTCTTTTGTTTTTGAGATCTTGTAAAATTTCTGTTTCTACTTGAACTAGCATATATTTCAGGTTCGCAAGCTGCTGGTCTTGCCAATCGTTTAATTCATAAGCAAGTATTTGTTCTAAGGTAGTAATACGTTCTTTGAGTGCGAGCCATGTTTTATTCTGATAAAAGATTCGCGATTGTGCCGCGCCTGCTGCAGAGGCAGGATGTTGCATGCCATGAGCAATAGAGAGCGGAACAAAAGTTAAAAATAATAATAATTTTTTCATAGGTTACTCCAATTAAAACTTTTATTTTGTAAAATTAACACCATGAGAGATTTTTAAATACTCTATTACCGAGTAGATGCGCTTTTGAGAGTTTGTATAGTAAAATCAACTTCTGCAGGAGTATTATACCCATAAAAACTTACTCGTATACTACCTGCTAAACCAAACATAGTGTGTAATGGTTGTGCGCACTGGTGTCCTGCGCGTACACAGATGCCAAATTGATCTAAATAGGCAGCAATATCATGAGGGTGCTTATCTTGTATGGTAAAACTTACTAGGTGTCCCTGCTGTAATTCAGGACCTAACATGGTGATATTCGGGAGATCTTCAAGTCCCGTAATTAACTGCTTACTCAGCAAAGCCATATGGTTGTGCAATTCATCAAAGGATACGTGTTGTAAATAAGTAAGTGCTGCACCAAAGCCAATAATATCAGCAGCATTGGGAGTCCCTGCCTCGAGCAATGTAGGCATTGTGCGCCAGCTGATAGGGTGCTCTGCACTATATACCATGCCACCGCCCACTCTATAGGGTTGTAGTTTGTTATGTAATTTTTGATTGATATACGCAATGCCAACGCCAGTAGGCCCAAGCATTTTGTGTGACGAAAATACTAAAAAATCGCAATTTAATTCTTGTACATTAATTTTTTTATGCGCAATCGCTTGTGCTGCATCAAAGAGTACTATTGCGCCGCAGGCATGCGCATAATCAACAATTTTTTTGAGCATTGCTGGTGTATAAATAGGTGCACCGCCAATAACGTTAGAGCCTAGTGAAAGGGCAACGACTTTTGTTTTATGTGTGATATATTGGTCAAGATTTTTGTAATTATATGACCAGTCAGAATTGTGGGGTAACTGTACTACTTTTGCACCGAGTGCATGCCACGGGAGTATGTTTGCGTGATGCTCATACGGCCCAATAACAATTTCGTCACCAACTTGTAATATATGCTTAATATATGACTGCGCAATTAAGTTAATGCTATCAGTGGCATTATACGTAAATACAATTTCCGATGCATGGGCTGCATTAATAAACGCTGCTGTTTGTAAACGAACTTGTTCATATAATTCAGTTGCATGTTCTGCTAGAGAGTATACACCCCGATAAATAGGTGCATTCGTTGTCTCGTAAAAATTTTTAATAGCATCAATAACTACTTGGGGCTTTTGTGTTGTTGCTGCTGAATCTAGATAACACAACGAGTAGTTATTAACAACTTGCTTAAAAATAGGAAAATCAGAACGTATATTCATAGTACTCAAGCATAAATGCGAAATATTCCATATTTATAACGGTATTTTTAATTAGGATACACTAAAAAATAGGATTTTGCAGTAAATTGAGATATTTTTCCTCCACCGGTAAGCGGCTTTTCACCGATTTATTCCTGATTTTATGTAATTTATTGAATTCTATTTGAATTATTTTGTATTATTATTATACAAAATAAAGAAGCTAATAAATAAAAAAATAATACCAAAATAGGAGTTATAGATGAAGAAATTAATTATTGTGCTGACTTTGGTAGTAGCGCCATTGTATAGCGATATTTATGAAGTTTTCAATGTAAACTCTTTGTGGAAGGGTCTTCCTGGTGAATTGCAAGCAGAAATTTCTAGAAAGATTCCTATTGTTGATCAAAGATTTGTGCCAACAGTTCAAACATTGAGTGGACATGCAGGCTGGGTCTCATCAGTTGCGTGGAGTCCTGATGGTAAGCAGTTAGCATCAGGGAGTTATGATACTACTATAAAGATATGGGATGTAAGCACCGGCCAAGTTGTACAGACATTGAGTGGACATGCAGACTGGGTCAAATCAGTTGCGTGGAGTCCTGATGGTAAGCAGTTAGCATCAGGGAGTTATGATAATACTATAAAGATATGGGATGTAAGCACCGGCCAAGTTGTACAGACATTGAGTGGACATGCAGGCTGGGTCTCATCAGTTGCGTGGAGTCCTGATGGTAAGCAGTTAGCATCAGGGAGTGGTGATAATACTATACAGATATGGGATGTAAGCACCGGCCAAGTTGTACAGACATTGAGTGGACATGCAGGCGGGGTCTTATTAGTTGCGTGGAGTCCTGATGGCAAGCAGTTAGTATCAGGGAGTTATGATAAGACTATAAAGATATGGGATGTAAGCACCGGCCA